>Ga0180435_10004497_pt1 | contig 13731 bp, 17 predicted proteins | sample SS_ome_3_FD_132467 | JGI IMG/M metagenome (GOLD analysis project Ga0180435, IMG submission 132467) | Hypersaline lake sediment archaeal communities from the Salton Sea, California, USA - SS_3_S_1 metaG | ecosystem: Environmental > Aquatic > Non-marine Saline and Alkaline > Hypersaline >... | reverse complement strand
GCCGTCTTGCGGAAGGTCTTGAGCAACCCACGCGCTGTGGTCATGTTGCGGACAAACTTGCCGATATTGGCATTGAGCCCGATGTTTAACGCGCCGACTAAAGCCATCTACTTCTTACCCCCAAACGCCGCCGCAAACGCCTTACACGTCTGCCACATCCGTTCTTCGCTTTGCGGTTCCGCCGGTTGCTTATCCAGCAGCGGCATAAAATCAGAGGGCTTGCAACGTTTGGCCCCCATCGCCGAAGCCACGGTACACGCGATAATCGCCGCACGAAAGTCGGCCCGTTCTTCGCCAAACGGGTCCAGCGTGGCATAAGCCTGCCACTCCGCCACGTCGCGCGCGGACATGCGATCGAGCATGGCATCCACGCACGGCTCCCCCAAGGCCAAGGCTAGTCGGTAGGCGAAGCGTCGCCCTGGCCTGTTTCGGAGTTTTTTGCCAACTCCTCCACGTCGCTATCAGAGAATCCGTTGAGCCGCTTGGCCACGTCAACGATACGATCGAGCGCAGCCGCCGACTTCTCGCTCAACACGTCAACGTCTTTGCGGGTGAACAACGGCTTGCCGTCCTCCCCCACCAGCACCAACGCGCACAGCTTGGCGCGGAAGTCGTGGAGGTTATACGTGGGCTTGCCGTTCTTCATGTCGGCGATCTGCGCCTCGAAGGCGTCTTTCTCTCGCCCACTCATTGTACGAACCCCGACATCGCCGCCCCACTCCGGCACAGGAACCACCTCTGTGGGCCTGTCCTCTGCCTGCAAAATCTGCTCACGGGCTAGCATGTAGCACCATCCTTTCTTGTAAAAGTGTCATTACGTCGAGAACGCCAGTGACGTGCTGTTCGCCACCTTCAGCGTGATTTCTTGCGTGACCTTGCCGTCCGCCTCCACTTCGCCGCCCATGCCCTTGATGTAGCCGGTGAAGGCAAACGTTTTGGAATTGCTGAACGTAATCGTCCAGACCTCCGCAGTCCTGGCGGTGAACGCCGTCAAGAGCGTGTCGGCCTGGTCGGGCTCATAATGGAGCCCCACCGTCAATTCGCCCGCGTCAATCACGCCAGGAATGAACTTGGCCATGGTGTCGGTGATCTCGGTGATATCCACGTCCGTCATGGTCATATTGGGCAAACCGATAGACACCACATTCCCAATTGCGCCAGTCGAAGCCCCCGACAGAGTTGTGCCAATACTGGTGATTCCATCAGCCATTACGTAACCCCCTTATTCTTCATACCAAATGTTAACTTCTACCCGATAGCCGTACCTGTCGGCCGCCTCTAAACCTGTTTCAATATCTGACAGTTCCGCCGTGTCCAGCACTTGCGAGCCCTGTATAGTTACTCCGCCCGCCGATGTGCCGTAGGTGATATGGTCCAAGCGCAGCCGCACGGCATCGGCCACGTTGTATGCTTCCAGCGGCGTGGAGCCCCAGCAGTCAAGCTGCACGCGCCCATCCACCAGCCCTGCCCTGGCACTCAAGGCTTGCTCATGCACCCCACTGATATCGTGGACGACGACGTAAGGAAGACCGGCGGTGTCCGGCACGCGCCCGGGATACACACGCATGTTGTCGCTTGACCCCACCAGGTCCGTCACACCCGACGAGCCTTTGAGGTGGGCGTAGATAGCCGCTTTAACGTTTGCCACGTACCTTTGCCCCCCGCACTATGCCGCGATACCATGCTCGCAAAACCTTGCCGCGAGCCTCCTGTTTCTTGGCTTCAAACGCTTTACGCATGAAAGGAATCGGGGCCACTCGCCTGCCTGTGTCTCGCCCCATAAACACCAAGCGATGTCCGTATTCGATGGCCGCAGGGATAAAGCTGGGCTTATTGTTGGTTTTCCCGGTGGATAGGTCACTGGACGCCCCCAACGGGTAATAGGTATATTTGTTGCTTTTGTTATGGGTGCCGCTTATAACCTTGACCTCGTGCCGGCGTCGCTTCTTCGCTGCCCGCACCGTAATGTCTTTAGCTAGATTGGCTGCAAAGGAACCGGAAAGGCGCTTGCTTTCACCTTTGCGAAGACGCCCTGACTTGGCAAACGTCGCCTTGCCCAACATGGACAAGATATTACGTTTCGTCTGGCGCTGGAATATCTTGGCTCCATCCCGCATCGATCTTGAGGTGATCTTGCGAACCTCTTTGTTGGCCAGCTTTTGCCACTGTTTCTCTATCTCAGCAGCGCCTTCGAGTTTCATATTAAACTCTATCATGTCGCCTCCGAACACAGCAACACCAGCGAACGTTTGCGTTGGTCGGGGTCGGCCACATGGTTGATCTCGTAAGTGTGCGTGCCATAGATAACACGATGGGAATGGTCCACCGCAGACAGGTAGCGGATTTCTATTTCAACCGTGGACTTACTGCCCGCCTGTTGGGCATACAGCAACTCCCGCCCCTTCAACACGCGCACCTTCGCCCATACCGTGGCGTATGTCACCCAAGTGTGGGTAGTGTGCCCCGTGGCGTCCCTCTCATCGTGCGGACGCTTCAGTGTGACGCGACAGCGTAGGCTTCCCGCCTGCATGCCGTTCCCCCTTGTGGATCGTACTGATTCCAAATACTCAACAAGTCGTCCAGATTGTCAGGCACGCCGTGGGCCAACAAGTCCAGCCCGCCCCCCAGGGCCACATGTCGCAACAGGCCCTTGACGTGCAACACGGCCGTGTTTTCGTCTAGCTGCTCCCAGGTCTGGTCGCAACTATTCCACTCTGAGCACGCCAGGGGCTTCACGCTCGCTATATGGTCCCGTGTCGCCAGCAGTCGCAACAGTGCGGCCTGGTTGATCCCGGCATGTTCGCTGATGGCGGACACCAACTGGTGAACGTCCACCAGCAACTGGTCGTTGACGGCCTGCCAATCTGCCATGAACTGCCGGGCGGCATCGGTCTGATTGACAAACACCACGCCGGCATTGATGGGCAGTTCCCCCGGCCGCGTCGTGTAGGCAACATCAAACTCTTCTCTAAACGCCCGCCTCAAGTCGCGTAGAACAAGCGTATCGGTGTCCATAAGCACCACCGGCAACGGGCTGCGGTAAACCGCCTCGGCCCACAACCGCAACTTGTACGTATTGTTCGCATAAGTCCGGGCGATCCCCGGCACCACCGGCGGCGGCGAAGCATAGATCATTTCCAACTCGCCGTGTGTGGCGTTCGCCTTGACGCTGGACTCAAACGCAGACGACAACCGCCGCCAGGCAATGCCAAACGACACACCCACAATGCGATACGTGGCCCCCTGTTTCGAGTCCGTTAAGATCGCTTCCGCCACCGTTTCACCCTTTTCCTGATAAACCATGTGTGATCCTCGCCCGCTTCCACCGTATAGCCATATTTGGCTGCATACCCGTCAACCGCGGGGTCCACCTCACTGCCCCACCGCGGACTGTGATAGTCGTGGCCACACAGCAGCCCCCCGTCCGCCACAACGCCACCCCAAGCTTCCACATCATGCATCACCGCCGCCCTGGTATGGTTGGCATCAATGAACACAAAGTCAGGTTCAGACCCCGCCAATGCAAACCAGAGCGAGGCTGTGTGCGAATCCATACACCAGACACGCCGACGCTCCGCCGCAAATTGCGTGCCCGCTATAGCTGTCGTCAATGCTTGCACCATGTCACGCGGTGTTGCATTGGCGCACTTGTCTCCGCTGGCCCGGTATTCGCTGCCTTTGGCTGCCGGCGACCACGTATCGACCATGTACAGCGTGAGATTGGGCAAGGCCCGCAACAACGCACAGCTCATTCGACCCTGCCACACGCCGACCTCGACCCCGACAACAAACCTGTCTGTGGGCAACCGCTCCAACAACGCTTCCCAGCGCATTCCCATTACGCTACCTCCGGCACACGGTACATCCACAACAGCGACCGCACGGCCAAGGGCACCTCAGCCAGCTCGCCGCCCCGCTGTAATTGCACCACAGCCTCCCTGTGCTCATACATATGGGCAGCCAGCATCTTGATAGCGGTTTTGATCGCGTCGGGAACACTGCTGGCCGCAGCGCCATAGCCCGCCACGAAAATCACTTCAACGGCGTTCATGCGGTCGTACACGGTGGGCCATGTGTAACCGTAAGCCTCTTCCACTCGCCCCGGCTCATTATCAAAGTCGGTATCGTAGTATGAACTACTTAATGTCTGCTGGGCGTTGTTGCTGTCATAATACTTGATACTAGTGATGCTTGACGCCGGCGAACGTGGCAGCCTGAAATCTGAGGAAAAATCGTCAAAGGTCAATCTCCACGACGTATTGAGGAATGACCGGTTCGTAAATTTCTCTGCCCACTGGCGAGCGGTAATGATGGCGCTGTCGAGCAAATCGTTTTCGTCAGTGGTCAGTGCTTGTGTTAGAATACTGACGCCAAAATCACATGTTCCGGTAGCCACCGTCGCCACCACGCGAATATAAGTGGCCGTGCCCGTGTATGCCTTTTCCTGTACGGCGTTGTCATTCGCTGCTGTCACTTGCGTAAATGCGCCGCCCGTCCAGTCGGTGTAGGTGATATCGTCGTCTGATTCTTGAATCTTGACATCAACCTCACCGGCGGAACAGTCCCCGGCATTCAGGAACACTGTGGCGCTGCTGGTGGACACGTCCACGCCGGATCCTTGCAGGCTGTACGCCGCCGCTACCACATGATCTCCCGGCGCAATGCTCTGCGCGAGCGTGGTGTCATCGTCGGTAGTGTCCAGTCGCAGCCACGCCTTGAGCTCGGCACGTGTGACCGGCTCAGTGGTAGGTGCTGTCTCAACTCGTAACGCCATTAGTTATGCCCTTTTGTGCGGGATCGGCTACGGCCTTTCTTTGTTTTGTTCACCGCAACCACCGCTCGCTCGGCCTCCTCGCCCGTCGGCATGCACGGGGGAATGTCTGCGGTCTCCACTTGCACTGCGCGGGGCGTCGCCGCCTTTTTCGCAATGTCACGACTTATCAGACGTGTGGCCCGCTCGTCGCCAAACTCGCGAACGTCGCCGACACGAAAGATCCCCTCGTACAGATTGATATCCCTTACAAACTTAATCCACATATAAACCTCACTTCCACACGTTTTGTGGTTTGCCGTCTTTATGGTAGTCGGCGTGGTGCTGGTGGATAGGCACGCACGTCTCGTCCGGCCATGTCACCATAAGCTCCATGTGCCCTATCACAATGCGATTGGCCGAATACACCTTCATGTTGTGTTCACGCATCAAGTTCCAGAAATGAATATCGTCGTCCACTCGCCCCTCACCCCAAGTGCCCTCGGGGTCGGGCTGGCCTAAAAACCACGGATGCGGAAGCTTCAGTAGCGATGATGTCCTGATAAGTGTCAAGCCGAAATGCCCCGTACTTATTTGGGTCAACTCCGGCTCAAAGACCGTCATCGGCACCTGTTCCAGCCGTTGTCCGCTGGCCCCCCTCATCGTCAAGAGCGGCCGTTTCATTTGACGGCCCATCTGTATCGGCACTAACGCATCCGCTTCGTCGTGGTCATACAACAACTGCGTCAGGGCGGCGAAATCTTCTCGACTAAACACTGTGTCATAATCAATCGTCAAGACGGCATCTACACCGTCGTCAATCATCTTCATCAGGCCCCGCTCGAGGCACTGGCCCCAAAACGCCCCTTGTACCCGGTACACCTGTATCTTGTACGGCATCAGGGCTTCAAACACGGAGCCAAAATTGTCCATGAAACCCAGCCGCGGCACTGACATCACCGCCGCCACTTTCAGGGGTGGTTTGCGGGAAGGCCTATTCTTTACCTGTTCAGGTGTTTTGACCGGATATTTCTTGGGGTCACGTGTGCCACAGGCAAATCCCCTGCACTCCGCCACCTGTTTGGGGTTGTCGGTAAGCGCCCACGCCCGCACGTCCTGGAAGCCGGCCTCGTCCAGCATCGACCCCAGCAGTTGCAGCGTGGGGGCCCACCAATTGTTCTCGTTGCCCCCGTATTGCTTGCCAGGGTAGAACTCCATCACCATGTCGTTCTTGGCGTAACCCTTGCCCATGCCCCCGTTGTAGGGCGAGAAGTCGTCGCATATCGCCGACTCGATGTAGATTGCCCCGTCACACAGGGCGGTCAGTCTGTCCAGGCCTGCCAACGGGTGTCTAAGGTGGTAGAGGGTGCCGAAGAAGAACACGATGTCGAAGCGGCCCAATGCCTCTGCGTCTAACTCGTAGACAGAGCATGTAGCCCTTGCACACACTTGGCCCTTGTCGTTGGCGCGAGCCTCACACCGCACGCCTTCAATAATGTCAGTCTTAGTCGTATAGCCTAAAGCGTCCCGGCACAGGTCAAACGCATCCCAGCCGCCGCGGTGTTCCAACGCCCCCAGGTTGTCGCTAAAGTCGTCAATGGCAACCACTTCAGCAGCACCACGCTTCAACGCCTCAAATGTCCAGTACCCATCCCAGGCACCGACATCCAACACCCTCATCCCGGTCATGTCGTCCGGGATAGAGTACGCGGAAGCGTCCAGCGGGGCCCACCCCGGCGTTACCACCCCGCCTGGCAACTCGATCTTGTGATACCAATAGGGAATACTATCAACTTTTTCCTGGAGCCCTTCCATGACTTCCTTTCCGTAAAAAGACGCCCTAGGGCGAGCACAGAATGCGCCCGCCCCACGGCGCAAAGAATTAGCAGGCCAGAACGTTCCGCACGCCCTCGGCGGTCGTAGCCACAGTGGACTGCGCTCCGCCGTCGCGCTTGCGGCCCAAAATAGCAATCAGTACACCCTTTTGGGTGGCGTCCGACTCATAACCCACGCCGATGTATCGGTCCTTGCCGCGAAGGTCGATATCGCACGTGTAGGCGTTGGCCTTGGTGGTCGAGGACGCGGCCACAGTGTAATCGGTCCCCTGCGTCAACAGGGCAGTGCAATCCGCAAACGCCGTGGGCGCGGTGTCGCAATCGCCGATACGGAAATAATCCGGCGTGTTCGCTGCGGTCGGAATACCATCCACCACCAGAATCTTGCAGAAGTCATACCCCCGCGTGTCCACTTTGCCGAACGCCTCAGTGCCGGCCGCAATCGTCGAAAGTGACGAATGCATCAATTCAATGTCCAATTGAGGTAGCATTATATCTACTCCTATCAATAGAGTTGTTGTGTCAAAAATGGCGGGGCGGTACAAGACCGCCCACACCAAACCCCCTCGAAATACCGATTACGTACCGCCGAGCATCCCCACGACCGGGCCCGCACTGGTGTCGTCGCCAATGTCGTGCCAGTTGATGTCGAAACGCTCCGTTGCCTGAATACCGATCTGGTCGTATTCCAGGTAACGGTCGGCCGAAACCTTGAGCGTAATGCCCCTGCGGTCGCCAAACGTACACGCCTGCGACACATCACCAAAGATCACCATGATCTTGTTGTTGAGTGCGGCCGCGGAATCGTCGGACGGCATGGCGCTGGACATCACGACCGGGTAGCCCATGTATTGCAACCCTGCTCCGGCCTCCAGCGTCATGATCGTGTTACCGCCGCCGGCCGCCAACAGCCGGTCAAACATGGCCGCTTTAGCTTTCGGGCTGCAATGCCACTTCGCCCCCGCCCAAGCGTACTGGGGCAGAAGGGCCATCGTGCTGGTCAGCATTGCCGCCGTCACCTCGGACCAGTTGTCGCCTGCGGTGGAGTTGTCGGAATATGACCCGTCGTGGTCGGTGTCGATCATCTTGGGGCGCACCCCCAAGATTCGGCCATACGTGTCGGTGCCGTCGCCGTCCACCGCACACTCATCCTCTTTCTTGGCGAACTGGTAGGCCATTTCCTGCGCCAAATCGTCCACCATGCTGATAATAGCGTCCTCGTTGATCTCGCTCGACATACGCACCAACTGGGCACATTTCTTCGCGGTCAACTCCACCTGGTTCCACTGTTTGTTGCTCTCGGTGATGGAATCATTGTCACCCACGAAGTAGCACGTGGTGCCGGCGGAACGACGGGGCACAACCATGTTATCAGAGGTCATCTGCACAACCTTGGCGTTCTGGCGAATCCAGCCGTAACCGTCGCGCAAGTCAATAACGGCCTGCTCAAACTGCGTCGGCACCAGATAGCCGCCATAGGCATTCAGCCCCGACGTTTGGGCCTGGACACGCAATTCCACATTGTGCTCATTGCACCACTGGCGAGCCGAAGCGTTGTTGAACAGCGCAGCCATCATCCACTGGCCCGACCGGAACGCATCGGCGTCGCCATCGGGCCCCGTAAACGCCCGCAACTTGCCGCGCGGATATTTCTTGGGCTCGGCGAAAATAACCGACCGATGAGCCGTGTCCATCTGCGGCTCCACCCTACGAGGTTCAGGCTCGTCGGCCTTCGTTTTGAACCTCTCCAAACGATCCTGGTCGGTAGCCGCCTTGACCAACGATTCCGCCTCATCCATAAGCGCGGCGAACCGTTTGCCCTCATCTTCGTTCATCGTTCGCCCGTCTTTGTCGGCCTGCGCCTTGACCTCTTCGGCCCTGGCGGCCGCATCGGCGGCGCTTTCTCTTAACTCTGCTGAACTAGGCATTGTCAGCCCCCTTTATTGGAATATGTCATAAACTCACCCACCCGGAAGCGTGGCATTCATTGGAACGCCGCCCCCAGAACAACGCCTTAACCTTTGGGCCCAGGCAGTTTCTTCTTTAACGTATTCAGCCGCCACATGAGACGGCTTTGTTCTTCAATGGAAATCGGACTTGGTTTCTTGGTTTCTGTCTCGTCACCTGATGCCGTCTCGCCGTCCGCTGTACGCTTCTCCTGCTTGAGCTTGTCCAGCGACCGAGCGGCAACGGTGGTGTCGGGGTACGCCGGATACGTCACCGGCCCCACGTCAAACAGCTCTTTGACCTCGTTGATATCGCGGTTGTAGGTGCCATCCTCGTTTTCGCGCCAGGTATCCTCTGTCACAGTGAAAGCAAAGCTGCACCCCGTCAAATCCCCCCGCCGGATTTCTTCCACCGTATCCCTGCCCACTGTTGTATCCGGGACATCCACTTCAAACCGCAAGCCCACCGAATTACTCGACAGCCTGAGTGTTTTGGGTGTGCGACCCAGCAGCAGGTTGGCGTCATGGTTCTTGAGCGCCCGCACGTCGGACGACTTGAGAGCATTGTCAAAAGCCCCCGGCTTGATCTGCTCGGTAAACCCGCCCAGGTCCACAGAGTCCCTGTTGTACTTGGCGGCATAGCCCACGATCCGCGCCGCCCCGTCGCTGTCGTCCACCCGCAACTCCACATCCTCGGCGGGCAAGACCCGCAACTCCACCGACGTGGATTGTTCTGTTTTTTCAGTTGGCATTCTGACACCCCTGTGCAATCTCTTTTACTTTGGTCATCAATTCCACTGCCCACTCTTCTGCTGTGGAAGCATCCGGTATAGCGGCAGCCATGCGGCAATACTCGTCTTCGAGGCTCGCATAGTGTGCCCCCAGCGTGGCGCTCCACGCCATCAGGACAGGCGATAGTATTTTTGTGGCAAAGTCTTCGTTGGCAGCATCGTCCTCGCGCTTGCTTGCCGCACGTAAAACACGGCCACACGTATCAGAGACCACCCTATAATGTGCGTCCCACGTTCTTGTGTCGTCCGCGTCTCCATCATCGTCTGTGGTCGTTTTATCGGGAGGCTTTTGTTGCGGCGGTTCCTCCCCCGCCGGCTTCATGTTCAAGGGCTCCATGTACTTGTCACCCTCCGGCCCGATGGGGTTCAGGTTTTCCATACGCCGAACATCGTTAATACTCAGCCACCCCCCTTGACGCCCCGCTGTATATGATTTAGTTCTAGCCTCCGTATCGCCCCGCAAGAACGCGTCCACCAGAAACTCGACAAAGAACTTATCCCGCTCGCCTGGCAGAAAGAGCTTGTAATTGCACTCCTGCTCCCATTTGCGGAACCAGTAGAAAAGCGTGGTGGTCACAAACTCGATGGACTGCTGCTCAATGTTCGAGAAGGTGGCCCTGTCCAAATCGCCCAGCTTGTGCGGCGGAATATTGAATATCCGTGACACGTCCGCCACGGAAAACTTTTGCATCTCCAGGCATTGCGATTTTTCCGGGTCAACGCCCATCTGCTTCCAGCCCATGCCTTCTTCCAGAATCGCTATCCGGTGGGCGTTATCCAACCCGCCATGAACTGATTGCCACGACTCCCGGAGCCGTTTGGCGGCCGTGTCTGTCAACTGCCCAGGGTGCTCCAGCACCCCGCCCGGCTGTGCCCCGTTACCAAAGAATTTGCCGCCATATTTCTTAATGGCCACCCCGACCCCTATAGCCTCTTTGTGGTAAGCGGCCACGTTGTAGCCGGAATAGCCATCCGGACCCAGGCCCTTGATGTGCAGCACGTTGTAATCCGTTATCGGCACGGGCCCGTCGTTGGTTGTCACCTCGTAATACGGAACGCCGCCCGGTGACATCTTGCGTTCTGTCTTGTTCGGCAGCAGCGGCCATAACGCCAAGGGCCGCCCCGCACCATCCCGCTGAATCTCTGCATAGCCATTGCCGTACACCAGGGCATTAGCCATGCGCGTCTCTAAGAACGTCACGGCGTCCATGTGGTCGTTTGGCCGGTTGTGCAATAGGTTGTACACCCGGTGCGAATCCGCGCGTTCCTTGCCCTCCCCTTTGCGTGTGTATGTGATAAGTGGCAGTGACGCCACCGATCCTGAAATACACCGCACCGCCGACCAAAACGGCGTATACTTCAACGCGCTGTCTTCTGTAACCGACACGCCGGCGCTGCATTCGTCGCCGCCGTGTACCCAATCAATAAACCATTGCGATGGACTCGCCGTGCTAGACCGCATCAACCACCGTGCAATGCGTACCCGTATATTCATTTAATCTTGCCCCAATGGTCGTCGGATACGCACGCCCAGCGCGCCCTCCGGCGGTGTGTCGGTAATCAACAACAAATACCCGCCGCCCCCCGCGCCTGTCAGCTTCAAACCGTAACACGAATCACGCAAATCGCATATCCTGTGCAATATATCATTGTTGACCATTTTGGGAAACATAGCGACCTGTGCATCAAACCCATCGGATACCGCCTTGCCCAACATGGCCGCATCCATATACTCAATCGCCACCCTGGCACGATCACTGGCGAACGCGAGCTTGTGGACGCTCTCGCGGCTGACGTGGTTGGGCCACACCACATCGAACTCGTCAGGACGGGGCGATAACGGATAAAGCCAGCATAGATTTTCCAGCCAGCCCCACGTTTTTTCCTTCTCGCCCACCTCGCCTATATCCGCCGGCCAATAACCGCCCGGCCGATACGTGGCGGCGTGAATGCCGGGGTAACATATGCCGATAGCATCCTGCGAGCCGGAATGGGCCGCCAGTTCCCCCGGTGGGTTCTCCCAAGCATACAACATCCATGCCAGCCGTTCTGGCTCCCATCGCGGTAGCGTATCGCCAAACAACTCCGCCGCCTTACGCCGCGTGCTGCTGGCCATGCCCCCGCGTAACATGTACTCGTGGTCGGATTCCACCGACGCGACGATCACCGTGCCGCCAACGTCGCCCGCGCTACTCACCCACGGCTGATCCAGCCATCCGCCGCAAATATCTATCCTGGTAGGAATACTCAGAGCGGCTCGCAGTTGGGTGGTGCTGGTAGCACGACACCCCAGGTGCGGCGTTCGCTCCAAGGCTACGTATTGCACACCCAGGCTATCACACAGCGCGCGCTTTTCCGGCCGGTCGCCCTCCTGGCTGGTGACGTATACATCTGGCCGCATTTCTCGCAGCGTCGGCCCGAAATCACACCACCCGCTACCGGAACCAATACTGGCCCCGGCGACACAAGCGAGCGATTGAACCATGAAGAGCCGCTCTGTCTCATTCTGCACCGTAGGCCTTCGCTTGAGGCTGGTAATCGTCGCATCACTGCCCACCGATACGTGCAGGGAGCCATAGGCGGCCGCTTGCTGCAGAAATTCGACATGGCCCGGATGCAACAGATCAAAACACCCGCTTGTGAGAACCGTTCCCATGCCGTAAGCCCCGCTAATAAAGCCAGCCGCCCCCCCCGGCGGTTGGCCGATGTACTAGATCACCGTCAGCCCCCGGCTGTTATACACGCTCGGGCCGCCCTTATTCGCCACGCCGCACCCGACGGCCATAATGCCCGCAACCGTGCCATCGATACGTTCCGTCGACTTCTTCTTCGACGGCTTGATGTTGCCGGCGGCGTCGGTCTCCACCATCGTGTTCGAGATGCACCACCGCATTACAGGGTTGACGTCCTGCACCATCTGCCCGCCCATGACGAGCTTCTCAAACTCCTTAGATGGAGCACTCATCGACGCAAACCCCTGGCCAAACGGCACCATGTCAAACCCGTCGCCTTGCAGTTGTGTGGTGATGTGCGTAGCCTGCCATCGGTCCACGCCGATTTGACAGATATTGAACCGCTTATGAAGAGCGGCTATATCCGCCTTCACCACGTCATAATCAACGACATTACCCTCTGTCAGCTTAATATGCCCCTGTCTTGACCAAGTAATATACGGCACCCGGTCGTCGCGTTCGCGCTTGCGGGCATTGTCTTTAGGTATCCAGAACCACGTTTTTAACGCCCATTTGCCATCATCCAGCGGAAACGCCAACGCAAACGCCGTAAGATCCCGGTTGCTGGAGAGGTCCAACCCGCCCCAACACTTACGCCCCCCCAACTCCAACGCCTCCGCTTTACAGCGGTCCCAAGCGTCGATAGGCAGCCAAGCGACATCGGATTCGGTTCTAATGTTAAGGTGAAGCCTCTTGAATGTATTGAGAAACGTCGGCGTCTCTTTCGCCCGCTTACATTCACGCTCCAAATACTCCCGCGAAACGCTGACGCCAAGGTTAGGATTCGCCATGGCCCACACGCCAGGGTCAGTCCAGTCATCGTCACGCTGGGCCTCGTAAATGACAGGTAGAAATGATGGATCGTCAATGATTCCATCACGCACCTTACACGCGTATTCGTGCTTTTCGTTGCAGATGCTTTCCCGCTCGAAGTCGCTCGTGGTGATATGCATCACCAGCGGTTGACGCCGGGCACCCGTCGAGGTCATCAGCACGTCCACCAGGTCGCGATTAGGTTGAGCGTGCAACTCGTCCACAATCGCTAAGTGAGTGTTGTATCCGTGTTTGGTGGCCGCGTCGGCAGATATAGCCTTATATGCTGAGCCTTGCGACTCATACACAATGGCCTTCGTGTAAACCTTGGCGCGACCCTCAAGTTCGGGCTCGTGCAGCACCATGCCCTTCGCTTGGTCGAAAACCAGCGACGCCTGCTCCCTGTCAGCAGCCGCACTGTATAACTCCGCGCCCGGCTCGCCGTCGCAAAACAGGACAAACAGTACAATGCCAGCCGCCATCGCGGTTTTGCCGTTTTTTCGGGGCACAAATACGAACGCCTCACGATACCGCCGCGTACCGTCTGGCCGCTTCCACCCAAACACGTTTCCCACCACCGCCTGCTGCCACGGCTCCAGCCTAAATGGTTTGCAGGCCATCTCACCCTTGACATGGCAGAGGCATTCCGGGAAAAAATCTATCGCCTTCTGCGCCGCCTCTTCGTCCATCCAACAGTCGCCAGCGGTGGCGAAAGGGTCATAACCGGGGATGAGGCGCAGCGTGTCGGCAAGCACGCTTTGACGTTTCGCCACACTAAGCCACCTCGCTTGAAAGCGCCGAGGTCGGATTTGCACCGCCTCCTCCCGCCTGGTCGGCGGGTGTGCTGCTAGTTACACCTCCGGC
>Ga0180435_10004496_pt1 | contig 13732 bp, 11 predicted proteins | sample SS_ome_3_FD_132467 | JGI IMG/M metagenome (GOLD analysis project Ga0180435, IMG submission 132467) | Hypersaline lake sediment archaeal communities from the Salton Sea, California, USA - SS_3_S_1 metaG | ecosystem: Environmental > Aquatic > Non-marine Saline and Alkaline > Hypersaline >... | reverse complement strand
CAGCATTGTGTCAGAGGCGCCGAGGGGCTGGTAACTGATGAAGAGGGTGCCAGGCCCGGGCAGATTGTTCGGAGTTTCGAGAACGGGAATGACTGGGCCGGCGGAGGTGTCGAGCGCCAAACCAAGGCTATAGATGTTAGACCTTTCGGGGTGTCCCTCCGGTTGGAGCCTGGCGTAGCCGCCCAAGGTGCTTTCGGTCATGTTGTTGACCGTATAGGGCGTGCCTATTGGACCCCAGCCAACCATGTTGGTGTTCGGAGCCGGATTACCCCTCCCGTCGACAGCGTCGGGATCGCCGAGGATTGACGCGGCGTAGTCGGTGTCGTCACCTATCAGCCAATAGCCCGGATTGCCATTTCTGGGGGTGCCCGGGGCGCCGGGGAATTCGTTGTTCAGCAGAAGACCGTCTTTGACTTCCACCGAGTAGGCGTTGAAGTCTATCGGGACTCCTGAAACATTGACCAGTTGCAGTAGACCGGTACTGGGGCTGTACTGTGCCTGCATTGCCCCGCCGTCGGGTATGAAAGCGGCATTGGCTACGGCTCCAATCATCGTCAGCGTCAGTGCTATCGTTGTGATGTTCTTAATGTTCATGACTCTTTAATTCCTTCCTGGTGTGCCTTGAAATTAGATCCTTTTCCTATTCTATCCTTTCCCCGGTGTTCTTGTCAAGGAAACAGCACCGGGGTTTCTGGACTCTTTTTACGCGCGTCTTCGCCGCCTTATGACAGCCAGTCCGCCGACAGCCAACAGGGCCAGTGTCGCAGGTTCGGGTATTGCCTGGGGGGCGGCCGGCGGCGCAGGCGCCACTGTATTGCCGTAGTTGAAAGACAGTAGGCCGAAGTCCGACAGGTTGATCTGGCCGTTTCCGTCGAAGTCGCCGTCGGCCCATCCGCCGGGGCCGCCGTAGTTGAACGACAGGGCGCCGAAGTCGGCGAGATTCACCGTGCCGTTGAGGTCTGCGTCGCCCTCGATGGTGCCGTTGCCGCCGCCGGTTCTCTGTACAAGCGTGGTGATCATCAGCAGACGGTCAGCGGCGTCGATTGCACCGTCATTGTCTTCGTCATAGCGGATGTCGGTGGAGCCCGCGATTACGGCCGCGGATATGTCGTCAATGTCGGTGTCGTCGCTGTCGCCGTCAACATCGTAGTCGCCGGGCAGGGCGATGATCAGGTCGCTGCCGAGCGTTCCGTATCGTCCTTCGCCGGGGGCGTCGGTGTCGATGCCCACTTCGGCGAGGGTGGCGTTGACCATGACGTTCATGCCGGACGCGGCGTCGAAGGCCTTTACGCGGAGAGTGCCGCTGGCCAGGGGGGTGCCCGGCGCTCCGGTAGTCTCTTCGACCAGGTCGGCGTAGAGGATCGGGAGGACATTGCCGTCAACAGTAATGTGTCCGTCGGCGGCGCCGAAGACAGTTGTCGTCACGTTTCCGACAGTTGTGCCGCCCGGGCCGAGGGGATCGACCTTCAGATCGATAACAGCGACCTTGCCGGCGCCGACGAATGTCGCGTCGAAGTCCGTGCCGACTGCGCCGATGTCGCCTGTTTCCTGATAGGGGGCGCCGGCGATGGGGGTGATCCCATGTGTCAGTACGGTCGGCTCGCGGAAAGTGATCAACTGCTCAATGTCAACGCCGGCCTGCGTTCGTCCGATGACGACGTCGTGGTCGGTGTCGGTTACGCTGAACTCGAGTTCGGCGAGTCTTCCGCCGGGACCAAAGTCAGCCGCAGTCAGCATGGCGCCGCCGCCGGGAATGGTGGCCGGATCGAAGATCTTGCCGATGTAGATCGGGGTGCCGACATCTCTGGCCATGTATCCGTCAACATTGCCCTCGCCGATGAAGTGATCGGCGGTGGCTACGCTGGTGAAGAACCAGTCATAGGAGGGGTCTCCGGCATTTTCGCCGGCGACTGGCCCCTGATCGTCGAGAGATGCCCAACCGGTGGCGTATTGTCCGGTTCCAGCTTCGGGGGCCGCCGGCCTGATGAAGGTGATCGTCGGCGTGCCCGTAGGCGTGTTGGCCGCGTCCTCAATCGAGTAGCCGGTCATCTCGCCGATGCCTGTACTTGCGAAGACCAAGTAGGCGCTGCCGTCGGCGGCGATTTCCAGATTGGCCACCGCTCCGGCGTGCGCTGCGCCGGCCACTCCGATGATGCAAACCAGATTTATCAGATATTTTGTCATCTCTCACGCGCTCCATTCAAGAAGGTTAAGCATTTGATTGTCAGCCTCATTTTTGACCACGCATTACATTTGACGCCAGTCACTCTAATTGCTAAGCGCCGGGGCGACAGAACGCCCAAGCTATCACTTCGCTCCTCTCCATACCCGAATGGAGCGACCAGCTTTCCTCGATTACATCTTGATACGGCCTCTTCCTTGAGTTGACGATGGGGGCTGTTGTCATTCAGCCTGATCCATGTCCTCGTTCCATTATTTAACCATGGAATAGCAATAATGTCAAGACTTAAACCGCCGCAAGTGACGACAAAAAAATGGTCGTCCCACAACTTCTGCAAAAGCAACGGTTTGCGTCGTTAAATATCCAGCGGCCGTTTTGCCAATATTCTGTTTTATTCGGCTCAGCCCATCCCGGCGGTGTCGGCAATTGCCGTCAGCGACCGGTATTCCAGCGATTTTCAGTTTGAAATGATTGGGCCTCCGCGCCCTGTATTCCAGACATTATCATATTATCATGACAGGGTCGAGATGTCCAGCGCAGAAACCGAGTATTTGCGTTCTCCGGAGGTTTGCCGGCGGATGTCGGCGGGCTGACATTCTGGCGAATATGCGGGATCGTTCTTGTTGTTGTCAGGGCGTAATATGTTACAATACAAACTGGCGTGAACCGCCTGCAATCGAGGTCAAACAAAGTGCCTGACAAATTACTCGAGTATCTCAGACGTACGTCGAGACGAATTCTGCTGCGGCGTTTGGTCGAGAATGCGGTCGTTGGCGCAATCGTCGGCGGACTGCTGGCCGCGGGGTGTCAGTTTGCGCTATGGAGCATTGGTCTTCCGCACCGGATAACAGGGGCTTCGGTGGTCCTGGCGAGCATGCTGATCGGCGTGCTGGCGGCGGTGATAAGGGGCGTGTCCATGCGTCAGGCGGCCCGATACGTCGACAACCTCGCGGCGCTTGACGAACGATTGACAACTGCGGTTCAACTGGCGAGAGCCGGTGATCGAAGCCCTGCGGCGATGTGCGTTTACGCGCAGGCCGGGCGAGCGGCCCGATCTGACCGGGCCGCGGGGGTTAACCTCTGGATTCGCGGGCGAGTCACTGTCGGCGCTGCGATTCTGGCGTTGTTTCTCTGCGGGGCCGCGGCGATGCTCCCCCAGCGTCGCGGCGTCAATGAGCAGGTAATCGACGCTCTGGCGGGGATGTCTCCTGAAGCGGTCAAGGCTCTGGCGGCTGAGTTTGCCCGGGCCGCTCAGGCGACGGAATCGGATTCACCCTTGCTGGCCCGTGCGGCTAAAGCGACCGAGCATAAAGACGCCCGGGTGCTTGCATCGGTTCTGGCGGACCTGGAGCGGCGGGGGGTGAAGCTTGTGCGAATCCTGCGGCCGGAGGTCCTGGCGCTTGCGACCAGCGGCGGATCAGACGCTTCCGGCGGAGCCGAGACGCAGCCGGCGATCTCTAAATCGCCAAGTCCGATCAGGGTCGCCGGAGGGGTCGTGCACGTATGGGACCCCATCTACGATAAGCTCGGTTCGGGACGCTCGCCCGCGGCAAAGACCCCAGCCCCCGCGGTTCCGCAGGCGGCTGTGCGGTACTCTGACGCCTGGTCGGCGGCCCGTTTGCGGGCGTCCGAATCGCTACGGACCGGCAGTATTCCCCACGAGTATCGGGCGATGGTTCGCGACTTCTTCAGCGACCGCCAGTAGTGCTCTGGGTCATGTCCCCGGGGCGTTCATCATCTCATTCAGGCGTGCGTCGATGGTTTTCCAGTGCGTACCGCGCCACATGAGTTTGCCGCATCGCATGCACCTGTAAAACGTATCGCACCAGCGGTGCGCCAGCGGCGGCGCCTCGTCCAGGACGCTGTGTTTGGGGATTTCTCGCAACTGGCCCCCGCAGGCCATGCACCGGGCGGGAAGACGCTTGAGGGCGAGCTTGTTCACGACGTAACTGAACTGATCGATTCGGCTCAGTTGCCGCGGCACGAACAGGGCCTTGAGCTGCCCTTCGCGTATGACTTTTCGCTCGAACATCGGCCCGTCCGAAGACAGCAGAACGCGCCCGGTCTCCAGCGACTCGGCGACGATTACCCCGTCGTCTATTCCGTGCTCGAACGCAGCGTCGTATCCGGCGCCGCGGAGCCATCTGGCCAGGCCTCCGAGCATCGCGTCGCAGAAGAACGCCGGCGGGTTGTCGTCTTGGTCTGACATGATTATCGAATGAAAGTATACCCCCCGCGTTGCTTCGGTCTCAATATATGTTATAATCTCCGGCTCGCCGCATCGTTATATAGACAGTATAGAGCCAACAAGCGTGAGTGACGAAGAGAAACAGCTAGACCTCGATCGCCAGATGAGTTTCGGCGACCACCTGGAGGAGTTCCGCCAGCGACTGATTTACGCGCTGGTCGGGCTGGTGATCGCGCTTGTGGTCTCCATGGTTTTCGGCAAGTGGATATTCGAATTCCTGCTGCTTCCCTACGTCAGGGTCATGACCGAACGCGGGGAGGATCCGTACATGGGCACCCTCAGTCCCGCCGGCGGGATAATGGTGTACGTGCGGGTATGCCTGTACACCGCGATACTGTTCTCCGGTCCCTGGATACTGTACCAGTTCTGGCAGTTCATAGCCGTGGGCCTGTATCCCAATGAACGCCGCTACGTGCACCGCTCAGTTCCGTTTTCAGCGGTGCTGTTCATTGGCGGCGCTTTGTTCTTCGTGTTTGTCGTCTGCGAGAAAATGCTGCATTTCTTTTTCGCATTCAACAACTGGATTGGCGTCAAGGCCATGATCACGATGGACAATCATATCAAGTTCATGACGAACATGATGATCGTGTTCGGCCTGGGCTTCCAGACGCCTCTGGTTGTGTTCGTGTTGGGTAAGGTCGGGTTGGTCTCCCTGAAGACGTTCAACTACTACAGGCGCCACGTGATCGTGGGAATGCTGATATTCGCCGCGCTGGCAACCTCGCCAAGCCCCGTCGACCAGATCCTTCTTGCGGTGCCAATGTGGCTGCTGTACGAACTGGGCATCCTGATGGTCTGGTACTTTGTCGAACGCCCCAAGAGACTCGAGGACGACGACGAGGAATGGGACTAGGAACGGCGAATGATGAATGCAGAATGATGAATGATGAATACGGCGACGGCGACGGCATGAGATCTAACGGTGAAGAACCACAGTAGACCGCCTCTGCTGAATGCACAAACAAAGCCCACGGATGGCTATCCGTGGGCTGTTTGTTTTTGTTCGTCCGTTTGCGGCGACGTCGGGCAAACGGCTTATGCCGTGTCGGGGCCTTTGCTTTCGTCGATCTCTTCGTCGCCGGCGGAAGCTACTTCCTTGTCGCCGGAGTTGTCTACGGGAGTCGGTTCGGAGTAGTCCGTGGGCTCTTCATTCATCGCGTCGTCTACGTCGGACTTGACCGAGTGAACCTCCTCCTTGAACTGTCTGAGTCCCTTGCCCAGGCCGCGGGCCAGTTCAGGGAGCTTCTTGCCGCCGAACAGCAGCAGCATCGCGACCAGGATGATGATGATCTCCGGCATTCCCAGGCTCGGCAGGAATCCAACAATGGCGTTACTCATATCTCTAACCTCGGTGTAGTTTGTGTTCTTACGTATGGGCGTGTCCGGTATCCGGCGACCAGGAAGTCCATTATCCGGGCCGTCCTGAGGCGTGTCAAATTAATTCGGGGACGATAAACGGCTAAGTTCTTGCCCCCGGCGCGACTGGGTACTATACTCACCGCGCATACGGCGCCGACGGCGGCGGAACCATAACCAAGGACAGACAGCAGCGAGACTCCCATGAGCACCGAAGTACACGAGAAGACCTCCGCACACCTCGCCGGTTTGATCGACGAGCAACTGGCCCGCGTCGAGAGAATGAAGCAGGCCGAAGACTGGGTCGACTACGGCGCACTGGAGCCGATCATTATAGGTTTCTGCTGGGGCGACGGGATCGGCCCGATTATCTCCCAGGAGACCCAGCGGGTGCTGGAAGTGCTGGTGGGAGATCAGGTCGCCGGCGGCAAGATCGAGTTTCGCACCATAGACGGCCTGACGATCGAGAACCGCGTCGAGCACATGAAGGCTATCCCCGATGACGTGCTGGCCGAACTGAAGGTCTGCCACGTAATCCTCAAGGCGCCCACGACGACCCCGGAAAAGGGCGGGCCGTACCCGAATATCGAAAGCGCAAACGTCGCGATGCGGCGCGAACTGGACCTGTTCGCCAACGTTCGCCCGGTTAAGGTCGCCGCCGAAGGCATCGACTGGACGTTCTTCCGCGAGAACACCGAAGGCGCCTACATCCTCGGCTCCAAGGGCATCCAGGTCACCGAAGACCTGGCGATCGACTTCAAGGTCATCACCCGTCAGGGCGCCGAGCGGATTATCCGAATGGCGTTCGAATACGCAAAGAAGACCGGCAAGAACGAGGTCACCGTGGTGACCAAGGCCAACGTGGTCAAGACCACCGACGGGCTGTTCCTGGAAGTAGCCGAGCAGGTCGCCGCCGAGTACCCGCAAGTCAAGTGGGAAGGCTGGTACATCGACATAATGACCGCCAAGCTGGTCGACCCCAAACGCCGCACGCAGTTCAAGGTGCTGGTGATGCCGAATCTTTACGGCGACATCCTGACCGACGAGGCCGCCGAGTTCCAGGGCGGCGTCGGCACCGCCGGCAGCGCCAACATCGGCAAGCGTTACGCGATGTTCGAAGCGATCCACGGTTCTGCGCCGCGGATGCTGGCCGAGGGACGCGGACAGTTCGCAGACCCCTCGTCTCTGATCCGAGCGGCAGGGATGATGCTGAACCACATCGGGCTGGCCGATCGTGCCCGCAAGCTGGAAATGGCGCTGGACATCTGCTCGCTGTACGAAAAGAAACTCGTCCTGACAGGACGCGACGACGGCTGCACCGGTCGGGAGTTCTGCGACTACCTGCTGGAGACGATCGACGATCCGAACCTCGAACAACGCTGGCAAGCGGCACAATAGCCAGTGATGAGTGCGGAGCCTGCCTGCCGGCAGGTGATGAATGCTGAATACGGCCACGGCGACGGCTGCGGCATGACGGCGCGTGTTCCGGCGACTTGAGGTGTTTGACAGACCATGAAAGCTGCGATCTTCATCCCGTGTCTGACCGAGCACATGTACCCCGGATCGGGTCTGTCGATGGTCAAGGTGCTCCGCCGCGCCGGGGTGGAGGTTGAGTATGTCGACGATCAGACCTGCTGCGGGCAGCCGGCTTTCAACGCCGGATACCGACGCGAGATTATCCCTATCGCCGAGAGGCTTATCAGGCTGTTCCGCGGTAAGGAATACGTCATCGCTCCTTCCGGCTCGTGCACCGCGATGGTGCGGGTGTTCTACAAGGAACTGGACCTCGACGGCGCCCTCAAGGACGATCTCGACGAACTGTGCTCGCGGATATTCGAGTTCTGCGAATTTATGGTCGACGTCGCCAAGGTCGACTCCCTGGGCGGGCGATTCCCCCACAAAGTCACCTACCACGACTCGTGCCACCTTTCCCGCGAACTCGGCGTTGTCGCCCAGCCGCGGAAGCTCATAAGCGGCATCGCGGACATCGACTTCGTCGAGATGAACGATTCGGACGCCTGCTGCGGTTTCGGCGGGATGTTCTCGGCCAAGTTCGGAGCACTGTCGACCGAGATGGTCGCCCGCAAGTGCGCCAACATATTGGACAGCGGAGCCGAGTATGTTATCGGGGCCGACGCCGGATGCCTGATGAACATCGGCGGATACCTCCGCAAGAACAAAATGACGCCCCAAACGATGCATATAACCGATCTGCTGGCCGCGAGCCTCGATCTGTAAAATGGATAAGACGCCCAGGAAAATTAAGCGATACGTTCGAGACGCACTGGCCGACGCGCCCATGCGCGAGGCGGTCTCGAACGCTGCGGTCACCTCCAAGGCCTCGCGCGACGAACAGGCCGCTCGGATCCCGTATTGGGATCTGGTGCGCCGGAAGGTTCGATCGGTTAAGACCGATGTGCTGGAGCATCTCGATGAGTATCTCGTCGAGTTCGAGGCCAACTGTCAGGCCAACGGGATAAAGGTCCACTGGGCCCGCGATGCGGCGTCAGCCCGCGAGATCGTCGGCGGGATCGCCCGCGACTGCGGGGCCAAAACGGTCGTCAAGTCCAAGTCGCTGACCACCGAGGAGATCGGGCTGAACGATTACCTGGCCGCAAACGGCGTAGACCCGGTCGAGACCGATCTCGGCGAGTATATCGTTCAACTGCTCGGGCAGATTCCCTCCCACCTGGTCGCCCCTGCGCTGCACCTGTCGCGCCGGGATATCGGGCGGCTGTTCGCCGACAAGCTCGGCGAGGCCTATACCGAGGACCCCGGCGAGCTGACCGAGATCGCCCGCGTCCACCTCCGCGAGAAGTTCCTGACCGCCGAGATGGGCATCTCCGGGGCGAACTTCGGCATCGCCGGCTCGGGCTGCATTTGCGTTGTCGAAAACGAGTGCAACGCCAGGCTTACGATATCGCTGCCGAAGGTCCACGTGGCCGTGATGGGGATCGAAAAGCTCATCCCGGACATCGCCGCGCTGCCGTACTTCCTGAAACTCCTGCCGGTAAGCGCCACCGGCCAGCGGGCCTCGTCGTACGTTAATATCATCGGAGGCCCGGGCCGCGACGGTGCCGGCGAAGGCCCCGAGGAAGTCCACGTGGTCCTGCTGGACAACGGGCGATCGAAGATCCTCGCCGACGCCCAGCTCCGCGAAACGCTTATGTGCATGCGTTGCGGGGCGTGCCTGAACACCTGCCCGGTCTACCGCGAGATCGGCGGGCATGCCTACGGATGGGTCTACATGGGTCCGATCGGATCGGCTCTGATCCCTCAATACCTCGGCGAGAAGGAGGGCTGCTGCGCTCCTTCGCTGTCGAGCCTGTGCGGAGCCTGTCGGGAGATCTGCCCGCTGGAGATCAACATACCGCGGCACCTGCTGAAGCTGCGAAACAAGGTGGTTCTGGCCAAACAGAGCGGGCTGTTCGAGCGGATCGGGATCAAGCTCTGGGCTTTCGCCGCGGCCCGTCCGCGACTGTACCGCTTTGTGACCTGGTTCCCCGGCAAGCTGCAGATGCTCCTGCCGGGCAAGCGTGCGTTCCCCGCCCCCGGCTACATGGGCCGGCGGGCGATAGGGCGGTTCGACTCCAAGGGCTTCGCCAGGCGTTTCCGCGCGATGGAGAGGAACAAGAATGATGGCTGACACAGACCGCGACGACATGCTGGCCGACATCCGCTCATCGCTCGAGATCGCTTCGGATATTCCATACGCGATCGGCGGCGAGGACCAGCCGCTGGAGGGCTATCTGGCCGCCGAACTGTTCGACGATCACGACGCGATGCGCACCAGATTCGCCGAGGAACTCGCCAACGTGTCGGCCGATTTCGACGTCCTTTCCGACCAGGCCGCCGCCGCCAAATGGGCCGGCGAAGTCCTGACCGTTGATGGTTTCAACACGCTGGTCGTCGCCGAAGAGGGCTTGTGTCTCGACATCGCCAAGGCGATCCGGGCCGACCGCCCCGAGCTTGAAATAGTAGTCGCCGGCGACCTGGAGGGACCCGAGCGCCAGGCCCGCCTGGCCCAGCCGACGGCCGCCCTGGTCGAGGTCGACTACGCACTGGCCGACATCGGCTCGCTGGTCGTCCTCCGCGACAAGACCGCCAGCATGCTCCCGCACTTCCTGCCCGAGTCGGTGATGGTCATCGTCCGCCCGGACCAGCTCCTGGCCAACCAGTTCGAGCTGATCAAGGTCCTCCCGCAAGACGCCGGGCGGAACATGGTTTTCATCACCGGACCGTCCCGCACCGCCGACGTCGAGAAGGTCCTCATCCTCGGCGCCCACGGACCCCGCAGGGTCAGCGTCGGCATGCTCGAATCGGCCGACTGACGCCTCCCCCGGGCCGATTGTCACAGATGGTGCACACCTCCCCCCGACGCCGCCTGGGGGCTCTTCGGCTTCTCGGGCCTCAGAACGCCGCCGCTATGCCGTTCTTGCATCCGCACTTACGCGTGCAGCCGCCGCTGGGCGCGCTCGCCCCTGAATCAGCTCAACCCGAACGCCCGGGCCTGATCTGTGACATTACGCACGAATGAAGATGTGTCGAAAGGAGGTGGTAGCCAGTGCGGTAAAGGCAGTGACGCAAAGCAGTTACGATAGGACCGAGCCTGCCGCGGATCGCTGCAAAATCCGCTTGACGCCGCGTGGTATGTCACAGGGCTATAATGTCCGCCGCATCAAGGCGTTACGCAACTGGGTTGCAGCAAGCACACGCCCGCCCGGCCTTGCCGGGGCGCTCGCTGAGCGCCCTGGAGCAGCCGTAACATAGATGTTGCCGCTGCCGTTCTCCGCGGCCTCTGCACCTCTGAGTCTCTGTGTGGCCAAGGCCGTTGCCGTTCGGTGTTGCGGCTTTGACTGAGCCCCGATCGCGTGCTATGCTCCGACCGCCGCGCCATACACGGAGAGAGCATGATGAAAATTGAGATTTGCATTGATTCGGTCGAGGGCGCCGTCGCGGCGGCCGAGGGGGGCGCCGATCGCGTCGAACTGTGCGGCAACTTGTTCGAGGGCTGCACGACGCCCAGCGCCGGGGCGATCAAACACGCCCGGGCGGCCGCCGGGATCGGCCTGATGGTTATCGTTCGTCCGCGCGGCGGCGATTTCCTCTACAGCCCTGCCGAATTCGGGGTTATGCGTGAGGATGTCCGCCTCGCCGGCGAGTTCGGAGCCGACGGGGTCGTCATCGGATGCCTGCTGCCCGACGGACGCATTGACACCGAGCGAACCGCCCGCCTGATCGCCGACGCCCGTCCGATGTCGGTTACGTTCCACCGGGCCTTCGACCTCGTCGCCGATCCCCACGCGGCCCTGGAGGATCTGGTGCAACTCGGCGTCGACAGACTGCTGACCTCCGGCCAGGAGCCCACCGCCTGGGAGGGCGCCGAGTTGATCGCCGCACTTGGCAAGCAGGCCGCCGGGCGGATAATCGTAATGCCAGGCGGCGGGATCACGCCCCGCAACGTCCGCAGGATTGTCGACGCGACCGGGGTCGACGAAATACACATGAACGCACGCAGCCCCGCAGACAGCCGAATGACGTTCCGCAACCCCCGCCTCTACATGGGCCGAGCCCTCCATCCGCCCGAATACCAGCGAAAAACGACCGATCCGAACGTCGTAAGGGACATCGTCCGGGCCGTGCGGCCCTGAAACAACCCTCGCCTGCAACCCGGAGCCCGATTTGCAGGGGCGGCCATAGACCCCGCTCGTATGCCGCCCCGTCTGCGCGTTCCCCCGTTTGTCCGTTCCGGCCGTCACGCCCGGCAGGGCCGTCATAAGGCAGCCGCGTCCCGTGCCGGCGGGGTCAACGGACCGCCGCAGCATCGGAGCCCCGCGCAGGGGCGAAAGAGGTGCTCCCACGCGATGAACCCTGCGAACTCCCGCGCCTCTGTCGCCCCTGGACGGGGCTCTGAGATATGGACCCAACGCCGATACCCCGCCCTGCGGGACGCGGCTGCCATATGTCGGCCCTGCCGGCCCTGACGCCGATGAGATCGACGTGGGTGCTAACGTAGACGCGGCATCCTGCCGCGTTAATCGTGGCCGCCGCGGGCGGTCAGTGACGTTGAGCGTGCGTCTGCGAACCAGCCGGCAGGCTGGCGGCGAACCGCGTTGCAGTTTTCCTCCGCGGCCTGCGGCGATGTGCACGCGACGGCAAGGCGCCCTCAAAGAGGGCGACTCAGCAATTGTGTTATGCGTCCCCAGATCTAATTGTGTTATGCGTCCCCAGATCTAACACGACCGTTGGGTTTGCCACGAAGTACGACAACGGAAGCGATCTGGGCACTCGCGCGGTGCGTTGGGACGCCGTGGGCACGGCCGCGACGGAACTGGGCACTCTCGAGACACACAGCGACTGGGTCACGAACGCTCGCGCCTACGCCGTGAGCGACGCCAACACGGCCGTGGGGTACGACGACAAGTACTCCGCCGGGAGGGCCATCCGGCGTGCCGTGATGTGGGGCCTGGACGGCGTGGCCTTGGACCTCAACATGCTGATCGACCCAGACTCCGGGTGGACGCTCACCAAGGCCTGCGACATAAGCGAAGACGGCCTGTGGATCGGCGGCGAGGGCCTGTACGACCCCGATGGCCTCGGCCCGATCAACGCCTACGATCGGCTGTGGGTGATGCAGGTCCCCGAGCCGGCCACGCTGAGTTTGTTGGCCCTCGGCGGGGTGGCGATGCTTCGACGGAAACGACACCGCAAACCCCTCACCCCCGGGCCACCCAGACGCTTACACGCGGAATCCAATTTCCCATCAGCCGCTTCCACCTTCGGCGCAAGCACCAACCGCAGGCCGAGCATGCCTAGCAGTCGATGTCCCTCGGGGGGCATCGGGGTCAGGCTTAAATGGAAAATAGTGGTTTTTGATCAGATGTAAGTCAGTCACCCTCCTTCGGAGGGCTGGATCGCAAATAGCTCTTGAATGTAAGAGTGTTGTCTGGCGACGTTAATGATTGTATGATGGTGTCTCGGTAAAAGAGTGTTTCAGGTATTTCGGGGCTTAAGATGTCAATTATAGGGATTGATTTTGGCACAATTAAATCACTGGTCGCCATTATGGAAGATGGTGCTCCCAAGATCATACCTGACTGCCAGGGGCGTCGATATGTGCCCTCGCTGGTGACGGTGGGGCCTGACGATAAGATGTACATAGGCTGGGATGCGCTCAATCTCCCATCGTTGGAGCGATGGGGAAGCAGGCATTTTACGATCAGTTCGATCAAGCGCATGCTCGGTAAGACTGGAGAAAGAACATGGGGCGAGTACAGAACCTATCCGCAGGAAATAGCGTCCCTTATTATCTCTCAACTCAAGATCCAGGCTGAAGCCTACTGCGGCAAGGAGATTACACGTGCTGTTCTCGCCGTTCCCGCTCACTTCAACATAAACGAACGCAGCGCCACACGTGAGGCCGCACGAGTGGCTGGACTTAGTGTGGAGCGTATTATACATGAGCCAACGGCTGCGGCGCTGGCGTACGGGACGGCTGGTGGCAACAGCAGTAAGATCGCAGTGTTCGACTTGGGCGGCGGCACGTTCGATATTTCGATTCTCGAAATTGGCGACAACGTTTTCGAAGTTCTGGCCAGTGGCGGCGACACAACGCTTGGCGGTGTCGATCTGAACGAGGCGTTGCTCGCCCACGTGATTGGTGAATTCCAACGGGCCACTGGCATTGACCTGAAGCAGGTCGTCTCAGCTAAAGGGCGCCTCGAAGAAGCTGTCGAACAAGCCAAGTGTGAGCTTTCATTCGTTCGGGAGGTCCCAATCAAGCTGCCGTACATTGCTTCCGCCTCACATGGACCAAAGCACCTCGACATGGTCATAACGCGCGAGAAGTTCGAGGAAATCGCCGAACCTATCTTCGACCGCCTCGCGGCGCCCTGCAAGCAAGCCCTTACGGACGCAAAGCTGGCCGCTAGCGATATTCAGGAGGT
>Ga0180435_10004494_pt1 | contig 13741 bp, 12 predicted proteins | sample SS_ome_3_FD_132467 | JGI IMG/M metagenome (GOLD analysis project Ga0180435, IMG submission 132467) | Hypersaline lake sediment archaeal communities from the Salton Sea, California, USA - SS_3_S_1 metaG | ecosystem: Environmental > Aquatic > Non-marine Saline and Alkaline > Hypersaline >... | reverse complement strand
CTGCCGTTGAGGATCACCTGGGACTCGGTTTCGTGTACAAAGGAATTGCCCGAAGATATACGAATGGCTTCGTAGGTGGTATTCATATCCATACCGGCTTTTTGGGCCACCACAAAGGCCTCGGCCAGCGCTGCCAAATGCACAGAACAGAGGAAATTTGTGAGAACTTTTAAAACCGACGCCGACCCGATGGGTCCGGTGTGCAGAATACGGCGCCCCATGGTCCTTAGAAACGGAAAAACACGATCAAACACCTCACGTTTGCCGCCGGCAAAGATGGATATATTGCCGGTGGCGGCGCGGTGACAGCCCCCTGACACGGGACAATCCATGGCCATGGCACCTTTGGCTTCAACTTTCTCAGCCAAACGGGCTACCTCTTTCTCATCGGTGGTGCTCATTTCCAGCCAAATCTTACCGGCACTGAGGCCCTGCAGAATACCGTCTTCCGACTCCATCACCTCGGCACTGACAGCCGGTGATGGCAAACAGGTTATAATGATATCCACATTTTCAGCCATCTCTTTAGGAGACGCAGCACTTGTAGCGCCCTTTTCAACAAAGGATGTCACCAGGTCTTCGTCCAGATCCCGAACTGTCAGGTCATACTTATTCCGCAGCAAACTGCCCGCCAATTTTTTACCCACATTGCCCAGACCGATAAATCCGATTCTCATATTCCGACTCCTTTTATCTTATAACTTTTTTGGTGTTTAGACTGACTTCTTAGCTAGTTAGGTTGTAGGCTGAAGACTGTTAGACTGCTAAAAGCTCAACTCGTAACGCGCAACCCGAATGTCGATACAAGCAGCTCCCTCCAAACCGCCACCCCTCCAATCCTTTTAATCAGTGTTCATGCCTTTTCATCAGCTTTTGCCTCCAAAATGACCTTAGCCAGCGCATCCATAATCACTTTGTAATCCTCCACAATCACCACATCAGCCGCTTTTAAAATGGGCGCCCGGTCATCACTGTTAATAGCAATGATCTTCTTGCTGTTGGCAATTCCCACATAAAAGGCCGCGGCCCCGGACACAGCCGCGGCGATACATAAATCCGGCTTGGCTATGCTGCCGGAGGCACCCACCAGGCGATGCATGTGCGCCCAGGCACTCATGACCACCGGTCGACTGGCACCAAAGTCTGCACCGATGGAATTGGCTTTTTTTTCCAGCTCCCGGCAAGCGCCGGCACTACCCATACCCCTGCCACCGACAACCAGAAATCGTGCCGATTCGAGATCAGAGGCCGGTTCCTCGGGCATCCACTCCGAATTTGACGGCCGGTCTGCATGCAATTCACTCAGGTCATGCTCTTCGATGCTTGCCTTTTCCCGGATCGGTATGCTTGCTGCTGCAATCCCATCTTTGGAGAGGGAAATGCAATAGGGCCTCCGGGTCATTCGAAAAGTGGCCATGACATGATTGGCATAAACTGCCTTTTTGGCCTGAAATTCGGTTCTGGATCGATGAATGGATTTTACCTGCACCAGAGAGGAGCCATTGATCCGACAGGCCCACCGCACGGCAACTTCATCCGCCAATACGCCAAAGGGAAATAGGTACAGATCTGTATCCCCAGCGGCTTCAAGTTTCTGCAGCCCCTTCAGGATGGTTTCGGGATGATAGTCGCCCACCCGCACGCGTTCAACGTTATCTGTTGGGGCTTGATTCAATGCAAAGCTCGGGTCGGCCTCTTTGGTAACCAGCAGGACGGTGCTGCCCGTTGCATCCTCATCTTGGAGGTTTGAATTGATAAATCCGTACACCTGCTCTGCTTGTGCTGTCAGGTTTTTTGATTTTCCCATGAGGATGACTTTGAATTTCATCTTCGATCCAAATCAGACCTAAATATGGCGGTGTCCTTCAGATGTTGGTCAAATAGCTTCTGCGCTATTTCCTCCGGGTCCTGGCCGACCAGCGAAACCGCCGAACGTCGATGTTGAATAATTTCCAAATTCGTGAGCACTTCCGTCTCTCGGGGCAAATCAAATAAATCCATGGGCATCTCAGTTATGGGTCGTTGGCCCAAGTGCATCCGATCCTTTAAAGTTGGTACCCGCAGGAAAGTATTGGGTGCGTCCCCGATGGATAAAACACAGGGTGTCTCGATCTGCTGTCGTAACCGGCCACCCGCCACTTGGCAGATTACCTCCAACTGATTTGAATCAGCCGAGGCAATCCGGATGACACCGGCAATATAGGGCCAACCCAACATCTCTGCTACCAACAAAGGGGTTTTGGCATTGGCGCCGATACTGGTTTGTTGCCCCAGAATCAGTACATCCTGGTGAGCGTGGTTTTGAACATATTGGGACAAAATAGCGGCCACGGTCCGGGGAGCAAAACGGATATCCGAACGATGGTCAACATGAACAATCTGGTCGAAGGGCAGTGCATTCAGCGTTCTCAGAATGGGACCGGCACCCTTGGCGGCGATGGTAAAGGCGGTCAGAACCATGGGATTTGGTCTATTCCGGGATTCCTGCACCAATTTGAGCGCCATTGCAAGCGCGCTCTCATCGTAGGAGTTGAGCATGGGTTTCAAAAAACCGGTATCAATTTCAAGGCCATTTTCAACCAGCCAATCATCGCCCACAAGCCTTTCTATCTCGGGTTCAATGGCAAAACTAACGAGAATTTTCATTGTTTTTCCAGCGGAAATATGGTCCCCATATTCATGATGCCATTGGGATCAAAAGCTTGTTTGAGTTGTTTCAGAATATAATAGGATGATTCATATTCGGCTTCAATCCAATGGGTCCGGTGCTTGCCGACGCCATGGTGGTGACACATGGATCCGCCCGCTTTGATGGTCTCCTCAACAATTATTTTTTTGATGGGTAAGTGGTACTTCGTGAGTTCTTCTTCGGGGCCACAATCGACAACATTGTAAAAATAAACAAAATAGAGGTTGGTACCATTGAGGTAACTGTGGGATGAATGCCCCCCCAAGAGGGTCAGGTCGGGAATCTCTTCCCTGACCCGCTGCATACACACTTCATAAATATCATGAATAATACCCCAGTTGGCCGAGATTTCGGTGGTGTTGCAGATGTTCTTGGTTTCCATGATCTCAGCTTTTTCCTCAGCTAGCTTGGCAGGATCCCAATTAAGATTTGCAAACCAATTTTCGATCAACTTGGGAGCGACCGGTTCACATTCCGCATACCCGGCCACAATGTCCTCAATGGCATTGGCGGTGGCATCGGCAATGGGTTTGACACCTTCGGCCACAAAAATCAAAACACATTTGCCGTCGGCAAAATGAGAAAAGTGATAGGCACCGTCTTCAACATCGTACAGTCGTGCCACCGAGGGCCGGTAACCTTGAACCATGACTTCACGCAGGATCTCGAATCCGGTTTTCATGTTATCCAGCGTATAGCCCAGAAAACGATTGTTTTCGGGGAAATATTTAAAGATCTTAACCGTTACCTCAGTAATAAAACATAGGGCCCCCTCATTGCCAATAATCACATGTCGGATGTCCGGACCGGCCGCCCGTCGGGGCACATTTTTAATACGCGTAACACCGCCATCCGGAAATACCGCTTCCAACCCGACGACCATGTCTTCAATACCGCCGTACATGGTGGAGAGTTGGCCAATGCTGCGGGTGGCCACCAAACCGCCCAACTGCGCGATCGGTTTGGATTGCGGGGAATGGCCGGTGGTATAGCCAATCTCACGCAGGCGGTCATCCAATTCTTGTAATGATGTCCCGCATTGGGCTGTGGCCTGCATATTGGTCGGATCAATATTAAGGACTTTATTCATACCCGATCCATCTACCACAATGGAATTTTCAAGTGCTGTTTCGAGTCCGCCTTCTGTGGCTGAGTGCCCGGTTCGCGGCACAACATTGACCTTGTTGGCATTGGCAAACGCAAGCACCTCGGCTACATCCTGGGTGCTTTTAACCTGGACGACCGCAGCGGGTACCGGCATCTGAAAGATACCATGAAAGGCTTCAAATCTTCTGAAGCGGTCCACGCTGCTGTCCTGTAGTACGGTTTCGTCCGTCACAACCTGGTCTTTGCCGACCAATTCGATAAGCTTTGCTACAATTTCTTGCCTGGCTAAAGTCATCTCGCTTTCTCCTGGGTTTCGTTTACGTTACCCCAAGCTTGCAACTTTGGGGTTGAATAGGGGATATGATTTTTCAAGAATCTTATCGGTATATTTTGTGATATGTTGATATACCGATGTATTCATTTGACGGTAGGTTGCTGTATGCGTGGCGACGGGCTCAAAAGTATCCCGAATCCGAACCATTTTCGACATGGCTGACGCAAAACCATCATAGGCGCCCGTAGCAACGGCAGCGCAGATGGCCGAGCCCAAGCTGGCCGCACCATTGACTTCATTTCTGACTGCCGGCAACCCGAAAACATCGGCAAAAATCTGCATAAAAAGATCACCACTCGAGCCGCCACCGGATACGATGATGGATTCGAGTTCAATATCGAGTTCCCGGCACATGGCCTTCACGTGATTGTACATGGTCAAAGCAACGGCCTCCAGCATGGCCCGATGCATATGACCTCGGGTGTGACCACCGTGAAATCCGAGCATGATTCCGCGCTTATAAAGCTTATCGGGCGGTGCCAGCCACTCGGGTACCATCATGAGCCCCTCACTTCCCGGGTCGACCTGCCAGGCTTCTTTGTTCAACACGTCCTCGGGAGAGATACCCAGTCGCTGGGCCTCTTTGACGACATCATCACCAAACAGTTTTCGCAGCCAGCTTACGGTCCACATCCCCTGACGGATACCACCGCTTTCATACAGATAGTGATTGGGAATGGATGCCAGATTTGAAAAAAAAGTTTGGGCGTCTTTGATAAATTTTTCGCCGTAAACCATGCCGCCGATATAGGTTCCCAATGAGATTAAGGCCGTATTGCCCGGCATCAAGCCCGCACCCAATGCTTCCACTGCCTTGTCATTGGCGGTGGCCACCACGGGGATACCGGCGGGGATACCGGTTTGCGCGCTGGCTTCCGGGGTAACGCGGCCGAGCTCATCACCGGGCATCACCAGCTCTAAAAGTTTATGACGCGGAATTTGAAATTCCTTGAACACCCTCGGATCATCGCTCCATTGCCAGGTATCTTTATCAATGGGCCACATACCCTCATGGTTGGCGACCGTGTCCTTTAATTCACCCGTGAATCGATGGGTAATGTAGCCGGAAGTCGTGGTCACATAGCTGACCTGAGTATCGACGTGCTCATAGGGTCGGGACAGGCGCAGGTCCATCCAACTTAATACCGGTGAGGCCAAACTGCCATCTGCTTTTAGGCAGGCCCGACAGCATCGAATGGTGCAAAGGCCCAGACCTAAAATATCCGTAACATCTCCGGAAAAATTGGACATGGCTTCCCGGCTGGCGGCGATAATCGAGTCCCACAGATCATCGCCCGGGTGTTCGGCCACACCCGGTTTGGGCATCAGAATCGGTTTAAGCTCCTTTCTGCCCTGACAGACAACGCGGCCATCCAGGTCAAAGATGACTACCTTGGAACTCTGCGTTCCGCCGTCTATACCGATGATGAATTTGTTGGTCATAAGAAGTCTTGTTTCTACCTCATCGAATTTGGTTCTTCTTCAATATTTTAGGAAAAGGGTCTAAGGAAGATCAGGCTATAAGACTGAAGACTGTTAGGCTGTCAGCAGCTAATAGTCTAAACGCCTAATATGCTATCTGTTTTATCCTGGAATCCGTGACCCCTCGAATCGGTTTCTTTATCGTACCAAATACCCGCCGTCCACCGTCAAAATATGCCCATTTACATAGTCCGAAGCGCTACTGGCCAAAAAGACAACAGCACCCATGAGATCCTGAGTTTGGCCCCAACGGTTGGCCGGTATATGGTCTAACACGCGTTGATTCCGTACCGGATCATTGCGGGTTCCCTCGGTTAATTCGGTGGCATAATATCCAGGGGCGATGCCATTGACCTGTATATTATATTGGGCCAACTCATCGCAATAGGCTTTGGTAAAACCGGCTAAACCATGCTTTGTGGCAGCATAGGCCGGCGAAAGTTGCCCACCCAGATATGAAAAAAGGGAACAAATATTGATAATCTTACCCTGTTTTTGGGGAATCATGACCTTGGCGGCCTCATGGCTGAGTTCAAATACTGCGGTTAGATTGATACGCACCATTTTATCCCATGGTTCCCTGCCAAACTGGTCGACTTCGGCATTGATGCAAATACCGGCATTGTTGACTAAAATATCAAGCGAACCGAATTGTTGGAGGCAAGCTCGAATAATTTTCCGGGAAGTCCCTTCAGCCGTTATATCAGTTTGCATGTATTCATATTTTACACCTTGGGCTTCAATAAGGTCCTTGGTAGCAGCGCTGTCGGGCATAATACTGGGCACAAATAGGTTGGCACCGGCCTTGGCCAGTGCCAAAGCAAACGCCTGCCCCAAACCGGTATTGCCGCCGGTTACAATTGCATTCTTCCCTTTTAATGAGAAAAAGTCCATATTGAAATCGCGAATGTCCATGGATGTCCTTCCGATTATGGGATTTTAATGAGATTTTCTGCCTGATTTTTTGGGTTGGTCGCTGGTATCATAATTATTGAGTTGGCTACTGTCTGAGGCCTCAAAATCAAATCCCGCTTATCAGGATCTGCCCATGAAATAAATAGAAAAATGACATGTATTAAATATTGAGCCGGTCGTTTATTTTATGCTAAGTAGCCCCGGTCCCTCCTGAACAGCATTATCGGTGTTTAGACCGTGGTCTCAAATAGAGCATTCAGCGATAAGCCATCAGCTGTAGGCTGCTCATTGCTTAACGCGAATGGCTTTTTGGTTACAATTTAAATAGCTTGACGTTAACGGAAGGATTGCACAATTGGCCACAATAAAACCTATCAAGACAATCAGAGAAGCCGCCCGTAACGTGCCGGTGATGGCTCAGACCGATGTCCTTGTGGTTGGCAGTGGGCCGGCGGGTCTTGCGGCAGCCCTTAGCGCTGCCCGCCAGGGTGTCGATACCATCCTATTGGAACGTTTTGGCTGCTTCGGCGGCAACATTACCCAGGCAGGGGTTGAGTCCATCGCCTGGTACCGGCATGCGGACACCATCGATACCCAAAGCATTGGCATCGAGTTTGAGCGGCGCGCCCAACAGATGGGGGCCACGGACCCCGAGCCTCAATCCAAGAGCGAAGCCCTCAATACCGAATTATTTAAAGTTGTGGCCGACACGTTGGTTCAGGAATCCGATATTTTGCCTTTCCTGCACTGTTATGCCGTATCGGCAATCATGGCAAGCCAAACTATCAAGGGCGTTATTACAGAGAGCAAGTCCGGTCGGCAGGCCATTCTGGCCAAACGCGTTATCGATGCCAGCGGAGATGCCGACATTGCCCATATGGCCGGTGCGCCCTGGCGCATGACCCCTAAAAAAGACCTGCTGGGTGTCACCGTGAGTTTTGCCCTGTCAGGGGTCAATCGCAAACGCTTTCTTGCGCATGTGAAAAACAATCCTGCAACTTACAAAGATTGGGGGGTCGAAACCACGGTCAAAGAAGATGATCTTTTCAGCCCGTATCTTCGGGAGCCCTTTCGGCGGGCCAGGGAAGCCGGCGACATACCGGGTGATGTGGAAATCGCCGGAACCTGGAGTCGTATCAGTGAACAGGGTGATGCCACCTATCTCAATGTCGTCTATATGCAGGGATACGATGCCACGAATGTCCGTGACCTGACCCAGGGTGAATTCAACGGACGCCAACAGGCGCTTTGGGCTTTGGATGCATTGAAAAAATATACCCCCGGATTTGAAAAAGCCACGCTGCGTAACTTCGGTGCATCTTTGGGTATCCGGGAATCGCGCAAAATCATCGGACAATATAATCTGACCGAAAACGATGTCCGACATCAGGGTCGCTTTGATGACAGCATCGGCATCTTCCCGGAATTTCTGGATGGTTATGGTACCCTTGTTCTGCCCATCACGGGTCGCTACTTCCAGGTACCTTTCGGCGTCCTGGTTCCCCAGGGGGTGGAAAATTTGTTGATTGCCGGCAGATGTATTGGCGGCGATCAAATGTCACACGCGGCCACGCGCCACATGATGTGCTGTGCTCTCACCGGCCAGGCGGCCGGGGTTGCCGCCGCCATTTCTATTAAAGACAAGGTCAACTGTCGTCAGGTGGATATGGATAGATTACAAAAAGCTTTGCAGGAACAGGGGGTTAGAATCCGTTAAAACGAATAGGTTCGGAGCTTTAAGGGGGTGAAGGTTTGGAGGGAGGTGCAGATATCGCGTTACGGGTTGCGGGTTACAGCGCTCCAGTATCAAGCATCCAGTATCCAGGAGAAGCCTTTAGCTAATAGCCAACGATCTATACTGGATTCCCATTTCCATGGGAATGACGGGAAGGGCTTGAGGTAATATGTTGCAGGTTGTGGATTGCGGGTATCGAGGATCGAGTTGAGCTTTTAGCGGCCTACAGTCTAATAGGCTAAATTAGATTTTGACGGCGCCATGCGCCACCGTCAATGCCACAATATCCTTTGGTTGGACTTCGCGCGATGCGATCCCTTTCTTAACTGCCAGTGCCGCCGCCGCTCCCATGGCCTGCCCCATTGCCATGCAGGTGCACTGGGCGCGAATGCCCGCCAGAGCCATGCGCTCCGCCGATACGATCCGGCCCGCAACCGTAATTCGGGAACTGTCCTTGGGTATCAATGCACTGAAGGGGACTTTGGGCAGCAGGCGGTCGTCGGCATGGAATGTCTCCTCACAGCCTTTGTTTTCGCTGTGCATATCAATATAATTGAAAGCGTTGCAGACCTTGTCCTCAAAGTCAGTGGCATTTAAAAAATCTTGTTTGCTCACCACACGCTCACCCAGTATCCGGTAGGTTTCCCGGGCCAGGCCATGGGAGGCCATGCTGCTGAGTACGACCCGTTCACAACCGGGTATATGGGATTGCAGAAATTGAAACATTCTCAGCATGCGCTGCCGACCTTCGATATTGGCGCGGGTCTGACCATCGGCATCTGATGTATCTGCCGCATATATATGGGTGTAATTGTGACCGCCATGATACAGGTAGCTTTTGAAAGGCAACATGTTGGCATAGGCAAAATCACCCTTTTTTAGCAGGCCGGACGCCATGGCTTCCTCATAGATGACCTGGACCTCTTTTTCCCAAATCTGCTCATGTTGAATACCTTCGATTTTATACTGGTAGGTACCGGGCTGGCGGGTCTCGTCATGCATGGTCGCCAACCCTAATATCCGCACCACATCGCAGTCTCCGGTACAATCAATAATTTCCTTGGCCAGAGTGATGCGCTGGATTCCCCGGCCGAATGATGTCACCTGCCAGCAATTGCCATCGGCTTTTACCTCGGCGATAAATTCGTGGTAATGCAAAATGACACCGGCATCGACTGCCTCGGCTTCGGCAATACTGGCATAAATCGGTATGTTGATGTAGCTGTAATGTCCCGGTGTTTCCACCGGTCTGCGCCGGCGATAATCCGGGACCGGTAATCCTTCTATTGCTTTTGATTTGGTAAAAAGTTCCCAGGGTATTCCCCGAACAACCGGCGCGTATTTGCTGGAAAAATGGTTGGGCATGTTGACACCACCGGCGGTCATGGTACCGCCCAGCATGGTGCCGGCTTCGATAATTGCGGTGGTGACACCGGCCCTGGCCGCCTGTAAAGCCGCCACATGGCCGGCCGTACCGCCGCCAGCGATTAGTACATCTACGGTTTCGTTTATGATTTTCATGACAACGCTCAGCTACAATCCCTAACAATCGGGATCGAAATCGCTATCGGGATTGGGATCGAATTGCAGGCAAAAAACGGTTTAGATATCGATAGAGATACCGATACCGAACGCAATAAACCCAATAAACGCGATAAACCCGCGCTCCCTTGAATCCTGAAGATAGGGCTTTACGCTCCGAGATGTTTCAGCCGCTTAACGCTATTAATCTCAATATCCAAAACCTCAGCGATCCGCGCCTTGGCCTCAATCCCTTTGGCACATCCCGGCAAAGGTGAAAGGCTACCAAGATCCAAATCCTCGCGCACCTCCAACATAATCACCGGATCACTGAGATCAGTTGCCGGCACCCCCAACTTATCAGCCACATATGCTTTGGCATCATTGATTTTCAAACCCCGGGACATTTGCATGCGAGCCACCAGATCTCCGGCAGTCCGCATTCCGCCCATGCCCGAAGCCATTGCGTGTGAAATGGCCATACCCATGGGATCGCCCACGCCAACCTACAACCCGTCCAGGCGACAGATTTCCACCATGGCCGCCGATGCACGCGTGGTAATGTCCACGGGCGGATGATTGGTTACCGGTACGCCCCCAACCCCCATACCCATATTGGCGTGGATCGGTATCCGAGCGACATCGCAGCAAGCCTTGACAAAGGTTATCACCCGGGCCAGATTCCAGGGACTGGATTGATTGGTTTTCACATTCACCACCGGCCCGAATAGGGTCACGCCCGCCTCCTCCGCCATGCGGACTTGGTCCTGGGGATACATCCCGGCCAGCCGCTGCCCGTTGTATTCAAGCTCGGCATGCAATCCAAGCACATATTCACCGGCCATACCCAGTTCAATACAAATATCCGGGTATTTCTCTTTGAGAATCTCGGTCGCCTTGAGACCTGCCAGAAAGTCGGCATCGCCGGCAGCCCCCACCGTATCCAGGTTGATACCATCGGCCCCGGATTCAAACATGGCGCTGGCCACAAATACAATATCTTTGACAGCATCCTCCACCGCACGCTCGTACGATTCCCGGGCTTCCTTGATCTTTCCCTTGCCCAACAACATGGCCGGATTCGGAAAGGGCCCGTCCGGTTCACTATACAAACCCAGGTTCGGCATGGCACCATAAAAAAGTGGTGCATGGGTCATCATCGATACCTGTTCCAGGACGATTTGTTCCATACCCACGATGGGCTTCACCGGTTTGAAACTGTAATCAACATGACCCAATTCAAGCGTGTCCGCGCCAAACAGCTTCTCATATATCTGAGTCCCCTGCATGCGGTGCACATCCACCGACGTGCGCATCATTTTAAGGGGGGCGCCATCATAAGACAGTATAATTTCATGACCGGGTTGCACCCCCACCACCCGATAGGGCGCCTTGAAAAGTTTAAACAGATACTGCAAGGCTTCCTGGGAAAGCGGGTCGATGCCAGCATATTCCGCCGCTTCTCGGGTACCGGCTTCAAGATCGGCCCGAAGCTGTTTTTCACTCATCTCAACTGGATAACCATCCCCCATGCGGGTCATGATATTTGCCATGTTGGCCTCCAAATAGTAAATTCCCAGGTTAGATAGCCCGGCTTTGATATTTTGGGATTATAAAATTCTAAACCGAATTCCGAATGCTCAAATACTTAAAACATAGAGTCTTAGCGCTTTGCTGGGTGGCTTGTTTTGAACATTTGAATTTAGGTCATTGGATATTGTTTAGGATTTCGATTTTGGTGCTTCGAATTTAGCAATACCCAGCTCCGCCTCTGCTTCTTCCACAATTGACCGCATGGTGGCTTTTACATCATCCGGAAGCGGATCCGGTTTGTGGTTTTCCAATATACGCCGGGCTTTCCGGGCTGCACGTTCATGAATATCACTACCGCCGGATGCGGTCCAGTCCTCACGGGTGCGACGATCGATCAGCTTTGGCTGGGATTGGCCTCTCATGTGGTTGAAAGTCGATGCATGGCTGAGAAAATTCATACCGATACCGATTTCATGGATGGCATCCACAGCCAAGGTATCATCATTTACCGGAATCCCTTGAAGTAAAAATTTGATCATCTTGGCAAATTCATTGTCCATCACCAGTTGACCGAAATCGATGGTCATGCCCATTTCGATCATACCCAGGCCATAAATCAGGTTGGCACCTGCCAACGCCGGTAACAGGCCTGTGATGGTTTTTTCGTGACCGGATTGGGCATCACAGACTTTGCTGTCACCCTACCCGCCGGCTACCCAGCTGGGCAACAGATAATAGATGGACATCTGGGCCACGGCCGCATTGATCAAGGCACATTCGGGCGAGCCCACGGATGCGGCTGCCAGCCTCAGATCCATGGCCGTGGTGGAACTGCCATAGATAAATTTGGAGCCTTTACGGGTGCATTGACTGAGTACCAAGCCTCCCAAAATTTCGGCATTGTGATCCACCAGGGTTCCGGCCAGAGGTGCGGGCGATGATCCCCCGGCCATGGCCATGGACAACACATTGACGGCCAATCCGGCTTTTGCGGATTCCATGATGATTTCACAGCTTTCCTGAACCAGCTGCAAGGGGCTTACGGGACAAGTAATAAACGAAATGATGGGCCGCTCCCGCAGTTGCTGCTTGCCGCCCACGATGGCCGCGGCCATGTCCACAAGTTTTCTGGTCAAATACCCGTTACCGGATCCCATGAAACCGTGTTTGCTGGTATTGGGAAGCCAGGCTTCGGCATTGTGAAGCTGCACGGATTCATGGGGTACATCGCTGGCCCCCACCGCCCGTTCATATACATCGATCTCGCTCAGGTAATCGGCAATCAAAGCCGACGCGGCCACATCGGCCTTGGTTGTTTCGCGGTATTCTCCGGTGTAGGGATCATTGATAAAAACACCTTCACCAAAATTGGTGAATCCGACCCGATTTTTCTGCATGACAAAATCATTCTTCGGGTTGCGCCCTGCCAACAATACTTTGGGCGGTGCCGAACGGATGGCGTCCTCCACAACGCCGGGTGGAAATTTGGCCACCCGTTTTTGCTTGTTGATAATGGCACCGCCGCCATGAAGTACTTCTAGCGCCTCTTCATCATCAAACAACAGTCCCGTCTTTTCTAGCACTTCAAGAGTTGCCAGATGAATTTCATCCAACTCATCATCGCTGAAAACCTTGAACGCCAATCCACCATGTCCTGCTTTTCCGGCTCTTAGATTGCGTCTCACAGCGTAGCCTCCTTTTAGGTGTAATGTTTTAGAAGTTTTCTCGATTTTTATGCATATGACCGCTTGGACAGCAAAGTCAAGCCTTAAAACCCACGTGCAATCCGATCTTTCAGGATGCGATAGTCACTGCAGACAAACTGCAACGATTACTCATGGCGGAGCGCATCGATGGGGTCTAAAAGAGAAGCCTTGCGGGCAGGATAAAAGCCAAAGAAAACACCGACTGCCGCTGAAAAACTGAAAGCCAGAAGTACGGCCTTGGGATCGATAATTGCCTGCCACTGACTGTAGGCAGACATGGCGAATGATCCGGCGATGCCGAAAGCTATTCCGATAAGGCCGCCGATGAGGGAGAGCACAATCGATTCGATTAGAAATTGCGATTTGATTTCATTGCTGGTCGCTCCCACGGCCATGCGCAGTCCGATCTCACGCGTGCGCTCTGTTACGGATACCAGCATAATATTCATGATTCCGATACCGCCCACAATCAGGGAAATGGATGCCACGGCCATCAGCAACAACCCCATGGCCTTGGATGAATCAGCCCTGGCATTCATAAATTCGGCCATATTACGGACGCTGAAGTCATCATCCTGACCTGGTTCAATCCGGTACCGCTCGCGCAGCAGGCTGATAGCCGATTCTTCTGTTTGGATGACGGTTTCAAGCAGGATTTGTGACATAGTTACGTTTTCAAACCACGGCCAGGCACTAGGGCGTCATACCGCTTATAACTT
>Ga0180435_10004493_pt1 | contig 13742 bp, 13 predicted proteins | sample SS_ome_3_FD_132467 | JGI IMG/M metagenome (GOLD analysis project Ga0180435, IMG submission 132467) | Hypersaline lake sediment archaeal communities from the Salton Sea, California, USA - SS_3_S_1 metaG | ecosystem: Environmental > Aquatic > Non-marine Saline and Alkaline > Hypersaline >... | reverse complement strand
TGTCATTCCTGTAATGAGGGATGAATGGAAAGTAGAAACCGCAGTTATCGAAGAAGACGGCAATTTCAATACCCGCCATGGGTTAAAATTTCGGCCAGACCCCTGAAATAGCCGGGTTTTCTCACGCTCCAGATTCTGAAATAATCCGCCACAATTGCTTTTATATCGGAGAGTAACCCGTGTTGAAAAAACTGTTTCTGCCTTTAATCGCGCTATTTATCCTGTCCGGCTGTTCGGAGGAAATCCTTTACTACAACGTCGATAACCAGCAATTAAAAACCATGCTGGACGAAGGTGTCACCATCATCGATATCCGTCGCCCGGAAGAATGGAAGCAGACGGGTGTGGTCAAAGGCAGCCAGAGGCTGACTTCTTTCGATAAAGGTGGACGCTTGATGCCTGGCTTTCTTCCTGCCTTTACAAAGAACATCAACAAAGACCAGCCGGTTATCCTCATCTGCCGAACCGGAAACCGTACCCGGGCCTTGTCAAACCATCTTTCAAGAGAACTCGGTTTTACCAATATCTATAATGTGAAATACGGTATTACCAGCTGGATTCGTGAAGGTAACCCGGTAACCAGGATTTAACACTGGCTCGCCTGTTAAGTCTCTGTTCATGGTAAGTTTTACAGGTCTCAGGTAAATGCATAACCTGTTGCGAATGAAAAAATGAATCGCAGTGAAATACAACGCTTTCGCGATATACCCAATGTTGGTGTGGCCATAGAGAAAAGCTTTAAAGACCTGGGTATGCATAGTCCAGGCGAACTGACAGGTAAAGACCCTTACCAACTCTATAAAGACTTATGCAGGGTAACCAATAAGAGGCATGACCCATGTGTGCTGGATATCTTTATTTCTGCCGTAAAGTATATGCAGGGTGAGCCGGCGAAAAAGTGGTGGGAATTTACCGCCGAAAGAAAAAAACATTTGAATGATTCAGCTTGATCTACTGTTTTATACAGTGGGAAAGATTATTGCTGCTTTGTGGTAGTTCAGATGAAAATTCGCTGATCAATTGCCTGGCAATTTCGTGCGCTTTACCTAAAGCAGGCCCTGCTACAACAACCGTCACCAGCGAACGACTACCATTGATAAACCTTTTCTCCGCTGGGTCGAGGCAAGACAGATACATCTTGTAATTGCCTTTTCTGCCCACGGCCCAATAATCGGTAAAGCTGAGAAATTCTTCAGATGCAAAGAAAATCACGTTCTTGGCGATTGCACCGCAGTTTTTGCCATCAAAGTGAAAGCTGCATCGTTCTACGTATACCATCGGCGCCATGTGACTGTTGTGTTCACTGGCAAACGTGGTCTTTGTCATAGCAGCTAAAACACAGATAAGAATTATGAAGGGTAGGTGTTTATTGCTCATTTTTATCAGCTAGCGGAACTGGTAATGCACGCCGAACTTAATTGTCTGCGCAACGGCCATTGAGGAATGCGGAGTTTTAAACGGTGCAGTCGCCTGGATGGCTGTTGCCGCTGCCTTGCGTAATAGCTTGTGACCTTCAAATAATTGTAGTGATACGATGTTTCCAGTGTCATCAAGACTGAGCTCAACCCTAACCGTTCCCTGAATATTTCTGCGTTTGGCCTTGTTCGGATAAAACTTATTCTTTTCGATTTGATCCAGTATTTCTGTTATGAACAGGTCTTGCTGTTTTTTAACAGCGCGAACGTCTTTCACCACAATAACCGGTTGGCTGATACTGTCTGGTGTTTGCATGACAGGCTTAGCCGAGTGCTTGGCTATCCTGCTGGGCCTGGGTTTAGCAACCTGTTGGTGCTTTTTGAGCTTGCTTGGCCGAACCTGTTTAACAGCAGTTTTTTCAGGCGCCTGGGGTTTGTTAACTGCTTGTTGTTCATCGGGACTTGCTGGTTGTGGCAGCTCTTCAGGTTGTGGTATTTCCTGTGTTACCCGCGAAGGCTGTAATGAGAAGCTGATATTCAGACTTGCTGGCGCTTGCCGTTCAGCCGCACCAGAGATAGCTTCATGGTATGGATAGCCATAGAAGGCAGCTGCATGAATACCGGCCGCCACAGTAGAGGCAATGATAAATCTCACATGGGTTGTGAATGCCGTTTTAACCATCAACAGTTTAGTCAGAAGGTTTTTTCTGAAGCTTACGCTGCAAGGTGCGGCGGTGCATATTCAATTGTCGTGCGGTTGCTGAAATATTGCCATCATTTTCATGCAGTATGCGTTGAATGTGCTCCCATTCCAGTCTTTTCAGTGAAGTAGGGCTGGGCTCTTCCTGGGGCGCATGTGTTACTTCTTCTGTCGCCTCCGGATTTTCCAGGGTTTTCAGCAGTGTAGGTATATCAATCGGTTTTGCCAGGTAATTGACTGCCCCCAGCTTGATAGCCTGCACTGCAGTTGTCAAGCTGGCATAGCCGGTCATTACAATGATCTGTGATTGCGGGTTTATTTCCAGAAGTGGTTCAATCAGCTGTATGCCGGAGGCATCGCCGAGGCGTAAATCAAGCAGTACGAAATCAACCGGATGGGTTTTGGCCTGTTGCAGGGCGGAGGCATCATCATTAGCGATGACCACGTCATAATCGTGGCGTTCCAGACCGCGCTTTACCAGCTGGCAGAAGACCTGGTCATCATCAATTGTCAGTACAGTTTTTTTCATCATGCCTGAATTTTATCAAGTGGAATACAGATAGTGGAGCGAACACCATCATCCCTGCGATGAATAGTGATTTTGCCATCATAACGGGCCAGGCTGGCATGGGAAAGCATCAGCCCGACACCCAGACCTTCTTTTTTGGTTGAAAATGAGATGTTTCCTGCAAGATTTATCTGCTCATCATTAAAGCCCTTGCCGAAATCATCAATATCAATGATCAGCCTGTTATCTTTAATCGTGGCACTGACGATGATATCTGAATGATTATTTTCCAGCGAGGCATCAGCGGCATTGTTTAGCAGGTTTATGATGGCATGCGAAATGGTCGGGGGAATCATGATGTCTGCTGCATCCTGCAGGGTAAATTGACGGCTGATTCTGATTTCAGGCCGCATGGGTGACCAGCGATCCAGAATGCCGTCCAGTAAATCATGCGCATTACCTGCATCAGTCATTTCATCATGCTGCTGATCTGAAGCACTGCGCAGCAACTGTAACTGCTTAACACAGTGCTGCTGTTGTTCCTTGATAGTCTGGGCAAAATCCCGGACCAGTTCCTTGTCAGTCGGGTTGGCGACAAGCTCATCAGCCATCATGCCGATATTGGATAATGGTGTGCTGATTTCATGAGCTGTACCGGCCGCCAGTGTACCGAGTGAGACAATATACTCATTGCGCATCAGTTCTTCTTCATTCTCTGCCATCTTTTGGCTGTGCCTTCTTCCCTGTTTTGCCAGTTCAGTAATGAAAATCACAACCACGATGGAAGATAGAATAAAGTTGATCCACATACCGATCACATGGAGGTTGAAGTCTCCACCGAAGCGTCCATGAGCAGAAGGCAGGGTGTAGTGATTCAACATCAGGAAGCTGTAAAGCAGAATGCAGAGAATGGCGATACCGAGAACATAGCCCATGGAGATAAATGAGGCCGCCAAGGCGATGGGTACCAGAAACAGGGAAACAAAGGGGTTGGTCGAGCCCCCAGTGTAATACAGCAAAGCCCCCAGGATCAGCGCATCGAATGCCAGGTTGATGACAATTTCTATTTCGGTAACCGGGAAATTGTTTTTCAAACGCCAGGCCATAAACAGGTTGAACAGGGTTTCAATCGATATTACGACCATTAGAGCTTCAAAAGGTAGCGCAATACCCAGAAAGCTCATCACACTGATGATCACCAGCAATTGAACCATGATAGCCAGGTTTCTGAACCAGAACAGGCGGTGCAGGGCGTGAAACAGTTCGGTTGTGTTCTTGATAGATAGATCCATTGGTTAGCAGGACTGGCCACTTGTCAGGTGAACTATATCATGACTGATTGTTAGTCAGGGCCAGTATCAATTAACTGGCAGCAGTTCCCTAGCGAACATAAATTTGCGATGTTCTCAAAAAAAGAATTGCAAATGATAATGATTCGCATTAAGATTAATTTATCTTGTAACGATTTCTGACTAAAAATGAGTAGCCATCATCCGATATCGACCCGCTCAAACAAAACTGATATGCCTCGAGAGATAAACAGTTTTGAACTTTTCAGAAAAGACAACAGGGTAAAAATTAACCATCAGGGTGTTACTTATTACCTGCAGGTTACCCGGCAGGGAAAACTGATATTAACCAAGTAAACCAACGAGTCAGCCAGCCATTGCAAGCCAACTCCTAACAAGCAGTATCGGGAGAATCTTTAATGAAAAAAACTGCAATTGCATTGGCTGTCGCAGCCAGTACCACCGGTGTCGGCAATGTCTCTGCCACCTCCATGGAAGACCGTATGATGGCCATGGAAAAGAGCCTTAGATACCTCGAGCAACGTGTGGCCTCACAGGATGAAGTGATCAAAGAGAAAGATCGTCAGATTTCTGAAATGGCTGCTTCCAGCGAGTCATCAGGTGGCTCATGGTTCAATAGTGTTGAAATCGGCGGTGTTGTCGAGGTTGAAGCGAATAATGTCGACGCTGATGGCGGATCTGATGAAAGTGATATTTACGTTGCCACCGTAGAAATCGGTGTGACCGCCCAGGTCAATGACTGGACTGCAGCCGAAATTGTCCTACTGTACGAGGATGACGGTGACAGCGAACTGGATGTTGATACAGCAACCATCTCGATTGCCAATCCTGATTCAATCTGGGCTCTGACTACCGGCCAGTACACCGTGCCATTCGGTTACTACAGCACCAACCTGTTATCTGACCCAATCACTCTGGATGCTGCAGAAACCGGAGACTCTGCTGTTGAGTTTGGCATTGCCAACAACGGATTTTCCGCTTCTGCATATGTCTTCAGAGGCGACCAGCAATCTGATATTGAAAACTATGGTTTCGCATTCGGCTATGAAACTGAAACTGACGACTTCGCATTCAGTGGTGGACTGGGCTGGATCAATGACATTGCCGAATCTGACACTGTAGTCGATGACGGAACGGCTATGACCAACGAGGCAGAGGCCTGGACTGCATTTGCGCAGCTTGATATCGCCAGTTTTACTTTCATTGGTGAATATGTCGCCGCTACGGATTCACTGGATGCCTATAACTCATCAGATAAGCCGTCTTTCTTCAATATTGAAGCTGGATACAGCTTTGAAGCAATGGGTCGTCCAGCTGTGTTTGCTATCGGCTTCCAGGGCTCTGATGACGCAGCAGACTATGCTGGCGGCATGGATAAAGAACGCACACTGGCAGCCTTGTCCATGGAAGTCATGGATGGTACCAGCGTGACTGTTGAATATGCCAATGCTGAAGACTATGCCGGTGATGAGACAGACACTCTCACAGGTCAGTTGTCAGTCGAGTTCTAAGGTAAACATAAATAATCCCTTCAACCTGTCCCTCTTCCCACGGGAGAGGGTTAATCATGGAGATGTAAAACATGAAAAAAATTCTTAGTGCAATTGCAGGCATGGCGTTAAGCAGCAGCCTGTTTGCAGCTTCTGACCAGGCAGTTCTGAATCATTACGCTGATCTGGCTCATGCCATGTACAGTGATTCACTTATGACTGCAAAAATATTGCAAAAAGAGGTTAATACTTTTATTGCTGCCCCGACTGAAAGCAACATGCAGGCTGCTAAAGATGCCTGGGTCGCTGCCCGTCATCCTTACCAGCAGACTGAAGCCTACCGTTTTGGTAACCCCATTGTTGATGACTGGGAAGGTAAAGTTAACGCATGGCCACTCGATGAAGGTCTGATTGACTACGTTGCTGCCAGTTATGGTGCCGAGTCTGATGAAAATTCACTCTATACAGCCAACGTAATTGCCAACCCCAAACTTAAGATTGGCGGCAAAATGGTTGATGCTACTAATATCACCAAAGAGCTGTTGGCTGAACTGCATGAGGCTGATGAAGTTGAAGCCAATGTTGCAACGGGTTATCACGCAATCGAGTTTCTGCTCTGGGGTCAGGACCTTAACGGAACAAATGCCGGTGCAGGTGCCCGTCCTGCCAGTGACTTTGATACAAAAAACTGTTCATGGGGCAATTGTGATCGTCGTGCTGCTTACCTGAAAGCAGCCACCGATCTACTGATCGATGATCTTGAATGGATCGTAGCCCAGTGGAAAGAAGGTGGTGATGCACGCAAAGCCGTAACCATGGGTGACCTGCAAGCTAACCTGGCTACAATCTTCACCGGCATGGGGAGCCTGTCTTACGGTGAACTGGCTGGTGAACGGATGAAACTTGGCCTGATGCTGCACGATCCTGAAGAAGAGCATGATTGTTTCAGTGATAACACTCACTGGTCTCACTACAACGATGCACTGGGTATCAAAAATGTTTACACCGGTTCTTACACCCGCGTAGACGGTAGCAAAGTATCCGGCCCAAGCCTGTCTGATCTGGTTGCCGCCAAAAATGTCGATGTTGATAAAAAAGTCCGTAATCACCTGAATGCAACTCTGAGTAAAATGCAGGCACTGGTTGACAGTGCCAACAATGGTGTAGCTTATGACCAGCTGATCGGTGAAGGTAACGAAGCCGGTAATGCCAAGGTTAAGGCCGCTGTAGATGCACTGGTTGCTCAAACCAAAGCTATCGAAAAAGCTGTTGGTACCATGGGACTGTCTTCCATTGCCTTTGAAGGGTCTGACAGTCTTGATGCGCCGCATCTTGTAGAGTAACCACTTAACCTGACTGGCAGTCAGGTTGCTGACTGCTATCAGGGCGTTAAGCGACAGGATGTCGCTGAAGAGCGTACATGGACGTATTCACAGCGGCCCTGAAAGCAGTTGGCAACCTGGCAGCCATACCACTGTAGAGAAGCCAGCCATGAAAGCCAGCACAATCATTACTCCAGTTCTTTTTCTGACCGTCAGCCTGTCAGTTTCCGCATTTGAAAAAGTCGAAGACCTGGGCCGCTCCCTGTATTTCGATGTCAATTTATCCAAGAACCGTACACAATCCTGCGCTACTTGCCATGCTCCAGAAGCTGGTTTTGTTGATCCACGCGAAAATGCCAGTGGTAAAGCTTTTTCACTGGGTGATGATGGCAAATCGCTGGGAGACAGAAATGCTCCAACTGCATCGTATGCAGCCTCGATACCTGTTTTTCATCAGAACAAGGATGGTAAATATATTGGTGGACAATTCCTCGATGGCAGAGAAAAAGATCTCAAGGGCCAGGCAGGTGGACCGCCATTAAACCCGATCGAAATGGGTATGCCGGATAAAGAGAGCGTTGTGGCTCGTCTGAAAGAAAATCCAGCTTATGTAGCAGCCTTTAAAAAATTCTATGGTGAAGAAATATTTAGCGATACAGAAAAAACCTACAGCTCCATGGCAAAAAGTATTGCTGCTTTTGAGAAAACAGATTTCTTCTCGACATTTGATTCTAAGTATGACCGCTACGTTCGTGGTGAATACAAGATGACCAAACAGGAAGAACTGGGTATGACCCTGTTTTTCTCGCAGCAGTTTACCAACTGCAACATCTGTCATCAGCTCAAGCGCTTCCCTGAAAGTGAAGGTGAAACCTTCAGCAATTATGAATATCACAATATCGGTGTACCAACTAATATCGAAGGCCGTAAAGCCAACGGTGTTGCACTCGATAAAAAAGACAACGGTCTCTTGGAAAGTCCACTGGTTGATGACAAGGCACAGGCTGGCAAATTCAAGATCCCTGCGCTTCGCAATGTAGCGGTAACCGGCCCATACATGCATAACGGTGTATTCAAGGACTTAAAAACAGTCGTGTTGTTTTACAACAAGTACAATACCAAAAGCAGCAAACGTCAGATCAATCCTGAAACCGGTGAAAAATGGCGTGCTCCGGAAGTGCCTGAAAATATTTCCATCAAAGAACTGGAAACTGGCCCGGCCCTGGATAACAAACGTATCAATGCACTGGTTGCCTTTATGAAAACACTGACTGATAAACGCTACGAGCATTTACTGGAAAAATAATTCTTCAGCCATGCAGTATCAGCAGTTACTCACTTCCTTACTGATCGTTGCCATAGCAGCGACTAGTACCGCTGGAGCCTCGGGTAACCAGAATGTCTTCTCCCAACCAGCATCTGATATGCCATCCAGTAAGAAGCTCGACTTCATGGTTGGACGTGGTTTTTTCAAACGCTTATGGGTTACAGCCCCGGCTTCTACCCAGGCAGCTGACGGGCTTGGGCCATTGTTTAACGCCAGAGCCTGTATGAGCTGTCATCCCAGGAATGGACGCGGTAAACCACCTTCCTCAGCTGATGAAGAGGCCATTTCCATGTTTCTGCGTATCGATATTCCTGCCCAGAATGATAAGCAACAGAGCCAGCTGAAAAATCACAAGATCAACAACATTCCAGATCCGGTGTATGGCACCCAACTGCAACACTTCGCTGTAGCTGGTCACAATGCCGAATACCAGCTGCGTATCACTTACGAAGAAATACCTGTAAAACTTTCAGGTGGCGAAACTGTCAATCTGCGCAAACCAACCTATCACGTTATTAATCCCGGTTATGGTCCTTTACACTCGCAAGCCAGGTTGTCTCCGCGTGTTGCTCCACAAATGATTGGACTGGGTCTGCTTGAAGCAATCAAGGAAGAAGACCTGCAATACAGGGCTGATCCTGATGATACAAACGAAGACGGTATCTCCGGACGCATCAACCAGGTATGGAGCCATGAGTACCAAAAGGTCATGCCCGGCAGATTCGGATTGAAAGCCGGCATTGCTACCGTCAATGAACAATCACAGGCAGCCTTCGCCAACGATATCGGCATATCAACTCCACTGTTTCCTGCCGGTGCGGGCGAATGTACAGATAAACAGCAAAAGTGCCTGAAAGCGCCGGATGGTAACAGTGCGCAATACGATAATCTGGAAGCTCCTGCGAAAGTCACAGACCTGGTTAACCTGTATGTATCAAACCTGGCCGTTCCTCCTCAACGCAACAGAGATGATAAAGATGTTCGTGCAGGCAAAAGAATATTCAATGAAACAGGCTGTGGCAGCTGCCATGTTTCAACCTATACTGTTGAGCGCTATGGCAAACAACAGGTCATACATCCATACACTGATCTATTGTTACATGACATGGGTGAAGGACTGGCGGATAGTCGTCCTGAAAGTGTAGCCAATGGTCGAGAATGGCGTACTGCGCCCTTATGGGGCATAGGTCTTACGCAAGCTGTGTCCGGACATAGTTATTTCCTGCACGATGGACGTGCCAGAAACCTGCTTGAAGCCATTTTGTGGCATGGCGGTGAAGCACTGCAGCAACGTGATGCCGTCGTGGCATTGAACACATTACAACGTGACCAGTTACTTAAGTTTTTAGAGAGCCTGTAGATGATTAAAAAGTTGCCCCTTGTTTTCCTGTCTTTTCTGGCTTCATCAGCCCTGGCCTATGATTTCCGGCTCATTGCAGAACAGCATGTGGTGCCAGGTTATCAGCAGTTGGGTGAGACAACCGCATCACTGGTATCTGTCGCTGGGCATTACTGCGACAATCAGAACGAAACTTCAATGAATAAACTGCAGTCTGCCTATCGTGATGCATTTAGCAGTTGGCAGTCTGTTCAACATATAAGGTTTGGCCCGATACAATACCTGTCACGCGAGCACCGTTTTGAAATGTGGCCTGACAAACGTGGCTCTGTTGGCAAACACCTGGCTCGTCTTGCAGAGGATGCAGCAATCACTCAGGCAGACTTCGATATCAGTACTAAAAGTGTCGCGGTACAGGGCTTTCCTGCACTTGAACGCCTGATTTTTTCCGGTAAAAGCATTGATAGTCAGCGTTGTGCACTTATCAATGCCATTAGCGCGAACCTGCATAACATCGCGCAAAACCTGTTGAATGACTGGATGCAGGGAGACGAGGCATTTGCTGAATTTTTTATCACTGCCGGGCAGGGCAATGATATTTACGAGTCCGCTACTGAACTTGCCGGACAGATTCTGAACAGTCTCTATACTCAGCTTGAGTTTATTGCCACCCAGAAACTGGACAGGCCGTTGGGGAAAGATAGCAACAAGGCACGCGGTAAACGGGCAGAAGGGTGGCGGAGCCAGAGTTCTCTTTCTGCCATCGAAGCCAATTTGGCTGCCACACAACAGCTATATCAACTGGTGTTTTCCGGCAAGCTCAGTAAGATCCTGGACGGGAAAATAAGCAAGGCATACCAGCAGGCCATGTCGAATTTAGCGACAATCAAAATGCCGTTGCATCAGGCAGTTTCCAGTCCTGAACAAAGAGAAAGAGTCATGTCGTTTCGTAAACAGCTTTCCGTTTTAAAATCACTGATCGGGCGGGATCTTGCCGCAGAGCTTGAACTTTCACTTGGTTTTAACAGTCTCGATGGCGATTAACCGGCGACAGTTTCTGGCACTGTCAGCAGGCGTATTGTTTGCCGGTCCTACGCGTTTGCTGCATGCTGAGGGTGAGCAGCGCCTGTTAAGTTGCTGGACAGATGACAACAACCGTCATTTTGTTTCACTGCTTAATACCCGGGGCAGGAGTTTATTCGATGTGCAACTGCCAGCACGCGGACATGGGATTACTCTCAATCAGAAACAGAACCTGGCTGCAGTGTTTGCACGCCGTCCCGGAGATTATGTATGGATCATTGATCCTGCCAATGGCAAAGTTGTAGATAAAATCACGCCTACTGAAGGAAGACACTATTATGGCCATGGGGTGTTTACACCTGACCAGCGATATTTACTCTGTAGTGAAAATGCATTTGAAGCGGGTGAGGGGCGTATTGGAATCTTTGACTGCCGGAACGCTTATCAGCGTATTGGAGAACTTCCCAGTTATGGTATCGGACCACATGAAATCAAACTGCTATCAGATGACAAGACACTGGTCATCGCCAATGGTGGTATCAGAACACATCCTGATTTACCGCGCATTAAAACCAACCTGAAAACCATGAAGCCCAACCTGAGCTATGTGGAGATAAGTAGCGGCAGGCTGCTTGAAAAGGTCGAACCACCTGAAAAGTGGCACCAGTTGAGTATTCGACATCTCGATGTTGCATCGGATGATACTGTTGCTGTTGCCATGCAATATCAGGGCAAGCCGACTGTTCGTCCGCCACTGCTGGCGATCCACCGGTCGGGAACAGCCCTTAAGCTGTTAACGGCACCTGCCAAAATACAGCGCAAAATGAAGAACTACTGTGGCAGTGTCACGTTCAGTGGTGATGACTCGAGATTTGCGGTTTCTTCGCCCAGGGGAAGCCTGGTTACTTACTGGGATATCCGCGGATCATTTTTAGGTTCACATCAGCAAAACGATGCCTGTGGCATCAGCCGGAATAAAAATGGCTTTCTTGTCAGTGATGGTACAGGTGCTATCAGAAACGTAACAACAGATTTTTCAACCATTGAAACAATAAGCTTACCTGATCGGCGCTGGGACAATCATATGATCAGTCTGCTTTAGGTTTGTTGGTTGAGCTCTAGAAATTGCCGCTGGCCCCTGCGACCATGATTTTTAACAGGGCATGATTGATACGCATTGCAATCTCTGAAACTTCCGGCGGTATCAGTTTGCTTTCAATCAGCATGTCAAGGTTGAGCATCATGATCCAGTACGTACCCTGCTGGTCTTCCACAACAGCAATGCGACAGGGCATGTAGCTGGCATACAACGGGTTATGCCTGATCATTTTCATGGCATCTTCCGGATCACAGAATTGATAGATTTTCAGGTAAAGTACTTCTTTCCCGCGAAGTTCCAGTTCCCGTGATACATGCTGTTCACTGACAATTTTCAGATTCAGATCAGCCGCTTTTGAGAGCATGGCCATTTCAGCGTCCTTTGGGGTTAGGCCCTGCTGGAGCTGAAGCTTGGCGACTGTCTGCCGGATATCACTGATCTGTAAACCTCTGGATTGCTGAACGGGTTCAATTTTGCTTTCATCGGTTTCAGGTTGAGAAGTTGGTTGTGAAGGTTTTTTTTCTTCAACAGTGGCGACTGCATCAAGCTTTTCAGTTTCAGTCACCCTGGGTTTATGTTTAGTTGCCAGATGGTATTCAGCATCATCAAGGGTCGCCACGTAGGCAAGTATATGTTCAATATCCTGTGGGCTGATTTCATCGAACAGCAACTGGTCTTCTTCTTCCATACCATGATTGCGTTCACGTGTTTTAAACTGTTCAATGGATAATGCCAGCCAGTCTGTAAACTGTCCGGCCAGGCGCGGTGCTTTTTCTTTTGGCTTTCCCATGCCGTCGGCTCCATGACAGCCTTTGCATTCTTTATACAGAGACCGTCCCGCGACAGGATTGCCTTTGTTGGTTTTTACATCGATTAAAGCTTCAGATGGTATTTCAAGCTGGGCGAGATAGGCTGAAACATCTTCAATATCCTGATCTGTCATCATCTTCAGGCCGGTCGCGTAGGCCATGGTAATTTCAGTACGCTCATCATCACGGTATTCGCGTGTGGCCTTGACCAGGTAATCTTTATCAATGCCTGCCATGCGCGGCGAGTGGGGACCGGGAGCTCCCTGACCATACTGACCATGACACATCGCACAACTGCGATTGATATGTTTGCCATTTTCCAGGTCGACGGCCTGTATTGCCGAAGAAAATAGCATCACAAAAAGTAACAAACTATAACGTAACATCCTTTCCCCTTATGTTGTTGTTCAAGTGACAGAAACAAACGAGGCCGCAAAAGCGGCCCCGTTTAACTGATTACCCGTTTACCATTAATCGAATGGTGTAGGACGAGGTGTTTTATCAGTTGATGGAGGCAGGATTGGCAGCATGAAGCTTGGCTGATCACCTGTCAGGGTTTTCAGGAATGCTACGATCTGAGCATTTTCCTTGTCGGTGTATTTTTTACCGAGTTGCAGTCTGCCCATGATATCAACAGCTTCAGTCAGGGTTTCTGCTTCACCATCATGGAAGTACGGATAGGTCATTTCCACGTTACGCAGGGTAGGAACCTTGAATTTGAAACGGTCAGCATCTTTACCAGTTACAGCAGCCAGACCTTTTACCTCACTTTTGGTCTGGTAAGGTTCTACTACCCCCATTTTCTGGAATGAGGTACCACCGAGTGCTTCACCATTGTGACAGGCAACGCAGCCACTGTTTTTAAACAGTTTATAACCAGCCAGTTCGTCTGCAGTGATCGCATCTTTGTTGCCCAGCAGCCACTGGTCAAAACGTGAGTTTGGAGTCACCAGGGTTTTTTCGAATTCAGCGATTGCCTGGGTTACCTGGTCAATGTTGATCTTGTCAGTGCCGAAAACCTGCTTGAACTCGGTAACATAAGCCGGAATGGAAGTGATGACGTCCAGGGCCAGCGTGTGGGTAAAGGCCATTTCACCAGGGTTGGCAATCGGGCCGCCGGCCTGTTCTTTCAGGTCAGCTGCACGGCCATCCCAGAACTGTGCAATAGCAAGACTGGAGTTCAGTACGGTAGGTGCGTTAATCGGACCCTGCTGCCATTTGTCACCGATCGAGGTTTTAATGTTATCGGTACCGCCCATGCTCAGGTTGTGGCATGAATTACAGGAAATAAAGCCTGATTTGGACAGGCGTGGATCAAAATACAGTTTTTTACCCAGTTCAACCTGGGCGAGGTTGATGTTTTGTACGGGCTTGATCGGAGAAACAGGTTCTTTCGCCGT
>Ga0180435_10004492_pt1 | contig 13743 bp, 7 predicted proteins | sample SS_ome_3_FD_132467 | JGI IMG/M metagenome (GOLD analysis project Ga0180435, IMG submission 132467) | Hypersaline lake sediment archaeal communities from the Salton Sea, California, USA - SS_3_S_1 metaG | ecosystem: Environmental > Aquatic > Non-marine Saline and Alkaline > Hypersaline > Sediment... | reverse complement strand
GAGGCCCCCTGGTCCGCAGCGGCGCAGGCCGCTTCCACACCAACCATCGATCCGCCGGCAACCAACACATCTACGTCAAAAGCCAGCGGGAGTGTTTTCGCTGCCTCGACGACGCTGCGGGTGTTCTCCGCCCCTAAGGGCAATGCCCACTGCAACATGCAGAGCGACAAGACGGTCAAGCGTGTCAGCTTGTATGGCAGTTTCATCTTGCTACGGTCTCCGGTCAACGTGTTCCTCGGCCATGATGCGGGCCATGTCGGCAACGATTTCTGGGTGTTGGTCGGCGACGTTCTTCTGCTCCGAGAGGTCGGCCGTGATGTCGTAAAGTTCGATCGGGCCGTCGGGGTTTCTGAACGTGTTGAGTCGGATGCCCTTCCACTTGCCCTTGAGCACGGCCTTTTTTCCGCCGCCCTCGTAAAACTCCCAGAAGAGATGCTCGTGTTGTTGTTGTTTGCCTTCGCTGGTGAGGGTTGGCGCGAACGAAATACCGTCGGTCGGCGGGCAGTCGATGCCGGCCAACTCGCAGAAGGTAGGCATGACGTCCTGAAAGCTCGAAGCATGGTCGCTCTCGCGCCCCGGTTCGATCACGCCGGGCCACTTGCAGATGGTGGGTACGCGAACGCCGCCTTCGTAGAGATCCCGCTTTTTGCCGCGAAGCTCGCCATTGGAGTCAAAGAACTCCATCTGGTGGCCGCCTTCCTGGTGCGGGCCGTTGTCGCTGGTGAAGATCACCAGCGTGTTGTTTACCAGCCCGGTTTCCTTGAGCTTGTCGAAAATCTCCTTCATGTACCCATCGATGTAGCTGATCATCGCAGCGAATCCCTTCTCGGCGTCGGGCCAATCCTGGTCGGCAAACTCGCCGTACGACGGCACCTCCATGCCTTGCCCACCCCCCTCGTTATTCGCGTGGGGTATGTTCAGGGCATAGTAAAGAAAGAAGGGGTCCTCTTTGTTTTTGTCGATGAACTGCAGGACCTCTTGTTGGCAGAGGTGCGGTACGAAGTCGACCTTCTTCTCGGCGACTCCCGCCCCCTCGGGAACGCCTCGCGTTCGCCACTTTTCTTCGAGCACGTTTCGCAACGCCACCTTCTCACCGTTTCGCACGATGAACTCGGGATAGCAGTTGTGCGCATGATTCATGCACACGTAGCCGTAGAAGTAGTCGAAGCCGTGGTCGTTCGGGTCGCTGAGCCCCGGCCGGCCGACACCCCACTTGCCGATGCAACCCGTGCTGTAGCCGGCGTCCTTGAGCACCCGAGCGACCGTCACGTCGTCATCACGAAGCCGAACATTGCCATTGGTGCGCACGGTACAATGGCCCGTGTGCAGCCCCGTCATCAGCACACAGCGAGACGGAGCACAAACCGTCGACCCAGAGTAGTGATTGGTCAGCCGCAGCCCACTCGCCGCCATTGCATCGAGGTTGGGCGTCTTCAGCGTCTTCTGGCCAAAACAGCTCGGGTCGCCAAAACCCATGTCGTCGACGAGGACGTAGATGATGTTTGGTTTTGCGGGCGCGGATGCCGCAGGCTCCTCTTTGCGTTTGAGCATCACAGACCACGATGCGTGTCGCTTGGTTCCATCCTTGCCGGTGATGATGTTCGAGGGGCGGATCCACTCGAAATCGAATAGCCCGGAAAGGTCTTCACGCATGGTTGCTTCGCGCACGCCCGGCGCTTTGTCGCGATTACAGGAAAGAATGAAGCATCGTGTGCCCGGTCGACAGAGTTGGTCGAGCGAGGCGACAAAACCCTTGGCGTCAACGTATCGCACGTTGTGATAGCAGCCGCGGTCAAAGATCAGGTCGAACGTTCCCAGGTCTGGCAGCGCGAGCACGTCGGCCAGCAGCCACTTGACCTTCACGTTTTCCTTTCGCGCATCGGCCTCGGCAATGCCCAGCGCCGTGGGGGCGACATCGATCGCCGTGACTTCAAATCCTTTTTTGGCCAAGTAGATGGAGTTCATGCCCGACCCACAGCCGAGGACGGCGACACGACACGGTTTGATGTCACCGTCTTCGACCGCTTTGCGCAAGTCGGGGGCGGCCTGGTTGGCGTTCCAAGGCGGGATTCTCCCATCGCGATAGAAGCGATCCCAACGCTCGAGCAGCTTCATGCCCTCGGGGCCATGCGGCAGCACGCCAGCCGGCAAGGGGCGACGTTGAACCAACGCTTTGCCGTCCTTGTCGCTAAACGCGATCCAACCTGCTCCTTCGCAGGGCCGCGGCAATTCAAGGGTGCACGTGAGGTCGGCCGCGGTGATTGTGACCGCGAACTCGCCCTGCTCGTCCTTCAATTTCGCGACCGTCGACTGCGCTTTTTTGGGTTGGATGACTTGCAGACAGCGAGACCATTTTCCCTGTTCACCGCTTGTGCCAGTCGAAAGCGACTCGCCTCGCACGGTCAGTTCGTCGCCGGGATGCCACTTCAGTTTGTCTTGGCTCTGTTTGCTGGTCGTGTCGATGATCCAGGTTTCTGGTTTGATGTGAATCAGACGCCGAGCGCCCGTCGCTGCGCCCTCTTCGCCAGCCGCGGGCAGTTCCGCCACGGCACAAACGAACCGTTCGTTCTCTTCAAGCGCCAGAATCTTCGCCTCGGCGGGGATCGGGCTGACCATGCCGCCTTCGGTGAGCGGTTCGCATGCCTCCTGCAGAGAAGGAACATCCTTGGCCGTGAGCGGAGCGGCCGAAGTCGGGCGATCCATCCAGCAAGCCAAAGCAACCGCCGTAATAATCATCAATCGAAACAAAAACGTGTTTGTGCCGCGAGCGATCATGCGTTGAATCTCCAGAGGTGGATGTCGTTTTCAGAAGCCAGCACCACCGTTGGCCTCCAGGCGATCGTAATTGTGACAGCGCCAAACACAGAAGTCCATCAGGACCGGGAATTCGTACATCCGGGCCACCGGTTTTGCCACAACCATCCACGCAGTCAAGAAAAAAGCTCATCGGCTTGTATCACTTTGGCTCCGAGTCGGTTATACCTATCAGCAGTGAGTGTCAGCGGTGGAATCATTCAAAGGAGAGCGTCGGTATGTCTTCGAATACAGTTACGCGACGGGGTTTTCTGGGTACGACTGTGGCGGCGAGCGCGGCAACGCTGGCCACGACACAAACGGCCCACGCCGATACGAGCGCCAATGCCAATGAAAAGATCCAAGTGGCGTTGATCGGCTGCAACGGAATGGGTCGCGGGAACCTGAACAACTGTGCGCGGCATAAGGACGTGGCTGTGGTCGCCGCCTGCGATGTGTATCAGTCGCGGATGGATTCCGTTCGCCGGCAGTTTCCCGATGCGAAGACGGTCGCCGACTATCGAGATGTGCTGGCCGACGACAGCGTCGATGCCGTCATCATCGCTACCCCGCCCCACTGGCATGCGCTGATGGCCGTCGAGGCGGCCAAGGCGGGCAAGGATATCTACCTGCAAAAACCGATGACGCTCCATCTTGGCGAGAGCCTTGCCGTGAAGAACGCCGTCACGCGGCATAAGGTTGTCTGTCAGATCGGCACTCAGATTCACGCTGGGCAGAACTACCGCCGCGTGGTTGAGAAGATCCGCGCCGACCACATCGGCAAGGTGAGTGTGGCGCGAACGTTCAATGTGATGAACCAGGGCCCCAACGGCGTTGGCAAGGTGAAGGACACAACCGTGCCCCCGGGCGTCGATTGGAACATGTGGCTTGGCCCGGCGCCCAAGCGGCCCTTCAATGCGATCCTGGCCGCCAATTCCTTCAACCATTGCTCCTTCATGGATTACAGCGGTGGATGGACGCCCGGCATGGCGCCGCATATCGTCGACTTGCCGATCTGGGCCCTCGCGCCGGGCTATCCGACCTCGGTCTCATGCGCCGGCGGGCGTTATTTGACGGACGACGACGGCGACGCCCCCGACACCCAGGAAATGACCTTCAAGTATCCCGACCTGACGATCGCCTGGAGCATGTCGACGATCAACAGTTTCGCTTACGATTTCGGCAGCGGCAAACCGGCGCGACGGTTGGGCATCTACTTCTTTGGCTCGAAGGCGACCCTGTGGTCGAACTACAGCAAACACGAAATTGTGCCCGAGGGCGACTTCTTCGATCCCACGGTCGTGCCGGGCGAAGACGACGCAATCGACCCGTCCCCCGGCCATGAGTTCGAGTGGATCGAGTGCATCAAATCGCGGCAGCAGCCGAGCTGCAGCGTCGACTACCATAGCTGCGTCGATGTGCCGCTGGTATTGGGCAACCTCGCCTACAAGTTGGGACGGTCGGTGCAGTTCGATCGCGAGAAACTGGAGATCGTCGGCGATGATGAGGCAGCCCGTCTGGCCGTGCCCGAGTATCGGGCTCCTTGGAAGTTCCCGACCGAGTACCTGACGGCGAAATAGAATGGGGGTGACTGGGGTCGAACCACGAGGCGCGAGTGGTAACCCCCCTGGCGCATGCTGCCGCCAGTCACGCGCTGACGTCGAGTCGCCCATGACGTCGAGTCGCCCATGACGTTATACTCGGAAGGGCGATCGATGCGACACAAGCGTTGCCGCCGACAATCAGGAAGTTGCGCGAAGAGCCAAAAAGGATAGGAGAAGACCATGGTTTCCGTTGGTCGTCGACACGATACCCTCGCGGTTTCATTCTTGCTGGTGTGTTTGACGACGAGTTCATTCGCCGGCGAAACGTGGAAGCCCCTGTTCGATGGCAAGACGCTCGATGGTTGGCATCCGGTCGGCGATGGCAAGTGGACCGTCGAAGACGGCGTGATCGTCGGTCGGGCGGATAGCGAAAAACTCTATGGACTGTTGTTCAGCGACGGGGAGTTCGACGACTTCGACGTTCGGTTCAAGTTCAAGGTGGTCAGCGGCGACAGCGGGTTCTACATCCGCACGATCTTTAAAGATCCCGATCAGGCCCACGGCAATCAGGTTCAGGTCGGCCACTCGGGCAGCGGTGTCGGCGGGATCTATGAAAGCTACGGTCGCGGCTGGATCCAAAAACCGACCGACGCAGTTCAGAGAAAAATCCACAAGGACGACGAATGGAATCAGATGGCGATCTCAGCCCACGGCGGCGAGATTACGGTTCATCTTAACGGCGTGAAAACGGTTGACCTTGAGGACGACCCCGGCCGCCGCAAAGGTCACTTCGCCCTGCAAATGCACTCCGGCAACGTGATGCACGTGATGTTTAAAGACATCGAAATGAAGGTTATCGATACGAAGCCGTAGCTGCCGTCGCCAGACGGCAGAGAACGACCCACACGACTGCAGCTACAGGTATCGGTTGAGCACCAAGACTTCGCGATCACTGATGTTTGAAAGAAAAGGAAAGAGCATGCGATTGGAATTGACGGCCATCTCATTGGCGATATTGGTTTGCTTTACAACCGTGTTGTCCGCGGACGTGACGATCGAAAACGACGCACTGCAAGTTACTCTCAACGCCGTCGATAACACGATTTCGATCCGTCGCTCGGGTGCCGGTTTTGCTTTCGTCAAAGGCGCGGTTGCTCGACAAGCCGTCGAAAAAGCGGAAGCAACAAAGACGAAGAACGCGGTCTTTGGCGATGGCCAAACGATTCGTCTTTCTCACCCAGGTGGCTGGACGACCGACCTGACGATCTATCCCAAGTCGCCGTTCGTGCACATCTCGCGGACGGTCGTTAACAGCGATCAAAAACCGTTCGAGGCAAACGTGTTCGAGTACCTCAGCTACCAAGTGGATGTCGGTGTTGCTCAGTCGAAACTGCAAGTGCTGGGTACGGGCGGTTTGACGCCGGTCGCCGAGAGCAAAGGCAGCTACGCGTTCAACGCGATCGCCGATCCCGAGACGCGCAACGGCGTGGTCAGCGGTTGGATGACGCATGAGCGCGGCGTGGGCGTTTTTTTTCCGCGAGCCGACGGGGATGCAACGGCGGTGAAAGCGCAGGTTGATTTCGGGCACTTTCAGGTTGACCCCGGCAAGTCGCGGCCGACGGAGACGCTGCTGATCGGCTATTTTGACGACGCCCGAATCGGCCTGGAGGCCTACACCGATGCCATCGTTCAGCACTACGACATCAAACTGGTCGAAAAGCCCGGCGTTTACTGTACGTGGTATCACGCCGGAGCGTCTGACGAAGTTCGCGTCGCCGAGAATGCCGCATTCACCGCCAAACATCTCAAGCCGTACGGCCTGAACGTGATCCAGATCGACGACCATTGGCAGTCGATCCTGCCCAAGGGATTCGAGCACGAGGGCAAGATCCAGAAGACCGGGCCGATCAAGGTTTTCGTCGACACACAAGACAATTTCTCAAGGGGCATGGCCCACACCGCGAAGAATATCACGTCGCACGGGCTGGTTGCCGGGATTTGGTTCATGCCGTTCGCTGGCAACTTCCGTAACCCGTACTTCGATCCCGACATCTTCGCCAAGAACCCCGACGGCACGCCGTTTCACGATGCCCGCTGGTCGGGTACGTGCATCGATATGACCAACCCCAAGGCCGAGGAGTTCGTCCGCGAGCGTACGCGGCGGATCTACGACTGGGGTTATCGCTACTTCAAAATCGACGGCATGCATACCGGCGTGATCACCTACAACACCTACGTCAACACGGCGTATGGCAACAAGGATTTCGGCAAGACGAAGTTGCACGACCCGGGCATGACGCACATCGAAGCCTATCGCAAAGGGATGCGAATCCTGCGCGAAGAGGCGCCTGATACGTTCATTCTCGGTTGCAACGTTTCGCAGAACATGCGGTCGATGGGGCCGGCGTTCGGCATGATCGATGGCATGCGAATCGGCCCCGACAACGGCGGCGCGGCCCGGGGGTCGTGGGGGGCTGTCACTAAGGGCGCTTGGCATGGCACCAACCTCTACTTCCTCAACGGCAAGGTTTGGCACAACGACCCCGACCCCGTCTATCCGCGGGCGAGCAACCCGGTCGAGATGGCGCGGTGGATGTGTTCGTGGATGGCGGTTGCCGGCGACATGCACACGTCGAGCGAGCAGTATTCGACGCTGCCGCCCGATCGGCTCGACATTCTCCGGCGTTGTCTGCCGAGCCACAACGAACAGGCTCGCCCGGTCGATCTCTTCGAGACCAACAGGCCGCGAATCTGGCTCGTACAGAATCGGCGTCTCAATCTTGTCGGCCTGTTCAATTGGAGTGACAAGGAGGCGGACGAAGTCGTTTACGACCTCGACAAACTTGGCCTCGACAGCAGGAAGACCTATGTTGGTTTCGACTTCTGGGCCAATGAGTCCATTCCGCCGATCAAGGGGCAGTTTACGCGCACCGTCGCCCCCGCGTCATGCCAGATACTGGCGTTGCGCGAAGCGGCCGACCATCCGCAGTTGCTCAGCACGTCGCGCCACATCACCCAGGGCATCATCGACGTGAAAGCCGAGCGGTGGGATGCGACGTCCAAAACGCTGACCGGCACCAGCGAAGTCGTTGGTGCCGATCCCTATGAACTGCGGATCGCCCTGCCGACGGATGACCAGTGGAAGATCGCCAAGGCGTCTGTTGCCAACAACGACTGCAAAATCCGCGTGGTTCAGGAACAGCCGGGCCTCGCCCGCGTCGTCATTGAAACCGCCGACTGCGCCGACGTCGATTGGTCGGTCACGTTTGAGTGATTGTCGGACGCGCGCGAACCCGTGTTAATTCAACGGGGTTGCCTCGTGCGCGACCCTCATAGCTTCAACGACGCCAGTTGGTCGCCGAGACGAGCTTGGTCGCTACGGGCCTGGGCGAAGAGAGGCAAGATTTTCTGGTAGATGGCGGCGTGGGCGGCGTTGGGCTGAGCGGTCGCTTGCAACTGATGAATCTGGTCGATCATTGAGAAGTCGTCCCACAACCCACAGCCGACGGCAGCCACGGCGGCGGCGCCCAATGAGCCGGCTTCTTGGCCCACGTTCGTTTTGAGGATGTCGATCTCGAACGCATCGGCGAAGATCTGTCGCCAGAGTGAACTGCGACTGGCGCCGCCGACGACCACCATTTCATTGCCGACCGAGCCGAGTTGGCGGAGTTCATCGAGGGCGATTCGCAGGTTTAGCGCGATTCCCTCGAGCACACTGCGGATCACGTCTGCTTGGGTGTGCCCCAGTTGCAAACCGAGCAGCGCGCCACGGATGTTGGCGCTCGGCTCGAGCGACGACCCGCCGGCCAAACTCGGATTGAACAGCAACCGGTTCGAGCCGATCGGCGATTGCTGGGCTAACTCGGTCATCAAGTCGTAGACATCGCGGTCTTCGGCATTCGCCTGCTCAAGCAGATTCGCACACAGGCAATCGCGCACCCATCCCAGCGATGTGCCGCCGGAGAAGATCGACACGGCGGAAGTGAACATACCGGGCATTACGTGGGTGAAGACGTACGGCCGAACGTTGTCTTCCAGCAGTGGTTCGGGTGAAGAAACGGCGATCCACATCGACGAACCAAGCGACGCATAGACGCGGCCCGGCGCGGTGTTCCTCGCGCCCAGCGCCATGCACGAGTTGTCGACGCCGCCGGCGGCTACGGGGATCCCGGCGGGTAAACCAAGTTCACTCGCGGCATCTTCTGTCAGGCCGCCCAGAATCTCGGTCGATGCCACGATCTCGGGAAACAAACCTCTTGGCAAATCGGCGGCGGCGAGCAGTTCGTTTGAGTAGCTCCAGCCTTTCAGATCGTAAACACCGCAGCCGGAGGCGTACGAGTAGTCGGTCGCAATGTGACCGGTTAATCGGTAGTTCACATAGTCCTTGGTGCCGATCACCTTGTCGATGCGGCCGAATATCTCCGGTTCGTTGTCGCGATACCAAAGGATTTTGAAAACCGTGTAGTGGGCGGCGGGAAAGCCGTTGCCGGTGAGTCGATACCACTCGGTCTCGTCGACCCGCTCGAAGAACGCTGCCGCTTGTTTGGCCGGCCGTTTGTCGGACCAGATCGGCACCGACTCGCGCAACAGGTTGCCGTTGGCGTCGAGAGGCACACAACCGAGGCTGTGTCCCGAGATTGCGATACCGCGGATCGTGCTCGGATCGACCGCCTTTTGTTCCAGCAGTTGCCGCGTGCTGGCGACGACCGATTCCCACCAGTCGGCCGGCCGCTGTTCGTGCCAATCGGGCTGAGGGTAGAGCGTTTCGTAAGCAACAAACGTGGCCGCCAGCAGCTTGCCTTTGGCGTCGTAGAGCGAAGCCTTGTTGCCACCCGTGCCAAGATCGTACGCCAGAATGGTTTCCATGCTACAGCTCCACTCCATCGGGCAGTGCGGCACAGGCGTCGAGGATCTGCTGGGCGGACGAGAGCCCCACGCCAAAGCGGGTGACGCCGCGGCGGATCATCGCGACGACCGTGTCGAGATCGCGGACGCCGCCGGCCGCCTTGACGTGGGCCGATTCGCCGACCGTCTGCACGATCAGTTCGACGTTGCTGAATGTTGCTCCAGTGGGCGCCCAGCCCGTGCCGGTTTTGACAAACGCCGCGCCAGCGCGAACCGAGATTTCACTGCCGAGGATGATCTGTTGATCGGTCAGGTAATGGGCTTCGAGAATCACCTTGACCGGCATCCCTTCGGCCGCTTCGACGACGGCGCGAATGTCGGCCTCCGCCTCGGCCAGCCGACCCGATCGCAGCAGGCCGACGTTAATGACCATGTCGAGTTCGTTGACGCCTTGAGCGATTTGCTGCCGCGCCTCCGCCACTTTGATCTCGGTGCTGACGGCTCCCGACGGGAAGCCGACGACACCGCCCACGCCGACGTTGGGAGCATCGGACAGCAATTCGACGAGCAGCGGCGTGTAGCAGGGCATCACAAACGCGCACACGCAGTTATATTGCTTGCAGACATCGGCAAGCTCGTGAACCTCGTCAAGATCCACATCCGCGCGAACGGCGCTGAGATCCATCAAGCGTGCGAGTTGGTGAACTTTGAGGTGCATGTTAGTCGTCCAGTCCAAATGCCGCCTTGAAGGCGTCGGCGATCTCGGGATGCAGGTCGGGGTTGATGCCGTCCTTGTCGTAAGGCAGCCCAAGCGTTTCGAGGTCGTGTTTGAGCTGAACGATTTCTTCCTCGGGGCTGACGCGCGGCGGCACGGCTCGCGAAAGGGGCGTCAGCCAGGCATTGAGCGTGTGTCCGCCGTCGACCATCAGATCGAGACCGGTCACGTAGTTCGACGCGTCCGACGCTAGGAAGATCGCCGCACCGTACAGATCCTCAGGCCGCTGCATGTATCCCATCGGTGTGAGTTCGCGGATGCGGTCGCGGACGATCGGCGGCGTCGAGGCGTGCATCGGCGTGAGCAGGTAGCTGGGGCTGATTGCATTGACGTTGATATTGAATCGTCCCCATTCGGCGGCCAGCATCCGCGTGACCTGAATCACGCCCGCCTTCGAGCCGTTGTACGAGGCGTTGCAATTCGAGATCGTGGCCGACATCGAACCGATATTGATGATCTTGCCCTCGGTCGGTTCCTGGCGGATCATCTGTTGAGCCTGGGCCTGAGCACACAGGAACACGCCGGTCAGGTTGACGGCGATCACCTTGTCCCAATCCGACTTGGGCACTTCTTCGTCGGCGCCTAGGATGCCGATGCCGGCGTTGTTGACGCCGATATCGAGTCGCCCGAAGGCTTCGACCGTGCTGCGAACCATCTGTTGCACCTGATCCTTGTCGGTCACATCACAGGCGATGAACACCGACTCGCGGCCCATCTCGCGGATCTCGGCGGCCGTCTTCTCGCCGGCGTCCTGATTGATGTCGGCGATGGCGACATCGGCCCCGGCCTTCGCGAGAGCAACCGCACAGCCCCGACCGATCCCTACCGCGGCACCGGTTACCAGTGCTTTCTTTCCAGTCAAATCGAACAGCGACAGATCGGCCATGTGACGGTTCTCCCCGGTGGAATGTAGTGTTCTGGAAGGGAGATTTTAGCACTGTTGCGGCTGGGGACGCAATCAGTGCGGCACCGTTTGCTTTCTTAGCCAATTACGGTTTCAATGCAGTAAATCCATCCCACCTGAATTGCCGCACGAAGGCCCCCATGAAATCGATCCCGCTCGCCGTCTTCGGTTGTTTCGTTGTCGTCGCGACATCTGCGGCCGACGAAACTCCCGAAATCCCCACGCTCGAAAAGGAATTGCTCAAGGAAGACGCGGCCGTGCTCGGCAAGGCGGCTCGGCAGCAGGGCGACGCAGTCCGCGGCGCGATTCTCTTCTATCAGCAGCATCTGACGTGCACCAAGTGCCACGAGTACGGCAAGGACGAAGCGCCGCTTGGTCCTGATCTTTCCAAACCCGATCAGAAGAAGTCGGACGCCTATCTCGTTGAATCGATTCTCGATCCTTCCAAGGCGTTGCGAAAGGGATACGAGACAACGATCATTGCGACCGACGAAGGGTTGACCTACACCGGCTTGGTAGTGAAGGAGACAGACGACCAGATCGAGCTGCGCGATCCGCTCAAAGAAGACGACGAAGTGGTCGTGATCGAAAAGGACGAAATGGACGAGCAGTTCCCCAGTGAGCAGTCGGTCATGCCGCCGTCGTTGGCGAATCAGTTGGTCGACCGCCAGCAGTTCCTCGACCTAATCAAATACGTAATGGAGGTAACGGAGGGAGGAACGCAACGGGCCGAGGAGCTCTTGCCTGACCCATCGCTCTATGCTCAACAGCCGCTCCCCGAATATGAAAACGACATCGATCACGCCGGCATGATCCGCAGCTTGGACGGCGAAGCCTTCAAACGTGGCAGAGCGATCTATGAGCGACTGTGCGTCAACTGCCACGGCACGAAGGATGAGCCAGGCTCGTTGCCGACTTCGTTGCGATTTGCTTCCGGAAAATTCCGCTCGGGCAGTGATCCGCTCAGCATGTACCGCACGCTCACGCACGGGTTCGGTATGATGACGCCGCAAACGTGGATGGTGCCGCAGCAGAAGTACGACTCGATTCACTACATCCGCGAGCACTACCTCAAGCCGCACAACTCTTCGCAATACGTCGAGATCGACGACGCCTACCTGGCGCGGCTGCCGAAGGGGTCAAGCCGCGGACCGGCGCCATCAAAATTCGAGCCGTGGGTGGCGATGGATTATGGCCCGCATCTGACTGCGACCTACGAGGTGGGCAACAATGCCACGAATTTTGCCTACAAGGGAACGGCCGTGCGGCTCGACGCCGGGGCAGGGGGGGTGACCCGGGGTCGGTACTGGATGATTTTTGATGAAGACACAATGCGGATGTCTGTCGGGTGGAGCGGCGAGGCGTTCATCGACTACCGCGCGATCATGATGAATGGTCAGCACGGCGCGCATCCCCGCTCGGTCGGCGAGATCCATTTCGAAAACAAGAACGGCCCCGGTTGGGCGAATCCGGAAACCGGCAGTTTCGAAGACGTTCGTCTCATTGGCCGCGACAATCGGCGCTACGGCCCGTTGCCGCGTGATTGGGCGCACTACAAAGGGCTCTACCACTTCGGCAACCGCGTGATCGTTTCCTACACGGTCGGCAAGACGAAGGTACTGGAAATGCCCGGTGTGGATGCGGCCGGAGCGTCGCCCGTGTTCACGAGAACGTTGAACATCGGCCCGCGCGAGAAGGAACTGTTGCTCAAGGTTGCGGACGGGGCGGGAACGAATCTGTCTGCCGCCGAAGGCGAGTCGGCAAATGCGGCGACGGCGCGTGTTGTCGTCTGCGGCCAGCAGCAGCCGTTCATTGCCGGTGTTTCCCGAATGGCCGACGGCATGCAGTGGCAAGCGACCGACGACGGCCGACTGCTGCTGAAGATCCCCGCCGGCGGAAAGCCGCTGCGATTCACGTTGTCGCTGGCTCGTTTGGGCGATGATCAGCAACGAGCGGAGACCGTCAAGCAAATCGCCGCCAATGACTCGGCCATGAACTTGGCGTCGCTCACCAAGGGTGGCCCGCCCCGTTGGCCGGAGGTCTTGAAGACGGAGGCCGCGATCGGCGACGACAACCTCCCGTTGACGACCGACCGCCTCACCTACCCCAAGACCAACCCCTGGTTCTGTCGTGTGCGAACCACCGGTTTCGACTTCATGCCCGATTTGAAACGAGCCGCGGTCAGCACCTGGGATGGCAGCGTCTGGATGGTCTCGGGAATCGACGAACCGGAAAACGGGATTTCCTGGCAGCGGATTGCCTCTGGCATGTTTCAACCGTTGGGCGTGAAGGTGGTCGACGGCAAGATCTACATCTCCTGTCGCGATCAGATCGCGATTCTGCATGATCTGAACGACGATGGCGAAATCGACTTCTACGAGAATTTCAACAACGATCATCAGGTGACGGAGCACTTTCACGAATTCGCGATGGGTTTGCAAACCGACGCGGCTGGCAACTTCTATTACGCCAAATCGGCTCGTCACGCGAAGACGGCCCTGGTGCCCCATCATGGTACGCTGCTGAAAGTCAGCAAGGATGGCTCGAAGACCGAGATTCTGGCCAAGGGTTTTCGCGCGGCCAACGGCGTGTGCGTGAATCCCGACGGCTCGTTTTTCGTCACCGACCAGGAAGGCAATTGGAACCCCAAGAACCGCATCAATTGGGTCGTGCCGGATGAAGACAAGTTCTATGGCAACATGTGGGGCTACCACGACGTGACGGACGAGTCGGACGACGCCATGGAGCAACCGCTCTGTTGGATCACCAACTCGTTCGACCGCTCACCGGCGGAACTGTTTTGGGTCGAAAGCAAAAAGTGGGGGCCGCTCGCCGGATCGCTGCTGAATACGTCGTATGGCTACGGCATGGTCTACGTCGTG
>Ga0180435_10004491_pt1 | contig 13746 bp, 13 predicted proteins | sample SS_ome_3_FD_132467 | JGI IMG/M metagenome (GOLD analysis project Ga0180435, IMG submission 132467) | Hypersaline lake sediment archaeal communities from the Salton Sea, California, USA - SS_3_S_1 metaG | ecosystem: Environmental > Aquatic > Non-marine Saline and Alkaline > Hypersaline >... | reverse complement strand
GATGTTCCGGATAACGCGTCGATGCCGAGTGTTGGAGATCTCGTGGAGGTCCGGCATCTCGGACTCTACGACAACGGAACCGGTGTTCCTGGTAGCCGGATGGTGCTGGTGAGTGGAGGTGGTATCGGATCGTTGCGATTGTATCGTCTGCATGCAAGCATTGGTGAAAGTCAACAGTCTGTGTTGCTTGATCCGGTGTCTATTGGTGGAGAAGTGATAGGAGATCAGGTGGCGGCCACCACACTTCCTCTTCAGGCTACGGAATCGGACTTTACCTTTAACGACTGGTGGCTGGGGGACGGTACGTCGTCGGATTATTCTGCTTTGGCGGACAAACTGGCGTGGCTTATTGAAAACGCGGGGAGCGGCGGCGAGGTATCCGTAGTAGGGGTGGATGAGTATTCTGGAACTACTTACGAAAGTGTTGCTGAGTCCATATCTCAGCGGATCTTGCGGTATCCAGGAGAGCCGATTACGCTCGTGCATGGTGACAACGTGTTTACCAGTGCGGACTATCATGAGTTGATATCCTATATTGGAGGGGTGTACGGTGCGGACGCTGGTGCTAATGTTCGAGTTATGGTCAGCGCCGATGAGTACGCGAGTCCGACGGGGAGTGAGTTGGCGGCAGATTGGCTGGTAGAACGCGTATCGTCTTTGACAGAGGAGGGCCGATCTTCGCCCACGACGCGTGATACTATGGAGGAGTGGCTGGATCATGTTTACGCAGACGGGGCAGACCCAGAAACGTTCGAACAGGCAATACGTGAGCTATTCACCTATTCAAAACCCTTCAGTCCCAGGACTCCATCTAGCGCAACCGAGTACCCTCAGTCCGTTGTGGACGGGTTGATTACGTTGTATGGTGATAACAGTGACGATTGGCCAGCCGTAGAGGCCAGTTTATATGTCGAGGGGTTTTCTCCGTTCATGACACCTCCGTTCCTGTGGCAAGCGGAGTGGTCAGTTGTGGATGCGGAGGGGAGAGTCGAGCTAGAGCACCTCTACTTTTATGACAACGCAAATCCGTGGGCGGGCGAAACTCCGTCAGACGACACACTTGCTGCGGAGATTGAGGCGGCGGGCGGGTTTTATGATACACCACCACCTTCGGATGCGAAATCGCATCTGGAGCAGATGGTAGATGCGGCGTTACGGTTTTGGGAGTTGAACAGAGAGGAGATATTACAGTACGAAACCCTGGAAGATATGCCGGCGGATTTGCGGGGGGAGGCGATTGCGCACGACCGGATCTTGGGTATTTGGCTCGACAAGCACGTGGAGCCTGTGGTTGAGTCGGTACCGGAGGAACTGTCTGTCGCAGATGCAGGCTCGACACCAACGGAACCGTTGCTGGATCGGTCTCCGGTACAACAGGTGGAGGCGTATGCTGCGGCGGTGCAGAGACGAAACGAGGCCATACAGGAGTATGGTAGAACGGGAAATCTGCCGGAGTCTGTAGGCGATTTTTCGCCCAATGTGGACGTGGATGTCAACCAATTGTACAATGCTCTAGGAGTTCCGACAGGAAATCCGTACGATTCTGGGACGTTTATGCACTGGCTGTGGGACATGACGCACTAATCTCTTCTTCGTGCTGTCCTCGGCACTCTCCGGGAAGGTTTTCTCGATCTTCCGGAACCTCTTCCGTATAATAGAGGTATGCGACTCATTGCGCACAACCTCTGGACGTATGTTCACGGACACTATCCGGTTGGTCTTCTGGACGTCCCAACTTCTTTCCTGAAGCCAGGTTGCTGGTTTTCGAAGGCATACAAATCCGGTGCCTGGGACGGCCGTATCCGGTTTACCAAATACGACCGGAAGACCAAGATGTGGCGGTTTCCTACCGGTCTCTTGCAGTCTGTTTGCGATTTTCTGGATGATCGAGAATACCGCTACGAACTGGCCGACTGCCGGGATCTTCCGACTGCCGAGCCCCAAGTCGTTCTGCACGATGATGAGAAAGGAGAGATCCGTCTGGACAAGGGAAAATGGGACTATCAGGCGGGTGTGGTTGCGTCTGCTCTCTCCGCAACTCGCGGCGTTTTGAAGGCAGCTACCGGCAGTGGGAAGTCCGAGATGGGGGCTGCGATTATCAAGTCTGTGGGAGGGCAGTGGTCTTGGCTGACTCACAGAACAACGTTACTTCACCAGACGCGTAAGCGGCTCGCGATGCGCTTGAAACAGCCCATCGGGATCTTAGGTGACCAGGAGGAGGATCTGCAAGACGTGACCGTTTGTATGGCGCAGACGCTGGCGCACGTTTTCAAGAAAGGTGGGCGGGAGCACGTTAGAGACTGGTGCCGTACCTGTGTCGGAATCATCGGAGATGAAATCCATCATTTGGAAAGTGACCAGTGGTTTGGTGCGTTCTCGCAGTTTCCCGCTGTGTGGCGGTTTGGGTTGACAGCGACGCCGCCTCGATCGGAGCAGGGAGGCATGTATCTGGAGGCCATGACAGGTCCGATTGTCGCCTCGGTGTCTGCAAGAGAGCTTATTGAGAGGGGCGTGCTCACACCACCTCGTATCTGGTTCATTCCGATTCTCGAACCGCAGGTTCCAGATCCTCCGACGCCGCCGGGGCAGAAGAAGAAAAACAAGATCGAGTGGCCGAAGCTGTACAAGCAGGCGATTGTTGAGAACGACTATCGGAATCGTCGTGTTGCAGAGGTCGCTGCAATCTTTCAGTTGGAGGGGAAGTCGTCGCTTATCCTTGTTCGGCAGCTTGGTCACGGGCGGAACATTCTGCGGGTCTTGAAAGACAGGAATGTGCCTGCTGGGTGGGTGCATGGGAAGGTGCCGCAAGCGGAACGCGATGCGCAGTTCGAGCAACTGTGGTCGGGTGAGTTGGCAACCATAGTTGCTGTTTGCGAGACCGTTGGCGAGGGCGTCGATCTGCCCGAGCTGCGCGCTGTAATCAATGCGACAGGAACTCGCGGAGGGGGGTCCGCGAAGGAGGAAGAAACTGGGCGCGTTACCATCCAGGTTCTGGGTCGAGGGCTCCGACGGTGTCCCGGGAAGAAATACTTCGAGTACGTGGATTTCGTGGACAGCGGACACAAGCAACTACAACGCGCGTCTCTTGCGAGAATCGAAACGTTGGAGCACGAAGGGTACGCAGACTCGATACGCTACTGGGAGGACTATCAGGTTGATCGCTGAGCAGGTGCAAGAGAAGGCGTCGTTTCGTACTCGCGTGGAGATTTACTACAGTGGCTATCCCCCTAGAGAAGAGCACGCCGTTGTTACCTGGCGAACGGATCTTCCAGGAAACCGGGTGCGGCGGCATACCCACTGACGCCGTAATTGTGGTTGTACCTCGCGTACTTCGAGAGCTTCGTTGCGTGCGAGAAATTCAGTCGTACGTTACGGACGGAAAGGACGGCTAGACCAGCATGGCGATGTTTGACGGTTGGTCCGAGAGAGAACGTGTGGGGTTTGTGCTGTTTGCGGGGTGGAAGAAATACTGGACCGATACGCGAGGCTGGTGTCCTGAGTTTCGCAACCTGACGCCGGAGGAGATCCGGCAACAACCGAACTTCGAGAAGTTCTGCGAGGCGGCCGAGTGGCTGACGAAACACGGGCGCCCGGTGGGACATACGCTTCATGGCTGGCGACGGTACCTGGCCTACCGCTGTGACGAGTTACAGGCGATCAATCAGCGGCCGTCGCCGCGGCACCTAATCAGTGAATACCATCTCGGCCGCTTCAATGCCGGATGCAGTCAGACGGAAGAACGGGTTGAGCAACGCAGTCGTCAACAGCTGTTCGTGCTCTATCGGAAAGCGTTACACCCGTCGATACGCTCCACTGATTGCATGCGAGTCTTGGGTCTGGACCTGCTTGCGGTACAAACGGAATGACAAGCTTCTCCGATCTCTTTGACAGACATTTCCAGAACAACTTCTTGGCCCACATGCTCCGCGATACCGCGTTCCTGGATCGCGTTGCGGACGATGTGCAGCCGGAGTTGTTTCCGGATGAGGCGATGAGCCGGCTGGTGCGGATCGTGCTCGACTTCTACCGGTCGGAGCACAACGCGCCGGATACGCTGATCTTTCAGGTCCTCGATCGAGACAAGAATCACGGCATCCTGACGGATGACAACCACAAAGCAGTCTCGACACTGGCAGACGAACTCTACGGCTACCAGTTGCAGAACCGTAGCTTTCTGCTAGACGAGTTCTCCAACTTCTGCCGGGTCCAACGGTACCGCGCCGAGATTCCTCAGATTCATGGGTTACTGGAGAAGGGTCGGCTTGACGACGCGGACGCCGTGCTTAACCGTATTCTGAGTTTCCGTACCGATATGTCTAGTCGGATGGGTCGGTTCTACTCGCCCGAGGACATGGAGTCTCGGTTAGAGCGGCGTGAGAAGGATGACGCGCGGCGGTTGTGGACACTGATTCCTGAGATGGATGCTGTGGTGGACGGCTTACGTCCCGGGAACATCGGGTTGATTCAATCCCGCAAGTCGTCAGATGGGAAGACGGCGTTTCTGTGCTACTTGGCTCGCTCGTTCGTGTTCCAAGCTGCCAACGTGTTGATCTTTACGATCGGTGACATGACGGAGGACGAGTACGATGACAGGCTAGACATGTGCTTTGCCGGGATGACTCGGGCAGACCTGTCTAACTCCGGGAAGATTGCGGAAGCCCAGCGGCGTCTTGCTAAGCTCCGTGGTCGTCTGCATGTGAAGGAGATGCCTGAGTCGAAGACGCGGGTGTCGGATTTGCGAAAGTACGCCGAGAAGGTCGAGTCAACCCACAGCTTCTTTGCAGACGTGGTGATTGTTGATTACGCAGGTTGCTTGTCGCCGGAGACGCCGAGTCTGAAGAGCGATCGGTATGCAGCTGGTAAGGAGATCTTTGAGTGCCTGAAGGAGTGGGTTAAGGAGGATCGCCGGCGGATGTGGACGGCGGCGCAATCTCAGCGGGAAGCGGCGAAGGAGTCGTACGCGGAGCAGCATCACGTTGCCGGTTCGGTAGAGCAGTCCCGTATCGTCGATCTGATGGTTTCGATCCAACGGGAGACGCAGGAGGAGACCATTCTCAAGTTCACGAAGACCAGGCACTCTGCCGGAGCCAATCAGACGGTTTCGATTCCGACCGATTTCAGTCGGATGCAGTTCTATGACGGGCGAGGTAGGAGAGAATCCTAATGGGAAACCATGAGTTCTGTGAGCAGTGCGGGGAGAGCACGTTTCATCGCGGGCGGCCGTGCGATCCCGAGAAGGTTCGCAAGCGACAGGCGGAGCGCCAAGCTTACGAAGAACGGGCCAACGCTGCCAAACGGCGGGCGGCGACCTTTGCGATGGGACATCCGCGGGCGTATCAGGATGATCACGGGAATGTGGTGATCCCGTTGTCGGCGTTTATGGAGGGATAGGCTTGGCCGGTAACCTCCGAGATGCGATCGACAAGTTCCCGATTGCCCGGTGGCTGGAGGGCCAAGCGAAGACCCGGGACGGCGGTACGGCGAACTTGGTGATGGACTGTCCAGTTTGTGGAGGGCGCCGCAAGCTGTGGGTCCATCGCGAGCGGAAACACGGGCAATGCTTCAAATGCGCGGAGGGCGGTGCCGGTGGCGCCGTTTGGGACGGCAAAGCCGGGTTGATCAAACTCATCGAGCTGATCGAGCGATGCGACAAGCGGCAGGCGATTGACCGGATATTCGAGCTGTCGGGCGTTCCAGATTACGGCTACACGCCGAGGGAAATTCCAGAAGCTGTTCTTCCCAAAGGGCGGATTCCACTCCAAGAAGTACATCCGTTGCAGCCAGGTCGGAAGATGCTTGCCGATCGGGGCTGCGAACACCTCGTAGGAGCCTCGTACGCGGTCGTGGAGGGCCGGTTCCGTTACAGGGTGATTATGCCCATCCAATGGTTCGGCGAGCTTCTCGGCTTCGATGCGAAGGCGTGGCTGCCTGCTATGAAACCCAAGTCTCTGTTCCCGGAATGGCAGGAGGGCGGGGCGATCCATACAACGGCTGCGTGGGATCACTCCGAGGACTTTTGCGTGATCACGGAATCGGTGCTGGATGCGGAAACGTTGGGAGTTAACGCGGTCGGCATCCTGGGCGCTGTGCTGCGGGATGCCCAGTTGTCCCGGCTCCTGGACCTGCGGGGGCAGGGTGTGCGGCGGTTGGTGTGGATGTTGGATGGAGATGCTTTTACGAAGGCGGCCAACGCGATCTTGCGAAAGACGGGCCGGTTCGAGAACTACGTGGCGGTGCTGACGAGGGACGAGGACCCAAACGATTTGGGCCGGCAGGAGTGTTGGAACCGGGTGAAAACGGCGGTGCCGGTGCGGGACGAGTTCGACCTGGTGAAGTTACAGTTTTCCCGACCTTGCTGATTTTCCAGAAAATGCCTTGCAATGTTCCGGAAGATCAGTATAATCGCATGAGACGGGGGAGGGGCGTGTGAGCAGGTGAGCGATGACCTATCTCTTAGTTGACGCGAATCACTTAGCAAGCCGTTGCCGCCATGCGGGTACTGGGCAGCAACTTACGACTGGTGACGGTCGTCGGAGCGGCGTTGTTTTTGGAACTCTGCGCAGTCTGTCCTATTCACGAAACCTACTCAAGCTTTCGGACTCACAGATCATTTGCTGCTGGGACTACGGTAGGGCGGCGGGGCGTCTCGACCTCTTTCCCGATTACAAGTCAGGACGACGTCCAGAGAACCCAACCGAGGAGGAGATTGCGGAGCAACGTTCTTACTACGAGCAGCTGGATGCGTTGTTGGTGGGGTTGCGAACCCTCGGGATCAGAAGCGTGCGCGTTTCAGGTTGTGAGGCGGATGACCTGATTGCCGTGTTTGCTCACATGTACGCGAGTGCCGGTCACGACGTGGTTGTGCATAGCGGTGACTTTGATCTGCACCAGCTTGTCAGTTCCCGGGTGAAGATTCTCCATCCGGAAAAAGGGTTGTTGTCGGAGGAACAGATTCTTGAGCTGTGGGAACTTCCCGATAAGGGACTGATGCCCATCGTCAAGGCGATGACGGGAGACCGCAGTGATGCAATACCAGGCGCGAAAGGTATCGGGAAAAAGCGAGCCCGCCTGATCGCACCGTTCCAGTACCTGCTCTTTACCGATTGCCTACAGCCCGAGGGTGTTCCGGATGCAACTTGGCGGTGGATCGAGAAGGCTCGTGCCTATTCCGATATCATCCTACGAAACCTGCGTTTGATGACTCTCCCACGTACCTGGGCCGAGAGCTTCTACACACCGGAGCAGGCGAAAGAGGCTGTGCAGCAGATGCAGGACCGGCCGAAGCGAGACTTCCGTGCGTTCGTCGACTTCTGCCGTGAGTGGGAGCTGACGAGTGTCTTGGACAATCTTCACCATTGGCAGTGACGGAGGAGATCTATGGTTGCTAATACTCCCGAGGCGAGGATGGCTCTTGTGGCGTCCGGTAAGTTTGCCGGCATGGAGCAGCGTGCCGTCTCGAAGCTCTGCCGTTGCGTTCCTCGGTACCGGAATGATCCGGAGGAGGCGGCGTCAGTTGTTCGAACGATTACTGTGGAGGCGGCGCACGCCTACGAAGAGGGGCGGGATACGCAGTTTTCGTCCTACGTTCACAGCGCGTTGTTCTGGCACGTACAGCATCACTTGGATCGCCTGTTTGCGCGTCAGCGAGAAGGTAGCGAGCGGTGGTTGTCCGGTTGGGCTGGGAACCCAGACATGGTGAATCACGTGGCTGCGGCGTGGGATCGGTCGGAGCAGGTTCGAGAGCTACTCTCTAAACTCTCGCAGGCATCGCGTACGGTGTGGTTGTCGCTGCTTGAAAACGGCGGTTGGACGAAGAGCCAGTTGACAGCTGTTCGGGTTGCTCGGTGTGCTGGTTGTACAATTGCGGCGGCTCGGGAGTTTCTGTCCGAAGTTCGCGAACTGATACCGAGGTGTTTGGAGGGAATCGATGGAAGCTCAGAAAGTAGTCGCTCGGCTGCAGGAACAGTTGCGTGATGGTTCTTTGCCTGCGGACGAACCGGTCTTCGTCTTACAGGGCCGGCATATCTTGGCTGCTAAGGTGGTCAGGACGTGGGCCGATGAGTTAGAGAGCCTGGTGGGCACAAACACACAGTCGCGCGACGCTCGCGCCGTTGCGAGCCAACTAGCTGCCTGGCCTATCAAGAGGATACCTGGTAGAGATGACAGCGGACGAGCTGCTTAGTGTGCTGAAGGTGTCGGCTCGGTTTGTGGCCGGTAAGTCCGGTCAGATCGACATTTTCCGGCACCTCTGCTTTCGTGACAACCTGGTGTACGCCTATTCCGGTGAGTGTGGGTGTGCGCTGCGGTTGACGGTGGGGTTGTCGTGTACCGTTCCTGCGGATCGGTTTTTGGCGTTGCTCGGTAAGTTCCCGTCTGCATCTGAGGTTCGTCTGGATATGCAGGGTACGGCTCTTCGGGTCCGTTGCGGCCGGAGTCATGCGACTATACCGACAGGTGCCGTTGGTCGCTATCCAGATTTCGTCCCGTCCGACTTTGTCGAGTTAGGAACGCCTCCCAACTTGGCAACGAGTGTACAGCGGGCCGCCAAGTTGATTGACGAGACGGCTCGCAATCAGTTTGCGGGCGTGGCTTTGGCCGGTAGCTACGTGTACTCAACCGATGGGCTGCGAGCAACACGTATACAGTTGGAGGCTTCTCTGGCGGACGGTGCGTTCTTCCTGCCTTTGCGCGCCGCCAAGCTACTGGTAACGCTTGGCCAGCCGTCTCGCTTGCTTGCCTGGGACCAGATGGTAGGGGCGATTTACGAGGAGCCCTCGGGCTTGTGGGCGTCCTCACTACTGGCGCACAGGTTTCCGCAGGCGCATGTGGACGATCACTTTTTGCAGGCACCTGCTCCGGAGCATGTGGTCGTGTTTCCGGATGAGATTCTGGAGACGCTTAATCGGCTGGAGGTGATGTCTGCGGATGCTGGGAGTGGTGTGGATGTCGTGTCTCAGCAAGGCAACCTGCATCTCGTGGCGAGGTCGGGTGAGGCCGGTGAGTTGGTGGAGGAGCTGGACTGGGACGCGCCGAGTTTCAAGATGCGGGTGAACCCACGTCACTTCCGGCAAGGTCTGGAAATCAGCCGACGTGTGGACCTATCGAGTGTGCTGCGAGGAGAGCGCCGTAGCGTACGCTTTCTGGGTAATGGTGTGGATCACGTTATGAGCCTCGTAGCGGAGTAGCAGAATGCCAGCGAGAGGGGATATCGCGATTTGTTCGCAGGGACATCTGGGCTTAATTACAAGCGACGGTCCGGTGCCGGTGACGTATGCCAACGGACACTCGGTGGGAAAGGAACTCAACGGTGTGCAGGCAGAGGCTTGGGTAGGAATACACCTGAGTCCTCCGGTCGGTCGGCCATGGTCATCTCGGAGTCCCTACGTGGTAGGTCGGTTGCGGGATGTGCTGATTGATCTGTGGGTGAGTCAGCCGGCATTGGACGGGGTCGAGAAGGCGTTTGGGGCTGCGACGCGATGAGCCAATACAGCCTGTTCCACCGGCAGGGAAGACGGATTGTTTCCGGGTTGCGATGTACGCAGTGCGATCTGGCCAACAACCCGGATCTACAGACGAACTGTATGGAAGGAACGGGCAACCGGAATCGGCCCACGTACCTGTTTGCCGGTGTTTCGCCGGGGAAGGATGACGACGCGAGCGGGATTCCGATGGTCGGTCGGAACGGCTCCTTGTTTCGACAGCTTCTCTCTGAAGCCGGTTTCAATCTGCAGGATTGCTTCATCTCGAATTGCTTGCGGTGTACGCTCGCCGGCGGATCTCCAAAGAAGGCTCACTGGAAAGCCTGCAAGCACCACTTCTTGAGAGACCTGGCGCAGATCCAGCCGCAAGTTGTCGTGGCTGTCGGAGGTCCGGCAACCACGCTGTTGGCGGGTCATTCCGGTGTGCAGCGGTTGCGACGGAAGCTGTTGCCACTGGAAAGCAACGCGAACTTCCTGGTCTACCCGATCCGGCAGCCGGCTCAGTTGTTTCACCAGGAAGGTCGAAACGAGTCCATTGCGTTACGAGCGTCGATGGTGGACGACTTGCGGTTTCTCAAGAACCTGGTCGGGAGAAATCAGATTCGCCGTGGTGCCGACGTGGTGCTGGATTACCGAACGGCCAGAACTGCGGAAGACGTGGATGCGTTTCTGGAAGAGATGGGGCAGGTGCCCGAGCTGGCCTTTGACTTTGAGACCAGTTCGCTGTTTCCGACAAAAGGTGATCGCCTCGTGGCCGTCGGGTTCTCGTGGGGAGAAGGTATTGCCCGTGCGATTCCGCTTGATGCTCGTGGGGAGACGTCGTTGCGGTGGTGGCTGGATGGGTACTTGCAGGAAGAGCTGCTTCCCAAGCTTCGGGAGTTCATGCGCCGGAAGAAGCTGTGGGGGCACAACGCTATCCAGTTTGACCAGAAATGGTCCCGCGCGTTTCTGGACCTGGAGTTTCTGGACATTGACTACGATACGCAGTTTGGACATTACGTGCTGGACGAGGAAAGGGGTACGCACGGGCTCGAACAGTTGGCGGTGTTGCATACCAACATGGAGCCGTGGAAGTCTGAGTTCAACCTGGAGGACACGGCCCAATTATCCGGGTACCTCTGCAAAGACTGTGATGCGACGTGGCGGCTTCGTAAGGTCTTTGAGCCGCAGCTGACTCCGCGAAAGCAGTGGCTCCTCCACGAGCTGATTATTCCGTTGGCCAAGGAGTTGGACCGGGTCGAGTGGCAGGGCGTCCGTGTAAACGAACAGGGTTTTGAGGATCTGGACAAGTACATCCGCGGCCGGGTGTCGGAGGAGTATGAGAAGATCCGGAGCGATTCGGCAGTCCGAGCGTTCGAGGTTTCGAAGAATCGGAGCTTCGAGGTTGACAAGCACGCGGATGTTCGTGAGGTCATGCGGGATTACCTGAAGCTCAAGCAGGTGAAAACGACGGACGGCGGAGAATACTCAACAGATGTGGAGGTGCTGGAGCACTACTCAGACAGCGTACCGACCGTTGCGGGTATCGCCGCGATCCGCAGGTTGAACAAGCTGCACGGGACCTATGTGACGGGGCTGCGGGAAGCTGTGATTGACGGTCGGTTGCACACGACATACAAGGTTCACGGCACGGTAACGGGTAGACCCTCGTCGAGCAACCCAAACCTGATGAACATCCCTAGGTCGGATACGGCCGGGAAGGTGCTGCAGGATGCAAACGCGATCAAACGGTGCTTCCGGTCGGAAGACGGTTACCTGTTGCTCCAGGCGGATTACTCGCAGGCGGAGTTGCGGGTGATGGCGTGTATGTCTGGTGATCCGTCACTGATCGACATTTACCGGAAAGGCTTGGATGCACACACAGCTACGGCTGCGAAGGTTTATGGCGCGTCGTTGGAGGAGGTTACCAAAGGACAACGGAGCAATGCCAAAACGGTCAATTTCGGAATTATCTACGGGATGTCGTGGGAAGGGGTGCTCAAGAAATTCCTTGCGGCCGGCAATACGGAGGCGGAGGCGAAGAGCTTCTACGACGGGCACAAGCGGACGTTCCCTTGCATCTGGGCGTGGATGGACGAGCAGGAGAGGCTCATCCGGAGAACCGGGGAGCAGACCACACCTTTCGGTCGGACGAGACATTACGGCGAGATTGACAACCGGGCTGTGAGGCAATCCTACAACTTTCCGATTCAATCAATGGCCTCGGATCTTACCCTGATCTCGCTCGTGCGTACCGCGAAGGTTCTTCGCCAACGTAATCTGCCGGCTCGCGTTTGCCTGACGGTGTACGACTCGATCGTGTACGAGATTCGCCAGGACGCATTCTGGGAAGTCTGCCAGCTGGTTCACTCGATGATGGCCGGCATCCAGTTTGACTGGATGCAGGTTCCAATGGAGGTGGACATGGAGGTTGGGTACACGTGGGGCGACCTGAAAAGCATCGATATGAAAAATCTCACAATTTCTTCGTAGGAACGGACTCCGGTTCCGTATAATATCTAGTGGAAGACAAGAAACTATCTTTTGGAAGATTGGCAACGGTTTTGGAGCTGGCTGCGGCTGGTCGGCTGACCGCGGCCCGGTCTATGTGGCTGGAGCTGCCAGAGGACTTTCGCGTCCTGGTCCTACGGTTTGCTGTGGCGGTTCGGCAGCGCAAGGAGCGCATAGACTTTGTGGCGCACTTAGATTCGCCACACGGCGAGTTTGAAATCAGCCCTGAATTCCTGAGCCGTTTAGGACACCTACATGCCGTCGTTGCGTGAGTTCTACGAGTCAGTTTGCCAGACGGCGGATTCGGTCGAGCAGGCGTCGGCGCAGGTGGTTCAGATTCAGCCAGATGATGTGGCCGAAGCCATGCGACAGCACTCGGAGGCGTACCGCTTCTGGTCTCAGTTGTGGGTTATCGCACGCGACGAGGCGACGCGGATGAAGGATCACGTACGTGAAGTGGTGCTGGCAGACTGTAAGGCCCGAGCCCGCCAAGAGATCAAATCTGCCGGTGAACGGCCGACCGATTCCCGCGTTGATGAGACGGCCAAGCGAGACCCGGCTTATCAGCGGTCACAGGCTGCCCAGCGGGATGCCGAACTCAAATCGGATCTTCTAAAGGAAACAGCGGAGGCACTGTCCCAGAGGAAGGACATGTTGCAATCCCTTAACTCGCGACAATGCCGCGAACTCTCGACCTTTTCGGACAGGAGCTAGTGATAGATGCCTACGGATCTGGAAGCTGCCGCAAAACGGCATGAAGAACTCAACAAGAGCCAGACCTTCAAGAAGACCAGGTGGTACAAGTGGAAGGAAGGCAAGAACGTTCTGCGGATTCTCCCGGGTTTCGACCCGCGGTACTGCGATCAGACTCCGGATTGGTCCACACCGACGCCGGAAGGGGCGAGGACGCGTCCGGAGGTCGAGGTGCTCAAGTCGAACAACGTGGGTCCGAATCGGCGGACGATCTACCTGGATGCTGCGGCACCGGGTCCGCTTGAGCGGTACATCGACGAACTGAAACGTCGAGGCGACGCGGCCAGCAAGGACGAGGCAGACCGGATTCGTCCGAAGAACCGGGTCATCTTTTTCGCGATCGACCGGGAGAACGAGCCCGAAGGTTCACAGGCTGTTGATTGGAATCTCCAGGAGTGGAACAAGATCCTCGGCATCATGGCTGATCCGGAATACGGGGACATCTGTGATCCGTTCGCGGGCACGGATCTAGTGATCGACTACGTTCCACAAGGCAAGACGAGCAACGGTTTCGCGCAGTGGCCGTCGATTCTGGCGAGGCGCCAGTCGTCGCCTCTGACGCAGGACGGCACCTACTGGCACGAGTGGTTGGCAACCGACCAGTTCGTAGAAACAGGCGCCGGCCAGCCTACGGACCACGATTACATCCGAGCTGTGCTGGAGGGTCGGGACAAGGAGTTCAATGCCAACCGCACAACCAACACGGCTCCGGATTTGCCGGCAGGGTCGGCGGAGTTGCCGCGTGTGGAGTACCCGTTTGATCCGGCGGCGCAGTTCTGGATGACCTCTGGTGATCAGACGATCCAGGTGACCGCGAAGATGGTCGCGGATCACGTGTTGGCGGGGCAAGATCCTCAGATCATGCCGGATGATCAGTCGAAGCCATGGGGCGTGGCGACCTCGTTTGGGTTTGCCCTGATGCAACCTGCTCCGGCGCCGCAGCCGCCGGCAGCCCCACCGGCAGCCCCACCGGCAGCCCCACCGGCAGCCCCACCGGCAGCCCCACCGGCAGCCCCACCGGCAG
>Ga0180435_10004490_pt1 | contig 13747 bp, 12 predicted proteins | sample SS_ome_3_FD_132467 | JGI IMG/M metagenome (GOLD analysis project Ga0180435, IMG submission 132467) | Hypersaline lake sediment archaeal communities from the Salton Sea, California, USA - SS_3_S_1 metaG | ecosystem: Environmental > Aquatic > Non-marine Saline and Alkaline > Hypersaline >... | reverse complement strand
TGAGTGGGCCAAAGGTGCCCAGCGTGAGCTGAGGGCGGCGTCTGCCGAACATGGAGTGAAGCGATCGGGCAGCGATCGCCGCCAGGTGCTAGGTTTGTGATGGGGTCAATGGGGAAAGCTCAACGCCCTGGGCTAGGTGTCTGAGCGCTTGTGAGACGACCTCGCTATAGGTCAAGCCGCGACCTTGGTCACGCCGTAGCTGCATGCGCAGCAGTTCCAATCGTTCTGCATCCTCCTGCGTCAATGTGATGGTGGTGCGGACGCGACGAGTGGGCTGCGCCTGTTCTGGGGCTGGCGTAGGCTCCTGGGAGTTGGCGAAGAAGGCGCTCATGCCCAGTCCTGATTCCTTATGCATGGCCGATCACCTCCTCCACGAAGCGGTCGTAGGCCAATGCGCCTTTCGACTTTGGCGCATAGGCATACAGCGGCTGTTGCCGGCTGTAGACCTCCTCGACCTTGACATTCTTGGGAATCACGCTCTGAAAGACCTGGCCGGGGAAATGCTCATACAGTGTACGCACCACATCTTTGGCCACTTTGGTATGGTCGAAGAGGGTGGGCAGGATACCGCAGATCGACAGCTTGGGCTGATCTAGGCTCTCGCGCACTCGAGCCATGGTCTCCTGCAGTTGGGCTAGCCCTTTCATGGCGAACAGACTGACCGATACAGGGATAATGACTTGATCCGCAGCCGCCAGCGCGTTGATGGTCAGGAGACCCAATGAGGGCGGTGTGTCGATGATGATGTATTCGTAGGAACGGGAAAGCTTGCCCAGTGCGGCACGCAGCCGCGTCTGGCCGCCAATGGCGGAGAGCAGATCGACCTCGGCGCCAGCCAGATCGATATCGGCGGGCAGGACGTCGAGGTGCTCCTGATCGCTTGGTGAGATCACTTTGTCGAGGGACTGCTTGCCGATCAGGGCATGGTAGATGGTTGGGCCGGGTTCCTGGGGGCCAAGGACCGCATAGCTGGCGTTGGCCTGGGGATCCAGGTCGATGAGCAAGGTACGGTGGTCGCGACGCGCGAGACCGCCGGCGAGGTTGACGGCGGTGGTGGTCTTGCCCACACCGCCCTTCTGGTTCGAGATGGCGTAGATTTGCATGGAGATGATGTGATACCGCGATGCATGTCCAGCCGAGTGTACCTGCATCACGATACCACTGTGTTTCATTCTAAAACGCGGAGGAGGTCGGGGTCAAGGGGCAGTCGTGTTGAAATAACTGTGCACGCTGAAAAATGCAGGTGTGACCCCGCCCGTTATGCTGCGCGAGACGTCAGTTTGGCATCAATCGGCGCGCTTGGCATTCACAGTACACTTGCACCAAGAGCCATCTAGTAACCTGTGAGGGTAGTGCCCAAAGGAGCAGTACTCGCACTCTCAGATCGCAATGTGGGTCTTGCGCACCAGGCACACGGGTCCTTGACGGTGCGCAGATGCGCAACCGTTCTCCCCTTCCCTCTCGGAGTCTATAGTGCGAGAGTCGCATCGCTACCGTGATTCGATCGCTGTCTCATGGAGCATCTTGGCTTGGATAGCAACTTGAGAAAGGCGTGTCTACCCTCGTCCGTGTAAACCGCAGTGTGACTGCCCTCGCAAGACATCTTGAACTCCATTCTTTGCTCATACTCCTTCGAACGGACCTTGCAAGCACCCTATTGGCTTGGCTTGCATGATCATAGTCCGTCGCCCAAGCCAGCTATTGCACCCGAAGCCTCGTTGCCTCCACACATAGACATTGTGAGCCCATCGCGCGAAATCAGACGCGCGCGGGGACAGCTCGCCGTAGCAGCCTGAACACGGTCACTGCAGCATCCGCAACGTTCCCCAGTAGTCGGTCTTGCTGGGAATCGCGTACACGCAGAAGCGCAGTCAGGTCCGAGCCAAGGACTGGAGGCCAAAAGGGTAGCGCATTGAGACCTGCGGAGCTATCCTTGCCCCCGTCGATGCACCGTAGGTACCTCGTGTCCGAGCTCAACCCAGGAATCCCTGCTCCCTTCCAGAGACGCTGGCCGCTCTGTGATCGCGCCCAGCCTACGTGCCGTTCTCGGTTTCTCCCCCCCAATGCACCATATGGAATGCAGTCCCGAAGATCTGCCGCAGAGCGAAAAAGAGCTTGGCGCCTACCTGCACGGTCTGCAGTACCATGGCTGCCTGTCCCTTCTAGAAAAGCCCTGACCAGCGATGAAGAAATCCGCGGCTGCGCAGACTACTTCCCCGTCGCCAACCCTTCTTAGCCCAAACAGGAATCTATCCCCCAGACTATTGGCTCACCGAGGAACATCACCTGGCACTTGACCGCCAGCCTACTCGCATGCATAGCACGTGAAGCTGGTCAACAACACGAAGGTGGCTGGTCCTTCAACCCGGCCTTGAGGATCGCATCAGCGGCAAGAGACCGGGCTGATCCATAGCAGCATAGTGGAAGACCAGTCACTGGTTCACGCATCCGTTTGCGACCTCTCGAGCGTCTCGTGCATAATGAGGCGGTTGCTTGGCAGCACTGCGGCAGGCCGGACGCGCCATTTAGCGGTTGGCCCTGCCGGCAGGACTGCACCCGCGCCCAGCGCCTCGGATGGCACCCAAACCGCGACTTCGGGAGGTTTGTACCTCCCGCTTCCAGCGCTCCTGCAAGCCAAGACATTCGGTTACCGAGGTGACCATGAAACACGCACATGTGTGCCAATCGAATCACGCTGCGGAGATAGCCACTGACCAGCACTATTTGGCCACTGGTCTACTGCGGATCGTCAGCCTTTTGCTGGTTGTGGTGGCCTGGGGGTGGGGCGTCGCCCTCTTTGCCATTGGGCGGCCCCTGATCTGGTCACCAGAATGGCTGGCCCCCTTGACTCTAGCCGCGTTTGCCATAGCCAGCTACAGGCTCGCTAGTCGAAACTCGCTAGCAGCAGGAATCTGTCTGCAGGCAGCAGTATGGTTCGCGCTAACATTCTCAGCCTGGCTGAGCAGATCCCCACTCTACTTCCTGGGATATCCTTTCGTGCTGATCCTCGCCGGGGTTACGGCCCGATCTGCGCTGCTAGCCACGGCAACGGTGATAACACTGGGCTCTGTTGCCTGGCTGCGGCTACCTTGGGGTGTCCCGAACCATCTATGCCTGGCGACCTGGCTGGCGCTCCTAGCAGGCGTAGGGTTTGGCTCTTTGCTGCACCAGCACGTACTGACGGCACTGGAATGGAGTCAGTCAAGTCGTGAGCGCGCGACTCGTGAAATGCTTAAGGCGCGGGCCAGACAGGGAGAGGTGGCACGAGCCTATCGTGCGCTGGATGAGGAGTATGAACGAATGCAGCATCTGAACCAAGAGCTTGCCGCAGCAAGGCGTGAAGCCGAAGAGGCAAGACGTATCAAGGCCGAGTTCGCTGCCAATGTAAGTCATGAGCTACGTACGCCACTCAACCTAGTCGTTGGCTTCAGCGAGCTCATGTACAGCTCACCCGAATGCTATGGTGGGCAACTCCTGCCTCCCGAGTATCTGCGCGATATCCACGCCACCTATCGCAGCGCCAAACACTTGCAGTCATTGGTGGACGATATCCTGGACTTGTCTCAGATCGATGCCCACCGCATGGGGATGACACGAGAGATAGTGGCCATGCCTGAGATCGTCCACGAGGCCTGCGAAACAGTGAGGCAACTAGTCGAGCGTCGGGGTTTGTCATTGATTGTTGATGCCGAGAGCAACATGCCTCCCATCTACGCGGATCGCACACGACTACGTCAGGTGCTGCTAAACCTTGTGAGTAACGCTATTCGCTTCACTGAGGAAGGCACAATTACGGTGCGTTGTTTTCTGCATAATTCGACGCTTGGGTCTACTTCGGGCAAGGCGGATACGGGGCGTCCATCCCTTCTCAGTTCCCCGAGTTCGCTGGGCAGGTATTTGATGGTCTCAGTCAGTGATACCGGCATAGGCATTGAGCCGCGGGACATCAGCAAATTGTTCGAGGCATTTCGCCAGGCTGATGGCTCAACGCGAAGAAGGTTCGGCGGAACAGGCCTAGGCCTTGCGGTTAGCAAGCGGCTCATTGAGCTTCATGACGGCTGGATATGGGCGGAGGGCGAACCCGGACAAGGTAGTACGTTCACCTTCGCCCTTCCCACAAGCGACCAGGTTTGGAGCCGCCCGAGAGTGGCCAGTCGAACCGGCGAACCAAGAGACAGCGTCCATCCTAGGACTCTGCTCGTAATCGATGACGATCCACAGGTCACATCGGCCTTTGACAGATACGTTCATAGACATCGGGTTGTGACCGCATGTAGCACAAAAGAGGCACTCGAGCTCGCGATGCGGGTCCACCCAGACATCGTCGTCGCGGGGTCAGAGACCTATACTGACTTTCACGCAGCCGCTGCATGCGCCCGTGGGCTTGCGTCTGCCCGCCTAACAGTAATGAGCTGCGCCATGCCCAGCGAGCGGCGAAAGGGACTATCCTTGGGCATGAACGACTATTTGCTGAAACCTGTGAATCGTGAGGCCCTTTGGCAAGCTCTCGATCGGGTCGTGCCGGCAGTTCAGCAGATACTCATCATCGAGGACGAGCCAAGCATGATGCGACTCCTTGAGCGGATGCTCAAAGCTGACAGCCCTGAGTTATCCGTAATAAGAGCGTATACAGCTGAAGAAGGAATATCCATTCTTGAACGAAACCGCCCAGATGTCATTCTACTCGACCTAATGCTACCCGGCCTAAGCGGAAAGCAGTTTCTCGAGTGGCTAAGGCGTCCTGGGGCATTGCAGAGCCTCCCGGTGATCGGCGTGTCGGCAACTGCTTCTCTGCTCCTCGAGGAGGATTGGCGTGTTACGCATCTGCAGCTAGAGAGGGGTAGCGGATTCGCCAGCCATGAAGTGATCGATTTCGCCGTACTGGCTTCCGAGCGCTTCCCTTCCAGCTATTACACTAAGGAGGATTCCCTGAGCAAAGGTACACCTTGAGGGATTCACCCACCCCGCAGAGCGTCAGAAATATCGTCTCACGAGCCCTACTAGGTCGTCTTGGGAGACAGGCTTAGCGAGGTAGCCCTCCGCTCCGAGCGATGATGCCAATTCGGGCTCGCGGAGTATGGAGCAGATCACGACCGGTATGTTCTGTGAGTCGGGATGATGTCTGAGCATCTGCAGGAGTTCCCAGCCATCATGGGAGGGCATCATAACGTCAAGGAGAATGAGTTGCGGCTCAAGTTCCCGCGCCAGTCGCAGGGCCTCGCCGGCACAGGCCGTCGAGACAACTTCAACGTCTTCTCCAACCAGGTAGCGACTGAGCAGCCCAATAAGGTCATCATTGTCATCTATGACCAACAGCGCAGGCCTAGCTATCGGCAGATGGAGATGGATGACCCCATCCTCATGTAGGATTGTGCCCCTCACAGCCTCAGCAAGCTCGCGGGCCAAGGTGAGACGCGACGAGGACTCCAGGACTTGGTTGGACAGGTCCTCTGTGAAACTGATAGAGACACTTCTACAAGCTGGACCGAGAGATTGCTCGACAAGAAGTGACTTCCCGGACGCTATGCTCATCAGCTCGCCGATAATATTGAACAGAATCTGTCGCACAAGGCCGCGATCACCGTAGATCGGTCCGCCTCCGGGATTGGGTGAGACTCGTATCTTCACTTCATGATCGTAGGCAAGCTGACCGACTGACTCAACTACACCATTCAGGATTTGCGATAGATCAAGAGGCTCTCGCCGCTGACTGGACAGTAGGATTTCGGCCTCGGCTGCTATTGAACCGTTGGCTGATAGCTGCGTCTCGCCAGGACCAGCGAACGCTTCTGTCGCCTGCAGTATGCTGACGAGGGCCTGCAGTCCTCGACTATGTTCTCTCTGATACTGGCGGTCACTGATTCCAAGGTCGCTGCAGATAACGAGCGGAGGCTGATGTTGCGTGTAGCGCTGCAGAAGAACCATATAGGGCCGCCACTCGGGCTCAGTGGGGGGAATATTGTCTCCCGGCCGAAGCAACTCGATAGCGTCCAGCAAAACCTTTCTCAATGCACGCGCCCTATCCAGTGCGTTGCCAGACGGCAACGCAAGCATACGCCCCAGTGGATGTTCGAGCAGATGGGCTATGTCGTGAATATGAGTAAGAGCGTCTCGAACGTCTCGCGGAAGAACATCGCATGGAACGGTCATGGGACAGTTGAGCCTTGGCGAAAAGATGGCGGGATGCTGGCGCGCACTAGCTACTCAGAATGGTAGAGTAAGGCAACACGCGACCGCGCGTGTCTACCTGCGGCGACTATAGCGATTGCAGGCACAGGTGTCAAGGCAAAGTCGCCAAAGCTACCGCCGGAAAACCCGGCATGGAGGAGAATGATGAGCGAGCACTATTCTAGACGGTCTTTTCTCTCGGCGGCAGCGCTAAGCGCTGGTGCTATCGCACTAGGGGCCTGCAAGCCAGCGGTAGAGGTCAAGGAAGTTGAGAAAGAGGTCACCAGAGTCGTCGAGCAAGAAAAGGTTGTCAAAGAGACCGTTGTGGTCGAGCAGGAAAAGGTCGTAAAAGAGACGGTTGTAGTCAGCAAGGTCATCAAGGTCACAGACGTCAACATGTACACTCGCTATGCGAATAACGAGAACTATCGTGGGATCGTTGCAGACTTTAATGTCGCCAATGAAGAGACAAACCTGATTCTTTCCGAGTTTGGCGGGCGGGACATGCTGACCAAGCTTACAACTGCGATCGCCGGCGGTATGGTCCCCGACCTCGCGGCCCTGGATATCGCTTTCACATCGCAGTTTGCGGACCGTGACGCGCTACTGGACATAGGGGATTGGGCTGAGGCCGAGGGAATGATCGACGACCTATTTGGATGCCATACGGCAACATCAACCTGGCGGGGAAAGTTCATCAACTATCCCTTCTGGTATGGTAACTCGGGGCTCTTCTACAATAGGAGCCTTCTAAAACAGGCTGGCTTCTCCGGCGATGGCCCCAAGAACTGGGACGAACTCAAAGAGATGGCCTATGGTGTGGCGGACCTGGGCGACGACGTCTGGGGCTTTACTACCGACTCCTCTTCAGGAGGGGCACTTTGGTTCCTTTGGGCGCCATTCATGTGGGCAGCGGGGGGCGCAGTGTTCGACAACAACTACACCGAGACCTTGCTGAACACTCCCGAAGCCAAGGCGGCGGCCGAACTCTGGGTTCAGTTCCGCATTGACAATGTCCTGCCGGAGAGCTCCATTACCCAGGGCTGGGGTGAGATGGAAAACCAGTTCCTCAGCGGCAAATCTGCCTTCATTTGTCACTACCAACCTCTGGTACACCGCATCAAGCGGGATTTCCCGGATCTCGACTTTGGCACGACGCTGATCCCGGGTCCTAAATCCGGTCAAGGGTCCTCGTTTGTCGGCGGTGACGGCATCTCTATCTTGGCGGGCGCCCAGCACCCCCAAGAAGCCTGGCAGGTCATCAAGTTCATGTGTGACGCCAGGTTGCAGCACGACTACTCGATGAAAAACGATGGCGTGTACATCGAGGGCTCTCCCTCCCGGCGTTCTGCCATCGACGACGCCTATCGCACGCAGTTCCCGCTGATTGCTCCCTTTGTTGATGCCCTGGAGAAGGGTTCAACTGTGAACTTCCCAACGGCCTATGAGATCGACAAGCCACTCAAGCTGGCATTCGAGGAAATGATGATCAACAGGATGCCCGTCGATCAGGCCATGAACGCTCTCGATGAAGAGGCAGACAAGATCATGGCGCGCTACAATGCTGAACGGCAATCTAGCTAGCTAGGTGCCTCGTGGGGGGGGCGATGCCCCCCCCTAAGGCCAACGGCAACTTCAGGCGGCGCCAGGCGGCGCATCGCAAGACCGGAAACGCGGCGGAACAAGGAAGGAGCGACGATGCGGAATGGGCTTCGACTCCTGGGGGGCAGACGGCAGGCCTTCTGGGCTTGGGTCTTCTTGACACCGGGTCTATTATATTTTGTTATCTTTCTTATCCTTCCAGTGATGATCGCCATTTATGTAAGCTTCACTGATTGGGATATCATGACCGCCCCTCGTTGGGTGGGTTGGGAGAACTATACTCAAGCCCTCCAAGACAAAGTGGTGATCAAAGCGATCAACAACACAGTCCACTACGCATTGGTTACAATACCTATCACAATGCTGCTCGGGCTTAGTTTGGCTCTGGCCCTCAACGAGTCTTTCCGTGGGCGCGTACTATTCCGTACCATATACTATCTACCCGTTGTCGTCTCTATTGCAGCAGCGGGGATGGTCTGGGTGTGGATTTATCAGCCACAGAGTGGCATCCTCAACCATATCCTTCAGGGCATTGGGCTTCCACCACAGAGTTGGCTGACGCGGCCCAAGCAGGCCCTCGCGGCGCTGATGCCTGTGGGAATCTGGCAGAGTGTTGGCTGGTGTGTGGTTGTCTACCTTGCCGGTCTTCAAGGGATAGCCTCCATATACTATGAGGCAGCCATGATTGATGGCGCGGGAGCTTGGCGCCGATTCTGGAATATTACTTGGCCCATGCTAGGTCCCACAACGCTGTTTGTGTTCGTGATGGAGATCATCGGTGCTCTGCAAGTTTTTGGGGCTGTGTATGTCATGACTGGTGGCGGTCCTCTCAACTCCACCACTGTCATTGTTCATCAGGTCTACATACAGGGATTTGAACACCTTCGTATGGGCTATGCTAGCGCAATTGGCATGCTGCTTTTCGTGATCATCTTAGCCCTGTCACTTGCCAACCTACAGCTGATGGGTAGGCGTGTCGAGATATAAGGAGCAATTTGTGGTACCCGAACCAGTCACATGGCAAGAACGTGGTGTTCGCTCTAGGCGGATGGCTACCCTCGCGCGCATCTTGCGCAACTGGGCCGTCGTGCTGGCGTTGTCCCTAGGCAGCATCGTGATGCTATTCCCTCTGTTCTGGATGCTCATTACGTCGGTCAAAACTCCACCACAGATCCAGCGGGTGCCCCTAGAGTTTTGGCCCAACCCGGTCGACTGGTCATCCTACCCAAACGCCTGGGGTGACGCGGGCTTTAGTCTGTACACCAAGAATAGTCTGATAGTCGCTGTTGGGGCCACCGCCACCTGCGTCTTCGTTAGCTCGCTCATGGCCTACGCCTTAGCGCGACTCGAGTTCAAAGGCAAGAATCTGGTTTTTCTGCTCATCCTTTCGACCATGATGATTCCAGGCCAAATCACCTTTATTCCTCGGTTTCTTATCAGCTCGCGGTTGCCGCTTGCCGGCCACAACAATCTACTAGGTCAGGGAGGTAGCGGGCTGCTAAACACCTACGTTGGCTTCATGGTACCCAGTTTGGTGACCGCCTTTGGTGTCTTCCTCATGCGTCAGTTCATGTTGGGTTTTCCAAGGGACCTGGAGGATGCTGGGAGGATGGATGGTGCATCCGAGTTCATGATCTATTGGCGCTTGGTCCTCCCCATGTGCGTTCCCGCTCTCGTCACTCTCGCCATGCTAACCTTTACCGGCGTCTGGAACGATTTTCTCTGGCCATTGGTCATGACAACCAGCGGGAACATGAAAACCATACCGCTTGGACTGATGGCCCTGCGAGGAGTCTTCTTCACCGATTGGAACGGCGTCATGGCTGGCACAGCCATCAGCATCGCTCCGACGATAGCACTCTTTGTCGTAGGGCAGCGCTACTTCCAGAGAAGCCTCACACTTACGGGAATGGGCGGCACCTGAGCCCCTCAATCCACAAAACCTCCAAGGAGTCGCGTTGATGAATCCTCGAGAGGCCATTGCCTCAACGTTTCGATATGAACCGACGCCGATTGTCCCCTACTGGCTACCCATGGAGCCGGACGTAGCCAGAAGGGTTGAGGAACACTACGGCCCTAGTACCTGGAGTGAAAAACTCATCCCTTTCGTTATGGGAGGTTTCCCAGTGGGTGGCGCTGGCACGCTTGATCTGCCCGGCGGACTTAAGAAGAGCCCCTACGGCACAGTCTACCAGCCGGGCCCAGCACCTCACATCGTCAAACCAGCGCTGCCGAGAGCCAGCCTAGCTGGCTACCGCTGGCCTTCCGCCGACAGCTTGGCAGACTATGACACGCTGACGACCGAGTATTCCGCTTTCCCTGGCTTCCGACTCTGTGGTATGGCCTACGGGCTGTTCGAAAGATCCTGGGACCTGCGCGGCTTTGGAAACTTGGCGGTCGACATGGTGGACGCTCCTGAGTTTGTGGCTGAGCTAATGGACGAGTATACCAACCTGCATCTCCAGGTCTATGACCTGCTCGTACAGAGGGTGCCCTTTGAGGCGTTTTTCGGCTGGGGAGACGATTGTGACCAGCGAGGCCCCATGATGGGAATACGCCGTTGGCGCAAGTTCATAAAGCCGAGAATGGCCCGCATCCTAGACCATGCTCACGCATTGGGAAAGCCATTTGTCGCACACATGTGCGGCAATGTGATGCCTCTTATCGATGATCTGCTGGAGATCGGTCTCGATGCTCTAGAATCTCTCCAGGCTGAGGCCATGGATGTATATGCGCTGAAGCGGAAAGTCGAGGGGCGTATGGTCCTGATCGGCGGCATGGGGGTGCAGTCAACGTTGCCCTTTGGCACGCCCGCCGATGTGCGAGAGGAAGCCAGCCACCTGATGCGAGAACTAGGCCGAGGAGGGGGCTATGTTATTGCCCCATGCAAGGCTATGCTGGCAGACACACCCACGGAGAATGCAGTGGCTTTCGTCGAAGCGGTCACCAACCAGTAACGTTTCGAGCCGCGGGACCGCATTGCTGCCGATCGTTATCGGAAGCTGCTTGTCTGACTCAAGCGTACCCCAAGGAACCCTATCGGTATCCTCTCTGCGAGAGGAATCGCCGATTAAGTGCCCAACGACCCGCGTTCACATGAGAGAGATCTTCCGGCGAGTGGATACGTACTCAGTCAGCTAGGCAGTGGCCGGTACCCCCCACCAGATAGAGCACATCCTCGACCTCTGCATTCCTGGGAATCACGATCTGGTAGATCTGGCCGCCGAAATGCTCGTAGAGCGTGGCACCAGTCGCTTGGCCATTTCGGAGTGGTTGAAGAGGGCGGGCAGGGGCAGCGGCCCGACGGCTCGGGCCCATTGGGGTGTCGTATACCCAGAACCAGGTCACCCGAAAACGCGTCTGTCTCCCAATGGCCCAGAAGACATCGACCTCGGCTCCCGCCAAGTCGATGTCGGCCGGCAATACGTCAAGATGATCCTGATCGCTCGGTGAGATCACCTGGGCGAGGGACTGCTTGCCGATCAGAGCATGGTAGATGGTCGGGCCGGGTTCTTGGGGGCCAAGGACCGCATAGCTGGCGTTGGCCTGGGGATCGAGGTCGATGAGGAGGGTACGGTGGTCGCGACGCGCGAGACCGCCGGCGAGGTTGACGGCGGTGGTGGTCTTGCCCACACCGCCCTTCTGGTTCGAGATGGCGTAGATGTGCATATGGATGGCGTGATACCGCGATGCAGGTCCAGTCTGGTGTAGCCGCACCACGATACCGCCGTGTCTCATTCTAAAACGCGCAAGAGGTCGGGGTCAAGGGGCAGTTTCAGCGTACGAAGGCAAGCGATGGATTCGAGATGACTCAGGGGCCACCCGAGCCCCACCGGGCTGCAGGGGAGACGTCTTCTGGGCCCAGCGGATCGTGACTCATCTGGTAGTCCAGGTCCAACTCTTCTTGCCGCCAGCCAGAATCGACGGTCTCCTCTGGCTTTGCCTCGGCGCTCTGATTGCCGCTAGCCGTTTCCTGTTGCTCATCCACAAGCTGGAACTCATTGCCACAGATCAAGCACTGAGCGTGGAACTCCTTTGTGCCCACCCGCACGTTTTGGCAGCCGCAGGTCCACTTGCGCAGACTGGAGCGCCCTCGCTTGCGCTTCTCCGGGTCGGTCCACCAGTCGAGTGGCCTACCCTTGGGAGTCACCTTGGGCTCAGACAGTGGCTTCGGCTCGGGTACGCCACAGGCGCTGAGGAACTCCGCAAAGAGGCCATCTGCTGGCCGAATGTGTGCCCCGTATCCCGTAGCCGGATGCAATCCAATGGCCTCGCAACGCTGCACGAACTCACGGTTGTGATAGTTGTGCGAAACGGGGTTCTGACCATAGTTCTGCTGCCAGAGGTGGACATACTCGTGCATCAGCGTCTCAAGGGTCTGCCACAGCGGGCGCTCCAGGTGCTTGACATTGAAGGTGATCTCGTACAGCAATCCCTGCGGATTGCGACGGAGAGTGTAGGCCGCCAAGATGCGGTGATCCATGCGCTCAAAGCTGAGCACAGCGTCGGGCATCTCGCGCCCAAAGAAACGGTCGTTGAATCGGTCGGCCCAGAGGTAGAGCTGGCTGGCGATCTCGTGCCAGGGCCAGTCTTCGGCTGCCTCCACGTGGCGTCGGATGACCTCGTGGGGCGTGGGGCCTGTCATGCGCTCTTGCATAGGTGTTGCCACGACTACTCGAGCACAGCGAGGAACCGGGCATTGGCGTTCTCAGACTGCAGGAGTGGAACTTGGCATACCAATCTGGTAACACACAATTATACCACAACCAGCTGCGAGCTAACTCGAAAGACCAGTGCAAGAGAACAGAAGGTTCGACGTTCCACCTCTTCGTGTACAGACGACTGACTGCTGTATATGGGTAGCCGTACGGCTATGCGTCCACTTGGCACCACAATAACACCCCTAGACTGGCAGATGATTACCTTGACTACCGGCGCTCCCTTCGCACCACAGCCGGTTTCGGTCAGTTTATTCTTGCCCAATCTAGTGCCAAAAGCGGTCACTCCAACGGCACAACACTTCGCTTGGGTCCGCTCGGTCTAGATCCAGGCCACACACACCAGATTGCGGCCAGCCAGCTGGCCCAAGTCATGGACAGCGAGTGTTGACGGATGGCCTTGACACAACGCTGGCTACGTGCCAGGCGGACTGTCAAGCGATGAGCCGCGCGATACCCATCTCATCGGAGACCCATTCCAGTGATAGGCGTAGCTCCTCCCGGGCCCATCGCAGCCACTCGCCGTAGCTTTCCTCCTCCCGCATCTTCAGATACTGCCTAAGGATCCACCGGCTTGTCTTGAGCTTCAACGCGAGACCCGCTTCTCGAGAAGCCTCGAGTATTACGTTACAGTCCGGGCAGACTTCGTATGACGACAGAGAGGTGAAGTACGTCTGCATCAGGATGCTAGCTAGCTCCTCTCTACCTTCGGCCAAGAGAGAGCCGCAGACTGCGAGGTCATCCTCGGGCCATCCCACTCTACTCTTTTCCCAATCGACTGCCACTGGATCATACTTCCCAGACACAAGCCGCCACATGATCTCCGGAGCATGAAACGCGCCATGCACCAGACATTTCACAGAGCTACTCTTCACGACAGAGAACTCACCGTCTGCTCTTGCGCTTGCCGAGAAAGTTACTTGAGACGATAGCCCAATCTCCTGACGTACAATCTCAGCCGATCTACCATCGAGCGACTTGACGTCTGTCAGCAACGCATCAAGCAAGCACCGCGGGGTCTCCCGTGGCCTTCGCAGATGAAAGACTCTGGGAAGGGAGTCAGCCCTGCCCCAAAAACGGCCATGAATATGTCCAAGAAGACGCCCCACCTGTTCCCAAAAGACAGATGCTTGGGTAGCACTTGGATATGCGACGCACTGCTCTATCAGAAACCAGTAGTCTTCTGAGACATCGTCAAACATCGCGTAGTACAGCTTTGGCATCGGAAACTCGGTGAACGCCGAGAGGAAGCGGTAGAT
>Ga0180435_10004489_pt1 | contig 13748 bp, 10 predicted proteins | sample SS_ome_3_FD_132467 | JGI IMG/M metagenome (GOLD analysis project Ga0180435, IMG submission 132467) | Hypersaline lake sediment archaeal communities from the Salton Sea, California, USA - SS_3_S_1 metaG | ecosystem: Environmental > Aquatic > Non-marine Saline and Alkaline > Hypersaline >... | reverse complement strand
TCTTACAATAATGAAAGACCCAACATGGCACTGGGTGGGATAACGCCAATGCAGAAACTGGCAATGGCAGCTTAACCTCTACTGATAACTTTGGTTAAAAATGGGGGGATTACCGTAGATTTGGTAAATAATGGTATGCATTTGTTGTATTAGATTTACGGAATTCGGCGCAACTTTTTGTACAGTTTCACAGGTAATATCCTGATAATGAAATTCAATACTTTATCTCTAGTTGAATAGTGATATTGCTTTTCCCTCGCCAGAACTCTGATTTCTTCAATCAGAGGATCGTCTACTCTGGGGTTGAGAATTGTGTCTGGTATAAACCATTTTCTTGACCAGTTCCATTTTTCAAGATCAAAGACTTCACGATAATCATTTAGTTTTCCCAGTAACTCTAATGTAAATAGTGTTCGGTTGCATTTCCAGCAGGTAGAACAGTTTTTAGCATTACCGCGTGTCGAACCACAAACGTTTAACCACTTTTTCGAATGTTTGTATTCAGATACTATTCTGGTTTTATCCGTGCGGCTGTTTTGACAGCCGGCAGATATGCACTCCAGAGATTCTGTAGATAATAAATGCAGGGAAAACGGGTCAGCTCGCCCCAGGCCATCCTGTTTTCCGATATAGCAATCTTCGTATTTGTAGGCTGATGCATAATAATATTTTGAGACGAGGCCTTGTAACATCAACACTGTCGAAACATTCCTTGGTGGATGTGTTTTTCTGAATTCCATTTGAAGAATTTCACTTAAATTAGAATTTACGCATATAAAGGGAATGGAAATGTCCTCAGGATAGCCTTTTATGAGTTCATAGCGTTTTAGGAATAATTTTTCAGCATTTTCCGCATCCCACTCTCCATGTGAGCCTACGTTGTTAAACAGGAAATGCGTAATTTTGTATTCGTCCGGTACGGGATTTTCAAGATGGTCATGAATGACGCTGAATGAGTCGATTCCTGCTGAAAAACCGGTAATAACACCATTGCCGCGACGGTATCCGGTTTTACCTGTTAAACCATCGGGTACAATGCGAATTTTATGGAATTCAGGTGCAAAAGACTGAACGATATCCATATAGTAATTAGTCATATTGTAATACAGCTTTCCAGAGATTTTCCCTTGGATATGGATGTCTTCTCTGTTTTTCATTGCCAGAAGAAGCAGGCCGACAACAAATCCATCATGTTTTTCTGTGGTAATATATTCTTCAATATTTTTGTCAAATTCATACCATAATAGAGTATCTTGAAGCGTGTCGGACTTTACCTCTACTTGAACTCTTATTGATGAATCTGACGTTTTTTTTTGTATCGGGCCTATAATCATTTTGATGGTGTTAAGGGTTATATATTATTTGGAATAAACGAGCGTCATGTCATCTCTAACTATTATAATGTATTTTTTTCATTGTTTAGTGTGGGATTTCCATGTGTATTGTATCGAACTCTTTATAGAGAACAAAAATGAACAATAATAAAGTACTGATTGTTTTCATTGATGCTTTTGGTCCCTCACAATTGGATAGGTTCGCGGAGTTTTTTGATTATCTTCCCTTCAAAAAAACACTTCATGGTATTCTTGGGTATTCCTCTGGCGCTTTACCAACAGTTTTGACAGGAGCCGCTCCTGAAGAACACGGTCGCATGTGTCTCTTTTCCGAGCGCAGCCACTCAGAGACCAGTATTTTGCGTCCATTAAAGTGGATGGGGTTATTACCTAAATTTGTACATGAGCGCTCAAAGGTAAGAAGAGTCGCCGAAAAGTTTATCAAAAAGCATGCAAAGCTTGAAGGTTACGTAGCATTACATAAGGTTCCACCGGAGTTGTTTGAATGGCTGGATATGCCGGAGCGTGATGACATGTTTCAGGCCGAGGATATTGGTGGTCAACGAACTTTTTTATCTGATGCTCGTGCAGCGGGACTTAACGTCTATTCGGCTCCCTGGCAGTTGCCTGAAAAAGAGCGCTGGCAGCATTCATTTGATGCTCTTTCTTCTAATCAACCTGATTTGGCATTTTTATATGCTACTGCTTTAGACGGCATCATGCATAATGAGGGGCCCAATGGCTCTGTTGCTTTGGGTGCTGCGGAGGCCATAGCCAAAAATATCAACAGAGCCAGGGAACTCATGTCTGACCATGGAGAAAATCTGACTACACTTGTTGTCGGTGACCATGGTATGTCAGAGATAAAGACCTACATTGATCCCCGTAAATTACTCACGCGTGTAAAAAATATGCGTTTGTTTGTCGATAGTACGATGATACGAGCTTGGGGTGATGAGTCAGAATTAAGTCATTTGCGGCTGGAGTTGGAAAAGGAAAACTGGCCTGGGAAATGGCTGCAAAGCAAGGAACTGGAATCAAGAAAAGTACCTAAAAATCATACATTTGGTAAAGCCATATTCGTGTTGGACGAAGGTGCAATGTTTGCCCCCAGTTTTCTGGGTGGCCGTGTGGCTGGTATGCACGGATACGATACGGGGTGCTCATGCTCTAAAGCCGCCCTGGCTTCCGATCAATCGATCGAAGACTATGTAACGGGTATCGATAATATTGCTGGAGTTGTTCGAGCTCAACTTGGATTAATTTAATTTGTTTTGAAAAATTTAAATTATGCAAATCAGATTGATCATTTATGACGACAGCGCCGTTTTTGGGGGGCATGAGGTTATGGCCCTTCTTGGACTTGAAGGGCTACTTAAAGCAGGAATAGATATTGTCTTCTTTTTTTCACAACACAATACCAAGTTGAGTGAATCTCTGGCTGTATTTAAAGAGAAATATTCCAATTTATCGACAGTTGAAACTGACTTTTATAGCAAAAAATTTCAGGGTATCAGAAATCATTTTGAGAAAAGTTTTACTAAGAAACTGGCAAGCCAATTCAGAGAGTTTAGTCCAGACGGAATATTGGTGATTCAAGGTGATATAGAGATTTCTTCACAGGGTGTATTGGCTGGAAAACTCTTGGAAACTCCTACCATAAGCTATATTCCATTTGCTCATGGTCTTGAAGACATGGGTGCCAAACTTGGAAAGTGGCGTGATGTGTTGAATCGTTATTTACTGAATGCACCCGATTACTTCATTACCATAACCGAAGAAGCAAAAAATACCTTTATTCGTCTGGGTTCGAAAGTATCAATTGATGTTGTTTACAATGGGATAGAGCTTGGCAGGTCAAAACTGACACCGGAAGAAGCGCGCAGCAATTTTAATTTGCCCTTGAACAAAAAAATCATAGCGCTTTGCGGTAGGCTGGAATCTCGACAGAAAGGACAGGACTTTCTGGTGCAGGCTGTTTCACAGTCTGACTTTCTTAAATCAGAAGTGCTATCGCTGCTGGTTGGTGATGGGCCTGATGAAGCTTTGCTGAAGGATGAAGTTGTTCGTCTGGGGCTGGCCGATTCGATTAAATTTATGGGGTGGTGTAATACTTCTTTGCTCTATCCTGCCATTGATGTACTTGTTATTGCATCAAGGTTCGAGGGAATGCCCCTGGTAATGCTTGAGGCTCTTGTGGCTGGTGTGCCGGTGGTTGCCACTGATAGAGATGGAATGAAAGAGCTTTTGCCTGAATATTGGCGATATCCCTACGGGGATTACGACGGATTTATTAAAAAGCTGGAAGCTGTGATAAAAGAAAAATCCATTAAATGGATAGAACCTCTTCAGAATCAAGTAAAGAAAAATATGTCTGTTAGTGCCTTTCAGGATAATTTTGTGCGTACGGTTGTAGGAAAGTGTCAGCAAAATTTATAGATATTCTGGACGATAGTTATGAATGTCAGGTATTCACCGTAAGTGGTGACCGGGCGCTTGATTATCTTGTACTTGAACATCTCAGGGTGATATTGGCAAAATTGAAACAAGATCTGGGTGCTGATGAGATGGTGGCACTTATTTTGGGTGGTGGTTATGGACGTGGTGAAGGTGGTGCGTTCAAAAGCTCTGATGGCTTCAAGCCCTATAATGACTATGATCTGGTGCTGATACACAGGGCTGAGTCTTACGAAAACCTGAACAAAGTATTGCGAAGAATTCATCAGGTTTACAGCGAGCAATTTCAAATCCATGTCGATATAACCCCGATAAAAGCAGGTGCCCTGGAAAAGTTGCCTCATGCATTAACCTGGTATGAGCTCTATCATGGGCATCAGGTTCTTTATGGCCTGGAGGATGCTCTCGATGTGCTTTCCAAGCGAAAATTAGATGATTTACCCGATACTGAATGGGGACGGCTCCTGGTTAACCGGGGAAGTGGTCTTGTGTTTACTCTCTGGGCTCACCAGGGTAAATCTTGTTCGGTGTCTCAAAATGAAACCTTTGAACAATTTGCGATTCGGCAAATCGAAAAGGCATGGCTTGCTCTTGGTGATACATGGCTGGCTTCCAAAAAACGATACGATACGAGAGTCATCAACAGGCGTGAAAACTGGCTGGCTTTTCGCGATGAAGTACCTGGCTGGTCTGAAAACTATCTTAATGCTATTGAGTTCAAATTGAACCCCGTTTTCAAAAAAAGCAGGCATGAAATAATCCATGAATTATCAATTTTAGCAGATTTATACAGTTCGGCTCTAAATAATAAAAAATCATCCTTGTTTAGGCCGCTAGTGGGCTTTTATTACACGCTTAAAAATATAAGTTCAAGCCGCTGGCTGCTCAGTAATCCATTTTATTATCCCCGGGAGAGAATGAGGCGGGTACTAGTACAGGAATTTCGAGGATATACGCTCACAAGAAGACGCCTTATCGGGAGTACAGAAAATTACATAAAACTCTGGGAAAAATTTGGATGATAGCGGATGAGAAAAAAAAAGTTGTTCATGTTCCCCGAAGGTTTACATCAAATTCCTGGGGGGGAACCGAGAGAGTTCTTGAGCAAACTCTACCGTTAATGACCGAATTTGGCTTTGATTCCAGGATTTATACATCACAGGCGCTTGATGATGCTGTAGCTGATGAAGTAGAAGGGATTCCAATAGCCCGTTTCCAGTACTTTTACCCTGAATGGCCCCTAAATGCAGATCGAAAACTGCGTTATGATAATAAGGGTGGCAACTTATTGAGTCTGTCCCTGGCAAATTCCTTAAATGAACTGGAAAATGTTTCTCTCGTGCACCTTCATACGGGTAACTTATTGGGAGCCCAGTGTTACTATATTGCGAAATCAAAAAAAATTCCTACGGTAATAACCTTGCATGGTGGCCATTTTGCCATCCCCCGAGAGGAATTGGTAAATCTAGCCTATGCTGGTAAAAATGATCCCCGAAAAGGTTTTCGTTGGGGCAGAGCTGTTTCGCTCATTCTACGCTCACATCAATTGCTGAAAAATGTGGATGCGGTTTTGTGTGTGGGTATTGATGAGTATGAAGCGGCCAAAAAGTCGTTGCCGGATCAGAAAGTGTATTTTGTTCCGGGAGGGGTAAATATTGAAGAGTTTTCTCATGCAAATCGTGATCAGGGTAGGAAATTACTGGGTATAAATTCTGAAAGAATGCTGGTTGTTTGTGTTGCAAGGGTGGATCACCAAAAAGATCAGGCTACTTTGGTAAAAGCATGGGCAAGATATTGTTCGGTAGAATGTGACTTGGCATTGATTGGTCCGGAAACCAGCCCGGGATATGTTGAGGAATTGAAAAGCCAGGGGAAAGGTGCAAAGGGTAAGCTGTATATTGTCGGAGGGGTTAATCCTGCCGATATCCCCCACGTTTATGCAGCAGGCGATGTTAGTGTATTACCTAGTCGTCATGAACCATTTGGGCTTACCTGTCTAGAGAGCTGGGCATCTTGTGTTCCTCTTGTTGCGGCGGCTGTTGGTGGGCCTGGCTGGTTACTAAAAGATGGTAGAGAGGGAATGCTTTTTCCGGCCGGTGATGAGAAACAACTTGGAAAGGCTTTATCACAGCTGCTTGGTGATCCTGAGTTGAGAAAAAACTATGCCCTTCATGGTTTGGAAAGAGTTAAACAGGAATTCAGTTGGGGAAAGCAAGCGGAACTTTTAAGTGATATTTATAATACGGTTCTAGAGGTTGAAAATGTTCAATCAAGATGATGGTCCAATTGAGATCTCGGTCGTTTTACGTAGTTACAATGATGCCAACTTACTTCCGTATACACTTAAATCGCTTGATGAACAAAAGGGCGTTAGAGTTAATCTTATAGTTTTTGAAAGCGCAAGTACTGATGGCTCAAAAGAAATTATTGAAAAGCATGGGTATTCCCGTATCAAGCATTTAGAGCCTGGTACATATCATTCCAGCACTGTTTTGAATCAGGGGGTGAAATGGGCTGAAACAGAATTCGTTGCATTTGTTAACAGTGATGCCATATTGCTCAGTGACGATGTTTTGTTAAAGTTGATTGGTCCGCTGAAAAGTAATTCCATGTGTTGTGGTACGTTTGCCAGGCAGGTTGTAAGAGCGGATGCCAGTGTTTTAACCAAGCTAGATCATTACGTTGCATTTGATCATAGAGAGCAGCTTGGAGATAAGTGTGACCATATGAGCCTGGTCGTGAGTATGATCAGACGTTCATGTTGGGAAAAAATTAAGTTTGAGCCATCTTTAACTTATGCAGAGGACTATGTTTGGAGCAGTCATGTTAAAGCGGCGGGCTTTGAACTGGAGTATGTCAAAGAAGCAATAGTCGAACATAGTCATAATTATTCAAATGATGAGATTTATCGGCGTAGTTATGGGGATGCAGCTGCTATAAAATTCTTGTCTACAAGTCCTCCAAATAATAATTTATTGACAGGTGTTGTTATTCCCTACTGTAAGCGTATTTTGAGAGATATCACGCGATTGTATGACATGGGTGAATTGGCGTCATTAGGGCCCCTTCTATTGTATCGTTGGTATAACTCGCTGGGCAGTTGGCACGGTGAGCGTGATGCATGGATTGCTAGGGAATTAGACTCTTCATCAAAACAACCTACGGCAAAAAAGCGATAAACGGTAACCGGATGATGGATGCCTGAAAATATGAAACTTACTATGAGTCGAATACGGCCAAACTTTAAGAAATTTATTGTCAGTCGCTATGTATTTTATCGTGCTTGGTCTTGGGGGCTACTGCAGAGGACATTTCGCTCCTATCCGAGGAACCACTTCTATCGTGAGTTTTGGGAATGCAGCAAGCTCGCGGGTAAAAATACTTATGAGCAAAAAAAATCTTTTTTTCAGTGGCTTATCTTATATCACCTTACAGGGTTAGTTCCTGAAGAATATTTTATATTGGGAGGATTAAACACCAGCTTTCTTTCAAAATACAATTCAGTGTCAAGGTGGAGACAGCTCTTTTTTCAAGACAGGGTAAATCAATCCAAACATAGGCACTTACTTGACAATAAATCTGAGTTTAATCGTCATTTTAATAAACTTATTGTGAGAGATTGGCGAGACACTCACTCTGAAGACCTTGAACATTTTATGTCACAAACTAACAATGTGATCATAAAACCACAAGACGGAAAATGTGGACAGGGCATCAGGGTGATTGATTGGCAAAACCTCACTTCATCTGAACGGCAGGAGATAATTTGTCAAGTTAAGGAAAACGAAGAATATATTGTTGAAGAAATACTTCAACAAAGAGGTTTTTTACATGATGTAAATAAGTCGTCAGTCAATACATTAAGGGTGAATACGTTATTAACAAATGATGGTGCTGAATGCATAGCAGCTTTTTTTAGAACAGGAAGAGCTGGTGAGTTTGTAGACAATATGCATGCTGGTGGCATTTTGTGGCATCTGGATAATAACACTGGAGAAATTCTATTTGGTGTTGATGCGAAAGGCGGCTTATACCAGTCTCACCCTGATTCCAAAATAACAATGCAAGGAGATTACATTCCAAGATACCACGAAGCAGTTAATATCTGTTTGAATGCACATAAAAACCTGCCCCAATTACCTCAAATCGGATGGGATGTAGTCATAAGTGACGATTACATTGCGCTTATTGAGGGAAATGCAAGCTCGGGTTTTCATAATATTGATTCGAGTGGTCGTGTGTGGAATAAAATGAAAAATTTCTTTTTTCAACAGGGCGCATATGAAAACTAACAAAGGTATTTTTAATAGCCCAGGAAAACATCCGAAATGCGGGTTAACAATGAAGAAGTCAGACAACTTTATTCATGAGAATATACCGCGCACAAGCAACTTCCAAACATTTTAATTTAACGTGAAATGGTTTTTCAGGTATCGAGGATGCTAAAATTGGACTTAAAGCTTGAGAAAGGGAATATAATATCTGCTTGCTTTTCAGTTTTCTCATTACATTTATATTTTATTATAACCAGCACTTGTGAAGATGAGTCTGTATTCCAGTGGTTGATAGGTTTCAATGGATTTTGAAAGAAATATTTATTGCATTGGCGGAATACCATTTGATGCTGTCACTAGCCAAGATGCAGTGTATTCTATCCGGTCTATTATACTCACTCGGCAAGAATGTTTTCTTTCAACACCGAATCTAAACTTTCTTATTTCTTGTCAGTCAGATAAAGAATTTCAGGAATCTGTAATCAACAGTGATCTGAGTATTGCTGATGGCATGCCTATTATCTGGATAGCAAAGCTATTGAGGTTACCGGTTTCAGAGCGAGTGGCTGGTTCCACTTTGTTTGATATTTTAGGCCAGTCTGAGGGAACCGAGCGTCCTATAAAGGTCTTTTTTTTTGGTGGTGAAGCAGGGGTTGCTAATAGAGCCTGTCAAAGGCTTAAGGTATCTCATCCGAATTTCCAATGCGCTGGTTTTATAGATCCGGGCTTCGTTAGTGTCGCTGATATGTCAAAACCCGAATATATCGAAAAAATCAATCTAAGCGCGGTTGATTTTCTGGTGGTTTCGCTAGGAGCAAAAAAAGGGCAGCAATGGATTGAAAAAAACCGCCACCAGTTTAAGGTGCCTGTCATTTCGCACTTGGGTGCAGTCGTCAACTTTGTTGCAGGTGCGGTGAACCGTTCTCCCCTGATGATGCAAAGACTTGGGTTGGAGTGGCTGTGGCGCATTAAGGAAGAACCGGCACTATGGAAAAGGTACTGGGGAGATGGTGTTGGTTTTATTAGGTTGTTAATTACCCGTGTATTACCTTATGCGGTTTGGTTGAGATTGAAATCAAAAAAGATCATGCAACTGAGTTCTTTGCCACCGGAAGTAGAGATTATCGAGAAGCCTGAAAGTTTGCATTTAAAGCTGTCTGGTAGTTTTTCTGCAGGTGATTTTGAGAACTTAAGAACTGCTTTTCAAGATCTTGCTTTTGATAGAAGAGATGTAATTCTTGATTGTCAGGGTGTCCAATACATTGACGCATCTTTTATCGGGTTATTACAATTATTTGCCCAGCAGCTTTCCCTGTCTGAAAACTCTTTAGAAATCATTAATTTGTCGACTGCATTACAAAGGGTTTTTAATTGGTGTGGGGTCAGTTATCTCACTGGCAAAGTCTAATAACGTCAGGAAATAGTGTATGATCACAGCTTAGATTTCTTCTTATCTAAAAGACTCGGGGCTAGTTTGTGAATGGAATTCAAATAGATAAGTTGCCAATGGCTAAATTGATGTTATTGGCGGCAGGTGCAGGATTGTTGCTTATTGCTTTCTGGGGAGGCCTGGAGCACTTGGCTGTTCGCTGGGTTGAGCGGGAAGAGTATAGCCATGGGTTCTTTATCCCGCTTATCACGGTTATGTTTCTTTGGCATCGCAAAGATGCACTGATCAAGAGTATTGGAAAGCCTTCTATGACAGGGTTGCTTTTTATTACCTTGGCAATGATCCTGCTTTTGGTTGGTGAATTTAGTGCATTGTTTATTCTTATCCACATTGGTTTCATATTGGCTTTAATGGGCCTGGTTCTGGCATATGGTGGATGGTCACTCCTGAAAGTCTCTTTTATACCCTTGGCATTTCTGATTTTTGCCATCCCGATGCCTTACTTTATCGATGCTCAATTGACATGGTGGTTGCAGTTAATTTCATCTGAAATTGGCACGGAAATTTTACGCTTGTTTGGTGTCTCGGTGTACCTTGAAGGAAACGTCATCGATCTTGGGGTCTACAAACTTCAGGTGGTAGAGGCGTGTAGCGGGTTGAATTATCTCTACCCATTGTTAAGTCTTGGCTTCCTGGCGGCATACCTTTTTTCTGCTCCTCTTTGGCAGCGAGTCATTATTTTCCTATCTACGATACCAATTACGGTTTTCATGAACAGTTTTCGCATTGCGGTGATTGGTGTCTTGGTAGAGATATGGGGCATTGAGATGGCGGAGGGCTTTCTGCATTTCTTCGAAGGCTGGGTGATTTTTATTGGCTGCGCCATTTTGTTACTCGGAGAAATCTGGTTATTTGACCGGTTTGGAAAAAAGCGGGCTTTGGGGGATTTGTTGGTGGTACCTGAGATAACTGCGATTTCAAAGCCTGGCAAAGCTAGTTTATCCTTATCTGGAAACAAAGCCCCTATCACAATTGCGGTATTGCTTATTGCTGTTTCAACGGTTTCCGTTCTTTCGATTGGAGATCGCACGGAAGAAAGAGTGGCTCGTAAAGATTTAACCTCTTTCCCGCTCCTTGTTGGAGAATGGCGCGCCCGCGAAGATTTTCTATCTGCTATCGTTGAGAATAAATTACAGGTTGATGATTATCTTTTGGCTGACTATTTTAACCAGCAAAAAGATTGGTTAAATTTCTATATTGCTTATTATGAGTCACAGCGCAAAGGCGTTTCTCCTCATTCACCACGTGTTTGTATTCCCGGCGGTGGTTGGCGTATCACTGATTTGCAGCAAGTGATCATCAATGAACCAGGATATGCCCCATTTCCTGTCAATCGTATTGTTATCGAGCTCGAGGGACAAAGACAATTGGGATACTACTGGTTTGAACAGCGAGGTCGTCGCATTGCCAACGAGTATTGGATGAAATGGTTTTTGTTAAAAGACTCTTTATTGATGAATCGCACAGATGGGGCGCTAGTCAGGGTTATGACTGACCTTAACAAGGGTGAGGAACTCGAAGATGCTGAGGAACGTGTTCAGGGGTTCGTAAAATTGATTTTACCAGTCATGTCTGAGTACATACCTGGTAAATAAGGGAAAATGTCTTAGAGGTTATTTATGAGTGTTTTAAAGCGTGCTTTATTGCTGGCAATGATGTTGGCGTTCCTGGTCGGTTGCAGTTCTCCAGAGGAAAAAGCCCAGCAGTTTTATGAAAAAGGTATGGAATTCCTGGCGGCTGGGAATCTTAATAAGGCGAATCTGGAATTTCGCAATGCCTTGCAAATAAATAAAAAGATGCCTGGGGCCTGGTATGGTTTGGCAGTGATTGCTAAGGAGCAAGACAAAATTGAAGACTATTTTGGATTGTTGAAAAAAGTGGTGGACGTGAAGCCAAACCATTTTGAGTCCCTCCTGGGTTTAGGGAAAATCTATTTGCTGAGCAATCAACTGGATCAGGCTATGTCAACTTCTTCCAGGTTGATGGAGCTTCAGCCAGACAACGCCGAAGTGCAGGCTCTTCATGCCAATTTGTTACTAAAACTGGAAGATTATACAGGTGCTGTAAAACATGCACAGCAAGCACTCGATATAGATAAACAATCTTTTCATGCGCTATATGTGCTAGCCAGGGAGAGATTGCTGCAAAAAGACTTTAAAGGTGCTGAAAAATTCATCAATGAAGGACTGAGTATAAATAATGATGAAATGTCTTTACTCATCCTTAAGGCTACGCTCGAACAACAACAAAACAATACTGAAAAGTTGATTGCAACCATGAAGCAACTAGTGGTGCTTCGCCCTGGCAATCGGGAATTTGTAAAAACCTTATTACATGTTTATATGCACGAAAACAGGAATGCTGATGCTGAACAATTACTCCGACAAGCGGTCGAGCGTGATATTGATGATAAAAATGCTTTAGGTGATCTGATTTCATTTATTTACACTACGAAAGGCTTGCAAGTAGCTGAAACTGAAATACAAAAAATAATTCAGAGTAATCCTGAAAAAGAAGAATATTCATTTTTTCTCGTAGAGCTGTATTTAAAAGGTGACAAGGCTGATCTCGCAGAAGATAAATTGCGACTCTTAAGCTCCACTGGCCAATCTGCTGATATCAGAGTTCAGGCCAAGGTCAGACTGATTGAGCTATTAATTCAGAAAAATGAAAAGAAAGAAACCATTTTTGAACTAGTTAATGAGGTACTGGCTGAGGATCCACAAAATACAGAGGCTTTGCTCGTGAAGGCAGCTGATATAGTCGATAAAAACCAATATGATCAGGCAATCTCTACATTGCGCTCGATTTTACGCGACAATCCAGGCTCTGCTCCTGCTTTGAGAATGTTGGGGATTACTCACGAATTATCTGGAGATAAAGATCTTGCTGAGGATATGTACGCCAGAGCTTTTGAGGCCAGTAAGTTTGCACCTGAATATGCTGTGCTTTATGCGAATAAGCTCATTGGCTTGAAACGCCAAGATACGGCAGTCTCAGTTTTAGAAGAGGCATTAAGCGCATCTCCCAATAACCTTGCCTTGTTAACAAGGCTTGCGCAATTACATATAGCCAATAATGACTGGACTAAAGCACAGGAAGTGTCAGAGAGAATAAGCCAGTTGAATAAGGGTAGTGAGGTTAGCTACCAACTGCAGGGGATTATTTCGGCTGGTCAGAAGGATTTTGATAAAAGCATTGAGTCATTTAAAAAGGCTTATGAATCTTTTCCTGACTCAAGTCGGCCGTTAGTATCCCTAATAAGGATTTATGTTCGAGCGGGGCAGTATGAAGAAGCTGAAAAGTTTCTTGAGGATGTATTAAAGACAAGTCCAGATAATACAAATGCCTTGTTGCTAAAAGCCCGGTTATTATCAAGTCAGAAAAAACTGGATGCAGCTGAACAGGTTTATAGTGACCTGATCGGCAAATACCCGAATAACGTGTCCCTATATACCGAACTTGCTCGGCTATATCTCCTTGACAGGCAACCAGATAAGGCGCTAACAGTATTTGACCGGGGCTTGGAATCACTGCCTGGAAACCTTGAATTATTAATGGCAAAGGCGGGAGTACTTGGTAGTAAACGTGATTATGATGCTGCAATTTTAGTTTACGAAGAGGTGGTAAAAGTGAAGCCAAATGCGGCTGTGGCCATTAATAATCTTGCCAGCCTTTTGTCTGAGCACAGGGATGACCCGGAAAGCCTTGCGCGTGCTGCTGAATTGGCATCGCCTTTTAAAAGTGCCAATATTCCTCAGTTTGTGGATACTTTGGGATGGATTTACTATAAGCAGGGAAAATATCAGGAAGCTAACGAATTAATAGCCAGGGCCGCAGAAAAAGCTCCGAAAGATATTGGAATTCTTTTTCACCTGGGAATGAGCAACGAATCTCTTAATGACGTTGATAATGCTCGAGCTCAGTATGAGAAGATTTTGGAAATCGCTGGTGAAAGGGAATTTTCTTTGCGTCAACAAGTAGAAGAAGCACTCTCAAGAGTTGGTGTGGAGTCAGAAATAAAAGCGGCAGTTAATCAATGAGCAGGCGTTAACGACTGATATGGCCTGGAAAGGAATAATTCTGGCAGGTGGTTCTGGTACCCGCCTGCATCCCTTGACATTATCTGTCAGTAAGCAGCTTATGCCTGTTTACGACAAGCCTATGATTTATTATCCGTTGTCGGTTTTGATGCTGGCAGGAATCGAAGATATTCTGATTATAACTACGCCT
>Ga0180435_10004488_pt1 | contig 13749 bp, 10 predicted proteins | sample SS_ome_3_FD_132467 | JGI IMG/M metagenome (GOLD analysis project Ga0180435, IMG submission 132467) | Hypersaline lake sediment archaeal communities from the Salton Sea, California, USA - SS_3_S_1 metaG | ecosystem: Environmental > Aquatic > Non-marine Saline and Alkaline > Hypersaline >... | reverse complement strand
CAGCCCCTTGGCAGCGGGGCCAAGGTCTTTGAAATACCGGGTGTATTTGACGACTGCATGAAAGTTGTTGAAGCGCTAGCCGATCAATACAATGTGGCTCTGTTAAACTCGAAAAATGCCTGGCGGATCCTGGGCCAGGAGTCTTATTCATATGAAATCGCACAGGATTTCGAATATGATCTGCATGATAAAATCGTTGTACTACCCATCGGCAACGCCGGCAACATTACGGCTGTCATGCAGGGCTTCCTTAAATTTTATCGAACCGGCATCATTGCAAAGCTACCCAAAATAATCGGTGTACAATCTCGACACGCCAATCCGGTTTTTCAATACTATTCGGAGACTATTCCGGAAAAACGGGAATTCAAACCGGTGCATGTAGCACCCAGCGTAGCCCAGGCAGCCATGATCGGCAACCCGGTATCCATGCCACGTGTCATACACCTGGTGGAACAATATAATGCCCTTAGTGACTGCCAAAATGTCTTTTTTGTGGAAGTCACGGAACAATCAATCATGGACTGGGAACTCAAAGCCAATCGCAATGGACATATTGCGTGCACGCATGGTGGGGAATCCCTTGCGGGTCTTGTCCAGGCTGTCCAGGCCGGCTTTGTCAAAACCAATGAAGTTGCCGTAGTTGATTCGACGGCCCATGCGCTGAAGTTCTCCGGCTTTCAGGATATGTACTTCACCCACAGTTTTCCTTCGGAATTCAATGTGAGGTCCGATCCTGCACTCATAAATGCGCCCGTATACGTTCATCCCCCGGATCTAAAACAAATCCCGCAACCCGGACAACCGTTGAGTCCGGCGGAGCTAGACCACTTTGTTCAGCGTATTTCAGATGAAATTGCAGATCAGTTGGCACTCAGGAAAATTGATGAAATTACTTAAAAGATTTTTGGAAAAGCCGTCTTTGGGACTTGTGGGCTTACTGCTGTGGTTGCTGGCGGCCGCCCCAACACCTGCTGATGCAGCTGTGCTTTATAAAAGTTTTCTGGTTAAATACGACCGCGGCTGGGATATCCTGTGCGACCCTTATATTGTCCAGAAAGACGACTGGGTCTATAAAATATTTCGGCAAAAAGGTGAACTGTCGGCTAAGGATTTTAGAGAATTTTTAAGCATTTTCAGACGGCTCAATCCCCACATACAAAATATTGACCGAATTCGGCCCAACCAGCATATCATTATTCCGCTGAAAAAGATCGAACCCGGCACGTTTCCAGACCAGGCGTCAGGTACTGTCACCATTCCTTTTGTGACCATTTCAAAGATAACCGATTTAATCAATTCCTATGCCAGCAACTATCAAGTTCGCCGGGGTGACAGCATTTCCAAACTTTTATCAAAACGATTTGGCCAATACGGTTCCAAATCGTATCAGGATGGTGTGCAGCTTTTTAAAACCATTAATCCCCAGGTGGTCGATCTGAATTTCATTTATGTCGGTCAGCAGTTAAAACTACCGGAATCGTCTATTCAAAATCAGGCCTGGTATCAGTCCCTATTTGACAAGTCCGGGGGCATCAAAAAAGAGCTAACCGGAACAAACCTTGGCGGCGCCCCACCTGTATCCCCGACACCAATAGCCAGTAACGTAAAATCGCCTGAAGATCCAATCTCCGAAACAGTGTCCGCACTGGACGGCAAACTTCGCAATCGGGGCACCTACTTTTTCCCACGCAAAGGACAGGCAGACTTTGAGCTGGACTTGTCACGTTTTCCGGTTATGGAAATGAAAGACGGCACCCGAATTGTTTTTGCCAAAAAGACCGATGCGGCCCGTGCGGATCTGGATGAGTTACCCCGCTTGTGGGACAAGGTTAGAATCGTTGATATCGAGGAAAGCTCACGGGCGGATACCATCCTAAACCGTGTTATGCAAAAAACAGATACGCTTACGCCGCTTAGCGAAGTCTCATTCTCAGATCACGGCATGGATGTAACCGTTACCGCAAAATGGATCAAGGCCAGCCCGCCGGATCCGGACGGCATTGTACGGCATACCTGTATTTCCAGCATAGAAGACAAAAATCAGAAAACACCGGATACCATCGTCCGCTATCTGGATCAGCATAATATCGTTATCAAAGACATCTTGGAAAACAAAACGCCTGCCGATATGGAGCCGGACACGGCCTCCTCGGCGCCCTATGTACTGCCTGATATTCTCGCCCTGGTACCAATCCAGAGAAAAGCATTTGCCCGTGACCTGATCGAAGCTCTGGGTTGCCAGTATGCCAAAGATATCGCCGTAAGCTTTCCATATGCCGGTATTCAAATCCAGGCTGTATCAAATCTGGTGATCACACCCCATGGCAAGGACTTTTTACTCGATTTTGGGGATCTTTATGGGGATGCCATTCAGGAAATCGAAAAAACGGGTCTAAAAGTTGTCCAAATCAAACACGACACCGACATCAAAACGCTGATCGCACGTATCCTTTCCGAAATAGAAGCAGCCTATATCAATGACCCGATCTTACATGCAGCCAAACGACCGGTTCAGTATAATACCAGGATGAGCATCAGAGGCTTCATGGTGACAAAACAGGACGGATCAAAAATCCTGATATCGGTTATACCCCTGCATAACAGTATTCTACAGTTTTTAAACCAAGATAAGATTAAAGTGATTTTGGTGGGAGTACCCGCGTAACCGCGAACTTCATATGGCTTAAAGAGATTGTAAAGTTCCCAGTAAAACCGGGTAACTTCATGTTTAGGAGGTGATCGTATGACTTTCAGAAAAGCTTTGATATGGACCTTGTTGATTCTGTGGATTTTTCTTCTTTTTGCCTGTAGCGGCACCCAGGCAAAGCGTAACAAGCAGGCCCAGGTTACGCGAGCATTGGGAGAGGCTTATCTGCAGCAAGGCAATATAACCGAGGCGCTGCGAGAGCTCCTAAAGGCCGAAAAGCTTAATCCCAACGATCATCTGCTGCACAATGATATGGGCCTGGCCTACATGGCCAAGAAACGATTGGATAAGGCTGAATTTCATTTCAAGAAAGCCATAGACATTCGGACTGAATTTGCGCCGGCCAAGAACAATCTGGGATCGGTTTATCTGGCCAAAAAGGATTGGGATGCTGCCATTGCCCAGTTCAAAACTGTTGCCGGGGACATACTTTACGCCACACCCCACTACCCCCTGACCAATCTGGGCATTGCTTACTACAATAAAAAAGATTATGCCAGCGCGGAAAAGTATTACCGGGATGCTTTGGAACTGCAACCTGAGTTTGGATTGGCCCTACGGGGACTGGGCAAAACCTATATTGCCTTGAACAAGCTTCCCGAAGCAGTGTCCACGTTAGAAAAGGCCGTTAAAACCGATTCGCAGTCCGCAGATTTGCAAATGGATCTGGCCAATGCCTATCATATGCAAGGTCAAACCAAAAAAGCATTGTTTGCCTATCGCAAAGTTACCTCGCTGGCACCGAACTCAGCTCTCTCCGAAAGCGCACAACGGGAAATCATTAAGATCCAGAACCAGCAATAAAAACAGAAGGCCCCGGGATTTACGCGGGGTCTTCTGTTTTTATTGCTAGAAGGAATATTTGAGGTCCAGGAAAACCCGGTCGTTATCCTCGACATGCTCAAACGGCGGGCGATCGCCAGCCTGATAGGCTACGACACCGATCCGCACCCGCCAGGCATCATCGATATCATAGTCCAGGCTCAGCCGCTGCAAGGCACCATCATCTCGGCCGCTTCCATATAAAATGGCCAATACGGTAATCTCCAGAGCTTCGTTCATAAAGGAACGGGTTAACCGCAGGGCGGATTGGGTATCGTCCGCCACGATCTCATCCGGAAATTCTTCCAGACGCGAATCATAATCGACCACGTGTCGATTGGCAACTTCCAAGCTAATGGTCATGTCCTGAAAACCCGCATACTCCAAACCTGCCAACAGGTCTACACGTGAAAAAATTTCATCTTCGGTATTAACATACCGGAACCCTTCCCAATATGCGGCTTCGGCTTTGAGTAACCAATTGCCCCAGGCGACATTTAAGGCTGTCCCATAAAAATCGAGGCGATCATGTTTTAAACACAATTCTGGAATCTGAGAATCCGAAACATTCTCAATACGAAACGCATCATTGACAATGTCGGCATAGTAAAAGGCCATATCCCATCCCGAAAATGTACCGCTTAATGCCAGTGCGTATTCCGTTTCACCCAATCCCTCATCGGGATCTTCCTGATCCGGCGGGGGGGTATCCCCGGGATAAAAATCCGAACCAAACGCTGGATTTTGGTTGTAGCGAATTTCGTGGATCCAAAAGCCACCCAGGTTCCAGCTCCCGAAATAATAGTCAAGCCGGGTCATGAACACCGGCAAACGCAGATCCTCGATGTCTGTCAAACCCGGCTCGCGCAGATCCAGTGGATTGAGCACATCCGTAATGCGGAGATTGTCGCTTTTGCCCCAAACCACGATTTGGCGACCCACTTTGAGATCCAGAGAAGATGCCGGACTGCCTGCCAACCAGGTCTCGGTTAAAAACAGATCCGTTTCATAATTATCGCGGACATCGTCTGTGTATTCGTCATACCCGTTGATCCGGTAGATGCCGTCATAGGAACCCTTGCCGCTGAATCGAAATCGCCAATCCGTTTGGAGCTTGGCATTGAGCTCCAAGTACAGTTCACTTTTCAGTTTGGATACGCCTCGCCAGTCAGTTTCACCGGCCTGGGGGGTATTATGGGCATAATTGTAAGCGGAAGCAAACTTGGCATACCCGTCAACGGCATAATCAGATTCCACCAAATCAGTCTCGGCAATTACTTCGCTTTGACTCTCATCTTCGAAACCACTCAAAATATCATCGGATTGGTTGTCTTCACCAGCTGGCAAACTCTCACCACTCTCATCAAAGCCCTGCATGAGTGGTTCCATCTCAATATCGTCGGAAGCATCCAGTCTGCCATACCAGGTGACGGTCAATACAAGCAGGCACAAAAAGACCCAGAATGGACTTTTCGCTTTCATGTTGGCGATCATCACAATCCTTTTTCCAAGCGGCGCGTGGTAAACAGGGCATCCTCTAAATCCTGATTGAATCGAACATTGTCAAACCGCAATATGGTTTTATGAACCATCTGCTTACCTTTGCGCCGTATGACCTGCATATCCAAAGCCACCCAAATCCCATCGATCCGTTCCAGGCGATTGATTTGCATCCATTTGGTATAGCCGGCCTTCTCTTCCCAACTGACCGACCGCACCACCACATGATTGTCCTGACGTACAAAGAGGATCCCTTTCGTGTATCCGGTTTCTTCAATCACGGCTTTGGACCGCGGCCTGGATTGGATAATCCAAACTTTGTGGCCGTCGATGACCTTCTGTTTTTCTTTGTAAAAGGTATAGTCATAATCTTGCAGGTCGCGCGACGTCATGTCGGAATAATTCAAATCCGATCCCATGAAGCTGCCGCTTTTGTCACTGCTGGCGATGCGTTTGGTTTTATGTAGGGCCGGCAAATACAACCATTGATCATCATCCCGGTCGGGATCATCATAGTCATAGGTTAGAAAGCCGGTATCCTTGACATCTGCCGGATGCAGAAAAAACATGAGTGAATAGGTATCCGCCCCTTGATCCATCCGAAAAGAGCGGATCTTGCGCAAACGCTGTTTTCCCCGTTTGTCGATCAAGATCATTTCCATGTCTGCCGTGCGATGATCCCCCTCATCCCGGCCTTCCACCTTCTGCATAATCGCCCGCGCCTCGGGATCGTCCGCAGCCAGACCAGCAGTTGTTAAAAGGGTTAGAAACATCACAACACCCAAACTCAGTATATTGATTTTCTTATAAACATGCATTCTAAAATCTCCCTACTTTTAAGACATAGAAACCGTCTCTTTGGGTTTGTTGACGACGACCATGAGTGCCGGCGCAATCAAATAATCCGAAGCCAAAGCCATGATGATGGTAAACCCGGTCAGCAGACCAAAACTGATCAGATTGCTCATGGTGGCAAACATAAATACAAAAAATCCCAGAGACAACACAATCGTCGTCACCAGCATGGCCCTGCCAGTGGTGTGCAGCGTTTCATACACCGCTTTAACCGGGTCTTTGTTCCGTTCATAATACCGCCGAAAATTATGCATAAAATGAATGGTGTCGTCCACGGCCAGACCGATGGCGATGCTGGCCACCATCATAGTAAACAGGTCCAAAGGAAAGCCTAAAATTTTGATCAGACCCATGGTCAGCAGGATCGGTGTCAAATTTGGGATCATGGATAGCAGTCCGATACGAAGCTTACCAATGAGTAGAATCATCAGAATTGTGATAATAATTATGGCAATCAGATAGCTTTTGGCCATGGTTCGAACGGCCTGGGTCAGAATTCTACCCAGGAGGCTCATCAATCCCGTCAAAACGACGTCAGCTTCGGGAAAGTTTTTTTCAAAATATGCCGGCACGTCCCGCAATAGGTCTTCTGATTCGATGACATCCCTAAATGGTACTTTCAGGGTGAAACGTGCCTTGCTGAACTGACTGTCCACGACGTCCTCTAAGTCATCTGACCCACTGTTTTCGAACAGCAGCAGCTCCTGCGCCACCAGTTCTTTATTATCCGGCACGGTGTAGAATTCTGAGCGATTCTCATTCAACGCTTGATTGGTCTCTTTGAGGATGGATGTCAGGGACCAGGCTTTGCCAACAAAATAGGTACCATAATCCTGCGCTTCCAAATACGCTGCCGCTTGGTCCAATCGTTTTAAAAAATCCGGATCGTATAGGCCGTTTTCCTGACCGGTGTCAATGATCACCTCTAAAGAGACAGAACCACGCAAATGGGTATCAATGGTTTCGGTGGCCACACGAACCGGGTTGTTTTCAGGAAACCATCCCAAGGGATGATGTGAAAATTTCAATTGGGTTGCAAAGACCAAGGATATCAAAATGATCGCACCTGCTGTCAAAAGAATCGACCAGGGGTTTTGCGTTGAGAACGAACTGACAGCGCCCAGGAAACGGTCCATTATGTGCATCCGATTGTGAAGGCTGCCAGGTAAGCGCTGTTTTAAGGGTACCAGGGCCAAAGAAGCTGGAATAAGGATCAGTGTAAAAATAAATGCCAGCAGAACGCCGATACCCGCAAAAATACCGATATCCGCAATCGGGGCCACTTCAGCCGTCGAGAAGGACATGAGACCACTAGCTGTTGTCACGTTGGTCATGATAACAGCTAAGCCGGAATGGCTGAGGGCATAAGCAATGGCTTCACGTTTATCGCCCCTTTGGTCGAAGCGATGATAGAAAATTGCCAGGATGTGAACCGATGTGCCGACACCCACCGCCAATAGGAAGGACGGCAGTATCTGAGTTGGGACCTTGATGGCTGTGCCGTTAATGGCCATTATAGCCAAGGTGGACAGCAAAGACATAATAACAACCACCAAGGGCAAGATAAATCCGGATAGCCGGCGAAACATGATATATAGAAAAACCGCGACGATTATCAGTGACAGAACCACAAATTTGCGCATGTCTTTCATCATGGAGTGTTTCAATAAATGAGTCATCGCCGGTGAGCCCGCCAGGTAGATGGGATACTGCTTTGACTGAAAACGGTCGATTACACCCTGGACAGTTCGAACGATCTCGCTGTTTTCAGCATCGGTCAAATACGGCGTTCCCGAAGTTCGTTGAATTTCAGCTGGCTGTTTGATCTTGGCTGCTTCATCAAATCCGTCAAGCAGGTCCATGCTTTCCCCCAAGGAAGACATACTCTCCGTTCGAATGATAATGGTCGTAAAAGTACCGCTTTCCGATATCAACATATTGCGGTACATTTCATTGTGCATGACCCGACTTCTAAGTTCTTCTAAATCTGCCTCCGCTTCCGGCCATGTTTCCAAAAGATCTTCGACAATTAATGTATCGCGTTCACCACGGGTATTACGGGCATTGATCAAACTCGTGATGTCGTCGATGTAGGGCACTTCGGATTCAAGTGCCTCGTGGATATGTCTCAGCTTTTCCAGAAATACCAAATCAAACACATCTGGAGTCTTGATGGCCACAATGACGACTTCGTCCCGACCAAATTGATCACGAAAATTATTATAATCCAATAAAATTGGATCATTTTTGTGCAAAAACCCTTCTGTGGATGTATCGATAGCAATTTTGGGAAGCTGTGAAACTAATGCCAATGTAATGACCAGCGTGAGGATGATTGCTTTCAGACGGTGGTCATAAATAACTTCGGCAAATAAGGCGAACCAAGCCTCAATTCGGTAGCGCAGGTTTCGCATAATTTCCTCTCGACTGCTGCTTGTATTTTTAGCGAATTATACCTGTATTTTTCAGGATTCAGGTTTTTACTGCATTCAGAATTAGTTTTTCTATATCATTCAACGTTGTTTCAAGCGGCTGTTTCTTCTGCCGCTCGACTTCGGGCGGCTCAACCGAAAACCGCCGGCGGATAGGATGACTGGTATGGGTTAATAAAATCGATCCGATGGCCAGCATATGCACCGCAAAAGGATTACACTTCTGAAAGACGCCTTGTCGGAAGCCTTGTTCCATAATCTCTACCAACATCATGATAATTTTCGACATATCCGTGATGATGACATCGGGAAAATCCGCGCCGCCGGTGGCCTGCTCACGGATCAGGATCGCAGCGGCCCCTGGATTCTGTCCGATGGTTTGGATGATATTTCTAAGATATTGACGTAGTTTCTTTTCTGGCGTGTCAGCTTGTTGAATGCATGTTCGGAACCGATCAATTGCATTGGAAAAAATGTGATGCAATACGTCGGCGTAAAGCTCCCTTTTATTGCCAATATGGTAATAAATCATGGCTTTATTCACCTGAGCCCTCCGGGCAATTTCATCCATACGCGCCCCGGCGAATCCGTCTCGTGCAAAAATCTGCTCGGCTGTTTTCAGTATGTGTCGGCGGGTCTCGGCTTGCTTAGCCGCTTGTGTTTGTGTGACCATATTTTTGTCCTATGAAATGGCAGGCGAAAGATGTTGCTGAATATTTTAACTAACCAGTTGGTTAAACTATTTAGATAAATAGTTGAGCTTCAGGTCCAAGTCAAGAATTTTTTATGGCGGCTGCCGGAAATACGTTCACTGAAAAGTCGGTACTTTTGGCATCAAAACGGAACGATATCCCCACAATCGGTATATATACTGTCTGCCAGATTAACGTTCCGCTTATTGAGGAAGGACTATCCCTGTTTTTTGACAACCGGGGATAATAAAGGCCGGCATGGCAGTCATGCCATGCCGGCCTTTTATCAGGGGGGCTTTATGTCAATGGTGTTAACTTATCTGGCGCTGTTCCAGTTGAACAATTTTTGGGGTGATAAAAATCAGGAGCTCGGAACTCTCCTTACTGTCATTTTCAGTTTTAAAAAACCAACCCAAAACCGGAATTTTGGAAAGCCAGGGGAACCCGCTCACAGCATTGGTTTTACGTGTTTTCATGATACCGCCAATGACGATGGTATCGCCATCATTGACCAACAGCTCGGTTTCAGCTTCATTGGTTGATAAGGAGGGCACGCCCTGGGTGATGGTGTCGATATCATTTTTGGTAATTATAATCTTCAAGGATACACGATTGTCCGGCGTCACGTGGGGTGTGACTTCCAGGAGCAGATCGATTTCTTTAAATGAAACCGATGAACCACCGGTATCATCTCTCTCCAGATACGGGAATTCGATGCCTTGCTTTATTCTCGCCGATTTATTGTCCAAGGTTACAATCTTGGGCGACGATATAATTTTGCCCTCGCCGGTGGATTCCAGGGCGTTCAGCCTAGCATTCAGAACAAAAGGGGTTCCACCGATTTTATTGAAGGTAAAACCAACGCTGGATGAGGCCCCTGCTGCGGGGAAGTTCATTGCCATGTCGCCGTTAATTAAGCCGTCAAACAAATCACTGTTGGCCGGTCCAGCGGTGGCATCCCACTGAAAACCAAACTCGCTGGAAACATCCGTGCTAACCTCGGCGATGCGTGCCTCGATAACAACCTGGGGCGTCACCTTGTCAATCCGGTTGACAATTTCCTTGGCCTGCCAGACCTTGTCCTCCGTATCGGTCATGATAATTTGATTATTACGACCATCGACGGTTGCCGATCCGCGTTTAGGTGTTAAAATATTCTTAATGTGCGGCAGTATCTCAGTGGTGGCGTTGCTATAGTTAACCGCAATATATTCAGTCACCACAGGCTCCAAGGCCTTTTCCTGCTCTAGGGATTTCTGGGCAGCTGCGATCTTGGCCGCCCGCAGATCTTCTTCAGCCTTAAGCGTATTCAACGTAGCAATACGGATGATATTGTCCTCTTGAACTTTACCCAGTTGGTTCATTCTGAGAACCAGGTCCAACACCTGATCCCATGGAACCGGCTTGTCCAGGGTCAGTGTAACCCGCCCGGATACATCCTTGTCGATGGCAAAGTTCAGGCCACTGATCTCACGCAGGATCCGAAAAACATTCTTAATATCGGTTTCAAAGAAATCCAGGGCGATTTTTTCACCCGTGTATTTCTTGGGTTTGCGACCAATGGAAGTCACCTGCGTGGTTTCATCCATGGGCATAGCCGCTTCTACGGGCTGATCCCCAGCGGTCTCAAGGGCTACACCGACACCGGGTGCGGGCGTCATCGTTTCGACTTCATCTTCAATGGCCAGTTGGGCCATTATATTTTTCCAGGGCGGCAAATCAGCCTCTGCAAGCGGTTTCGGGGGAACCGATGAAGCTTCGAAATGGATTGTGATAAAATTATCGCTTTGTTCCACAAAATATGGCACCGATTCACGCAACTCGATGGAAAAAAGCGTCTCGGTTTTCATATCCGCCTTCTGCACCGGCAAAATCCGGTCAACAGCACTTTCAAAACGTGTCGTTATTAGAGGATGTTTGCGATAATCGGGCAGATTCGTATTGCTGAGGCGTACCTGGACCCATTTATCGTTCTTTTTCTTGATGCTGTACGTGACCGGTTGGGTTGTCCCGATTATGATCGTCGATTTACCGTCCGCCTCGCTGGAAAAATCGATCCGGTTAACCCAAGCGGGCCCCATAACTGTTTCATCTGATGCCGTTTCCGCGCTGGTTTGCGAAGACACCAATTGCACTGTTCCAGCTTCCGTCATCTCCTGGGGGGTAACTGCCACAAGGGGGACGTTCACTTCATTGTTGGCCATATCTGCAGTCGGCTCATCTGTTACCGTTGCGTCTGCAACCGGGACCGGTTCCGTTTGACTATCGGCAGCTGATGAATCAATCGCATTAGCGCTATTGGCGAACACAACCTGCAATCCGCCCTCACCGCGAATGACTTCGTAAGACACATCCTGCTTTAAGCCGATTTCAATTCGGGACGCATTACCCTCGGCGGATATGGCGGATGTTGTTATAGAATGAACGATCTCATTTTCCACAACAAGCTCCGTTACAGCTGGTTCAATAACTGTTTCCGGGAAATAGAGTACAACACTCAGTGGCAATGGCTTTTTCACGGATGTATAGGTCAGCAGGCGATTACTCCCGATTTCCACAATAACACGATCTGTCTCCTGTAAAGTGGAAATGGATTGAATCGCCTTGAGTTCAAGCGGTTTGGCCACATCCGGTGCTACCGCCGGCTGTTTGGCAGCGCAGGCCGCCAATAAGAACATTCCTACAAACAGAATCGTGATGACTGCTGTTTGGTAAAATATTTTTTTGCTTGTGTCTGCCATGTTATTCTTCTCCGGGAGGTTTCGGAAGTTTGATTTCTTTTTCTTGAATAACCATTTTACCTTCAATATCTTCAACCATCTCCTCAATGATAACCCTGTCTTTCAATATTTTTGTAATCTTACCATCGTTTCTCCCGATATAGGTGCCTTTGGTAATGATATAACCTTTACCGGTAGTTTCCTCCACCAGAGCCCGATTGCCACTGGCAGCAATAATTATAGCCCTGAGTCGCAACTGACTGATTTCTATTTTCTCAAGAGGCGTTTTCTGGCGCACCGGTTTGACTTCGGCGCTGGCCTGAACCACTTCTTGTTTTTCGACTTTAATGGGTTCGTCTCGGACTAGTGGAACAAATGGGTCGATGCGGCCGATCGGATCATATCCCATGGCCATATCTGGTATCAGATTGTCTGTTTCATAAGCTTCGCCAGATCTTGGCGCGGGTGTCGTAGCCCCCGGCGCCCCGGTCTGCGGTGCTTTCGATGGTGCTTCGCTTGGCTCCGCCACCGGAGAGGGCGTCGCAGCTTTGGGCTTTTGGGGCTCGATTTTCTGCTCCTTGGCGGAAATTTTCTGGCTAACAACCTGCGATTTTTTTTCAGGTTCGGCAGCCTTTTCCTGGCACCCGGACAAGAGTAGCAAAAGACCCATAATACAGACGGCCATGCGTATGGTTAGGATATGATGTGACCTCATGTTAGCGATAATTCCCCGCAGTTATTTTCTCTTTTTCTTTTTCTTGGATTTCTTTGTCTTTGGTTTGGGCTCGATAAACTTATAAGTAACCGCCGTAGTGGAAGCTGCTAGATTTACACCTTCCTTTTGGGGTTTCATTTTCATCATTTCGATCGTGACAATTCGGGGCAAATTCGAAATCCTATCGTAAAACATAGCGACATTATGGTAACTGCCCGAAACGCTGATAGATATCGGAACTTCGGCATAAAATTCTTTAGGCCTTTCCGAATTGGGTTGAAATCTGGTTATTTCCAAACCCGCATCCCTCGCAGCCTGCGAGATACCATCCAGCAGGGTCGGAATCTCTTTTTTCTCCGGCAAGGCCTTCATGACGATATTGAACTGAGCTTCGGCGGCTTTCATCTGAGTTCGATAATAATTGAGCTGTTTGGCATTCTTCTTGGCCTTTTGCAGCTTTGCCGCTAGCTCCTTGTACTTGGTTTCCAGGTTGCTGATTTCTTTGTGTTTTGGCAGATAGGCGAAATAGGCAAAGCCTCCAACAACAAGGAAAATGGCCGATGCGTAGATCAGTACACGTTGCAGTTTGGTCCTGGCTTCGATCCATTCGATGGCCGGAGCGAGTGCATCCGATGAAAAGTTGAGTTTTTTCATGATTTCTTTGATTTTCCCGCTTTATTTTTTTGCGCAGCCGATTTGGGGACAGGCCGATTCATGCTCAGGCTAAAACTTTTCAGATTCAAACTCTTCCCTTTTATTTGCTTGCGTTGAAGCGATTTCAGGGTAACGTTGGTATAGCCGCCCTTTGTTTCCAGACGCTTCATAAAGTCGGCGATGGTCCGCTCATCCAAGGCAATCCCGCCGAGACTTATGTTGTTGCCGTTTACATCCAATGAAGTGAACCACATGCGTTCTTCTATGATCATTTCTGTCATGGATTCCAGCAGGTTGACGGCATTTTTGCGGTCATTGTCCAAAGTTTCGATAACTTGAATCTTTTTCTTCAAATTATTTAGTGTTTGTTTGATTTTAGCTATTTCTTTGTTGATTTTATCATATTTGGCAATTTGCTGTTTGGTATCCTCGTTGCGGGTTTCTAACCTTTTAATCCGGTTGCTCAGCCAATTGTTGTAATAAAATACGGCAATGACAATGAGTATAAAGGAAAGGAGAAAAATAGATACTTGTCGTCTGACGTTCTCCTTTTTACGAGCTGCCCGGAAGGGAAGTAGGTTGATTCGTATCATTTGTCATCCACTCTTCTGATCGCCAGCCCCATGCATATGGCAGCTTGGGGAGCAAT
>Ga0180435_10004487_pt1 | contig 13753 bp, 11 predicted proteins | sample SS_ome_3_FD_132467 | JGI IMG/M metagenome (GOLD analysis project Ga0180435, IMG submission 132467) | Hypersaline lake sediment archaeal communities from the Salton Sea, California, USA - SS_3_S_1 metaG | ecosystem: Environmental > Aquatic > Non-marine Saline and Alkaline > Hypersaline >... | reverse complement strand
CCGGTCCGTCTCCGACTTTTTCCCGAGGCAGTAATTTCAGGTAAAGCGGCAGTTGCAGGTCGATCCATCGTCGCTCTTTCCCTGAAACCGTTACGGACGCAAAGTCGGGCGTGTCCGGCCTTACAGCAGCGAGATGAGCCTGCGCGGGCGATTCGCCGGCATCGGATGTCTTGTAGTCGATCACACGCAGTTGTCCCGACTCGCGATGCCGGTCGATCCGGTCTATCTTTCCGCGCAGAAGGATGCCGTGCAGGTCCATTTCGCAGGTCAGTTCGGAACTGATGATCTCCCAGCCATCGCGTACTAGATCGGTTTGAACGCGCGCCGCGTACGCAAGCCTCTGCCGGGCGGCGTCCAGCGAAACCAGTATCGGCAGCGACACCTGTTTGCCGAAGCGTGATTCGATCCAGTCGTCGGCCTGTGCCGAGAAAAAGGCGGCCAGGGCAGACCGGTCTTCGCACTTTCGCATTTCCGGATCCCGGGCCATGGCTTCAAGGATGCAGTGTACCATGGTGCCGAAGTCCATTGCGTCCAGGCCGATCTTGTCGTCCGAAAGTGGTTCCATTCTCAGGGCATGCTTGAGGTAGAACCTGAAAGGGCAGGCGAGGTAGTCGCGCAGGGCTGTCACCGACAGTTTCGATGGAGGCATGTGTACGGCGGCCGGGCTTGCCGCGGCATCCAGTCTGAAGCTGACGCTCGACGGATGCTGTTGCCGTTCCTCCGAAACCGCCCCGAAGAGCCTGGCAGCAAGCCCGGGCAATTCCTCGTCGGAGCACTGGAAGAAAAGTCGCGATGGTTTGAGCGGGTCGCCGGCCTGTCCCGTCTTGCCGGTAATGAAGCACACGCGGCCGCTCCCTCGTCTAGACTCGATGATGCTCGACATGAGGTATGCATCACGAGTGAGCCTGGCGGCATCGTCGCGGATGCCCAGGCGCCTGCGCATGGCGTCGGGCAGAAATATATCGCTCAGGCGCCCGCCGGGCACGGCTCCGTCGTTCATGCCGGTTACAATCAGGAACGGGGCATCGTTCCAAGGCAACTCCAACCAGCCCTCGATATCCAGGACGGAGTCGTACGGTTCTGGACGATAGCTCTGTTCCGACAGACGCTGCAAAAAAAGCGTCAAAGCGTCTTCATGTCCGAGTGCGAGAGACTCCGAGCATGCGTCTGACAGTTCGCGCAGTGCCTCGTCAAGACATGCGGCGGCTTGCTCGAAATCACGGTCTTCCGGGCGAGCCGTATTGATTTCGCGACCAGAGTAAACGGTTTGCAGGAAATCCCGTAACATCGGCTCGGGTCCGCGGGATACCAGTGTTCCGTGAACTGACTGTACGAAACGAATGGACTTTTCCATGCTTGGCCAGTCGTGGTCCTTTTCCGTCAAGAGGGACACCATCTCGTCCAGGTGCGATGGAAGGCAGGTATTCTGGAAATCGTCCAGTTCGGTCAGTAGCGTTGCGGGGGGGCATTGGTGTTCGTTTTTCAGGAAAGCCAGCATGTCCGGATGTCTGAGCAAGCTGCTGACATGAGCGTAACCGGGCTCCCGCAACAGTGCTACCAGGCGATCCACCAGGCCATAGAGCGGGTGTTCCCGCAGAGGCCTGTCAGCCGGGTCGAAAGCAGGTAGACCTTGTTCGTCCAACGCCTTGGCGACAAAGGGTGCGACGGTCCGGTCCGGCACACCTATGGCGATATCCGCCGGACCGAAATCGGCGGCCGAAACGGCTATCTCGTGCACCACGCGTTGCGCCTGCGTTACGGGGGAGCCGGCAAGGACGGCGTTAGCGTCCGATTCTGGAATAGAGATGTGTCTCGCGGCCCAGTATTCCGGCAGAGGACGGCCCCATGTGTCGAAGCCTTCCGCCAGGGACTCGTCGGCGTGTACCAGTATGTCAATTTCCACATCGGGGGCAAAGCGCTCGAGCGCGAGAACGGCAAGCGGGGAGGGGTCCGGGACAGCGGCCACGACTATGCGCTCGACGTTTGCGGGGAGCTGCCGATCGGTGGCATCACGTATGGACAGAATGCAGGGGTCCAGGACGCCCAGTTTTTCGATTGCCGCCAGATAGTCGGTTTCGAGTCGTACCAGGTCGCGCCACCGGTCCGGTTCGGGCAGACTGTCTCCGCAGAGGCGTGGCACGTCCTCGATGCGGTGTCCAGCCTCGGCAAGTGTTTGTCGAAGCGACTGCACTATGTTGCCTGTATGCAGTGCCCAGGAGAAATCACGGACGGGTGGCGCCATGGAGAATAGGCCGTTCAAGCGGCTAACGGGACACCGAAGCAGGACGTTGGCCCAAACGGCCTTGACGATCGACGGCGAAGCTTCCTGTTCGGGCGAGGACTCCAGGTGCAGAAGGTTGCCCGGAGTGATAACGTGTGCCGAAAGCAGTGCCGTCTTGCGTTCGGAGCATCGCAGCGCCAGCGCTTCTCGCAAACGGCGCCCTGCTTGCCGCGTGGGGACAAGCAGCAAGGTTCTTTCGAGATCGACCGGTCCGGGTCCCCGCTGATCGAGCAGATAGCTGCACACTTTATCGGTCAGGGGTGAGTCCCAGCCAAGAAAGTGCCGCACTAACGCCATCTACCTGCCCATTCTTCGTATGTTGTCGATGCAGCCCCGCGCGCTTTCCATCGGGCCGACCTCGTACTGTTCCTGTTCCACGATATACCAGGCTCCCGCGGTCTCGGTCTCGATGATATCGAAGATTGGCGGCCAGTCCACATCGCCTTCGCCGACCACGGCGGCCGGGTCTCCCTGCTTGCACTCCTTGACATGAACGGTTTCGATCCGATTGGCGTACTTGCGCAACAGGGAGGAAACATCCTGCCCGGCGCAAGCTGCCCAGCCGATGTCCAGCTGCACCAGGAAGTCATCCGGTGTCTGCGAAAAGATGCGGTTGAACTTGGTCTCGCCATCGACAGTCTCGAACTCCTTTGTGTGATTATGGTACCCTGCCCGCATGCCCAATGGTTTCACACTCTCGTGAACGGCATTGAGACGTTCGATTGTGGTCTCCAGCGCATCGAGATCGGCTCCCGGAACGATCAGCCGGTCTGTGCCGAGAACTCTGTTGAATTCGACGGTTTGCTTCAGGGCGTCGCCTTCCAGAGCGGGAATGCCCACGTGTGAGCCGGCGCAACGCAGTCCGCAGTCGTCGAGCATCGCGCGAAGGTCTGCGGCAGGAAGATCGTAATAGCCCGCGAATTCAACTCCTTCGTATCCCATTTCGGCGAGACTGCGCAACGTCCCGGGTACATCCCGGGGCATGCAATCTCTCAGAGAGTAAAGCTGAATGGCTATGGGGAGTTTCTTCATTTTGATTCCTTTCGCATGCTTCGTTGTATGCTGCGAGGCCTAATGTTGCACCTTGTGCTTCGGACTGTATCCTGTACGGGCAGTTGCAGGCAAGGATTGACCGCTTGACAAACCACGTTGTCCTCGGCAGCATCGAGCAGGGTGACGCGTGTCTGCTTCATCTCTGTAATACGAAACTTACACCACGGGGGAGTAAAAAATGAGTCGAGGTAATAGTCAAGGTGGCGCGACGGCGTGGTCGGGGCATTTGAAGCCGATCTTGCCGGCACTGTTGTCGTGTGTGCTTTGGATGCCCTGCTATGCCCTGCCGGAAGAGCCGGATGAGGCGGTGGATCATATTGCTGCAGAAGAACTTGCCGATATGAGTCTGCCGGAATTGATGGACCTGGAGGTAACGACTGTTTCCAAGAAGTCCGAGACCGTGTTGGACGCATCCGCGGCGGTGTTTGTGATCACACAGGAGGACATTCGCCGCTCGGGGGCGCTGACGCTTCCGGACGTACTGCGCATGGCGCCGGGCGTTGAGGTCGCACAGACGCAAGACAACGATTGGTATGTTTCGATCCGCGGGTTCAACGAGGAGTCGGAGAACAAGCTGCTCGTACTGATCGACGGAAGAACGATCTACTCGCCGGTTATGGCCGGTGTGTTCTGGTACGAGCAGGATATTGTTCTGGAAGACATCGAGCGCATCGAGATCATCCGGGGGCCGGGTGCAACCATCTGGGGTGCCAATGCCGTCAACGGCGTGATCAATATCATTACCAAGCACGCCAAGGACCGCCAGGGAGGGCTGGTGAGTGCCGGTGGCGGGACGTTCGACCGCGCGTTTGCCACGGGACGCTACGGGTTCGAGATTGGGGAGCACGGGTTCGGGGCGGCGTGGGTGAAGTACTTCGATAAGGATCAGCTCGACAACGAGCGGAACGCGGATCTGATGCTCCCGCGCGACTGGGACAGCATCATGCTCGGGTTTCGCTACGACTGGGATCCGCCGACTCCCAGCGCAGTGACGATCGAGGGAGCGTGGCACGAAAGCCAGGCCGACGATCGTTATTACCTGCATCACATGGGACCACCCTACCTGCAGGTTGTGGATTACCGCCGACAGGACACACTCTACCACGTACTCGGGCGGTACGCATATAGACGGTCGGAAACCAGTGAAGTATCTGTTCAGCTTTATGTCGACTCAGATCATAACGATTACGGCAACTCCGATTTACACTACCAGACCTATGACTTCGATTCTCAATACCGCTTCCCTGTCGGTGATGTTCACGACATCGTTTGCGGTGCAGGGTATCGTCTTATCACGGATCGCCTGGAGCCACGGTACGGGCCCATGTACTTTTCGCCGGTGAAAGAGGACCTGAAGTGGTTCAATTTCTTTGTCGAGGACGAGATCAGGCTGATTGATGACAAACTGAGCTTCAAGGCCGGCTGTAAGGTTGAGCACAACGATCATACCGGATGGGAGGTCCAGCCTAACGCACGCTTTCTCGCGCGTCCATGTGAGCACCAGGCTGTCTGGGGGGCGATTTCAAGAGCGGTGCGCACGCCGTCGCGCATAGACGTCGATAGCAGTGGCGGCGTGACCTTCCCGCCTGCCGCCATGCCGCCGCCTCTAAACGAAACGGGCAATTTCGGGCGCATGGAGATTAACTCGACCGACGTCGAGTCCGAAGAGATGATCGCTTATGAGCTGGGTTACCGTTTCCAGCCTAATTCGCGGTTCTGGCTGGACGCTGCCGTCTACTACAACGACTACGACAAGCTGGTGGCAACCGAATTCCTCAGCCGCGGGTACGAGCTGGTCGAAGATCCCGAGTGTTACGAACTACGATTGCAGCGCAACAACGGCATGGATGGAAGAAGCTACGGTGGCGAGGTCGCATCGGCGTTTACCGTTCGCCCGAGCTGGACGTTGATCGGCACATACAGCTACCTGAACCTCGAACTGGACTTTGATCCGGGAAGCACCGGCATTCCCCAGATAACCGTTGACGACGACAACAGTCCGGAACATCAGTTCTCGCTGCGCTCCCAGTGGGACGTAACCCGCGATCTGGAGTGCGATGTCTGGCTGCGTCACGTGAGCGAACTCCCGGGTGTTAACGTAGATGCGTATACCACTTTTGACGTGCGTCTGGCGTGGCAGATGTCTCGCGACCTTGAGCTTTCGGTCGTGGGAAGGAACCTGGCGGACCAGTGGCATTACGAGTTTCGTGATTACGAGGTGGAACGCAGTGTCCACGGCAAGTTGACTTGGCTGTTCTGATCTCTGTGGTGGAGCGAGAGTCATGAAGTTGTTGCCGCGCGTGGCCGTTGCAGCAGGTGTAGTCCTGCTGGCAGCCGGTATGAGCCGAGCGCAGACTAATGCAGCGGCGCCTGGCGATGTGTCCGAGTATCGCCTCAAAGCCGTCTTCCTCTACAATTTCGCCAAGTTCGCGGACTGGCCTGACGGTACGCTCGGTGAACCCGGCGAGCCAATTGTCGTGGGCGTCTACGATGCGAAGCCGTTCGAGGGGGCGTTTGGTGACCTGGAGGGGAAGAGAGCCAAGGGACGTCCGCTGATCCTCCTGGAGGGGCAGACGTTCTCGGAGCTGGAGGGATGTCATATCGTCTTTCTCAACGCGCCCGACGACCTGCTTATCAAGAGTCTGCTGCAGCGTCTGAGAAGCCGACCGGTGCTGACGGTGGGGGAACGCACGGGGTTCTGCCGCTGGGGCGGCATTGTAAATTTCAGCATGCAGGAAGGCCGCGTTCGGTTGCAGGTGAACCGTGTTGCTGCTGAGAAGGCGGGTCTACAGCTCAGCGCACAACTTTTGGAAGTGTCGGAACTGGTCGATAAAGGCGACGATTAAATGAAGTACTGGTTCCGTGACCTCCCAATCAAGTGGAAGCTCACCGTGGTGAGCCTGGTGGTCACCTCATCAGTGCTTCTCGCGGCTTCCATAGCTTTCTTCGTCTACGATCAAGTTTCTTTCCGGAAACAGTTGTTGAACCAGGTTGCCTCGCTTGCCGGGGTCGTGGGTGCAAACAGCACAGCGGCGTTGACCTTCCGCGATGCAAGAGTCGCCGAAAGAATCCTGTCAACGCTGGGTACTGAGCGGCACGTGATGTTCAGCGTGCTGTACGATTCAAAGGATACCGTGCTGGCTACCTATCGACGGCCGGACATTGAACAAGATTTATATCCATCCCTGGTCGTTCCAAACGGCTACCACTACCACGCGGGAAGGCTCTGCGTTTTTGCACCGGTCGTCCTGGAAGGTGAACGAATCGGCATTGTCTGCTTAATCTACAGTATGGACCCTGTGTATGCGCGGCTGGGACGCTATGCAGCGGTTGTGTTGACTGTCCTGGGGGCGTCCATCCTGGCGGCATGGGCTCTGGTCAGTTACCTGCAGTCATACGTTTCGCGGCCGATCACCCGGCTGATGGAGACCGCGGATCAGATCACCGCGGGCGGTGATATGAACCTGCGCGCTGAGGGCGAAGGTGGGGACGAGATCGGTGCGCTCGTGATGGGATTCAACACCATGCTGGATCAAATCGAGGTGCGCGATGTCGAACTGCGCGAGCACCAGAAGAAACTCCGGTCCCTGGCGGCCCAGCTCGTGTTGACGGAAGAGCGCGAGCGTCGCCGCATAGCTTCGGGCATTCACGATTCGATCTGCCAGATGCTGGTTGTCGCCAACATGAAGCTGAGCATGCTGTCGGAATACGGCGATAGAAACGCAGTCATTCAAAGCATCACGGAAGCCGAGGATCTCATCAACGGCGCTTTGTCTGAGGCCCGATCTCTGACGTTTCAGCTCAGCCCACCCGTGTTGTACGAGTTCGGTCTCGATGAGGCACTCCACAGGTTGACCGAACAAGTTGCATCGCAATACGAACTGAATGTGGTGTTCGAAGGCGGGCAGTCCGAGAGGGAAGTCAGCGAGGACATCAGCGTCATTCTCTATCGTGCCGTGCGTGAACTGTTGATCAACGCGTACAAGCACGCATCCGCTGAGTGTGTGGTGGTCAATGTGACCGGTAGCGACAACCGTGTCAGAATCATGGTGAAGGATGACGGCATTGGCTTCGAGCCGAAGACAAGCATCCCGCGCGGCAGCTCGGGGTTCGGCCTTTTCAGCATTCGGGAGCGTCTCAGTCACATTGGCGGGAAGATGGTCGTCAGGGCTGCCCCGGGAGCGGGAACAACCGTGATTCTCGATGTGCCGCTGGCAGCAGACGACGCGGTGCTCAACTCCTGACAGGAAGAAAACCGTGGACCGATTCCGGCCGGTTGTGATATAGAGCCGCCGTTTGATCGTTGAACTCTCACAGCTATAAAGGGGCAGGAATCTATGCATCCGGTAGTCAACCATTTGGCACAGTTACAGGAGCTAACGATGATACGCGACGAACAGCGTGTCGTCGCGGGTACCAGGAACCTCGACCAGTTGGATGCTTCGATTCGCGGCATGACATCCAAGCTGCCCAAAGACATGAAATCGCTTTTCGAGAAACTGCAGAAGAAGGGTCGGATTGTCGTTGCGCCGGTATCGCGCGATACCTGCGCCGCCTGCGGCATGAAGCTGGCCATCAGCCAGGTACAGGCGGTTAAACTGGCGCGGGAGATTCATAGCTGCCCGAACTGCGCGCGCGTACTGTACTTTCCCGCATCCGCCCCGCGCCGTGTCGCCGCTCGCACCAGGCGTACTGAAGCACGCAAGCCCGGCATTTCCCGGTTTTCGTCCGAGAACCTGATGGTCCCGAACCTTGAGAGCACGGACAAGGAAGGGATCATCGCCGAACTGGCACGAAAGATGGAGAGCGAGAATTTTATCGATGACGGCGAGAAACTGCTCGATGAAGTGCTTCGCCGTGAAGCCATCATGAGTACCTGTGTCGAACATGGGATGGCTTTTCCGCATGCCAGGGGAATCGAGGGCGGCGGTCTTGCTCTTGCGCTCGGTATCAGTCGGCAAGGGGTGGAGTTCGACGGCCATGTCGACGGCTTGACCCGCATCATCTTCCTGATAGCCATTCCGACGGCGGCGGCCGCCTTCTACCTGAAACTGCTTGCGGGACTTGCCGAAACGTTCACGGCGGCCGAGGCGCGTAAGACGCTTCTGGCCGAGAAAGATGCCACCGGGCTCTGGAAAGCGCTGGTCAAGCTTACCAGGAAGACCGTAAAATAGATCTCGGGCTGAAGCGCTTACCTCTGGAGGCCGGCGGGCTTCACTTTATGGCGAAAGAATGAGATTTCGATGAAGTCGACACTCATATGGGTTAGCTGTTTGTTGATCGGCATCCGGGTTGCCGCGGGGCAGGACGATCCTGCCAGCAAGTACAGAATCGAGAAGCTGCTCACGGATCTCAACCATTCCGAGTCATCCAACAAGAGCGCCCGCGAAGGCTTCATCGAGCTGGGGGATGAAGCCGTGCCGCGGCTTCTGCAGGAAGTGGCCAAGCACCGACAGTTGCCGGCATCGGTGCGCAGCGAAGAGGCAGCCCGCATGCTGGCTGAGTCCACGCGCGCCCTGAGAGTTCTTGCCGATATGGAGTCTCCGGCCGCCATTTCCGTGCTGTCGAAGACGGCCACTGCCGTTTACCTGACAGCCGGCGATCTCGTCTCCAGGCAGGAAACGAATGCCGAGAGGTGGAAGTCCGCTTTCAGGAATGAAGAGCTCGATTACCTGTATGGCTTCTTCTCTCAGAAGCGCGTTCGGGACATCTACGTTGAACTGGCGACAAACGTGATCAACCGGTACAAAGACGGGCGGTACGGCGTGTTTCGTTGGCGAACGTGCCGCTTGCGGTACGTGGATCACGTTCACATTGGTGTTGATATTCTGGCCGGTATACCCCTCATGATCCGCTACGACGATCGGCGCGTGGAAGACCTCTTGATTCAAATGCTGGAAACGATGCCCTACGAGATCTGCGATGGCCTGGGGTCCACGCGTGGCGTGGCGTCGGTTCTGTCGCCCGACGGGTTCAACACGGCCAGAATGGATTTGTCGAAGAGCGGCGTACCGTTCGACTACCGGATTCGGATGACATGCCTGCAGTACGTCAAGCAGCTTGGAGTCAAGAAGGCGGCGCCGGCGATCGAGCCTCTTCTCAAATCGCAGTTCGACGACGAACGTCGGATGGCACTGTCTGTGCTGCTTGAGCTCACCAAGGAAACAGACGACGACACGAAGAAGCCCGAAGCGAAGCCGGACCGCGTGTTCTTGCGGGACGGCAAGATCGTAAGCGGCAAGATCATCAACCGGGCGTTCACCATCAAGACCGCCTATGCGCAACTGCCGGTTAACGCGTCCGATGTCAGCTACATGCAGATCCGGCATCCTGTAAACGAGCACGACGTCATTGAAACGCGGAGCGGCGATCGCCTGACCGGCGAACTGCAAGACGTTGAGTTCGTGGTACAGGGGGCTGATGGCGCGCAGGTTCGAGTCGAAAAAGACGAGGTCGAAAGCATCGCCTTCGGGAAGTAGGTCGCGCTCAGAGCCTCGCCACGAACCCGCCGATTCGCTCCATGGCTTCCTGGATCTCCTCGATGTCCGTTGCGTAGGCGCAGCGGATGAACCCCTCGCCGGAGTCACCGAACGCAGTTCCCGGCACGCAGGCCACCTTCTCTTCGTCCAGGAGCCGCAACGCGAAATCGCGGGCAGAGAGGTCGAGATGAGCAACGGACGGGAAGGCGTAGAAAGCGCCCCTGGGCAGATGACAGGGCAGTCCAATCTCGTTCAAGGAGGCGTGGATGAAGTTGCGGCGTTTGCGGTAAGCTTCACGCATATCACGCATATCGGCATCGCCGCCACGCAGAGCTTCGAGGGCGGCGTACTGGCTCAGGATCGGCGCACAGAGCATGGAATACTGGTGAATCTTCATCATGGCTTCGGTCAAGTCCGGCGGCGCGCAGGCGAAACCGACGCGAAAACCGGTCATTGCCCATGACTTTGAGCAGCCGTTCAGGAAAACCGTACGGTCCTTCATCCCCGGCAACGTGGCGATACTCACGCGCTCACCCTCGTAGGTAAGCTCCGAGTATATCTCGTCCGACAGCACGATCAGGTCATGCTCGATTGCGAAGGCGGCTATCTCTTCAACGTCCTTGCGGTCCAGCGTGGCGCCCGTGGGGTTCGTGGGGAAGTTCAGGATCAAAGCCCTGGTGCGATCCGAAACACAGGCCTCAAGCGACTCCCGCTTCAACTTGAAGTCCTTCTCCCGTCGCGTTATCACCGGCACGGCACGTCCATGCGCGAAAGTCACCAACGGCGCGTACGAAACATAGCAGGGCTCATGGTAGATTACCTCGTCGCCGGGGTCGACAAGCGCGCGAATGGCGAGATCGAGAGCTTCGCTGACGCCGACCGTGACGAGCACCTCGGTCTGAGGATCGTAGTCCGCATCGTACGACCGCCGCACGTAGGCGGCAATCTCGCGGCGCAACTCCAGCAGTCCAAGGTTGGCCGTGTAGGAGGTGACCCCGTGCTCGAGCGCGTGGATCGATTCTTCGCGAATGTGCCACGGCGTAACGAAATCCGGTTCCCCGATGCCCAGGCTGATAACGTCCTTCCGGGCCGAAACGATCTCGAAGAAATCGCGAATTCCGGAACGCGGGACGCCTGCAAGATGGGAGGCGATCCGTGACCTATGGGCTGACCTTGAGTCGCTCATGCTCCTCGTCCGTGTGCATCAGGACTCCCTGGTCCTTGTAGGTTTTCAGCATGAAGTGGGTAGAAGTCGAAATTACGCCCTCGATCGTCGCGAGCTTATCGCTGACGAAGTAGGCAGTTTCCTTGAGTGTTCTACCCTTCACGAACGCCAGGAGGTCGTATCCGCCCGACATGAGGAAGAGTGACACGACCTCGGGGAACTTGCTTATGCGCTGCGCCACGCTGTTGAACCCGCCTTTTCGTTCGGGTGTAATGCGGATTTCGATCACGGCTTCGACATTCTCAAGATCGAGCTGGTCTTCGTTCACAATGGCCTGGTAGCCGCGGATGATTCCCTGCTGCTCGTATGCTTCGATGCGCTCCTTTATGTCTTCCTCAGACACGTCCAGCATCCTGGCCAGATTTTTCGGCGATTCCAGAGCGTTCTGCTTCAGGAGTTTCAGGAGTTCGTCCATAAGTGTCTCCTTACCTCGTTTACATCGTTTTACCGGTTTTATAGCATCGGGATGTCTGGTTGAATAGGAAATACACCGGTTGATGCCTTTTTTGCCAATAACCGGTCTTCTTTGTCCGTAGTACGTATGTGTGACGAATCGTCATTCGAGGAGAGCGATGCAAGCCTGGTAAGGCGCTTGCAGGATGGCGATATGGGCGCCTTCGATGCGATCTTTGCACGGTATGAAGTCGGTTTGCTGGCTTTTGTGAGGGGATTGTCGGGAGACCACGGTGCGGCCGAGGATATTACGCAGGAGTGTTTTGTTGAACTGGCAAGGCGCATTCGGCGAATCGATCCGGAGCAGGGGGTTTCGGGCTGGCTCTACAGGGTTGCCCGAAATCGGACGATCGACCTGCTGCGGCGACGCAAGCGAGTATGGCTGCCCGGGCCGCCCTTCTTCAGGCGCTGCGCCGGACGGGAGCATGACGGCAAGGACGCGCCACGGGCGCGAATGGAGCAGCATGAAGAGGCAGGGCACCTCCAGGACCTGCTCGACACGCTGCCGCACCGCGAGAAAGAGGTGCTGGCGATGCATTACTTCGGCGACCTGACATTTCGTGAAGTGGCGCAGGCACTCGGCAGGCCGCTGGGTACCGTGCTATGGCAAGCCAGAAGGGGGCTTCAGAGATTGAGAGCGGCTTATGGGAGACAAGCGAATGAACTGTGACGAGGCGATCGACCGTGTTCTGAAAGGCGGGGCATCCCTGTCGGAGGTGTCTCAACATCTTTCATCCTGCCCGGCCTGTTCGTCCATTGCCGACCTGACATCGGATCTGAGCGAGAGAGGACGGGCATTGAGGTGTGACAGGTTGAATCCGGACGCGGCCGCGCGACTGCGCAGGGAAGTGCAATGCGTTGTGGAGTTCCGGCCACGCGCACGACAAATGTCATCCCGGGACTTCGTGCGGCCGGGCCGGCGCCTGGCGCTGGCTACCTGCGCCCTGGTGTTGCTGGCGGGGGCCGCGCTGATGCTTATGCCGGGCGATCCCAACAGGCAGTTGACCGACCCTCAAGCGGTCCCCAGTGTAACTGCGGTGCGGTTTCACTATGACGAAGAGATCGATCGACTCAGTCGTCGCCTCGGCAGTCGTGTGCGGCGTTTCGAAAGCCGCCACCTGGGCGATACGCGACCGAACGACTTCAGACAGCGCGCAGCGGCCTTGAAGCACAGGATCGACTTCGGCGCAACGCGCGTGAGACGCGAGATGTAACTTTTGAGCAGACGTATATAAGGAGACAGGCCATGCACCCACGAAACAGAGTAAGAGAGATTGCCATGGTAGCCGGAATCTTGTTCTTCGCGCTATGTTTGGCCCTTCCGGCGTTGGGGCAGGACTCGCAGACCAGGCAATACCCACCTTCGCCCCTGGGGTCGGAATGGGAAGCGCTGGAAAGAGCGCTGGCCGATTTTCCCGACCTGAACCGGGAAGCCGTGATGGAGTTCATTGCCAGGGAATTCCCCGACGAACTGAGGGAATTCAAAGATCTATCGGTTCGTCATCTCAGTCGGGCAGTGGACCTGATGAGTCGCATGGTGGACGATGCGATCATCTGTCTCGAGGCCCGGCAGCGGGATCCCGAGCTATTCGAGAAGTTGATGCGGAAGCGAGCCTTGGAAAAACGCTCGATTAAACTGGCCGAAACGTGCCGCACGACCGAAGGCGAAGAGAGAGAACGGGCGGTTGCCGAACTGCGAGAGACGCTTGCCGAGATATTCCTGTTGAAGCAGGAATTTATGAAGGCGGACCTGTCCAGGCTGGAAAAAGAACTGGACGAACTGAGGGGTCTCATTGCAAAACGCGAATCGCGGCGGGAAGGTCTGATTGACCGTCGCCTGGGAGATATGCTGGGGGAGTGTGAGGATATTCCGTGGTGAAGGAGACATACCCATCCCGCTAATCAGTGCCTCCAGGCATTCAAAAATGAGCTTGAACAACATCAGGGTAGTGCTCGTGGAGCCGCTCTACGGTGGCAACGTGGGATCGGTTTGCAGGGCCATGGCGAACATGGGGTTGTCGAACCTGGCCATTGCATCGCCGCGACCGTTGAACATGAACGAGGCCCGCATGATGGCCTGCCACGCCACTCACATCCTGGACAGCCGGACAGTTCATGACACACTAGCGGAGGCCGTGGCGGACTGCGGGCTAGTGATGGGGGCCACCGCTCGGACGGGACTGTATCGCGCGCATGCGAGGACGCCGCGCGAGTGGGCCGGAAAAGCATTGGAGACGACGCGGACCGGAAAGGTGGCGATGG
>Ga0180435_10004486_pt1 | contig 13759 bp, 8 predicted proteins | sample SS_ome_3_FD_132467 | JGI IMG/M metagenome (GOLD analysis project Ga0180435, IMG submission 132467) | Hypersaline lake sediment archaeal communities from the Salton Sea, California, USA - SS_3_S_1 metaG | ecosystem: Environmental > Aquatic > Non-marine Saline and Alkaline > Hypersaline > Sediment... | reverse complement strand
TTGGATTGCACCGTACCCTGCCAGATCTGTTTTTTGTTCTTCCCGTCAAATACATCCATAATCAGGGTACCCACACGGTAACTTCGCTGGGAATACCTGGTGTTGGTATATCCGTAGCCCCATCCGGTATCGTAAAGGTCGTAAGCTCCGTGGGCCGATCCGGTGTATTTGTTGTAGCGCGAAACTCCGGTCTTTTTATTAAATACGATGAAGAGACTGACATCCATATCGCCTCCCTGCGGAACATAGCTCATTCCTCTGGCTGAAAATTCCTTCTTAAAAGCATCATAGATGATATCCTTATCTTCCTGATCAAGTTCCTTCTCGCTATCGGCCTGCCAGCCAAGGAAGCTGTAGGTCTTAAACCCTGAGAAATCGGTGTCGTCCTTCGTGTCTGAAAGAACCGATACAGATGAGCAGGATGCCAGAAGGATTGCGCTTACCACTATAAGAGCCGCGTGAATGCTTTTCATGATTGATTGAATTAGATGCCAGATGTAAATAATTGCCGAAGGTAGATAAAACCTACGGATTTCTTCACCGGAAAATCACCCACGACCGGAAAATGTTAGCTGCCTAATCCACCTTTCGAAAATAGACATTCCTAATTCTGCCGCTGGAGACTTTGCATCCGGTAATGCTACCTGAAGTGTCCCGCACAAAGTCCAAGGCCCCGAAAAACCAGGTATTCCCTGAAAAGTTGTCCCGTTTCACCGGGCTCAGGATAATATCGCTGTGCCTCTGATGCCTGGCTCTGAGCGTATCCTGCTCGTTTATGAATTCGTAGCTGGTGCTTAACTCATCGCTGTAAAACTCTCCCTCATATTGGGAAAGCTCTACGAGTTCCGGATCAAAATCCGCCAGCCGGGGTGCAATGCTAATTTCTCCGTTCTGATGAATTCTCAGGGATTCAATCTCCTGGCCGTCATTTCTGGCAAAAGATACCTGGACATTCGTGCCCAGCACGTCAAATTTGGAAGTGGTGACCGGCTTAAGTTTCACGTCGTCCTCTCCGGTCATCCGGGCGATCAGGTCCGCTTCCTCCATTAGTATTTTAATGATGACACCGGGCCCTGCTTCGTAATCTCCCAGATACGCATTCAGAGTATCCGGATCGATGACCGGGCCTTCAGTTTCTTTGGAAAGCTCTTCATCCTTTTTTTGCTCCTTCCCCTTTTTGTCTTCCTCCTTTTCGGATTCTGCTTTCTTTTTTTGAATGGCATCGGCCAGATACAGGTTCATCACCCGGTTGGATATGCCCGAGGGATTAAATGCACCATAGTTACTTAAAACAACGACGGAAAATCCCTGCTCCGGGACCCTGGTAATATTGGACCTGTAACCGGCATCGGCCCCTCCGTGACCTATACATTCCAGTCCCCTGTAGTTGAAAACACTCTGACCCAGTGCATAATTTATGGTGTCGCCCTTGTTCAGGACAGCTTTTGTCCGGAGCTTCTTTAAGATCGAAGCATCTCCCACCACTGGATCCTCGAAGTTCAGGGCCCACAGGCTCATATCCTCCACATTGGTGAACAGGCTGGTGGCTCCCACGTTTGCATAACTCAATACACTCTTTTTATACGCTTTCCCCTCCCTCTTGTAGGAATAGGCCCTGTTCTTTACAATAAGCTCATGGTCGTCATAGAACAGGGTATGGTTCATCTGCAGGGGCCTGAATATCCGTTCCTCGGTAAATTGGGCAAAGCTAAGGCCTGAAACCCTGGCCACCACTTCAGCGAGCAGGGTATATCCTGTATTGCAATAGAGCATTTCTTCGCCCGGCTCAAAATTTAGTTCCTTTTGCTTGCTCACCAGCTTCAGGATGTGTTCCCGGGTGATCACATCATCCAGACGCCATCCGGCCAGAGCTAGCAGGTTCCACTGATCGCGAAGGCCGCTGGTATGATGGGCCAAATGACGAAGGGTAATAGTCTTTCCAAAGTCGGGTACTTCGGGGATGTACTTTCTCACATCATCGTCCAGACTGAGCAAACCATCCTTCTCGAGCAGGAGGATGGAAAATGTGGTGAACTGTTTGGATACCGATGCGATATGAAAAATGGTGGAAGAAGTGACGGGAATATCGTATTCCAGGTTAGCCATCCCGTAGCCTTTTTTAAAGACAATCTCCCCATCCTTAACAATGGCAACGGCAGCTCCCGGCCTGTTTTCCCGGTCCACACTGGAGAAAATCTTATCCACTTCCTTGCCTTTTGTTTCTCCTTCCTGGGACTGTGCGTAAAGGGAATTCAGGCTGAAAGCCAGGAACAGAAAGGACATCCTGTAGTATGCTGCATTGCGGAATATTTTCATGCGATGAATTTTTTTAATCTGCGTGCAAGGTAGGTTTCGATCCGGTGAATGCCAAGAAAAACCAGATGCTATTTGACTGTCGGTTGAAGTACCTGAGCAGCAAAAGGATTTTTTTCAGCCACAGGGGAATAATTCCATGGAGGTGAGATGCAGTCCAGACACCAGTGTCCTCCTTTCAATACTGCATGGGCCGTCATCCTGAAAGAATGGCCCTGGCAACATTTCCAGTCCAGGGGCCTGTTCATATGACCGTCCCAGGCTAAGGATTTCAGCAAGCCGCCCCTGAAAGAAGCTGCTTTTTGAAGCTCCTCAAAAGCAGGCTCCCCGAGGCTTTCATCGTATCCGTGTTCCAGCCTTACATGGGATTGATGGTGGTCCAGGGAGGGCATATCCCGATCCCAATCCGGAATCCTTTCATAAGCCTCCATGGATCCATAAAAGGCCCGTATCTTGTCTTCATCCCTGTTGACTACCCAGTTCAGGGTTCCATCCCTTCGCCGGGCCAGTTTTTTCAACTGTCCCCTGGTGGCCCCTTCCACGATCCATCGATAGGGAGGGATATACTTGTTGTACCAGGCTGTGATCTTAAGATACCAGGGCAAACATCTCCAAACCTCACGAAAATAATCTTCCAGCGTCTGCCCTCCCTCCCAATGTTTCAGATAATCGTTCAGCTTTCCAGAGTCTTCAAAAAACTGCATATGAAAGTTCTTCAAAGCAAACCAGCGCCTCTCCATGACCTTACGGTAGCGGATTCCCAGCATGGAATAGATACGGTCCAGAAACTCAAGGAAGGTAATCCGGCAGTGCGGTCCCCCCGACACATTGTAGTAAGCGCCCCAGAATGTGGAATCCTTGTCCTGCTCCAGACAGGCGATCAGAAGCCGGCCTGAGTCACGTGCAGTGATATTCTCCATAAATGAGTAGATGGGCTGGTGGAACATGATGGGATCCATCAGAGAAAATAGTCCGGGGATCATAATAAAAGTCTGCCGGAGAGAAACCCGGTGTTTGATCCTCGACTGCATAACTGCCAATTCGCCCCTGACCTTGCTCAGGGCATAGTGGTCAAATATGCTTGGTTGCACCGGATCGCCCGTACGTCCCACATGCACAGGAGGCAGCCGGTCGCCGTACTCGGCAATGCTTCCAATGTACACCAGGCGGATGTGTTCCGGATTCTCAGACTCGATGGCTTCCACCAGGTAGCGGGTACCCCGGGCATTCACCTTGTCAGCCATGTCCGGATCGCGATCGGCAGCCGGTGAAATCAGAGCCATGGTATGCAGGCACCAGTCGATACCCCTGCAGGCTCTAAGCACATCCTCCCGTTTCAGGGCATCTCCCCACACAATATTCAGTTCCCCGCCCCTTGACCGGGTTTGATATTTGCGAAATTTCCTGTGATTCTTGCGGGAGGGCCTCAGGAAAAGAACAATGTCATAACGGTCGCGCTTTTCCCACAGCAGCTTAAAGGCTTCAAAGCCCATGGATCCGGAGGCTCCGGTAAGAAGTACTACCTCTTTGCGTTTATTCATGTTCTATTTCAGTCCAAGCTCCTGTCCTGCTTCCAGAAGGCGGATAGATTCGTCGATGCGTTTACGGACAGTTTCGGCCCGCTTGGCCATATTGATCCAGATGTTGTATTGTTTCTGGGCACGAGCGGCCAGGGCAAAATAGTTATCCCTGGCTTTGGGATGGGCCTGGAAAGCACTCAGCAATGCGGCCGGAAGAGATTCATCCACCTCGGGAGGCTTGATGCCCTTGTCCCACATACCATTTGCCTTTCCCTCCTCGATGGTAAGCATCCCGGGAGCTTGCATGCGACCCTCCAGGATCAGCTCCTCCACACGTTTTTTATTATGTTCCGACCATGTGCTGGTGGGCTTACGCGGAGTAAACTTCCGCATATACTCCTTTTCGTCGATGCGCCTCAAAAGGCTGTCCACCCAACCCATACAAAGCGCCTCATCCAGGGCTTCCTGATAACCAAAGGGGACCTTCGCAGCATCTTTTTTCTTTCCATAGCCTTTTTTTTGAAAGACCAGCCAGACCACCTTTTCCTTATTGTGGTTTTCCTCCAGCCAATGCTTCCAGGCTTCAATGCTTTTTGCCCGAAGTGGATTCATACCCCTAATGTAAGGAATTAGTCTTAATCGTTTCGCAGGGCTGAATAGATAGATTCCCTGTTTAATGCCGAACGGCTTACCACCTGGATCCAGATCCATCCGTTGACCACCAGTACCACCAGCCAGAACAGGATGGAGATAAAAGAGGTACCCGTATGGGAATTCAGAATGGAGGGAAGCGTAGCCAGAATGGCTGCCACAAAGCCGGTACCGATGCCCGTCAGCAGCAGAATCATATATTCCCGGATAATCAGCTTCCGGATCTTCCTGCGTTCATATCCCACGGCTTTTAAAAGGGCTATCTCCTGTTTTCTTTCCAGGATGCTGCGCGAAAGCACCACCATCAGCCCAAAGGTGCCCACCAGCAATCCCAGGGCACCCAGAGCCATGAAAATGGACAGGTAGGCATTGGTAACTGAATTAAATTCGGCCAGCCTGGTGGCCGTGCGGTCCATGTCCCATCCCAGATCGCGCATGCCCCTTCCCAGCTCAGAGCTGATCGTTGCTGTATCGCTCAGTGCTCCCTCTACCAGGAATACATGCGTTCCACTGCTTTCAGGAAACTGCTCCAGGAAATTCTTATCGGATATGATCACATTTCCCTGGAACACCGACGGGGCCAGTCCCCCGATTAAAAGCAGATCCATTTCTCCGCCGTTGGAATTGGTGTAATGCAGGGTATCTCCCACCGACAATCCCAGTCCCCACTTGATCACCGTTTCGTCGGCAATGGCCGGGATGAGTCCGCCGGGCAGTTCTTCCTGCAGGGAAAGCCAGGGATTCGCTTCATCCAGATAGTCCGTTCGTGTCACAAAGGAGAAGCGGCCATCCAGTAAGGCCGGATCTACCCCCAGCACCTGCGGATTGATGATCTTGTTCAGGTTCAGGCAACTGGCATCGTCGCCATCGGCCTTTCTGAACTGGACAAAGGAATAGTCTTCTCCCAGGCTGTATTCGTAACGGACTTCCGGATTGTTTAGCTGCTTTAGCACCGGGGCGCTGGATTCGGCAAAATAGAGGAAGCCGCCTGTACCACTAAGGGGATCCTCTGCATTGGCATACAGGTCTTTTCGGTTGCTCCCGGTGGAGATCACCAGGAAGGCTCCAATGGCGAAGAGAATGACAATGCTCATGCTTCGCACCAGGTTCCTTCGTGCATTTTTTCTGCTCAGGAGCGGCAAATCAAAGTTTTCTTCCTGACCCCTTGCTGCACGTGACAGGTACCAGTGGAAAAAGGCTAAGGAAGAGATCAGCAGCAATCCGCCGGCTGCAAAAAAAACAGGCACATTGACGACCTCCCTGCGAATAAGCTGGGACGCCACCAGGATCAAAGAAGTCAGTCCACCCAGCACCCAGCTTATGGCACTCAGTTTATTCCAGGCATGTACTCTGCTGCGACTACTTTCACGGATCTGCTTCTTATGCGCGGAAATATGCCCTTTGAGTTTACGGTTTAATGGAAACCAAAGGGCCAGAAAGGCTATGGCCAGGGTCAAAACCAGTCCGGTGGCCAGGGTGGAAAGATTGATATCGAGAAACATCATGTCGGTGCGGACCACATCGCTCCAGACCCCGTTCAGTGCCTTAAACACCAGTCGGTTATATAATACAGCAAGCAACAAACCAGACAGTGATCCCACCAGGGCTACCAGCATACTTTCCCATAGTACGATACGCCTGACAATCCTAAGCGGAATACCCATCACCACCAGTGTCCGGAGTTGTTCACTCCGGCTTTCCAGGTTTAGCAGAAAGAGCAGGACACTGAGCAGTATCCCTGCCACCAGAAGAAAAAAGCTGAGACCGCCAAAGAGCTGGGAGAAATCAACCCCGCTCCCTGCTGCCTCATAACCTTTGGAGCGGGAATCTTCCAGTGCAAAACCCAGCATGGACGGATCTATGGATCCTGCCAGGGATTCTTCCAGATCATCCAGGCTGAGGCTTTCCATGGCTTGAGGATCATCACCAAGTATGGGATACCTGAATGAGGTATAGGTCCCGAAGCGGTTCTGCCAGAGCTCGATGGCCCGCGACCGGGAAATGAAGGCCTTGGGGATTCCTCCATATTCATCCCAGTAATCTTCGTCCTTGTCCCGGATGCTTTCCAGTTCGATGGGCACCCCCGTATCCCAGTCTCGGCAGTTGCCGGCATCGGAAAGTCCGGGCAGATCGGGCATCAGCATCCCGTCGCCGAACCTGCCTTCCAGGGGAACAATGGATTTCACCACAAAAGGCAGGGTTGTGTCACTTAGTTCCCGCAGGGGACCCACCACGAAATAGTTCAGGCTGAGGGTATCGCCTTCTTCTGCTTTCAGGTCTTCAGCCATCCATTGGTTGATGATTATCTCATGGGGCTTCAACCAATCGTCGGGAAGGGTGGATACAAAGGAGTAGGGTGTGGATGCATCGGCGTAGGAAACCTGGTTCACGAAGTAGGTCAGAATACCTTCACTCCGCTCAGCTGCCTCTGTGAGTATATCAGAAAGCACATCATCAATAAATACCCGGTCGCTGGTGAGCTGGAGCATTTGAAGATCCTCCAGAAGCTCCAGCTTCAATCCGGCATCGGCTGCCGCAAATTGATCCTGCACTGCCTTCCATATGTCCTGCGTATTCACCTGGTCCTCAGTTGCCAGAAGCATTACGTTGATACGGCCGCTGAAGTCCATCAATTCCTGCAGTACTGACAGGGAGATAAACACGTTAAAGGGGGCTGTCTGTGAGACTTTCAGATTAAATCGTCCCAGCGTTTCATCCTCAGCCACAGCTTTTACAGCGGCACGCAGACTTACCACGTTTTCGGCATCGGAAACAAAGGGGGCATTCAGGGGAATCAGGCTTGCCTTTTCTATCCTCAGGAGCACATCGTCGCCCACATCCAGGCTTAAGCGGTTGGCCAGGTTCCGGCTGATGATCACCGAATCGCCTGAAAGTTTGCTGTAGTAATCCCGGGTCCCGGCAAGCTTTTCAAAATCCTTATCCACTCCCAGTACCTGGATGTTATTTACCCGCCTTTGTCCGCCATCGGCAGAGGCGCTCCCCTCCTGCAGCAGCATCGAAGACACGGGAATCTGTATTTGCTCTTTCACCCTCTCACTCAGATCACTGGTGAAATAGCGGTCACCTGCCTGCAGCACGTGGCTGATCTCTCCCAGGCGATGTTCCACTATACGGTTCAGGCTGTACTTGACCGAATCGCCCACAACCAAAGCTCCCGTTAATACTGCACCACTTATGGCTATGCCAAGGGCCAGCAGCAGGTTCTTCCTGGCATAGTGGATCAGATTGTTTTTTATAAATCCGGATACGGTCATTTTGCTAAAAGATCAATGGGATGGTTTAGATTTGCTCCAAGGTACCATTCTTAAATTCCAGGGTCTTTCCCATCCGTTTTGCCAGATCCAGCGAATGGGTCACCATCATCAGGGTAAGCCCGTCCTTCTGATTCAGTTCAAGCAGGAGATCTGCCATCTTTTCCACATTCTCCCGGTCCAGGGCACCGGTGGGTTCATCAGCCAGCAGAATGGACGGTCCGTTGATCATGGCTCGTACGACTGCTGCCCGCTGACATTCTCCTCCCGAAAGTTTTCCGGGAAGTTTGTTCCGGTAATCCCAGATACCCACCCTCTTCATTAAGGTTTCGGCCCTTTCCAGTTTTGCACCTCGTTCCGTCTTATCGGTGTTGACCAGGGTAGGAATTAGCACGTTTTCCAGAAGAGTGCACTGAGGAAGCAGGTGATGGAACTGGAATACAAAGCCAATCTCCTGGTTTCGATAGCGATCCATCTCTGTTTGTGAGAGTCCGGTAATCTCATTTCCGCGAAACTCCACCTGACCCTGATCGGGATAATCGAGTCCGCCAATCAGGTTCAAGAGGGTGGTTTTACCCGATCCGGAGGGTCCCAGGATGGCAATACACTCGCCCTCTTCCACCTCCAGGTTTAAATCCTTGAGCACAGGTCTGTAGGTAGAATCGGCCTTGCTGCCGAAACCCTTGGTGATTCCCTTAAGTGATAGTATCATTATGAGTGCATTTATTTTACAGCAGGCTCGGGCTTCAGATTTGCCACAGCCTCCTGGTAGATCTTAACCATGCGTTCGGCTTGCATATCGATGTGAAAGTGCTCTTCCACACCAACTTTTCCCTGCCTGCTCAGCTGATCCAGTTTTTCCGGATCCTTAAGAAGCTGCTCGAGGGATGAAGCCAGGGCTTCCGGGTTATTCTCCTTGTATATCAGACCACCGCCGGTGAGCTCTACGATCTCGGGGAAGGCTCCCAGCTCGGGTTGAACCACTGGTACACCCGAAGCCATACATTCCAGCAGGTAGATACCGAAGGCCTCTCCATTCCGAACCGGTACGCTTACCATGGAAACTTTCTGAAAATACTCCCTGAGACCCACCTCTTCAAAATCGTCGTGTATCTCCACCTGATCCTGAAGTCCGTGCTCTCTGAGCTTATGTTTTATATCGCTAATATATTTCCTGTCGTCTCCGGTGGAACCACCCGTAAGTACCAGACCCACATCCTGATACTCTTCCTTCTGCTTCAGCAGGATGAAGGCATCGATGAGGATGTCCAGTCCGTTTTCATGACACATTCGTGAGATGTATCCAATGTTGCGTTTTTTCTCTGAAACCGGCTGGAAGGTATAATCTGCGGGATCTACTCCAATGTGTACAGTGGCCAGTTTCTCCCCGGGTATGTCCATCTGCTCCTTCATTACCCGTGCGTAGTAATCACTGACCGAGATAAAGGAACTCACGTGCTCGCCCTTTTTCGACATCAGTTTCCAAACGCTGTCCCTGGCGGAAGGTTTCATTACATCGACCCATACGTCTTCGTCCTGCAGGCTGCAGATCACCGGAACCCCAAGCCTTTCACCCAGTTGCTGGGCCAGACCCAGCAGGAGGGCATTGGATAAATGGACCACATCGGGAGCGCAGTTCTCCACGATCCAATCCACCATACGCTCCAATTCATCCTTTTGCTGTCCTTCCTCGCCCAGCAGCATGCTCACGGTCATTTCTTCCAGGCCCTTGGCCCTGGTCGACCCGGCAAATTTGGAGGCAAGCTTTAACATGGGCTTGGAATTCAACATATTGTCGAACCATGAAGGTGCCTTTCTGAAGATGGGATACAGCTGTTTGAGGTAGATGCTGATGGCACCGTAAAAGACCGGGATTTCCCGGCTTAAATCGTGTTCATCGGCAAACAGTGGAAGGTACATGGGTAATTTGACCACCCGGTGGTCAGATTTTCTCATCGCTTCCACGTATTTGGAATCCCGCAGGCAATTGCCGCAGTAAAAACTTCCTCCCGATCCCGGGATTATGTGCATGATATTCATCTCAATCCTTTCTTATTTCTTTCCAAAACAATACAATCGGCCGTCATCGCCACCCACATAGAACCGTTGGTTTACCACGGCCGGATTGGAATACACGGCCGTTCCAAGTTCGTAGGTCCACTCAAGTTTTCCACTTTGCCGGTCCAGCAGGAACAAATCGCCACGCATACTGGCCGCCAGGACCTTTTTTCCTGCGACCACAGGTGAAGCATCCACTGGTCCGCCCGTGTTATACTTCCAGACCAGTTTTCCGGACTTTTTGTTCAGACAGTACACGAATTTATCCTGGTTTCCGATGTACACATTATCCCCATATATAGAAGGGGAGCCGATAAAGGGCAGGTTGGACTGGGGATTCTCAAATACCCAGCTCACTTCCTGGTCCAGCAGGTCAACCGCCGAAAAGCGGCCGTCGTAGTCGCCCACATAGGCTACATCACCATCCACTCCTGCCGAACTGGCCACATAGGTAGAAATGGACATGCTGCTGCGCACCTTGCCGGTGAGGACATCCACCATATGAATGAAGCCATCGCAGCCTCCGAATACGGCCATACCGCTGTAAAGGGCACAGGCTCCGTTGATGAAGTTGTCAGTCTCGTACTTCCACTTTCCCGCGCCGGTGGATGGGTCCACCCCATGCAGGTAATAATCGTAACTCCCCACAAGTACCACCTCCTGCCTTCCTTTCTTGTAATAGGCCGGTGATCCCATGATCTGATTCTCGGTCTGATAGGTCCATCGAATGGCTCCCGATTGCAAATCAATGGCAAACAGGGTTCCGTCCAGGTTTCCCACATACACCGTTCCATCGACGATGAGTGCCGGTGCTTCAATGCTGTTTTCGGTATTGATTTTCCATTTGAGGCTTCCTTCGGTGGTAATTCCAAAAAGATAGCCCCTCATGGTACCCACCACCACGATGCCATCGCACACCACAGGAGCCGCTTTGATGCCATCCTGGGTATGGAAATTCCATAACATGGCAGGATTATCGGGGAGTGAAGCCTTACTTACACCCGTCAGCTGTGCATCTCCACGGAAATTGGTCCAGCAGGAAGATCCCTGGGCTTCCAGGCGGGGCATGGTGGTGGCCATTAGTAAGGCCATCAAAATATAGCTAAATACTTGCTGCCTTGAATTTTTCATAACCTTCCTTGTTAAATTTCAACTATTCATTATTAATCCTTCTATTTCCGGCTTAAGGCCCCAGTGGGACAGGCATCTGCCACTTCCAGGGCTGCTGTCTTCAGTCCTTTTGCCGTGGATTCCCCAAAGGGTACCCCCACCACTACTTCAAATCCCCTGCCAATAAAGGTGAGGCCAAATTCATCCTTGTACTTTTCCGTGATCCTTACACAGATGCCGCATTTGATGCATTTACTGGCTTCGTATACAATCTGATCGTGCTGGTATTGTTTGGTGCAGGTCAGACGCTCTTCCGATTTGAATCGTTTCTGATCGGCTGCATAAGCATCCGAGTAGATGCGCAGCTTGCAGGTTTCCAAATCGCGACAGTCGCAATGCAGGCAGCGGGCCGCCTCTTCCATCACCTGCTCTTTTGTGAGTCCCTCTTCCTTCACCGCAGGTTCCAGACGCTTGCCTTCCACCGATTCTTTCAGGTACTCGGCATATTCGGCCGGGATAAGCTTGCCAAAGCGGGAGTTAAATGTTTTTGGTTCGCCCAGCACTTTCTCCTGCCTGAGGAACTGATCCACACTGAAGCTTAGCTCCTTGCCCTGGCCCAGAACCCTTATGGCCATCTTGGCCGGACGAAGTGCACTTCCTGCCACAAATACTTTGCTGTCTCCCACCTGGTAGGTATTCCCGGTGGCTTCGATTCCGCGTGCATGCATGGGCAGATCCCAGGAAGCGACTCCGCTTTCCCCCTTGCCCACAGCCACCACCACTGCATCCAAAGCTCTGACCAGTTGTTGAAAGGTCTGGGCATCCACTTCTTTGTTCAACTCAAATTCCACTCCGGCGGCACCAATCAGGTCAATCTCTTTCTGAAGCACTTCCGGCGGAAGCTCTAAGGCATCCACTTCCTTGCAAAGGCTTCCTCCTGCCTTTTGGTTCCGGTCGATGATCCTGCATTGATGCCCTTTCAGGCTCAGGTAATAGGCCGCAGCCAGACCGGCCGGACCGGCACCGATGATGGCCACCTTCTTGCCACTGGGCGAGGCCTGGGGAGCCTGCCAGGATTTTTCACTTTTCAGGTCCTCATCGCCGGCAAAGCGCTTTAGCAGGCAGATGGAAACTGCTTCATCGATGGAACGGCGGCGACAGGCTCCCTCGCAGGGAGCTGAGCAGATCCTGCCCAGAACCGAGGGAAGGGCAATGTCTTTTTTGACCACCTGAAGAGCTTCGTCAAATTGTCCCCGGGCCAGCAAACGGTTCATCAGGGGAATATCCATATGGGCCGGGCAGCTGATCTGGCAGGGTGCTTCGCAGTCGCCCACATGCTCGCTGAGCAGGAGTTCCAGGGCGGTTTTACGTGCTTCCCGAACTTCCTCATCCTCCGATACGATATCCATTCCCTCTTCTGCATTCAGAGAACAGGAAGGTATGATCTTTCCGCTGGGCCGGTCCTTTACCACGCAAACCATGCAGGAGGTAAAATGTTCCTCATCCTTCAGGTAACACATGGAAGGTACTTCGGTGCCCGTATCGCGGATCACTTCCATCAGCACTTTCCCCTCGGGTGCTTCAACCTCCTTGTTATCGATCTTAAGCTTCACCATTTCCTTTTTGTGCTTCTATCGGGTAATCACTGCGTTTTCGGGACAAACCTGTTTGCATCCGTCGCATTTGATGCAAAGTTCATTGTCCACTTCGTGTTTCTCGTGGGGCTTAAATGCAATGGCATCCACCGGACAGTCCTGGGCACATAGTGTGCAACCAATACAGTCGTCCGTAATCTCGTAGCGGATCAGTTCGGTACATTTACCTGCAGGACACTCACCCCGGATATGGGCCTCGTATTCCTCTCTGAAATACTCCAGGGTTGAAAGAATGGGATTGGGTGCCGTACCGCAAAGGGCACAGAGACTACCCTTCTTTGTCCAGGCAGCCAGACTCTCCAGGTTTTCCAGATCCTGTTCCGTTCCTTTCCCCGAGGTGATCTTCTCAAGGATCTCCAGCATGCGTTTGGTGCCAATGCGCCCAAAGCTGCACTTTCCACAGGCCTCGTTCTGGGTAAACGTAAGGAAATAACGGGCTATATCCACCATGCAGTCGCTATCGTCCAGGACCACCAGTCCGCCCGATCCCATCATAGCTCCCACCTCTTTGAGAGATTCAAAATCGATGGGTGTATCTGCTTTCCATGAGGGAACACAACCTCCTGAAGGGCCGCCAATCTGCACCGCCTTAAAGGACCTGCCACCGGCCACACCTCCGCCGATCTCTTCCACGACTTCACGAATGCTCATGCCCATTGGGACTTCGATAAGTCCACCCCTGGCCACCTTTCCGGCCAGCGCAAACACTTTGGTCCCCCGCGAAGTCTCCGTACCCACCTTATTAAAGGATGCAGCCCCGTTTTTGAAAATATAAGAGATCTGGGCAAAGGTTTCCGTATTGTTGACCAGGGTGGGTCGGCCCCACAGGCCCTTCACGGCCGGGAAGGGTGGTCTGATCCTGGGAAAACCCCGTTTCCCTTCGATGGATTCCATGAGTGCGGTTTCCTCACCGCAGACAAAGGCTCCGGCTCCCTGGTACACTGTAAGCTCAAAATCGAAGCCCGATCCCAGGATGTTTTTACCCAGAAATCCTCTTTCCCGACATATTTCCAGGGCCTGCTGTACCCGGGTAACAGCCAGGGGATATTCAGCCCGGATATAGAGGATGCCCTCGTCGGCCCCTACGGCATAACCTGCTGCCACCATGCCCTCAATGATCCTGTAGGGATAGGATTCCAGTAACATGCGATCCATAAAGGCTCCAGGGTCGCCCTCATCG
>Ga0180435_10004482_pt1 | contig 13761 bp, 11 predicted proteins | sample SS_ome_3_FD_132467 | JGI IMG/M metagenome (GOLD analysis project Ga0180435, IMG submission 132467) | Hypersaline lake sediment archaeal communities from the Salton Sea, California, USA - SS_3_S_1 metaG | ecosystem: Environmental > Aquatic > Non-marine Saline and Alkaline > Hypersaline >... | reverse complement strand
TGGTCAGGGGCGTTGTGTTGGCGGCGCTGTAGTTGGTGATGCTGAGCTTGTAGGCAAGGAAGTCTTTGGTTTTTTAAGAACGGCGGGGCCCACCATGAGTCCGTTCAATGCCTGGACCTTCCTCAAGGGCCTGGAAACCCTGAGCCTGCGTATGAATGCCCATTCCTCGAGTGCACTGGAGCTTGCACGTTGGCTGGAAGCGCACCCCAAAATTGAACGCGTGTATTACCCAGGACTGGAATCTCATCCCCAGCATGATTTGGCAAAGCGTCAGATGAAGGGCTTTGGAGGCATCGTCTCCTTTGATGTGGCTGGCGGTAAGGAGGCAGGCTGGAAAGTGGTGGATGCCACCGAGGTTATCTCCATAACGGCGAACCTGGGTGATACCAAGACCACAATTACACATCCGGCGACAACAACTCATGGGCGCCTGACTCCTGAAGAGCGTGAAGCTGCGGGTATTAGCGATGGCCTGATTCGCGTATCGGTTGGACTGGAGTCAATCAATGATATCCGTGCTGATCTTGAGCGAGGGCTTGGCCAGGTTTGATGGAGAGCCTCGATCACAAAGCCATATTGCTGGAGTTGTTTCGTGCGTCGCTGGCAAGTGTCAGCGGAAGACCGGCGGTCAGGAACTATCTGGAAGAAAAGCCAATTGCCCATCAGCCGCATGTTATTGCAGTAGGTAAGGCTGCCTGTGCCATGGCGCAGGGTGCAATAGATGCCCTGGAAGATAACGTCGAGAACGTATTGATCATCACCAAGGTTGGCCACCTTGAATCAGTATGTAACAGGACAGGGGTAGAATGCCTGGAGGCCGAGCATCCAGTGCCAGACGAATCCAGTCTCCAGGCGGGTGCACGGTTACAGGCATTTGTTAATGACAGGACCTCAGGGCCATTTCTGTTTCTGATTTCTGGTGGTGCTTCAAGCCTTGTCGATGTATTGCCGGACTCGATTGGGCTGCAGCAGCTGAGTGAACTGACCAGCTGGTTGCTGGCCAGTGGTATGCCGATTCAGGAGATGAATCGTTTTCGTCGCAGCCTGTCCTGTATCAAGGGTGGGAAACTACTAGCTCATATCGATACTGATGCGGCGGTTGATGTACTGCTGATCTCTGACGTCATGGGCGATGATCTTGAAGCGATTGGTTCAGGGCTGTGCTTCCCGATACGCGATGTCATTGATGAATCTATCCTGCCTGATGCCATTCGAGACTGGTGGCAGGCCTGTCCACAAAAGGCACCTGATCGTGTCGTGCCGCATCAGATAGTCGCTTCGCTGAGTCAGGCAATGGCAGCGGCCCGTGATAAAGCTGCTCAAATCGGTTTGCCTGTATTCATGCATGAGCAACTGCTTACCGGTGATGCGGCTAGAGAGGGTGAGCGAATTGCAAGATCGTTGATAGATGAACTGGAGCCAGGGGTTCATATCTGGGGTGGAGAGACTACGGTCCGTCTGCCGGAGAACCCGGGTCGAGGTGGTCGTAATCAGCACCTGGCCCTGAGTGCCGCGCGGATACTGTCAGGCTCAACGGGTATTAGTTTGTTATCTGTAGGTACCGATGGGACAGACGGTCCCGGCAGTGACGCCGGAGCGTTGGTAGATGGTGGTACGATAAATCGAGGCCAGCTCGAAGACCAGGATGCAGAGACTGCGCTTATTTGGGCTGATTCAGGTAGCTTCCTGGAATTATCAGGTGACCTGGTTTCAACAGGACCAACTGGTACCAATGTCATGGATCTCGTGATTGCCTTAAAATCATAATCACTATGTCTGAATCATCTCTCTATAAGCGCGTGCTTGATGCCCTGCAGGCCCCAGAGCCCGAACAGAAGTGCGCGTTAACTTCCAGTCTTTACCAGGACTGGTGTGCTGGGGGTATGTCCCGTGAAGCAGATGATGAAGTAGTGAGAATCGAGGCCCCGGGAAGGCCTGAAAGGCCCGAACTGGTGAGTCCACACAAGGTGCCGCACCGTAAGCTCTCCAGTAATGAGGGCAGGGCAGCGTTAATCCATGCGATTACACATATCGAGTTCAATGCCATCAACCTGGGACTGGATGCAGTCTATCGCTTCAGAGAGATGCCGGATGATTTTGTTAAGGACTGGCTTCAGGTTGCCTCGGAAGAGGCTTATCATTTCGGTCTGTTACGCGACCGCTTGAAGTCTCTGGGATATGACTATGGTGATTTCCTGGCGCATAACGGTCTTTGGGAGATGGCAGTTAAGACTGACTTCGATCCGATGGTGCGTATGGCCCTGGTGCCCAGAGTGCTTGAGGCTCGAGGGCTGGATGTGACTCCGGGTATGATGGATAAATTGGCACAAGGCGGAGACAGTGGAACCGTTGAATGCCTGGAGATCATTCTTCGCGATGAGATTGGACATGTGGCCATCGGTTCGCGCTGGTTCCAGTATCTCTGTGATCAGCGTGGGCTGGACTCCAGTGAGGTCTTCAGGGACCTGATTACTGAATATATGCAGGGTGGCCTTCGTGGCCCTTTTCACACCGAGGCACGTCTTGAGGCTGGGTTTACCCAGGAAGAACTTGATGGGCTCGAAGCAATGCGAGATACACAATGATACAAAGAATAATTTTCATACTGATGGCGGCTTTTTTCATTGCAGCCTGTTCCGAACAGGCAGCTGAGCAGGCTCCTCAGAAAAAGGCAGAGCAAATGCCTGAACAGGCGCAGCTCGAAAACCCCGGCACCATTCTGTACTTTGAAGAAGTGGAAATGGGCGTGGAGCCCTACGGGAGTCGTATGCTGGTGAATCCAGATTATCTGCGACTCGATGATGGTCATGATCAGAGCGATTTTATTCTTTACGATAGAAAGGAACGCGCCATCTATAGTGTTGCTCACGCGGAGCAGAATATCCTGAAGATTAGTCATCACCCTGTTGAGATTGAGCCGCCCTATGAACTGAAGCTGGTAGATGATGTACGCGAGGATGCCAGCGCCCCGGTGATTGGTAGCCAGAAACCAGAGCACCATGTCTACATGGTAAATAGTCAGCGTTGTTTCGATGCGGTACTAGTGCCGGGTGTGCTCGATGAAGAGGCCTCGGCCCTGAAAGAGTACCTGGAGGTGCTGGCTGGAGAGCAGGCGCGCAATCTGTTCAAAACACCGGTCGAATACCAGGAACCATGCATGCTGTCTAATCTGATATTTAATGCAGGAGCGCATCTGGAACATGGCTTCCCTATACAGGAATCCAGTAATACGGGTTATGCAAGGTATCTGGTGGATTATCGGAAGTCGGTAGAAATTGCGCCGGATGCATTTAAGCTACCCGGGCATTATGAGCAGTTTAGTCTCGACCCTGACCAGCCGGTAGTTCAGTAAGACTGCATCCTTCAGGGGTGCAGCTGAGCAGGCTTCCCTGTTCATACCAGTCACCCAGGACATAGCGGGTGGCTTTCTGGTTATCCAGATCGAACTCATGGACTGCGGGCCGGTGAGTGTGGCCGTGGATCAGCCTGGTCACCTCATGTTCCCTTAGTGCATTTTCAACGGCCGTCTGGTTCACATCCATGATGTATTCCGCCTTATCCTGCATAGCCTCGGTACTTTTCTGGCGTAACGCCAGTGCCTGTTGCAGGCGGGCTTCATAGGGCAGGGCAAGAAACCCTGCCTGCCATTCAGGATTTCGGAACATCTGGCGCATTTTCTGATACTCGATATCGTCGGTGCAGAGGGTGTCGCCATGCATGATCAGGGTGGGATTGCCGTAGAGATTGATGACCGTGTGATCATCAAGGATCCGGCAGCCAGATTGAGCGCTAAAGATCTGGTCAACCAGGAAATCGCGGTTGCCAGGTATGAAAAAGACGGGTACGCCAGAGTCACTTAACTGCTTCAGTGCCTGAAGCGTGTCCGAATGTGTATCCGCCGGGTCATCACTACCTATCCAGAACTCGAACAGGTCGCCGAGGATGTACAGGGCGTCGGCCTGGCTGGCCCGGTTGCTAAGAAATTGGTGGAAGAGGTTGCGGATCTCTGGACGCTCCCTGTCCAGATGCAAGTCCGAAATGAATAGCGTTTCTGCCACGATTACTCGGCGACGCTGGCTTTCATAATGATGATGGGCTCTACGGGGACATCCTGGTGCATACCATGGTTGCCAGTAGGAACAGCTACGATACTGTTGACGACGTCCATACCTTCGGAGACCTTGCCAAATACACAGTAGCCCCAGCCGTTAGGTGTTTCGTTCTGGAAGTCCAGGAACGCATTGTCTTTAACGTTGATAAAGAACTGGGATGAAGCTGAATGTGGGTTAGGGGTGCGAGCCATGGCGATGGTGCCATTCTCGTTTGCCAGGCCGTTATTGGCTTCGTTCTTGATTGGCTCGCGGGTAGATTTTTCGCTCATATCATCGGTGAAGCCGCCGCCCTGAACCATGAAGTTGGGGATGACGCGATGGAAGATGGTGCCGTCGTAGAAGCCGTCCTGAACATACTGGATAAAGTTGGCAACCGTTTCCGGGGCCTTCTCAGGATACAGTTCGATAATGATATTGCCCTTGGTGGTCTCAAGGGTGACGACTGGATTCTTGCTTTCGCTCATTGCATTACATCCCGTGAAAAGAATTAGAGCCGCACACAGTACCAAAAATTGACTCAAGATGCGCATGTCCTGCCTCGTGTTTGTCATACTCAAGGTGGCTGATAATAGGGCGCCATGCTTCGCAAATCCACCGCTTTCCGTTATCCTTCACCGCTTTGTAGGCCGTGTCTTTGCGGTCAATGCCGATCAACCAGCCCCAGTCGCGAATCCCCATGCTAAAGATTTACAACAGCCTGACCAGAGAAAAACAGACCTTTAAGCCCATCGATCCCGGCAAGGTGCGCATGTATGTCTGTGGTATGACGGTCTATGATTATTGTCATGTGGGGCATGCCCGTGTGCTGGTGGTGTTCGATGTGGTTTACCGTTATCTGCAACGGCTTGGTTATGACGTGACCTATGTCCGCAATATTACGGATATTGACGACAAGATCATCAGGCGTGCGATTGAAAACGGTGAGGAATACGGCGCTCTAACCGAGCGTTTCATCGAGGCGATGCACGAGGACGCCAAAGCGATTGGTGTCCTGCAGCCAGATATTGAGCCTAAGGCGACCGACAATATCAATGAGATCCTCGAAATGATCTCGACGCTGGAGCAGAAGTCGATTGCCTATGGCGCCGATAATGGAGATGTCTATTACTCGGTTAAGGCCTTTCCTGAATACGGCAAGCTTTCTCACAAGAAGCTGGAAGACCTGCAGGCTGGTAGCAGGGTAGAGGTCGACGAGGCCAAGCAGGATCCACTTGATTTCGTGCTCTGGAAGGCGGCAAAGCCTGATGAGCCCAGCTGGGACTCTCCCTGGGGCAAGGGGCGCCCAGGCTGGCATATAGAATGTTCAGCCATGTCGACACGTTTTCTGGGTAACCACTTCGATATCCATGGCGGTGGCCTGGATCTGCAGTTCCCCCACCATGAGAACGAGATTGCACAGAGCGAAGGCTGCACTGGCGAGCATTTCGTGAATTACTGGATGCACAACGGTTTCGTACGCATTAATGAAGAGAAGATGTCCAAATCTTTGGGCAACTTTTTCACCCTGCGTGAGGTGCTAGAACGCTATCAGGGTGAAGAAATCCGTGCTTTCATCCTCAGCAGTCATTACCGCAGCCCCCTGAATTATTCCGATGAGCAGCTGGACAATGCCCGCCAGGCCCTGACGCGGCTATATACCGCACTTCGTGGCCTTGAGCTTGATGGTGTTGAACCCCCTGCTAATACCGAATATGAGCAGCGATTCATGGCCGCCATGAACGATGACTTCAATACGGCGGAGGCCCTTGCGGCTATGTTTGATCTGGCCCGTGATATCAACAAGGCCAGAGAGACAGATGTCGAGCAGGCAAGACAGCTGGCAGCTTTGTTACGCCAGCTTGGCGGTATCCTGGGACTGCTGCAGGCTGAGCCAGAAAGCTATCTGAAAGGTGGGGATACTGCCTCTGCGGGTGGTTTATCTGATGATGAAATCAACACCATGATTGAAGCACGTCAGCAGGCCAGGGTAGAAAAGAACTGGGCAGAGTCAGACCGCATTCGTGATCAGTTGCAGGATGCAGGGATTATTCTGGAAGATGGTCCGCAGGGCACTACCTGGCGTAGAGGCTGATCTAACCTACCAGCTGCCTAGCTGGGGTCGTGTATCTTTTCGCAGGCGGTCAGGGTATTACTGATTAGCATAGCAACGGTCATTGGGCCTACGCCACCAGGTACCGGCGTGATATAGGCGGCACGTTCAGCGGCGAGCTCAAACTCAACATCACCCACCAGTTTTCCATCGGCAGTGCGGTTGATGCCGACATCAATCACGGTGGCTCCTGGTTTAATCCACTCACCCTTCACCAGGCCAGGTTTGCCCACGGCTACCACAACGATATCTGCACGTCCCACGTGCTCTGCCGTGTCTTTTGTGAAACGGTGACAGACCGTTACCGTGGCACCTGCGAGCATCAGTTCCAGTGCCATGGGACGTCCTACGATATTTGATGCGCCAACGATAACGGCATTTCGCCCCTTGTAGGGTTCTCCGACACTGTCTAGTAATCTCATAACCCCAAAAGGCGTACAGGGCTGTAACGCCGGCATGCGCAGAGCCAGGCGGCCGATGTTGTAGGGGTGAAATCCATCGACATCCTTATCCGGGCGGATGCGCTCAATAATGGTTTCAGGATCGATATGCTCGGGAACCGGCAGCTGCACCAGGATGCCATCAATCTCGGCATCTTCGTTAAGTTCGTCGATTAGTTTCAGCAGCTCTTCCTGGCTGGTACTGGCAGGAAGGTCGTAAGAGCGAGATAGCAGGCCGGCTTCTTCGCAGGCCTTGCGCTTGTTGCGTACATAGACCTCGGAGGCGGGGTTCTCCCCCACAAGAATTACGGCCAGGCCGGGTGGGCGCTTACCCTTGCCGACGCGTTCGGAGACGGCTTGTTTAACTTCGGATTTAACCTGGGCGGCTATGGCTTTGCCATCGATAAGCTGAGCAGACATCAGAACTACCGGTATTAGATTAGCGACGCGGATTGTCGCATGTCGACATGGAGAGGGACAAGCAGAATAACCCTGCGCTGTTTGATAGTATGATAAATGCGGATTGCTTCAGTTTGGGCATTGACGATTTTACCTGTCCGGCGTATGATGCGCGGCTCGCTGAAGGCGAGTATTTCGGGGTATAGCGCAGTCTGGTAGCGCGCCTGCTTTGGGAGCAGGATGTCGGGAGTTCGAATCTCTCTACCCCGACCAGTTTTTTAAGCGGGATTACAGGTTAGCACTGCGCCCGTAGCTCATCTGGATAGAGCATCGGCCTTCTAAGCCGAGGGTAGCAGGTTCGAATCCTGCCGGGCGTGCCATTTTCGTTGAGTAAGGCCGCCGTTCACAGGGAACTGAAAGTAGACGAGGCTAGTCCAGGAGGGACGCAACCGTACCAGTGGTGGGTGTAGCTCAGTTGGTAGAGCCCTGGATTGTGATTCCAGTCGTCGTGGGTTCGAGTCCCATCATCCACCCCATCTTTTTCTGACCACTCTCCTGAGTCGTCCTGTTCAGAAAAGGGCCGTTAGCTCAGTTGGTAGAGCAGTTGACTCTTAATCAATTGGTCGTAGGTTCGAATCCTACACGGCCCACCAATTTCAGGCCCGCATTTAATGCGGGCTTTTTTGTTTCTGTCATTCACTCATGCCTGATAAATGGCTACTCGCCTGATACTAAAGGCCAGCAAATGAAGGCACGGCCTGCAATTCTGTGAATAAGTTCCTGATATGGTTATATTCTTATATGGTTTGTGGGGGTTTTATGTACTAAATTCATAGGATATTCTTCAGAAACTATAAGAATGAAAATACCAAAGGATGGAGCGATGACGATTCGAGGATCAAAGTTAGTTCTTACCGGGTTACTTCTGGTAATGGTGAACTCTCCTGTCATGGCGGAGATTGTCTCTTTGCAAATGCCTAATGGATTATGGGCCTCTGCTGAATATGTGGAAGGTGATGAAGACAAGCCAGTCGTGATGATTGTGCATGGCTTTTTGCAGACTCGAGATTTTTCCACCGTTTCTCGTCTTGGCAACTCCCTCAAAGAGGAAGGGTACTCGGTCTTAATGCCCACCCTGACACTGAATGTTGATCAGCGACAGCAAAGTGTGGCCTGTGAAGCCATTCATAGTCATACCATGCAAAACGACAGTCTGGAGTTGCAGGCCTGGCTGGAATGGGTCGCTCAGAAAAGTGATAAGCCTATAAGCCTGGTAGGACATAGCGCTGGTAGTACCAATATTATTGCTGCGCTTAATGGTGATAAAAATCCGCGCATCTCGGGCGTTATCCTGATTAGTCTTTTACATTTTGATGAGGACCCGCTGAGTCACAATACTGCAGAGGCCTATGAAAAGGCCCTAAAGCTTCAGGAGCAGGGTGTAACCGGTCTGGAAACTTACAGCCTGGCTTTTTGTGCAGAATATCCCAGTGAACCCGGGCCATTCATCTCATATCGTGAATGGGGTAAGAATAAAACCATTGAGGCACTTAATCTTTTGCAATATCGACCCAGTATTATCCTGGGAGGCAGTGACGGTAGGATCACTCCTGACTGGCTGGAGGCACTACGTTCAACAGAAGCAAACCTGATTGTAGTCGAGGATGCCGGGCACTTTTTTGATGCTCAGACCGAGTTTGATCTTCTTGATAATGTTAGCGGGCAGCTTGATCAGTTCGGACTGTGATCATGGCCTTGAATAAGTCCCTAAACAAACCCAGGAGCATCCGTTTTTATTCGGTACTGTATCTGGGTATTACAGTCCTGGTGTTTATCCTTGCTGCTGTCGTTAGTTTGTATTCCATCAATCGTGTTAACGAGAGCCTGGAAGAAGTAAAAAATCGAAACGCCAAGCAGGAAATTGCGCATACCATCGACACTATTATTGAAAAGCTGGATACACAGATGGCCAGTGTGGCCGCCTGGGATGAGGTTCATCAGCAGCTAAGGAACCCAGCGTACTATGCCTATGTAAAAGAGCATCGCCTGCTTGGCGGAAATCCTTACCTGGGGTCAGATTACCTGCTTGATATCGAGATCTATAACATCAATCGTGAAAGCCTGATCCAGAGCTCGGGTAATGGATTGCCAGGTACGGTGCCTGAAGACCCGAAGCAGTGGTCAGTAATCAGTCCGGAAGGGTATTTCACTAAATTCCGAACTATTACCCAGAAGAGCCTGGCTGACCAGCAGGAAAGAGTGGTTGGGTATCTAGGTGTCAGTACAGACTTGCTTTCCAAGCTGGAAAATGAGCGGATGAATTTCAGCGTGCAGGGTTCTATACGTCTTGATGATTTAAGCGGGCCTATATTAATTGAGCAGCTTGCGGACAATATCTTATTTCAGTTGCCTGAGAATCTAGATTATCAGTTCCTGCTGGATGTCGTTAAACGCACGCTGATGTTCGTGGTTCTCGGGGCCATGATCCTTTCCTTTGCATTTTATACCTCGGCAATTCGCTTACTCGAACGTCCGCTCGATCAACTCCTCAAACATTTAAAGCTGCTAAAGGATAGTGGTGATGAGGCGGTGATCATGGATGAAACACTCAACCTGTCCGAGCTCGAAGAGGTGCGTGTTGCCCTGAATGATTATCAGCACACACTTACAACTGCGCATCAGCAGCTATGGGAGAAGTCTTACCACGATGTACTAACAGGTTGCTTGAACCGGCGTGCTTTTGAGGAAGACATGAAGAGTCTGCAAAGAACAGTGCCTGGCAGTCGCTCCTTTGTATCCCAGCTTTTATTTGACTGTAATCATTTTAAGGCGATCAATGATACCTATGGACATGACGTTGGGGATTTCGTGCTGAAGTCTATCGGTACGGAAATTCGGAGTGTCTTGCGGGCAGGGGACAAGCTTTATCGAATCGGTGGTGATGAGTTTGTTCTGATTATGCTGCATGCGGATGCCACTGCAGCAGATAATCTGGCCAGGCGATGTCTTGAGAAAATCAGCAGGCTGGATTTTGTTGGTCACAAAATCCGCGAACCTGTTCGTGTCAGCATAGGCGTGGCATCAACTCTGGCAGAAAGTGCTGAGGCGCTGAGAACGCTTCACCAGAAAGCTGATATAGCGATGTATCACGCGAAAAGGCCGGATAATGCAAATATCGTTCATTTTACTGACGAAATGAATGAGGATCTTGCATCTGTGTTATCTAGCCGGGTCATTAGTGCGGTGCATGATGCGATAACACTGAGCGACAATATCGCTATGCATTATCAGCCCATACTCGATTTTGCATCCGGTTCGGTCAAGTATTTCGAGGCACTGGTGAGAATCAGGGATGAAAATGGGATTATTTCTCCCGCTGAAATTTTTCAGGTTGTTGATAATAGAGGCCTGGAAAGGGAGTTTGATCGCGCCGTACTCCGAGCCATATTAAGAGATCTTGAATCAGGCAGTATTCCTGAAGGTATGGGGTTGTCGATTAATCTTTCTGGTCCCTGCGTCATTGAGAAGTCCCTGATTGAGTGGATGGAGCCTTTCGAGCCGTTTCTGCAGAAATATAAAATACAGCTTGAAGTTACTGAAACCACGTTGATCAGACAGCTGCATACCGCCAGCAGCTACCTTGATCAGCTCAGGTCGAAGGGGTTCCTGGTCGCACTGGACGACTTTGGCAGTGGTTATTCCTCGATGCGTTATCTGGCAACTATGCCTGTAGATCTGGTGAAGTTTGATATCACCCTGATCAGAGACCTGAACGAGAGTTCCAGGCAGAGAAAGGTCATTGAAGGTCTCGCAGATGTCATTCTGAATGCAGGTTTTCCGCTGGTGGCCGAAGGAATCGAGTCTGAGCAGATGCTGGAACGCGTTCGTAGCCTCGGATTCACCTACGCTCAGGGCTATCTGATTGGCCGTCCTCAACCCGCTGCAGACCTGCTCAAGGACGTGGCGATCTAAAAAAATCCCTGTTCACGGCCACTTATTGTGTGGAAATGCTGACATAGGGGTAGCAACTTTCATATAATTGCGAGCTTCGCGCGAAAGTGGCGGAATTGGTAGACGCGCTGGATTTAGGTTCCAGTGGGGTAACCCGTGAGAGTTCGAGTCTCTCCTTTCGCACCATCTTTAAATTTATTGAATTACCTGAAGTCCGGGTAAGAGGTAGTACTTGATGCAAGTTTCTGTGGCACCCACCAGTGGTCTCGAAAGGAAAATGACAGTCCAGGTTCCTTCTGAGCGTATCGATCAGGAAGTAGAAAAACGTCTGAAATCAATGGCAGGACGCGTCAAAGTAGACGGTTTCCGTCCTGGCAAGGTGCCAATGAAGATCGTCAAGCAGCGTTATGCTGAGGGCGTATTCCATGAAGTCGCCAGTGAAGTGATGCAGTCCAGCTATTATGAGGCTGTTACCCAGGAAAAACTGCGTCCTGCCGGCGCGCCTACTATCGAGGCCCGCACCCTGGAGCCTGGTAAGCCCCTTGAATACGATGCCACTTTCGAAGTTTATCCTGAATTTGAACCCGCTTCGGTTGATGGTATTGCCGTGAATAAGACCGTGGCAGAAGTCGCTGATGCCGATGTCGACAAGATGATCGAAACCCTTCGTAGTCAGCGTGTTGTCTGGGAAGTCGTAGATCGTGCCTCCCAGGACGGTGACCGCATTGTGATTGATTTTGATGGCTCGATCGATGGTGAGGCTATTGAAGGTGGCAAGTCTGAGCAGATGCCTGTTGAGCTGGGTAAGGGACGACTGATCAAGAGTCTTGAAGAGCAGCTGGTAGGTTTAAAGGCAGATGACAAAAAGAGTTTAAAAGTCCAGTTCCCAGATGATTACCATGCTGACAAGCTTGCAGGTAAAGAGGCCACATTTGACGTCAAAGTACATAAAGTTGAAGAGCCTGTGTTGCCCGAGGTCAATGATGAACTGGCCAGGCAATTTGGTGTAGAAGAGGGTGGTGTAGAGGCCCTACGCAGTGAAATCCGTTCCAATATGGAGCGTGAGCTGCGTCAGGCTATTCATAAGAATACCAAGACCCAGGTTATGGATGCCCTCCTCGAGATCAATGATGTTGATGTTCCTCAGGCGATGATCCAGGACGAGATCAAGGCCCTCAAAGAGCAGATGACTCAGTCTGTAGGTCAGCAGGCACAGGGTGCAGAACTGCCTGACTCTCTGTTCGAGGAAGAGGCCAAGCGCCGCGTTAAGCTTGGACTGATTATTGGTGAAATCATACGCAGAGAAGAGATGAAACCCGAAGAAGCGCGCGTTACTACTGCGCTGGAAGAGCTCTCTGCCAATTATGATGACCCTCAGCAGGTGATTGATTACTATCGCGCTAATTCCCAGGCCATGCTCAATGTTGAGTCTCTGGTACTTGAAGACCAGCTTGTTGACTGGGTGCTTGAGAAGGCAAAAATTGAAGAAGTTAGTAAGGATTTCGATTCAGTCATGAATCCACAGCCACAGGCAGGTGAATAAATATGCATGACAAGATTCTGGATGGAGTAACGTCGCAGCAGCCCTCTGCTGCAGGTGGCCTGGTGCCCATGGTTGTCGAACAGACATCTCGTGGTGAACGTGCCTACGATATTTATTCACGATTGTTAAAAGAGCGCGTGATCTTTGTAGTGGGTCCGATTGAAGATCATATGGCTAACCTGATTGTTGCCCAGTTGCTCTTCCTGGAATCCGAAAATCCGGATAAGGATATCCATCTGTATATCAATTCACCCGGTGGGGTTGTGACTGCTGGTATGGCTATTTACGACACCATGCAATTCATCAAGCCTGATGTTAGTACCCTATGTATTGGGCAGGCCGCTAGTATGGGAGCTCTCCTCCTGGCAGGTGGTGCGGCAGGAAAGCGTTACAGTCTGCCTCATTCCAGGGTCATGATTCATCAGCCTCTGGGTGGTTTCCAGGGCCAGGCCAGTGATATTGATATCCATGCCCGTGAAATTCTGAAACTCAAAGACCAGCTTAATGGCATTCTTGCCAAGCACACCGGTCAGCCTCTTGAGAAGATTGAGCAGGACACCGATCGTGATAACTTCCTTGGTGCTGAAGACGCTCAGGAATATGGTCTGGTTGATCAGGTCCTGCTGGATCGTGGTGTGGTTGCTACAGCTGAGCCCGCTGAATCTGACGATTAATTGATCCTGAGCCGGGTTTTCTGCCCATTTTTTGCTGTTTTGACTAGAAAGATGGTCAAAATGGGTTTAGAAATGGCAATAACCCCATATATTGCGGCTTGAAACAGTTCCTGAAAAGAGGCACTGTGTTTATCAGGATAATTCAGAGGTAACCTTGAATGAGTGACGATAACCACAACGATCAGGATGGCAATAAACTGCTGTACTGCTCCTTCTGTGGAAAGAGCCAGCATGAAGTCCGTAAGCTAATCGCTGGCCCATCCGTTTTTATATGTGACGAGTGTGTAGAGCTCTGCAACGATATCATTCGGGAAGAAATGCAGGAACAGTCTCCGGTTTCTGGCGAGCAGCTTCCAAACCCTCATGAAATCAATAACATACTAGATGAGTATGTTATCGGGCAGAATGATGCCAAAAAGGTATTGTCCGTAGCAGTCTACAACCATTACAAGCGCATGGGCGCAGGTGGTGGCAAGGACGAAGTAGAACTCTCAAAAAGTAACATCCTCCTGGTTGGGCCCACGGGTTCTGGTAAGACGCTACTAGCAGAAAC
>Ga0180435_10004479_pt1 | contig 13767 bp, 9 predicted proteins | sample SS_ome_3_FD_132467 | JGI IMG/M metagenome (GOLD analysis project Ga0180435, IMG submission 132467) | Hypersaline lake sediment archaeal communities from the Salton Sea, California, USA - SS_3_S_1 metaG | ecosystem: Environmental > Aquatic > Non-marine Saline and Alkaline > Hypersaline > Sediment... | reverse complement strand
GGGCGCGACCGAGTCCGACAACCTGGCGATCAAGGGCGCGGCGCATTTTTACCGGAAGCAGGGCCAGCACATCATCACGGTCAAGACCGAGCACAAGGCGGTGCTGGACACCTGCCGCCAGCTGGAGCGCGAAGGGTTCGAGGTCACCTACCTGGACGTGCAGGAGAACGGCCTGCTGGATCTGGAAGCCTTCAAGGCCGCGATCCGCGAGGACACCATCGTGGCGTCGGTGATGCACGTGAACAACGAGACCGGGGTGATCCAGGACATTGCCGCGCTTGGCGAGATCTGCCGTGAGCACAAGGTGATCTTCCATGTGGATGCCGCGCAGAGCCCGGGCAAGGTCGACATCGACCTTGAGGCTATGAAGGTGGACCTGATGAGCTTCAGTGCGCACAAGATCTATGGGCCGAAGGGCATCGGTGCGCTGTACGTGCGCCGCAAGCCGCGTATCCGGATCGAGGCGCAGATGCACGGTGGTGGCCACGAGCGCGGCATGCGTTCGGGGACCCTGGCGACCCACCAGATCGTCGGCATGGGTGAGGCCTTCCGCCTCGCGAAGGAAGAAATGGCCGAAGAGAACGCGCGCATTCTGACGTTGCGTAACAAGCTTTACGACGGTCTCAAGGACATGGAAGAGGTGTACGTCAACGGCGACCTGGAGCAGCGCATCGCGGGCAACCTGAACATCAGCTTCAACTTCGTCGAGGGCGAGAGCCTGATGATGGCGCTGAAGGACATGGCGGTTTCCTCGGGCAGTGCCTGCACCTCGGCGAGCCTGGAGCCGAGCTACGTGCTGCGTGCCCTGGGGCGCGAAGATGAACTGGCGCACAGCTCGATCCGCTTCACGATGGGCCGTTTCACGACCGAAGAGGAAGTGGACCACGTGCTGGGCCAGGTGAGGGAGCAGGTGGAGCGCTTACGCGAGCTCAGTCCCTTGTGGGACATGTTCAAGGATGGCATCGACCTCAAGTCGGTGCAGTGGGCGGCGCATTAACAAACGATTGAAGCTGTTGCGACAGCTTCCTGGTAGACGCAATAGACAGCAGGTGCGCCTGTTGAGCAACGAACAGAGGAATTGACCATGGCTTACAGCGACAAGGTTATTGATCATTACGAGAATCCGCGCAACGTTGGCACCCTGGACAAGGAGGCAACCAACGTCGGTACTGGCATGGTGGGTGCGCCAGCCTGCGGGGACGTGATGCGTTTGCAGATCCAGGTAGGTAACGATGGCGTCATCGAGGATGCCAAGTTCAAAACCTATGGCTGCGGTTCTGCAATTGCCTCCAGTTCACTGCTGACCGAATGGGTCAAGGGTAAGACGTTGGAAGAGGCACAGCAGATTAAGAACACAGAGATTGCCGAAGAGCTGGCGCTGCCGCCGGTCAAGGTGCACTGCTCGGTGCTGGCCGAAGATGCCATCAAGGCCGCGATTGAGGATCTGCAGGGCAAACAGGGTCAGTCAGCAGCCTGAGTGGTAACGGTCAAGCAAAAAGAAACCGGGCATTGGCCCGGTTTTTTTGTGCCTGCCTGGTATTTTTCAGGCTGCGCTCAACATGCGTTCGATTTCTTCGATGTCCTTGGCGGCATTCTCCAGAACCCCGATCGAATGTTGTGGGGTCAGTTGCCCAAGTGCCAGTTTTTCGAAAGCTGGGACTTGGTCAATTGGGGGTAAAACTGAGTTCGGCTTTTCCCCGATGAACGAGTGCAATTGGGCCAGCAGCACGACATCCAGGTCGTCTGCGAGGGCGCTGCCTTTTCGTTGCCAGTGCTCGGCTTCCAGGGCGAGGGCCACAAGCTCAGGATCAAAGTTCCAGGCGTCCAGCGCCATGGCGCCAACTTCACCCTTGAGTCGATTGATCAGGTTGCTAATCAGTTCAGGCTTTCCTTTCACTTGCGGCATATCCTGAGCCATTTGCAGGATAGGTATAGCGCCGATGTCATGGATCAATCCCGCCAGCAAGGCCCGGTTTGGATCGAGTCCGGGGGTTACGCGTGCAAGGACAAAGCTGATGGCGGCGACTCGGGCGCTATGACGCCAAAGGTCTCGCATGATGGTTTTCAGCTCAGCCGAGCTGGTACGAAACAGTCCCTTGATGATGCAGCTGTAGACCAGGTTGCGCACCTGTTGGCGGCCGAGTCGCGTCACCGCCTGGTCAAGGTTTCGAATGGGTACAGCTGCGCCAAAGGCAGCACTGTTAACCACCCCCATGACCCGGGCGGCAAGAGAGGGGTCAAGCTGGATCAGGCGGGCAATGTCTTCACTCTGCGTGTTCGGATCGTCGATGGCCTTGCCGATGCGAACAGCAATATCCGGCAGGCTGGGCAGTCGGAACGTATCGTTCTTCACAGCTTCGTAGAACTGCAGATAGATCTCGCTACTGATGTCGTCATCGGTCAACTCGAGCGATTGTTCGGATGCGTGGGCTTCGTTGTCCAGATCCAGGTAACGCGACGGGATGGCCAGGATTTCGACGTCGGGGGCCGCTTTAATTGACCATTTGAAATGGGTCGGAAGGGGATAGTTGGCAGCAGGGAAATCATGCCGCAGTTTCCGAGGGGTTTCGTGCTCCGCGGTAAACTGCATCTCCCCGCGAAGCAGAAAATACAATTCGTCATCATGATGTTCGGGTTCCCAATTCCCGGGCTGAGGAAGGATGACATGACTGTTCCTGCAGATGACTCTGATCAGATTCTCAGGCACATGCCGGAATGGTGCCAATCTCTGCACGTCTTCGGCAGTTAGTGCTGACGTGGGAGAGGGGGAAGTTTTTTTTGATCGGCGTAGAATCACGATATTTCCATGGGTGAACGTCCATAATTTGTTTTTGTGGCGGCAGCTGTGCCCGTTTCTTTAGAACCTATAGTTTTCGCTTATTGGCGGATAGCAAGGTAATCAGTTGATGACATCAAACGAAATTCCGGCCACTGAACTCCAAACCCTGCGAGATTGGGTGCGATGGGCCGCGAGCTACTTCAACCGTAATCGCTTGTTCTACGGGCATGGAACCGACAACGCGCTGGATGAGGCGTTGGAGCTGGTGCTGGCGACCTTGCATCTGAGTCACGATCTGCCAGAGTCTTTCCTGGATGCCCGCACGACCCGGGAAGAAGATTCACTTTTGGCCGCGAACATCCAGCGCCGAGTTGAGCAAAGGGTTCCCTTGGCCTACATCACCGGGCGAGCATGGTTTGCCGGCTTGGAGTTCGAGGTCAACGAGAACGTTTTGGTGCCCCGGTCGCCAATCGCCGAGCTGATCCTGGACGGTTTTCATCCCTGGCTGAGTGAAAAGCCCGTCAGCGCGGTATTGGACCTGTGCTGCGGTAGCGGCTGTATTGGGATTGCCTGTGCACACGCCTTTCCGGACGCCTTGGTCGACCTTGCAGACATCTCACCCTCCGCGCTTGAGGTGGCGGGCCGTAACATCGAGAAGCACGGCCTGGATGACCGGGTTCGTGCAATACGCTCGGATGTCTTCGATGGCCTCGACGGTGAGCGCTACGATCTGATTGTCAGCAACCCGCCATACGTCAGCACCGAGGAAATGCGACGCCTGCCGCAGGAATATGCGCATGAGCCGAACCTGGGCCTGGAAGCGGGTGAGGACGGAATGGATGTTGTCCGGCGTATTCTTGCCGATGCACAGGGCTACCTTGCGGATGACGGAATACTGGTAGTCGAGGTCGGGGCGAGTGCCGACCTGCTGATGGCGCGTTATCCTGATGTGCCTTTCCTGTGGCTGGATTTCGAGCACGGTGGCGACGGGGTTTTCCTGCTGACAGCCGATCAGTTGGTTGAATACCGTGACCTGTTTGTGGATGAGAGGCCATGAAAGATTGTCATCCACTCCGTGGCAGTGTCGCTTTGAGGACAATATGCAATTGCTGCTTGGAGCAATGCGCGTGGTGAACGACCAAATCGGCTGTGGAAACAGGGCTGCAGACCACCTCAGCGTTGATCTGAATCAGCAAGCTGCACGTAACAGCGCCATAAACTGTGCCGCATGAAATCGCATTTTTCTTTTGATATCGACCTGATCCGCCGCTATGACAAGCCGGGCCCACGTTATACGTCTTATCCCACCGCGGTGCAGTTCACCGATGAATTTACCGTCGATGACTTGAAACAGGCTGAGGGTCGCAGCGATGCCTTGTCGCTGTATTTCCATATCCCGTTCTGCGACACCGTATGTTTCTACTGTGCCTGCAACAAGATCGCGACCAAGGACCGGTCCAAGGCCGAGCCCTATTTGCAGGCGCTGGACAAGGAAATGGCGATGCAGTCGGCGCTGTTTGGCGGTGGCCAGCCGGTGGAGCAGTTGCATTGGGGCGGCGGTACGCCGACCTTTCTGAATAACGACCAGATGCGCTGGCTGATGCAGCGTACCGGCGAGCATTTCAATCTCCTGGATGACGACAAGGGTGAGTACTCGATCGAAATAGACCCCCGCGAGGTGCAGGACGATACCCTGGAGGTGTTGCGCGAGATTGGTTTCAACCGCATGAGCATCGGCCTGCAGGACCTGGAAGAGCGGGTTCAGCTGGCGGTCAACCGTCCGCAATCCTCGGAACAGACCTTCGGCACCATGCGCAAGGCGCGCGAGCTTGGATTCCGTTCGGTCAGCCTTGACCTGATCTACGGCCTGCCGCACCAGAGCCTGGAGACCTTCAGTCGTACCCTGGACCGCGTGATCGAGGAAAAGCCCGATCGCCTGTCGGTATTCAATTACGCGCACATGCCGGAGCGCTTCAAGCCACAACGCCGGATCAATGCCGAGGACCTGCCGCCTCCGCAGGAAAAGCTCGACATTCTGCAGATGGCCGGGCAGAAACTGCAGGATGCTGGCTACGTCTTTATCGGCATGGATCACTTCGCACTGCCGGATGACGAACTGGCGATGGCCCAAAACGAGGGGCATTTGTATCGAAACTTCCAGGGTTACTCCACGCATGCCCATTGCGACCTGTTGGCATTTGGCGTGAGTGCCATTGGCATGCTCGGTAATACCTATGCGCAGAATGTCAAAGATCTCGACTCCTACTATGCAGCTATCGGCAAGGGCGAGTTGCCGCTCGAGCGCGGTTTGACGCTAAACCAGGACGACATTATTCGCCGCGACATCATTACCGAGCTCATTTGCCAGTTTGCTCTCGACTTCGATGCCTTTGGCAAACGTTGGCAAATTGATACCCGGGATTACTTCAAAGCCGAGCTTGAGCGCCTGCTTCCCATGCAGGAAGACGGGCTTCTGAACATAGGCGAGCAGGGTATCCAGGTGACCAATGCCGGTCGCCTGTTGATTCGTAATATCTGCATGGAGTTCGATGCCTACCTGGAACATGCCAAGGCGCGATTCTCGCGGGTGATCTGATTACCTATACTCACCTTCCAGACAATGGAGGGTGTAGTGAGTTACGAAGCCATAACCATCGAACGTGGATTCCGCCAGGCGGTGGAAAGATTTGCCGACCAGGTGCTGGTCTGGCATCCGCAGAACCCGGCTACTTTTGCCGATGTTGACCGGGCCTCAGACTGGGTGGCAGCGGCGCTGGCACGTGACGGCATCAAGCCCGGCGACCGTGTCGCCTTGTATTGCATCAATGACCTGAGCTTCGTGCAGGCCTATCTGGGAATCCAGAAGGTCGGGTGCGTGGTGGTGCCAGTGAACCTGCTGATCGGCGTGGATGAGATCAGCTACATGCTGAAGGATGCCGGTGCACGTGCGCTGATTTACCACCAGGCGATGAACGAGAAAGTCGGCGGCTTCCGCGACCAAGTGAAAGATCTCGGGCTGTTTTGCTGCATCGGCGATCAACCTGAGCGCGAAGGTGACCTGCTGTTCTCTGACTGGTTGGCCGTGGAGGGAGATGTGCCGGGGTTCGAGGTTGATCCGACCGAAGATCTGGCTGCGATCCTTTACACGTCGGGGACTACCGGGCATCCCAAGGGCGCGATGCTGACCCACCGCAACCTGGTTTCCAATACCCACAGCGTGCAACAGGCCCTGCAGCTGCGGCCCGCGCAGGACAGGCTGCTGGTGGTGTTGCCGATGTTTCATTCGTTTGCCTCGACGGTCGGCATGCTCACGCCGTGTCTGCATGGCCTGACCATCGTGCCGGTACCCAAGTTCGACCCCGCATTGGTCAGCGACATGATTGGGCAGAGCGGTGCGACCGTGTTCCTGGGCGTGCCCTCGATGTACAACCTGATCCTGCGCCTGCCGGATGAACAGGCAGTCAAATGGCAGAGCATCCGCTACGGGGTGGCCGGTGGTGCCGCGATGCCTGTGGAGCTGCTGGGCCAGTTTGAACAGCGCTACGGCTTCCCGATTCTTGAGGGCGATGGGCCGACCGAGTGTTCGCCTGTCACCTGCGTGAACCCGCTCGATGGTGTGCGCAAGCCCGGTTCGGTGGGGCTGCCGGTGCCGGATGTACAGATGGCAATCATGGATGAGAAGGGCCAGCCGATTCACCACGACGAGATCGGCGAAATCTGTGTGCTCGGGCCCAATGTGATGAAGGGCTACTGGAACTTGCCGAAGGCAACGGCAGAGACCTTCTACGGCGAGTGGGTGCGAACCGGTGACTTGGGTTACCGCGATGCCGATGGCTACTTCTTCATGGTCGATCGCATCAAGGATATGATCATTGTCAACGGTATGAACGTGTATCCGCGCATGATCGAGGAGGTCCTTTACCGGCATCCGGATATTGCAGAAGCCGCGGTGGTAGGTGAGCCTCATGCCTCGCATGGCGAGATCGTGGTGGCGCACGTTGTGCCCAGAGAGGGTTCAGCGTTGGATGCTGCAGGTGTTAAGGCTTTTTGTCGCGAGCATCTGGGGCAGCACCAGTTGCCGCGCAAGGTCATCGTTCGGCAAGGCCTGCCAAAGAACGCCACCGGCAAGATACTGAAACGCGAACTGCGTAAGGAAGGCGAGATCGAGCGGGGTGTCGACAGCCGGGATGATTAGTTAGCGTGACGCTTGGGGTCCGACCACCACCAGTAGACGGCAGCGATAGCTGCCATCCAGGCAGTCGACCACCAGCCTGTTATGCCGTCGGAACTGATTAGAATCGCAGCTGGCGAGTTCGGGTCGACCAGGGTCAGTTTCTTGCCCAGTTTGATGATCATTACCCAACCGGCATGAATGCCGATCGCCCAGACCAGGTTTCCGGTACGCTCCCGCACCATGCTCAGAAAGACGCCTGCGACGACCAAGGCCACAAAACGGTCAGCGATTTCCGCGACATCCCCCAAGCGTTCGAAGCCGCCCCACATCATCGCAAACGATTCCGCCAAGGTGATCTCCAGGCCAGTGGGAGGGATAGGCCGCATGAAGTGGACCATGGAATAGAAAATCCCAATCAGCAGGGCGGTCGGCCAAAAACCGAGTGTCCGTCTTGCCCCGGTTTGCATGGGGCCGCGAAAGAAAAACTCCTCGATGAGTCCTACTGCCAGCCCGGATGCCAAGCCCGCCAAGGCGTACTTCGCGACGAAAAGCAGGCCAAAGTCGTCACTTTCGACGAAGTAGCGGGCACCACTCACCAGCAGTAGCAACATAAGGCCGGTCAGGATCAGTGCCCCATAGAGCAGTCCCTTGGCCAAAACAGGCTTCCAATTGTCGGGTTTCGGAAGAAAACCCATGTTGTCGCGGCCCCGCAGATCCATCATGCGCAGGAAAAAAGGCATGCCAAGCAGCGCCAGCAGCATCGCAAAACGATACAAAGCACGATCCGGCGTGGCGCCCAGCCATGCTTCGAATAAAGGGTGGAGCCACGGCAGAAGCGCAGCTGAGATCAGCATGCAGGCGAGCAGGTAGAAGAAAAATGCAGCAATAACAGGCATTTGGGGCTGTGAACTGGATTGCTTCAGCAGGGCTATATTAGACGAGCACCTATTGTATACTACGCGTTTGCCATGCGGCCCGTTTTGGGGCGGTGTGGCTGAATGCGAAAGTGGCGGAACTGGTAGACGCGCTGGATTTAGGTTCCAGTGGGGTGACCCGTGAGAGTTCGAGTCTCTCCTTTCGCACCAGGATATGTGGCCTCATGCCACGCAACCGATGTTCCGGCAGGATTTTTGGGACGTCGCGTTTTCAGTTTTCAACAATATTTTTAGTTATTTGACAAAGCGGGCAGCTGTGACTGCCGGAGAGTGATTGATGCAAGTTTCTGTTGAGTCGGGCGAAGGCCTGGAAAAGCGTTTGTTGGTTGATCTGCCTGCCGAGCAGGTTTCCACTGCGGTAGATAAAAAGCTCGCCGAATTGGCTCAGCACGTCAGGCTGGACGGTTTCCGTCCGGGCAAGGTCCCGATGCGCGTTATTAAGCAGCGTTTTGGCGAATCGGTGCGCCAGGACGTATATGGCGAGCTGATCCAGGCTACTTACTACGAAGCGGCGACTGAGCAGAAGCTGGTGCCGGTTGGCGATCCGAGCATCGAAATGCGCGACGCGGCGGAAGAAGGCGGCTTCAGCTACACCGCAACTTTCGAGGTCATGCCGAAGATTGACTTGGTCGACCTGTCCGGAAAGGAAATTACCAAGGTTGTTGCCGAGGTGACCGATGCCGACATCGACGAGATGTTGGACAAACTGCGTCAGCAGCGTACCGAGTGGGAAGATGTCGAGCGCGCGGCGCAGGACGGCGACACCGTACATATCGACTTCAAGGGCATGGTCGATGGCGAGGTTTTCGACGGCGGCAGCGCTGAAAATGTTCCGCTGGTGCTCGGTTCCGGCTCCATGATCGAGGGTTTTGAGTCAGGCATCCTGGGTGCCAGTGCGGGAGACGAGCGCACCATTCACGTGACCTTCCCGGAAGACTATCGGGCAGAACACCTGGCGGGTAAGCCGGCCTCTTTCGAGATCAAGGTGCTGCGTGTGGCTGCACCGAAGTTGCCGGAAATTGACGAGGATTTCGTCAAGGAATTCGGCGTTGAAGCGGGCACCGTCGAGGCGCTGCGTGAGGAAGTTGGCCAGAACATGCGCAACGAGCTTGAGCAGAAGCTCAAAGGCATGCTCAAGGACGCGGCGATGGACGCGCTCCGTGAGGCCAATGAACTGGATGTCCCGGCCGCCATGGTCAACCAGGAAGCCGAGCGTATGAAGCAGCAGACCATGCAGGACATGCAACAACGTGGTCAGGCCGCCTCGTTTGACCTGCCTGCCTCGGTCTTTGAAGAGCAGGCCAAGAAACGTGTGCATCTGGGCATGTTGGTCGGAGAGATCATCGATAGCCAGAGCCTGAAGGCCGAAGATGACGAAGTGCGTGACACCATCACCAAGCTGGCTGGTTCCTACGAAGATCCGCAAGAAGTTGTGGATTTCTACATGAACAACCCGGAGCAAAAGTCGACGGTCGAGAACCTGGTGCTCGAGAACAAGGTCACCGATTGGGTGGTTGAACAGGTGAAAGTCAGCGAGGAAAAGCGTACTTTCTCCGATGTGATGAATCCGGGCGACTGATTGCACAATCATCCCCCGATAAGGTTTTACTCAAGGAATCAGTTGCATGATCGATACAAAGGCCATGAGTCATTTGGACCCTCAGAACCTGGGCCTGGTGCCGATGGTGGTCGAACAGACCGCCCGCGGCGAGCGTGCTTTCGATATCTACTCGCGCCTGTTGAAGGAGCGGGTGGTTTTTTGCGTCGGCCCGGTGGAAGACCACATGGCCAACCTGATTGTCGCGCAGTTGCTCTTTCTTGAGTCCGAAAACCCCGACAAGGATGTGCATCTCTACATCAACTCGCCAGGTGGTTCGGTAACCGCCGGCCTGGCGATTTACGACACCATGCAGTTTATCCGCCCGAACGTGACCACCATGTGTATCGGCCAGGCGGCCAGCATGGGGGCGGTGCTTTTGGCAGCGGGAGAAAAGGGCAAGCGTTACGCTCTGCCAAATTCCCGGGTGATGATTCACCAACCGCTCGGTGGGTTCCAGGGCCAGGCCACTGATATCGAGATCCATGCCAAGGAAATCCTCCTGATTCGCGAGCGGCTGAACAAGATTCTCGCCGATGCCTCCGGGCAGGACCTGGAAACCATTGGGCGCGATACGGATCGCGACAATTTCATGAGTGCAGAACAGTCCAGAGAGTACGGCCTGATCGACGAAGTCATCGATCGCCGTGGTGCGGGCCAGGAGTAAGCTCGGGTTGTCGCGCGAAGAAAGTCGTTCCCTAAGGCAGAATAAGCGGGCAAAGCGGCAGGTATTTACCCGCTTGTCATCCCTTTGGATTGGGATATGATGAGGCGACATACCGTGTTATCCGGGTGCAACAATAACCGGATTACAACGGTCTCAGAGTTATGAGGGTGCACTGGAATGAGTGACGAGAAGCGCGGCAAAAATGAAGACGGCAAACTGCTGTACTGTTCCTTCTGTGGCAAGAGCCAGCACGAGGTACGTAAGCTGATCGCTGGGCCGTCTGTTTTCATCTGCGACGAATGTGTCGAACTTTGTAACGATATCATTCGGGAAGAGATGCAGGAAAATGCCCCGGAATCATCCCAGGGCCTGCCCAAACCCAAGGAAATCAATACCACTCTCGATCAGTACGTGATTGGTCAGGCGCGTGCCAAAAAGGTGCTTTCAGTAGCGGTTTACAACCACTACAAGCGCCTGGAGATGTCCACCGGTAAAGACGAAGTCGAGATATCCAAGAGCAATATTCTGCTGATCGGGCCGACCGGTTCTGGTAAGACCCTGTTGGCCGAGACGCTGGCACGCCTGCTCAACGTGCCGTTCACCATCGCCGATGCAACCACTCTGACCGAGGCCGGTTACGTGGGCGAGGATGTCGAGAACATCATTCAGAAGCTGTTGCAGAAGTGTGATTATGACGTCGAGAAGGCGCAGACCGGCATTGTTTACATCGATGAAATCGACAAGATTTCCCGTAAATCCGACAATCCCTCAATAACCCGCGATGTTTCCGGCGAGGGGGTTCAGCAGGCATTGCTGAAACTGATCGAGGGAACCGTTGCATCCGTGCCACCGCAAGGTGGGCGTAAGCACCCGCAGCAGGAATTCCTGCAGGTGGATACCAAAAACATCCTGTTTGTCGTGGGTGGCGCCTTTGCTGGCCTCGACAAGGTGATTCGCGATCGCTCCGAGAAGGGTGGTATCGGTTTCTCTGCTGAAGTGCGTAGTAAGGACGACAGCCGCAGCGTGGGAGAAATCCTGGTGGAAGTCGAGCCCGAGGATTTGATCTCTTATGGTCTGATTCCCGAGTTCGTCGGTCGCCTTCCGGTGGTGGCTACACTTGAAGAGCTTGACGAAGAGGCCTTGGTCCGCATCCTTACCGAACCGAAAAATGCCCTGGTGAAACAGTACCAGCGATTATTCGACATGGAAGGAGCAGAACTGGAACTGCGTGATGACGCCTTGGCGGCTATTGCCCGCAAGGCGATGGAGCGCAAGACCGGGGCACGTGGTTTGCGTACCATCCTCGAGCATATTCTGCTGGATACCATGTACGACCTGCCTTCGCTGGATGACGCCAGCAAAGTGGTCGTCGATGAATCCGTCGTCAAGGGGGAATCCGACCCCTACATCATATTTGACGGAGCTGAGCAGAAACAGCTTGCCGCTTCTTCAGACTGACGCCAAGTGCCCGGTTCTCCGGGCACTTTTCACCGTGAGCCTGTTCAAATTATCCATTACCCCCTGCACGCTATTATTCAGTGCATATCGGCCTTGAAAATAAACGGGGTTGCCCGCAGATGATGGGGAACCTATCTGTTAATAAGCCGTTGGTCGGGGCGACGTACGGTAACCAAAAGACCGGCAGGCGTATGCAAGCCTGCTAGCGGAGGACGCATTCATGGGTCAGGACATCAATAGCAGCGACAAACCGCTGATCGTGCCAGTATTGCCATTGCGCGATGTAGTGGTTTATCCCTACATGGTTATTCCCCTGTTTGTGGGGCGTGAGAAGTCGATCCAGGCTCTGGATGCGGCGATGGCCGACAACAAGCAGATCTTACTGGCGGCCCAGCGCAGTGCCGATGTCGACGACCCGAAACCGGAAGATCTCTACGAGGTCGGTACGCTTGCCAATATCCTGCAATTGCTGAAACTGCCGGACGGCACGGTAAAAGTGCTCGTCGAAGGCAGTGCGCGTGCGAACCTGCAGCGTTTTATCGAGGGCGAAGCCTTTTTCAGCGCAGAGATCTCCAGCACTGAAGACGAGTTGGAGTTGCCCGAGCGCGAGATGGAAGTATTGATGCGCTCGGCGATCGATCTTTTCGATCAGTACGTCAAGCTGAACAAGAAGGTACCACCTGAAGTCTTGACCTCGTTGGCCAGCATCGATGAACCATCCCGCCTGGCAGACACCATGGCTGCGCACATGGCGCTCAAGCTTGACGAGAAGCAGCATGTTCTCGAGATGGGTAATGTGCGAGAGCGCCTGGAGCATCTGATGGCGTTGATGGAAGGTGAAAACGACATCCTGCAGATGGAAAAGCGTATCCGTGGGCGCGTGAAACGCCAAATGGAAAAGAATCAGCGTGAGTACTATCTGAACGAACAGATGAAGGCCATCCAGAAGGAGTTGGGCGAGCTGGACGATGCGCCGAACGAGATCGAGGAACTCAGCGATAAGATCGAAAAAGCCGGCATGAGTAAAGAGGCCAAGGCCAAGGCGAACAATGAGCTGAACAAGCTCAAGTTAATGTCGCCCATGTCCGCTGAAGCCACCGTCGTGCGCAACTATATTGATGCGCTGGTCGGCGTGCCTTGGAAAAAGCGAACCAAGGTGCGTAACGACATCAACAAGGCCGAAGAAGTGCTTGATACCGACCACTACGGTCTCGAGAAGGTCAAGGAGCGCATCCTCGAATACCTGGCGGTGCAGCAACGTGTGCGCAAGCTGAAGGGGCCGATCCTGTGCCTGGTAGGGCCTCCTGGCGTCGGCAAGACTTCACTGGGGCAGTCCATCGCTCGTGCCACCAACCGCAAGTTCGTACGCATGGCACTCGGTGGCGTGCGTGACGAAGCGGAAATCCGTGGTCACCGCAAGACTTACATCGGTGCGATGCCGGGCAAGATCGTGCAGAACCTGACCAAGGTTGGCACGCGGAATCCGCTGTTCCTGCTCGACGAGATCGACAAAATGGCGATGGACTTCCGCGGCGATCCGGCTTCGGCGTTGCTGGAGGTGCTCGACCCGGAACAGAACCACACCTTCCAGGATCACTACCTGGAGGTGGATTTCGACCTTTCCGAGATCATGTTCGTGGCGACTTCCAACAGCATGAACATTCCGCCGGCACTGCTTGATCGGATGGAGGTTATTCGTCTGTCCGGTTACACCGAGGACGAGAAGGTAAGCATTGCCGAGAACTACCTTGTTCCCAAGCAGATGAAAAACAACGGGCTGAAGGAAAACGAACTGGTGATTCGTGAATCTGCGGTCCGCGACATCGTACGTTACTACACCCGTGAGGCCGGCGTACGTAACCTGGAGCGCGAAATTGCCAAGGTCTGCCGCAAGGTCGTTAAAGATGTATTGATGACCGGTAAAGGCGACAAGAAGGTTACGGTGACGCCCAAGTCCTTGGAGAAGTATCTCGGGGTGAAGCGTTTCCGCTACGGAGAGGCAGAGGAGCATGACCAGGTTGGCCAGGTAACAGGGTTGGCCTGGACCGAGGTTGGCGGTGAACTGCTGCGAATTGAAACTGCCCTGACACCCGGCAAGGGTCGGTTGACGCATACCGGCCAACTTGGCGACGTGATGAAGGAATCCATTCAGGCGGC
>Ga0180435_10004478_pt1 | contig 13768 bp, 14 predicted proteins | sample SS_ome_3_FD_132467 | JGI IMG/M metagenome (GOLD analysis project Ga0180435, IMG submission 132467) | Hypersaline lake sediment archaeal communities from the Salton Sea, California, USA - SS_3_S_1 metaG | ecosystem: Environmental > Aquatic > Non-marine Saline and Alkaline > Hypersaline >... | reverse complement strand
GTGGACTCCTGGTTCTGGTTGAGCCCGAGCACCTTGGACAGCAGGATCGGGCCGAAGGCGGAGATCGTCGCGCGCACCGGCACACCGATACCGCCGGTGCCCAGCGACAGGAAATGCACCGGGTAGGGCGTGGCGACCCAGTCGTCGCCGGTCTGCGCGGCGCGTTGGTCGAGTTTCTCGCCGCCCTCCCCTGGCCGGGACAGCCCGGACAGGTCCCCCTTGAAGTCGGCCATCACCACCGGCACCCCGGCGGCGGACAGTTGTTCGGCGATGACCTGCAGGGTCTTGGTCTTGCCGGTGCCGGTGGCGCCGGCCACCAGCCCGTGCCGGTTCATCATCGAAAGCGGAATACGGACCTGGGCACCCGGATCGGCCTCACCGCCCACCATCACCGAGCCGAGCTCCAGCGCCGCCCCGGTGGTGGCATACCCGGCGGCGATCTGCTGGGCAGGCGTCGCCGTCGCTTCCGTCATGAACCCTCTCCCGTCGGTGTGAGCCAGTCTCCGGCCGCTACGACACTACTTGCCGGGCCCGCCTAGTGTTGATCGCTGTGGTGGATGAATTGGTATGGATCGACTGCGAGATGACGGGGCTGGACCTGCGCTCCGACCGGCTGATCGAGATCGCCGCCCTGGTGACCGACGCCGAACTCAATGTGCTTGGCGAGGGGGTCGACGTGGTGATCCACGCCGATGACGCCGCGCTGGACGGGATGGTCGAGGTCGTCGCCAGGATGCATGCCCGCTCCGGCCTCACCGAGGAGGTGCGGGCCTCGACCGTCGACGTCGCCGCTGCCGAGGACATGGTGATGGACTACATCCGCACCCACATCAAGTCGGCGGGGACGGTGCCGCTGGCCGGGAATTCCATCGCCACCGACCGGGGTTTCATTGCCAGGGACATGCCCACCCTGGATGCCTACCTGCACTACCGGATGATCGACGTGAGCTCCATCAAGGAGCTGTGCCGGCGCTGGTATCCGAGGATCTACTACGGACAGCCCGACAAGGGACTCGCGCACCGCGCCCTGGCCGACATCGAGGAGTCGATCCGCGAGCTGCGGTACTACCGGCGCACGGCGTTCGTACCGGCTCCGGGGCCGTCTACCAGCGAGATCGCCGATGCGGTGGCCGAGTTGGGGGGGCCGTCCGAGGCGAGTGCCGAAACCGATTCCGCTGCCGAAGCCGAAAGCGGCTAGGATCGGAAGGCTGCCCGAGGCAGCGATGGTGGCTGTAGTTCAGTTGGTAGAGCACCAGGTTGTGATCCTGGGTGTCGCGGGTTCGAGTCCCGTCAGCCACCCCGTTGCGGGAAGCCGCCCCTGAGGGATTCAGGGGCGGTTTTCTGTTGTGCTGGAGCGCCGGCCCCCGGCACTGTCAGCCGCCAACCGCGCACAGGCAGCCGAGCCGGCCACCGAACACGTCACGCCGAGCGCCGATTTCGCTCTTGTTAACCTCTTCTGGTGCCGGGAAAACTCAGTGCCGAGCAAATCGAGGAGTACCTTGACAGCCGCCCATGCTGGGCGATTCTGAGCACCATCGACAAGGACGGGTTCCCGCACTCGGTGCCTCTCGGCTATTTCCGCCTCGGACGCGACATCGTCATGGGTGTGCGCGACGGAACACGCAAGGTCGCCAACATCGAACGCAACCCGAACGTGAGCGTTGTTCTCGAAGACGGCTCCAGCATGGCCGACATCCGGGGAGTCATGTTCCAAGGTCACGCCCGCATCGTCCGCGAACGGAGCGAGGCCCTCGAGCTCGCGAGGGCAGGCGCCCGGGCGCGGGGCGTGCCGGAGTCCGAATGGCCCACCGAACCCCGAGCGGGCGCCGCCTACATCCGGATGACCCCGGTGAGGACCCTGTCCTGGGATTACTCCAGTCCGGCTTCGTAGTCAGCCCGGGTGTTCTCCGGGGAGTCGACGAACAACTCGCCATAGGACCGCATGTAGGCGGTGTAGTCCTCGTCGCTGATTCTCAGCAGCCCCCGTAGGGCGCCGAGGCGGAGGCCCGCGCGCTCGCCGACGAGGCGACGCGGCTGAATCTGGCCGGGGTGTCGGCGCGGGCGGCGGCGCTGACCCTGGCGATCGCAGCGATGACATCGCCGGACACCGACGCCGATGAGCTCTACCGGGCCGCGCTGACCCACCCCGGTATCGCGGAGTTCCCCTTCGATCACGCCAGAATCGCTCTGGCCCAGGGGATGTGGCTGCGGCGGGTGCGCCGCCACACCGAGGCGCGGGCCGCGCTCGAACTGACGGTCGACGGCTTCGATCGTCTTGGCGCCCAACCCTGGGCCGAACGGGCCCGCGCCGAATTGCGGGCGGCCGGCGCGTCGGTGAAACGATCCCTGGGCCAACCGGACCCGCTCAGCGCCCAGCAGCGCCGGGTTGCCGAACTCGCCGCCGCAGGGCAGACCACCAAACAGATCGCCGCCGAACTCAGCCTCTCACCACGCACCGTCGACTTTCACCTGTACCGGTTGTTCCGCACGCTGGGTGTCACCCGACGGGCCGGACTCGGCGAAGCGCTTCGCCGCTACGACTCCGAACTCGATTCAGCGCGGGAGTCCTGAGGCAATTCCGCGGCAGTGCCGCCTGCACTGTCGACGGATCCCGCGATGCGGGTGTCAGCCCGGTTAGCCGTTGGCGCCGGTGACGCCCACGCCGCGTGCCCAGTTCAGCCTCGAGGCAGATTGCAGATTTCACGGATCCTTGTGCCGGTACCAGCCAGTCGAACTTAAAGCCACGAAGGTGGACATGCACCGCCGCCCGAAGCCGGGCTGCCCATCCAAACGTTGCGCCGGTCCGGTCTCAGCCGTCGCGGCCGTCGCGGCCGGGCTGGCCCGTGCCGGTTGCTGGGCGTGCCCCGCCCGCCCCGCCGGTCGCACCGCCTGAGTTTGGACATTACTGGTCGGTAACTTTCGGCAAATCGTTTCTGCCTGCCGGTTTCGGTGCCGCGGTGGTCGTTGCGGGGTTCGTCGAGTCCGGCGGCGACACCGGGTACAACGACGGCTATGTCACCGCCATCAACAAGCGCCGACGGGCCGGCGACTGCCGGGCCAATCTGATCGTCAAGCACACCATCGAGATCGACGGCGTCGACCAGCCCGCGGCGGGCGCGGAGATGATCGCCCAGGCGGTGTTCTAGACCGTGCGATTCGGCATCGTCACGGTGATATCTGAGATATCCATCAGCCCGAACGAGGTGAAGTTTTCGAAGGCCGTCGCTGAACTGGTGATCTGCACGGTCAGCGTGCGGGAGTCCGCGCTTGCGTTGGTGTAGACGATGTCCGACAGGTCCATGGTCAGCGTGTGTTGCCTGCCGTCCAGCGTCACCGGCACCGGAGTAACGACGTTACCGAGAACCCGGCCGGTGCTGTCATCGACGACTTGCGCGAAGACCGCCCGGGTGGTGCCCAGACCCTCGTAGGTGATGCTCACCGCGGGCGCACCGACAACCTGTGTGCCTGGCCCGACTGCGACCGGCACATTGATCGCGTTGCGCGCCAAGGATCCGCCGCCGAGCGAGTAGGGCAGTGCGAAGAAACTGTTCGAGCCGCCGAGGAGCGGAACGACCGGGAGCAGGCCTCCGGTTGAGGTGGCGGTGATGTCCGGGCGATCATTGAACCCGGACTGATACGGCAGCAGGCCCGACGAGTAGTAGTCGCCGAGCTGGTCGAACCATTGGAAGTTCGGGATGGCGTCTGCGGGCGTGCCGGTGCGCTTGACGTACTGGGTAAGCCAGTTGAGGGTGTCGCTCAGCAGGATCGCCTCCTGGTCGGGGTTTTGGGGGTCCTGACACAGTCCGTGGCCGCCGCAGTACCAGGCCACCTTGACCGGGGTGCCGGAGCCGTTGCCGAGGATGGTTTCCGCGTTGTCCAGCGACTGCCGGAGCGGGAACAGGGCCTCTTGGATTCCCTGGGTCAGCAGCGTGGGGACCCTTAACGTGTTCAGCAGCGCGGTCGGACCACTGCTGGCCAACGCCGCCTGCGCGGTCTCGGACATCCAGCCGAACAGGTTCCCGGTGAGCACTGCGCGGGGGACCAGGCTGTTGACCCGGGCTCCGGTGACAACCAAGGCCAGGTACAGCACCGACCCGTAGGACGTCTTCCAGGTGTTGTCGGGGTAGAGCGAAGCGTTCAGGGAGTTCCAGGTGTTCTCTGGCGTGATGGCGTCGATACGCGGATCGGTGCCGGCGGCCACCAACTGGATGCCGCCGCCGTAGGAGGCGCCCACCATGCCGACCGCCGGGTCGTTGGGGCCGTCGAGGGTCGCGGGAGTTTGCGCGGCGATGAAGTCGATGACCGCGGACATGTCGCGGCCTTCGAAGAACGGGTTGTCCAGTTGCATGATGCCCCCGGAGTTCCGCACGCCGCGTGGGGTCGCGCTCACCACGTTGTAGCCGTCGTTGCGAAGCACCCCGACGGATGGAAGATCGTATTCCTGTCCTTCGATGTCGAAGACGCGGTCGGTATACGGATCGGAATATGCTCCCCCACCGAGGCCCGACATGGTGATGACCGTTGGTGCGGTGCTCCCGGCACTCAGGCCCGCCGCCGGGAAGAAGTTGGTGCTGATCCCGATGCCATCGAAAGAAGTGACCATGTAGGTCAACGCCACCGGGGTGTCCGAGGGTGCCAGGGACGCGACATCGACGGTGATCCGGGCCACCACTGACGCGCCGATAAGGGGTGCGAGGAGGTCGCCGATCAGGGGCAGCGTCTGAAGCAGGTCGATGACGGGTGCGGCCACCAACCCGACAAGCGGAATGCCGGTCAAAAACGTAGTGAGGGCGGTGACTTCACTGACTCGCACACTGAAGGTCTGGGTGCCCTTGGCGCCCCCGTCCAGCCAGTTGGCGTAGGGCAGGATCGTGAAACTCTGCGGGTCAGTTGTCGGTGGGACCGTCGGCGGGCTGACCGGCACCGTGCCCAGGCTGATCTTGCCGCCGCTTTCGCCCAACGTGCAGTCGAATCCGCAGGCCTCACCGAGGGCGGTGTAGGTCATCGTCAAACCGCGCGAACTGACGGCCTGCAGGTAGCCCCGGATGATGCCGTCGACAATGGTCACAGTCGGGTTGACGGTGAGGCTGCCACCGGGCACCGTCGCCGCGGAGGTCACTTGCGTGGCCGGGGCACTGCGGACGGCCCTGCTCAGCGGTTCGCGGCGGGCGGCGGCCAGCAGCGCCCAGGCCGCCGGGGAATCGGCTGGCGCCAGCGGATCGGTGTCGGCGCCACCATCACACGCCGCCGACCCGGTGCAACTGGACGCATCAAAGCTGTACCCGTTGCCGATCAACAGACCCGCATCCGGACGCTCGGCGGTGCCATCGGAGAACAAGATCGAAATCAGCTGCCCCGGCCGCCAGCCCGATGAGCCAACCGCCGCACCCGACACCGCACCCATGGGAACCACCGCAGCCCCCAACAGAGCGTTCGGAGTCGGCACCGCCGCAGCCACACCCGCAGCCGACGCCGCGGGGGCCACGCGCACCGTGCTCGGCCCACCCGCCACGGACTGCACCATGCCGCCGGCTGGGGCCAGTGCCACCGACACCCCCACCGCGGCCGCCCCCTCCCCGGCGCTCCAACTGCCCCCCGGAGGATCTGCGTTTCCGCTCTGCTGTTCCATCGCGACAGACGGGATGGAACGCGCCGCGAGGTCCTCGGGATCGTTGCGGACTCGGGCACTGCCCGCCGGCCGCGTCGGACCCGGCGTCGGCGCCGACACCGCACCGGAAACCCGGCCCGCCGAACCCGGCTTCGAGGAACGCGACGGCGACGAACCCGGCGCCGGCGAATCCGACGTCCCAGAACCCGGTGCCGAGGAATCCGCCCGACCGACATCGGCGGAAGCCACCCCCGCACCTGCGGTCAGGACCACCCCGACGCCCAGACCCACACCCACCGCGCCCGCCCAGGAATACAGCCGACGCCGACCCCCGCCGGCCCGCCCGCGCCCGCCGCGGTCCGGCATGTCCTGATGTTCACCACGACGCTGCATCACCGACCGAACCCCATCCCACCTCGACACCCACACCAACTCGATCCGACGCTAAGCCAGCCCCACCCCCGCAGGGATCGGTGAAACCACTGCATTGTCGGCTCTGCGCGAGGGTGACGTCGGCGGCGCCCGATGAGGGCGCAGGTCAGTTCAGGACCCCACCCGAGAGGCCGTCCGCTTGCCTACCGCCGCATGGGCGCCGGTCTCGGTGAACACCACCTGCAGCGTGTCCTTGTCGGTGAACCACCCCTGCAAGAACTGCTCGTCGGTGATTTTCACCATCCGGATCGATCCGTCCGGACTGATCACCCCGAGCAAGTCCTGCTGCCGGGTCGTCGCGAGAGGGGCCCCCTGCTCGAGTTCGGACGGCTTTTCCAGATTCAGCGTCTCGCGGACGGTGAAGACCCCGTCGATCGGCGCCGTGATCTCATATCGGCCGAAGGAGCGCATTGCACCCGAGTCGACGGTGAGGATCGAAGCCTCGCCCTCCCACGTGCCGGCGATATCGATCGCACCGGCATCGACGTACGTCAGTGGAGAAGAACCGGCGGCATCGGATTTGGGAGCCGACTCCCCTGCGCACCCCGCGATCACGCTCGCGGAACACAAGGCCGCTGCCGCACCGGCCATCACGCGTAACCCGATCATCTCTGCACCGATTCCCATCTCACGTCGTCTCGTCCCGCGTCGAACACCACAACACGCAAACTCCCGACGCTAGCCGAGCCCCACGACCGCAGGGATCGGTGAAATTACTGCAATGCCCTACCCTGCATCGCGCAGTCCCCAGCCCGGCAACTGCCTTCGATAAAGCGCTCGAACGATTCGGCCCGACCCGGTCGATCCGGCGCTTAGGGTCGGGTGCGGCAGTGCCGACGAGAAGCAGAGACGATGGCGATTCAGATCGACCGGGCCGTGGGCCGGGATCTCGCTCCGCAGTTGGACGACGCCCTGCAGATCGTGTGCAACGAGTTCGACGGGCTCGATGCCTACCGGGGCTACCACAACGCGTTCGCCCGGGTACGCAAACCCGATCCGCTCGGGCGCGTCCTGATGCTGGGCACCGACCAGCGGGACCTGTTCGTTCCGCTGCTGCGGCGGACCGTGGCCGAGCAGGTGCCCGCCGACGGCCGGATCTTCGATATCGGCGCCGGGGACGGCCAGACCTTCGGCTATATCGCCGATGCGGTGCCGGCCGGGACAACGGTGTCGATCGCCGAACCCAATCCCGTGTACCTGGCCGCCTATCAAGGCTTTCTGAAGCGCCACCCGCATCTGCGCGGCGGCATCGCCGCCCCAGCCGGACTCGACGACGGAACAGGCTTAACGTCCTCAGCGGGTTGAGCGCCGTGCCCAGCGGTTGTGCGCCACCCACGGCGACGCGGCTGCGGCAACCGACCACGCCAGCTCCTCGGGTACGTCGACGACCCGATACTGCTTGACGCCCGCTGCGGTTGCCGCGATCAGCGTCGCCACCCCGGCGCGCCGCTGCGGCCAGCTCTGCCGTACCGTCCAGCCGACGATTCCGGCTCCGGCGATGCAGTCGCGGCGGCGCTCGAGGCTGCCCGACCGGGTGATCAGCCAGCCGGCCGATACCCGATGCCCCAGTGAGCGTGAGCGGTCGGCGGCCAGCAACCCGCAACACAGCGTCAGCCCGGACCACACCGCCCACAACCACACCGGCGGCTCCACGATGACGCCCACCAGAGCCAGCACCGCCGGGACCGCCAAGGCCCGCGTCCAGCGCCGCCGCGCCGCCGCCGGCCCGTGCCCTCGCAGCGGCCCGGTCGCCGCATCCGATTTGGCGGTCAGGTCGGCCAGCACCGCGTGAGCGGTGCCCGCCGGGCACGGCGGCAACAACAGGGACGACTCGCCGATTCCGGTCACGCCGGTCATTACTGCGTCCAACCGGGCCCCGCCCAGCGCCCGCACCACGAGCGGCTCGCGCAGCGTTCCGCCGCGCAGCCGACGCATGTCGAAGGTGTTCTCGCGCAGCCGCAACAGACCGTGCTCAAGGTGCAGCAACTCGGCATCGCGGCGCAGCAGCAGGTTACCGTAGGTCACCAAGGATCGAAGCACCGACAACACCACTGAGGCCGCCAGCACCACGGCCCCGGCAGCGGCGGCCGTCGCGGCAGCACCGAAGCGTTGCGCGATGTCGACGCCCGATTGCGCCAGCGGTGAATTACGCAGCGCCGCAGTCGCTCCCGCCTGATAAGCGATACCCGCCGCTGCCCCTATCATTGCCAGACCGGTCACACTGAGGAGGCTGTAGCGCAACCAGCCCGGATGCCAGCGGGCCAGCACCCGACCGGGTGGTCCGGGCCGCTCGGGTGCGCCCAGTGAGTCGGCCAGCAATACGGCCCGCAGTCGCGGCACCTGGTCGGCGGCAACCGCATCAAGGGTGAACTCGCTGTCACCCCTGGCCTCCTGACCGGTGCTCACCCTCAGCACGGCCAGGCCCAGCATTCGGTGCAGCAGCCGAGCGTCGGTGGACACCGAGCGGATCCGGTTGCGCGCCAGCGATAGAACCTTCCGCTGCAGCACCCCGGTGCGCAACTGGACCTCATCGGAGGCGATGCGGTAGGAGGTGACGAACCACCGCAGGACGCCGACCGTGATCGTCAGCGCCAGCGCCAGCGCCACCAGCCACGGATTCCCGGTCGCCGATCCGAGAAACAGCGAGCCGATCACCAGTGGGAGTTGCCGCAGCACCTCATGCACGGGATGGACCAGCAGCATCCGTGGGCTCAGGCGCTGCCAGGGCGCCGGGTGACTCCCCCCGCCGGGCAGGCTCATGTGGCGTCCTCGGCGCCGATCGCGGCGATGTCGGTCAACTGGGCCACCACCCGGTCGGCGACCTCGGAGTCCAGCGCCACGATGCGCACCGCGCCCGCCGAGGACGCCGTCGTGACCGTCACGTCGGCCAGCCCGAACAACCGGTCCAGCGGGCCCCGGTAGGTATCGACGGTCTGCACCCGTGAGATGGGCGCGATGCGGCGCTCCTGGGTGATCCAGCCGCTGCGGACGTACACCGCCGGCGCCCCAGGTGCCAGCGAGATCTCCCACCGATGAACTCGATAGCGCCACAGCGGTGCGACCACGACGAAAGCGACGATGCCCAACAGCGTCAGCACAGCGGCTGAGGCGTGCAACCACCCCGCCTGGCGATCCAGCGAGATCCACGCCAACTGCGCGGGCACCAGCATCAGAAAGGGGATAGCCGCGCCGATGGCCCACACCAGCGGCGCCTTGCGACTCGGCGGATATGCGGGATCCACCAGCGTGATGTCCGCGGCGGGCGATTCGTCCATGGGTCGAGCATCGCGCAGATCGGCCGGTGAACGCTCCCGGTTGGCCTGACGGGTCTGTTCGAACATCCGGCAGCCCCGGCGGAGATGATGTGCAAATCTGGGGACGACAAACGGCCAGGAGGGGGAGGGACATGCGGCGGTTGATGGTGTCTCTGATCGTGGCGGTGGTGTTCGCGGTCGCCGCGGCCGGCACTGCCGGGGCGATACCGGACCAGGGCACACCGGAGTTTGACGCCTACCTGGAGGGGTTGCAGCGCAACGGGTTCAACCTCAATCCCGACACCGCGTGGCGCGTTGCCCATCAGGCCTGCGAGGGCGGCGTGCCCGGCTTCATCGGGTGGGAGATGATCGCCCAGGGCGTCGTGGGCCCCGGGGCCCAGATGCGGCTGCTGGACGTGGCCAGACAGTACGCCTGCCCCGTCCAGTGATCCGCGCGGCGCTGCGGCGTGTGCGGTTCAGCAATCCACCCCGTCACGTCAGACAGCCGTCCCGTCTCACAGTAATAACCTCAAGCGCCTTTACCATGACTTAATGTAATGATATTGTGTCGGAATGTCGGATGGCGTGCAGGACCAACTCGCAGCGATGGGCACCCAGCTACGGGTAGCCCGCATGAAGGCTTACCTGACCCAAAGTGATGTGGGACAGCGCGCCGGGGTCTCACGGCAGCTGGTCAGTCGCATCGAGCAGGGCTGCAACGGAGAGATCAGTGCCTACGTTTCGGTAGCCGCCGCGCTGAACCACCGCTTCGTCCTGGAGGAGCAAGCGGCCGCGAACGACACCGGCATGGCCGCGCTGGATTTCACATCAGACAGTGAGGAGTCCGACGCCCGGCAAGGGCTGTCTGCCCGGCAGCGGAAACAGCGGGGGCCCCGTGTCGCGAAACGGAACCCCGGCGATGTCCGGTAACGGTGATTCCCGGAACCTCACGTGTCGACGGACGTGGTCCCGGTGACCGCGGTGGGCGGGCACACCCGCGGGAATCCTGCCGCCGAGTCCGACCTCACCCGCCCCTGGCCGTGGCCGAGGGAGTTGTTCGTCGCGGTCGAGAACTACCTGGTCCGCCCCCTCGGTCCGACACCTCGGCGCGTCCTGCCGCCGGACCCCAACTCGGCACCGATCGCGCAGGTCGTCTCGACCCGGGGTGAGCTCGACCGCCTGGTGGCCCGACGGCCGCCGCTGTGGGCTTGGGCCGCGTTCGTGTCGTCTCTTCTGCAGCAACACAACCGCGTCATATCCCGGCTGCGCGACTGCGCCTCGGGCTACCAGCCCCGGCCGGGTGCGCCGTTGAGCGCGACGGCCTACGCCGGACTGGCATCGGAGGCGACACATCGGATCGCCGAGCACCGCGTGCACCTCCAGGGCTTGCTGCGCGGACCGGTGTTCGCCGCATTCGTCAATGACGCGACGAACGGGCGCCCCATCGATCCGAGCCGGATATGGCACATCGCCGACCAGCTGATGGGCTACCACAGCAGCTTGCTGAGCACCGCCGAAATGTGCATCCACACACCCGTCGCCCGAGGGGCCGCTGTCCTGGCCCAGGACACCTCGACGCTGGTGGTGTGCCCCCTGGTCAGCTTTGCCGAGTTCATCGTGACGCTGAGCCACCAGGTGGCCGAGACCCGCGAACTGATCGCCTACAGCCAGGGCAGGCCCATTGCCGTCGACTGCCCGGATCTGGTCATCGGTTTCCCGAGAGGGCTGAATGAGCGGATCATCGCGCAGATCAAGCGATTCGCGCGGTAGCCGCAGGGACAGTCGTACCGTGCCGGGCCGCCCGCTATAGTCGTGTGCGGTGGGTGCCGATTCCGATGTCAAACGCTCTTGGGGAGCGCAGATCGGTCTGTGGCTCATCATCCACGTTCCCTCCTGGCTGCTCCTGACTTCCATCGTCATCCTGGTCGCCGGAGGGGCCACCGTAATCGGCCTTCTGGTTCGCCGGCGGTTTCCGATGCTGAAGACCGACCAGCACAACGACGCCCTGAAATTCGCCTACGGTGTGATCGGCTTCGTCTACGCGTTCTTCGTCGGCTTCATCGTCTCCGGGCTGTGGTCCCAGGTCGCGATCGCGGATGGCCTGGTGAGGTCGGAGGTCGCGGCGGGCGTCCAGATCGCGCGGGACCGTTTCGCTTTCGACCCCGCCGACCAGGAACGGATCCGTAAGGACCTCAGGGCATACGAGCAGGCCGCCCGCGCCGAATGGCCCCTGGCCGCCCGCGGCGAATTCTCCGCGGATGCCGATAAGGCACTCAAGCAGTTGTACAAGACAATTCGGGAAATCCAGCCCGAGACCGACGTGCAGAAGACTTTTCTGAGCACCACGGTCTCCAACCTCGAGGCGATGAGCAAGGGCCGAACCGAGCGACTGAGCCAGGCCAAAACCCACCAGGGAGTCAAATGGCCGCTGTGGTTGGTCGTGGGCCTGACCAGTGGCCTGGTCGTCGCTGCCGCCGTCACCTATGGCGTGGAGAGTGCGCGGCTGCATCACACGGTGGTGCTCACCGTCAGCGGCCTGGTGGCGGTCATTCTCTTCCTCGTACTAGATCTGTCCTTTCCCTACCTTGGGGACATCGCGACGCCGCCGGTTCCCGAACATACCGGCCTGCACCACCCGACCCATCCCTGACGGACACGCGGGAAGCCGCGCTCAGACAGCTTGCTTGTCGAGGAAGTCGTCGATCATCACCCAGGTTGTCGTCGGGGCCGACCGTCCGGTCAGCACCCCGAGGTGCCCGCCGGGGGCGGTCTCCAGCCGCACCTGCGGCGCGTTGGGCAGTAGGTCCCCGACATGATGGGCGACCGGGACAGGGACCAGGACATCGCTGGTTCCGGCGATGTTGATCACCGGCACCCGAACATCGGCGAGATCGACCAGCTTGGTGGGGCCTTGAATCTTGCCGTCCGCCAACTCGTTTCGCTGGACCAGCCGCTGATAGACCTGCAGGGTCGCGCGTCCGGGATAGGCGAGCATGCTGTTCATCAAACCGTCCACCGCCTCGACCTGGGCCAGGAACTCCCGGTCGTCGCGATGTTTGATCAGCGTGATCGGCTTCTTGAGGTAGGTCGTCAGCGACGTCGCCTTGAACGCCGGTCCGACGATCTGGGACGGCAGCCCGCCCAGCATCTTCAAAAAGCCCCCGATGACCCGGCCACCGGTGTAGCGGCCCGCGGTGCGCAGTGGCGCGATCATGCGGTGCTTGCTCAGGTCGAAAGGGCTGGCGACCATCACCACCGACTTGACCGGCAGTTCCGGATAGGCGGCGGCGGTGAGAAGGGCGATCAGCCCACCCAGACACCACCCGATCAGGTGGACCGGTTTGCCCCCGGAATCCTCCGACACCTTCTTGATAGCGGTGGGCACCACGTCGGAGACCCAGAACTCGATGCCGAGATCTCGGTCCGACAGCCCCATTTCGCCGTAGTCCACCAGATAGGTGGGACGGCCGCCGGCCAGCAGGTGCTCGGTCAGCGAACACCCGCGGCGCAGATCGAAGCACGCCGACTGCGACCCCAACGGGGGGACCAGTAGAACCGGATCGCCGTCGAGTGGAACACCTACGGGCAGATAGCGGTGCAGGGTGGACTTGTACCCCTCGGCGATCACCTCAGAAGGCATCCTGGTGGTGTCGGCGATACCACCCTTGGTCAGGAAGTCGAACAGGTTGGACACCGCCTGGCGGCGCTGCTCCAGTGTCCGGTTCTTGCCCGGGGTCGCACCCATGGGCCGAGGATACGGCCAGCACGGGCGCGCAGGGCCGCCTCTGCGATATGTCGGCCTTCACCACCGGCATCACCGCAAGCGTCGCTAGGCTCGACAACCGTGTCCAGACTCCGAGTCGCAGCCTGGTGCGCGGCGGCCGTCGCCGCGGGCGCTGTGTTTGCCGTTCCGATGGCAGCCGCGCCACCTGCGTCGGCCTGCCCGAGCGGCTTCGTGTCCGACCCCTACACCGGCCAGTGCTACACGCCCAACTCGATGCCGACCGTCGCCGGGATCCCCTGCATTCCGGGCAGGTCGCTGGGCACCTGCCTGGGCATCCTGCAGAACCAGTCACCGCCGGGGGGCGGTCCCCCGCCCGGCGGACCCTGGCCCTGATCACCGGGCCCTGATCACCGGGCCCTGATCACCGGGCCCTGATCACCGGGGCCACGATCACCGGGGCCCTGATCGGGGACGGTCAATCGCGCCTGCCGCGGCCCCGCTGACGACAACCCTCCGAGCAGTACCGGACGTTGTCCCAGTCGCGCGCCCACTTCTTGCGCCACTCGAACGGCCGACCGCAGGCGAGACAGACCTTCGGGGGGTGGCCGTTCTTGACCCGTGCCCGCGGAGGCACCGGCCCGCGGCCGACTACTCCGAGGCGGCGGCGGCCTTGGCGCCCCGGTGCGCGCCGGCCCGCGACGCCGTCCCGGACACCGACCCCCGCGACGCCCGGGATTCAGCGGCTGCGGT
>Ga0180435_10004476_pt1 | contig 13770 bp, 11 predicted proteins | sample SS_ome_3_FD_132467 | JGI IMG/M metagenome (GOLD analysis project Ga0180435, IMG submission 132467) | Hypersaline lake sediment archaeal communities from the Salton Sea, California, USA - SS_3_S_1 metaG | ecosystem: Environmental > Aquatic > Non-marine Saline and Alkaline > Hypersaline >... | reverse complement strand
TTCAGGTCAACATTCTTCATCCGGACCGATCCGGTGGGATGAAGTTTGAAATTGACTACGTTCTTCTGGGCTGGCCAGATGACCGTCGAGTGGGCCACGGGGATAACCGGACATTTCCAAAACAATATCTCCAAGGCTTCTTCGTAAATTTTGGTACGTTTGGCCTGGTCAACCGTTTGCTTACCCTGTAGCATCAGGCCATGGTAGGCGTAATTGTGCCATTGGGTGCGGATGGAAGATGAAGCCAGACCATCAAACAGCACCGCCAGGAAGTTGTCCGGGTCGCCATTATCACCGGTCCAACCCAACTGGAATAGGTCCATATCTTCGGGTTGTTCGCGTTGCCGTTTCAGATAAGTACCCCAGTCGTAGCTGACGATGCGGGCTTCGATACCGATTTTGGCCAAATCAGCCTTCATGGCAACACCGATTTTCTGGCCTTCGGGGTTATAGGGTCGCGGTACCGGCATGGACCACAAGGTGATTTCACCTAATCCTTCACCTCCGGGGTAGCCCGCAGTGGCCAGATATCTTTTGGCCAGTTCCACGTCATACTTGTAGCCGGGTATCGATTTGTTGTAGCCCCACATGGTCGGGGGAATTGGGTTCTTGGCTACTTGGCCCATGCCCTGATAGATGTTGTCCACAATGGCCTTGCGATTGATGGCATGCGCGATAGCTTTGCGCAGATTGACATTGCTCTTCCAAGGCTCTTTGGTGTGGTTAAATGAGAGATAACCAATGTTCATGCCCGGCTGGGTGGGAAGGATCAGATTGGGATCCTTTCTGGCCAGGGCGATATCGGCCGGGTTGGGAAACTGGCAGATGTGGATGTTGCCGGTTTTCAATTCCAAAAAACGCACCGAGTTCTCGGGGATGGATCTGAAAACGACTTTATCCAGGTAGGGCCCACCGGATTTGTCCCAGTAATCATCGAATTTTTCCAGGATAATACGGTCGTCCTTGACCCATTGTACAAACTTGAATGGACCGGTGCCCACAGGCTTTCTCAAAAATTCTTTGGGATTATTCAAAAAGGCCGTGGGGCTGATGATGTCGGCAAAATCCATGCCCATGTTGGCTAAAAAGGGCGCCTCAACACGTTTCAGCTTGAAAACCACCGTGTATTCATCAACGGCTTCGATACTGCCGATGGTATCATCCATTTCCATGGAAACCCAGTATTCGGGGGGCCGTTCCTGGGCGGGAATGTCCCAGCCTTTACCCAGAAATTTGACATTGCGGTCTTTCATCATCCGGCCAATGGAAAAGACCACCGCATTTGCATCCATGGTGGTGCCGTCGTGAAACTTGACACCTTGCTGCAAATGGAAGGTGTAAGTCTTGCCATCAGCGGAAATGTCCCATGATTTGGCCAGCCCCGGTACAAGCGCAGTGCTCTCGTCGGCGTAGGCGACCAGGGCCTCGTAAATGTTGTCGCAAACCATAAACGAGTTGCCGTCGGTTTCATAAGCGGGATCGAGTCCGACGCTATCCCCACCGCGTCCAAATACCAGCGTTTTGCTGAGGGCGGAACCCGGCATGGCAGCGATGATGAAGAGTAAAACCAAACAGAGTGACAAAAAACCAAAAATCCGTTTATGCTTCATGTGTACCTCCTTCCTTTCTAAAAACGGTGCGTGGCAAGTTTAACAGCACCTTGTTTTGGGGTGGATGGGCTTGGTTGGTAAGCGATCTGTGCTCGACCATAGCCGTTTAAAAATATTGGCAATCGCAACGCGAAATGCTTACCGCGAACAGAGATACCGTTATCAGATCAAAACAGCTTTGTCAAAGCAAAGGCATGAATTGGGTCTGCAGGCCATTTATTCTGTTGACAATGTTCATTTTTGGGAATATAATCCCAAATAATAAGAGAAAAACGGTACAATTGTTGTATAAACCCTGAGAAAAATGAATGCAAACCATTTGAAATCATTGTCATCCGCTGTGCTGAGGTTGATGCGCCCCCTGGTGCGACTACTTCTTAGAAAAGGCATATCGTATGGTACCTTTGCAGATTGGGTCAAATGGATTTATGTGGATGTGGCCATGAAAGAATTTACCATCTCAGGTAGAAAACAGTCGACGTCGCGCGTTTCCGTATTGACAGGGCTGTCACGCAAGGAAGTCAAGCGTTTAACGGGGATACCCCGGCCGGATGATACCGAACGGGATGAGAAATATAACCGCGCGGCACGGGTTATATCTGCCTGGCGACGGGAGCGTGAGTTCCTGGATGCAGACGGGAACCCATCGGCCCTTTCCATCACCGGCCCTTGGGCAACCTTCAGTGAAATCGTCCGCCGCTATTCCGGTGATATACCGGTGCGCGCGATTTTGGACGAGCTATTGCGCATCGGTGCTGTGGAGCTGTTGGACAATGGTAAAATATCTCTGCTGGCCAAAGCGTACATACCGGAGATCAATGAAGCCGACAAACTGCATATACTCGGAACGGATGTCGCCCACCTCATTACCACCATTGACCACAATATCAGATCAGATTCCGCCACGAATACACGCTTACAGCGCAAAGTTGCCTACGACAATCTGCCTGATGAGGCTTTACCGGCATTTCGCAAATTGTCGACCAAACGGGCTCAGAACTTGCTTGAAAATCTGGATAAATGGCTGGCCCAGCACGACCGGGATGTCAATCCCGCGGTTCAAGGAACCGGTCGCAATTATGCCGGCCTGGGGATTTACTATTTTGAGGAACCCTATCCTGCCGAGGATAAGAACGATGAAAACTAGAGGCATCATTACAATATTATGGATATTTTTCGTTTTGCTACTGCTGGTTGCTTGTAGCAACAGTGGTGGTGGTGTGGGCGGCAGTGGCATCATCAACCGCGGCACTATCTCCGATTTTGGCAGCATTGTGGTCAATGGTACCGAGTTTGATACCAGTGAAGCCACCGTCATTGTTGATGGTCAAGCATTCGGCGTGGGTGATGCGGTCGTTTTGGCCAACCTGGATGTGGGTCGTATTGTCACGGTGATTGGCACGAAAGGAGATGCTGAGGAAGAAGCCATAGCTGAGCGAGTCTTTTATAGCGATGAGGTTAGCGGCCCGGTCATCAGTGTAACCACCACCGATCCAGGGACCATGGAGTTGGCAGTGATGGGGCAGACCGTCGTTATCAATGCCCTGACACAATTCAAAACCATTGATTTTGATACCATTGCCACCAACGACGTGGTTGAGGTAAGCGGCTATTACGATGATATGGGTACGATTTGGGCAACCTTTGTGGATAAAATCGGTGAATTTACACCGGGACTGGTTTACGAAGTCAAGGGTTTCATCCAGTCGCTCAGTACGGTTCAAGAAACATTCCTGATCAATGGCCTCCTGGTGGACTATTCCGATCCCGGTGTGATCATGCCTGGCGTACCATTGGACGATGGCTTACTGGTGGAAGCCGAAGGAATCGTAGATCATACCGGTCTGAACATGTTTGCCCAGAGCATATCGATTCAAGACGATATTAGTGAGAAGAATGCCGATGAGGTCGAAGTCACCGGCTTTGTGACGGCAGTCGTATCGACGGATGAATTCACGGTGGGAACCCAAGATGTGATTGTTGAGGCAGGAGCCGAATTTGTGGACGGCACCCAGGCTGACATCGCTCTGGGCATCAAACTGGAGGCCGAAGGAACTCTTGAAGATGGCATTTTGTATGCCGAGGAAATTGAATTCTGGCTGCCGGATCAGATCGAAATTGAAGGTACTCTGACCGATTTAAACTCCCAATATGAGTTTACGGTGGAGGACCAGGTGGTCACCACCACCAATGATACCATATGGGAAGACGGCAATCCCGATGATTTGGAAGAGGGCATCAATGTCGAGATCAAGGGCCGCATGCAGGGTGAGGTCCTGGTTGCGGACAAAGTGTCGTTTGAACTGGCGGATGATTAATCTAAAATAAAAAAAGCCAAGCACACGACTTTGCGGGTCCCTGTGCTTGGCCGGGAAACCTGAGGGCCTTTCAGCACACTCAAGCCTGAATATAATAGCAATGCAGGAATAGTGTGTCAATGGGCTCTCCCGCACCAACGGAGAGCCCGTTGCATTTTAAAAGGCTTCAGGTTGCGTAACCTGCCTGCCGCCGGTGTGGCAGCAGCAATCGATTGCCTGTTTCGTGCAAGATACAGGTATAAACATCCCATTTGAGGGATACCAACCAAAAGGAGGCCATTATGAAAACAAACCACGCATCTGCAACTCCCCAAACACGAACCGAACGGCTTTGGTTCTGGCCCATCATCCTTGCGGCCGTGGCTCTGATGATCCTCGGTGCCGCAGTGCCGTTTGCCTTTGCCGAGGAGGAGGAAGAAGAGATCCCCTTTGACGAAGCGGCCATCTACTTCGAACTCAACAACACCGATGGTGATCTGGGTATTCATGCCCTGATCGATGGAGAGCCCTGGAAAAGACTGGAAATCGAAGATCCCAACGAGCGCAGAATGCTGGGCGTCAACGTGAGAGGACGTCTGCGGCGGCAGGGACTTACCGAGTTTTTCTTCGAAAGTGCCGAACCAACCTTTGATGAATTGTCACCGCAAAGATTTTTCAAACGTTTTCCGGAGGGTGTCTATGAAATCGAAGGTATCACCCTTGAAGGCGATGAACTGGAAAGCGAAGTCTGGGTTTCACAGGTGATGCCGGCACCGGCTATGATTTGGCTTACAAGCGGGGCTGAAACCGTTCCTGCAGCGGAAAACTGTGATGTTGAACTTCCAAAGTTCGATGCTGATGACACCATCGTCATTCGCTGGGATCCAGTCCTGGCATCGCATCCCGACTTGGGTGACGAGGGCTCGATCGAAGTTCAAAATTATGAAGTGGTCGTCGAAATCGACGACACCCCCTGGAAAATGAGCATCATCCTGTCGCCGGATGACATCCAATTCGAAATACCACAGGAAATTCTAGCTTTGGCCGAGTTTGATGAAGAAGGTGAAGCAGAAGTCAAGTTCGAGGTTCTGGTACGCGCTGTGAACTATAACCAGACTGCTGTTGAAAGCTGCTTTGTTATTGAACGAGAGGACTAATCAAACCGGCCCACAGTATCAAACAAATGTCGTACCCAGCCTCTCTTCACCATGCTTGCAAAATATCATCTGGCGAAGGGAGGCGGTGCGATCATATGCGTTTGTATGAAATCCAAATGGACGAATCCGTCATGAAAAAATATGCATGTTTACTCTCGGTGGGTTTAGGTATCCTTTTTCTTCATTGATTTCTTATTAGATCACACAGCGCGGATCCGAGAAAAAGGTGCTGTGGATGGCGGTGACTGCCTTGGGCAGATCGGCCATTTTTACCAGAAAGTACAGGGCCGCCGGAGATGGCCCGAAGGAAATCATTTCCACATTGACATTACAGTCGGCGACGGCGCTAAAGCAGCGGGCGGCTATGCCTTTCTTTTTGAGGAGTCCCTGACCGACGATGCCGATCAGGGCCACATGCTCCAGTTTTTCAAGTCGGCGATAGGGCCGCGGCTTCAAATCGTGGAGGGCCAATCGGGCTTTTTCCACGTCTTTTTTAGAAAACAGCAAGCTGATACAGGTTTGGGAGGTTACCACCGATTTGATATTGATGCCGGACTCGGTAATCTGGCCGGCGACGTCGGCCAGAATACCCGGGCGCGCGCCGACTCCTGAAGCATGCACTTTCAGGATTCCGATGTCGGTATCATGAGCGACGCTCTTGATAATGTTTCTGAATCGGGGACTTTTACTGCTGATGAGACTTCCGGGGTTATCCGGCGCCAGTGTATTGTTGATGGCAATCGGTATTTTCTTTTTGCGAACCGGTTCGACGGTTCGGGGATGCAGGATTTTGGCCCCAAAATAGGAGAGTTCCGCAGCTTCAGCATAGGACAGTTTGGGAATCAGTTCGGCTTCGGGAACCATACGCGGATCAGCGCTCATAAAACCATCCACATCTTTCCAGATTTCAAGTTGATCGGCCTTAAGTGCAGCAGCGACGACGGCGGCAGCATAATCGCTACCGCCACGACCGAAGGTGGTAATTTCGCCCTGTTGACTGATGCCGTAAAAACCGGGTACCACGGCAATGCCGTTCTTTTTAAGTGTCGGTAGAATATGGTGATTCAGGTTTTTAACGGTCAAGCGCATATTGGCAGTGGCATCGCCATATTTTCCATCGGTTATCAGACCAATTTGATGGGGCATCAGGGTTTCAGCTTTTAGCTGCTGGGCACAAAGAAGTGCTGTCACCAGCTGCGCACTGAAGCGCTCGCCAAAACTGGGAATGATATCAAGCATGCGGGTCGTAATCTCGCGGGTGAAATTGAGGCCATAAAAGAGCCGTTCAAGGTCTTTCATGCTGACGGTTAAGCCTTTGCTGAAACTGTCAAAGCAGGTACCGGTCGGTAACAACGCGGCGGCGATTTCAAAATGTATTTTCTTGAGGGTCTCGATAATTTCAGGAATGGCTTCCTCGGACGCCAAAGCCCGGTCCATGCCCGCAATCAATTGGTCGGTAACCCCGTTTAAGGCCGAAACCACCAGGCAGTCTCCCTGGCAGCGTTTGGCTACCAAGGCGATAATGCGTTGAATGTTTTGAATGCCGTTGAGGCATCCGCCACCGATTTTTATGACTTTCATGTTTAAATATCCTTGAGCAGTTGGTTTTCCGGATGATGATTGATGGCGTTTTGAAATTGCTGCATGGCATGCGCAATTGTGCCAAATGTACGGTTCTCGGGAAGGGCCAGTTCATTGACACCGATTTTATCTAATGCACCGGTCACGTAACCGATGGTTAAGAGATTGATGTCAAGCGCCGGCTGATAGGCCGGTTCTTCCGAGATTTCGGAGTCAGTTTCAGAAACTATTTTGGTGGCCGACAGATCCATCAGGGTTGATTGGATCAGGCGAAAAGGGATTTCGAGGGCGGTTGATATCTGTCGAGCGGTGTACGGTTTTTCGGCCCGGGCAAACCGAGTGACCAGCAGATGCGCGACTTGAAGGGCCAGCTGTTTTTTTAAGGCTGGGCTGATTTGACGCGCGACCCTGTCGAATTCATACGATTCCTTGTTTTGGTAAGCACAAGCAATTTGGGCTCCCATCAAAACGATCAACCAGCTGGCCTGAAGCCAGATCAGGAAAAGCGGCAGGGCCGCAAAACTGCCATAGATGGCATTGTAATTGGCCAGCAGAAATTGAAAGTTGATGTAGACCAGTTGCAAAAGCTGGTAAATGGTTCCGGCCACAATTCCCGCCACCACAGCGGCGCTTATTTGTACCTTGGTATTGGGCATCATCAGGTAGGTGAGCGTAAACAGCAGCCAGATCAATACATAGGGAATCAATTTGAATCCTACATATATCAGGGGACTGAAAAAACCGAGTAAGGCGATTTTGTCGACAATCAACGTGATCTGGGTCTTGATGAATACGGTGGCACTACTGGACAAGATGATCAATAGCGGACAAATCAGCATGATGGTTAAGTAGTCACTATACTTGCGCCACAGGGATCGCGATTTGGGAACATTCCAAATAACGTTGAATGCGCGTTCGATATGGCCCAAAACCTTAATTACGGCCCAATAGAGAACCACCACACCGATGCCGGCCATCACGCCGCCGCGCGTTTTGGCCAACAGGTTTTTGGCAAAATCTATTGCTTTGAGCAGGACCTCCTGTTGACCGCTGAAGCGTGCGAGTAGCTCGACCTGCAGGCGTGCGTCCAAACCAAACCCTTTGGCAACGGCAAAAGCCATGGCCAAAACCGGTACAATGGCCAATAGCGAGTAAAACGTCAACGCAGAGGCTCTGAGTTGAATCCTATTTTTGTTAAAACCAAGGGCAGCCAGCATGATAATGCGCAGCAGCCGCAAAAAGAAAGACCGACTCCAGGATATCTTTTTGGACTCGATATGCCAGATATCGGTGGTGATGAATTGGACAACTTTAGGCCATACTTTCATAAGGCTCATTTCTCCGATATAAGTATAGAACTGACCTGAGCGTTTCAAATTTTTAATTTGAAATGCTCAGGTCCGGTTAGGTTTTATTACGCCAATAATCAACAACAAGTCAATCCCACCGTGATTGATGGCAATCCGTTGTAATGTTTTTGGAAACAGGCGACTCACCGTTTGCTCTTTAGCTAACAGGGCAACTCGCCAGTCACGGTAATCTGAAAATAGTTTTTGACGGATCTCTGCATAGAATTGTTTGGGGTTCTTTGCGGGCTGCAGTCGAACGCCATAGGGCGGATTTAAAACCACCAAGCCGGGTTTTTTCGTAATCTTTTGAGGATTGAAATTAAAAAAATCCCGACGGGTAACATGCATAATTTCGGATATGTCTGATTGGTTGGCTATTTTTCTTAGCGCTTCTACGCGTTTTTCATCTATATCGGAGGCAAAAACAACTGGAGCTAGCACCGGCCGAATACGGCTGGTTGCGGTTTTTCTAAGATGACGCCAGTGGGCTTCTCGAAATGCGGGCCAATTCATAAACGCAAATTGGCGGTATGCACCAGCAGGAATGTTACGGGCTAACATGGCGGCCTCTAAACTAAAACTTCCGGATCCGCACATGGGATCTATTAGAATTTGAGAACCGTCGTATCCGGCCAATTTCAAGATGGCTGCAGCCAAGGTCTCTCGAATGGGTGCCGGTCCGACATCCAGCTTCAAACCGCGCTTAAACAGGAGCGGGCCGCTGCTGTCTAAAGAAATAACAACGCGGTCATCAACGATTCGGACATATATGCGCTGACGGCTGCATTGACCGGTTTTGATCTGCCTGTCTGATGCGTTCGAAGGCAATTGTCCTTGGATAGCGTTTTCAAGATGTTCAGCTATGGCGTCGGTATGCACCAACCGGGAACGAATGCATTTAATGTTAAAAATGTGTTCAACATCGGGCGCTAGGTAAAGTTCCCACGGGACTTTGCTGGCCTTGGTTTCAAGCTGGCGAAAATTAGTTGCCTTAAATTCAGTTAGACGCATCAGAACACGATTGGCGGTCCGCAAGTAGAGATTGGCGACATAACAACTGGTCAGGCGACCTTTAAATTCAACGCCCCCGGGTAATTCCTTTATCTGGGGTGTGTCGATTGATAATGATTGGATTTCATTGGCACAAATGGATTCTGTTCCCGGTGGCGTAACTGCAAAGAAGGTATGCGTTTTGGCGATGACGTGCCGTTTAATTCGCCTTTGGGTTGGCTGAAAGTCTGACATTTGCTTTCCTAGCTCCCTTCATAGGCCACCGGCTTTGACGGTGCAAACTGTTTAGTTTTTACCGATTCGGCGGGATTACATATTTGGAGAGGCCTTTGTAATAATCCCGCCGGTATAAGATGAAGGGTTTGTACAAAATTTTTGTTTCAAATCAGCGACCTTTTTTTGCACCTGGCTCCTTAAAGGATTCTATCTCATATCACTAGCTCTGCTGGTTGTCGCTGATTTGATATAGAGCTTGATATTGAGGCTCAAGCATACTACAAACTATCTCAAAATTATCTAATTCCTTCTGTTGGCAGAGCAAAACGGCTGAAAATGTTTATGTATCAAGTGGATGCTCCGCTTTCTATCTGTTAAATCCAATGTCCGAGGATCAAATTTCAATTTTAAGATAGGTTGTAACAAATTCGAGCATTACCTAAACTGAGCGTTTCAAATTTAGATATAAATCATGGTTGACGTATATTTTCAACATTGCCACTATGATGATCCCAACCTGAAGCAGACCGTTTTTGAAATGATGGACGCCATGGGGGGCCATTCGATTCGATCTGATTCCAGGATAATCATCAAGCCCAACCTGCTCCTGGCGGCAGATCCCGATTTGGCCGTGAACACCCATCCCATGGTTGTACGCCATGTGACTGAGTATGTGATAGAAAAAGGCTTTCGGCCGGTTATTTCGGATAGCCCGCCCACAGGCTCATTTGAACAAATCCTTTCGCAGGGCGGGTATATCAAGGCTCTATCGGGCTTGGATGTTGTATTTAGACCCTTCAGAGAATCCATAAAAACGGATATCGGTGAGCCGTTTGGCGTTATCGAACTCGCCAAGGAAGTTCTGGAGGCCGATTATGTGATCAACCTGGCTAAATTGAAAACCCATGCACATATGTTGCTGAGTTTGGGGATTCAGAATATGTTTGGCACTGTGGTCGGCCCGCGCAAATCCGAATGGCAATTAAAAGCCGGTACGGATAGAGATTTGTTGGCCCGGCTGTTTGTACAAATCAATACGGCCGTCAGACCGGCCATGACCATCATTGATGGAATTTTGGCGCTGGAAGGCATGGGACCGGGTTTAAGCGGTACACCAAGAGAATTGAATTTGCTGGTTGGAAGTCGGGATGCCCTATCCGCAGATATGGCAGTCTGTAATGTCGTCGGCCTGGAATTGCAGGCCATGCGGACCCACGAGGCCGCCCGTCAGTTGAATGCGCTTCCTGAAAATATTCATATTCACGGCCAGTTTCATATTTTGAACGATTTCAAGTTTCCCCATCTGGGATCCATGCATGCCGGTCCCGAGTTGCTTAATGGTTTCATGCGTAAGCATGTTCTCCAGAAACCGGTGTGTAACAACCAAAAATGTAAGCTTTGCGGTGACTGTTGGCGCTATTGTCCCGTCAAAGCCATCGATCATCATATCAAAGGCATCCGTTACAATTACAATGTCTGTATTCGCTGCTATTGTTGTTTGGAAATATGTCCCTACGGCGCAATCACCATCAAAGAACCGCTGACCGGCAAAGTTTTAGAGCGGATGGGCGCCGTCTAATTTGACTTTCAACTTGAATTTAAGTAGAGTCGTATTTTATTCGGGAAAAATAAATGGGAGGTAATCTATGGCAGGCATCAACAAAGTAATCCTGATTGGCCGCTTGGGACGGGATCCAGAGGTTCGATATACGCCCGACGGCACCGCCATCGCAAATTTCAGTATCGCGACTTCAGAAGAATGGAAAGACAAGGGCACGGGTGAAAAGAAAGAGCGGACCGAATGGCACCGGATTGTAGCATTTCGACGCCTGGGCGAAATCTGCGGCGAATACCTATCCAAAGGGAGGCAGGTTTATATTGAGGGCCGCCTGCAAACCCGTGACTGGCAGGATAAGGACGGCGTTAAACGCTATACAACCGAAATCGTTGCATCGCAGATGCAGATGCTCGGCTCCAGGGAATCTTACGACAACAGGGGAGCGGCGGGTTTTCAGAAAGACGAAATACCAGCCGGTTCCGAGTTTCCGAATTCACAGGATGATGACATCCCATTTTAAATTGATTAACAGGAGGTATCCATGAAAAACTTTCGAAAGCGATCAAAACCGATTAGTGTTATGTTAACCGTGTTCATGCTGGTGCTGTCATTACCGTACCAATCAGCCATGGCAGCTTTGATCGGGACGGAAGATCTGATTTCATCGCAGAGGGCCACCGAGGCACGGGCAACCATTACCCGTGTATTGGCGCGCGAAGATATACAGCAGCTTCTCATGGCACGCGGCATCGACCCCATTGAAGCCCAGGCACGGGTGCGTGTTTTAACAGATCAAGAAGCCATTCGAATGGCCGAAACCATGGAAAATTTACCGGCGGGTGGTGTCATTGGTTATATCGTTGGTCTGGCCGTGTTGGTTTTTCTGGTTCTGCTGATAACGGATCTGCTTGGATATACAGATATTTTCCCTTTTGTTAAAAAGACAGTCAACGAGTAATATACGACCATTACCAGGCACAAGACTATTGGTTTGCCTGGTAATGGCTCTTTTTTTCTGGGGCTGTGCAGGCCACCTGTCCCGGCAATGGGTCCTGCCAACCACAGATACACCTGACCGGCATACCATATCCACGGTTCCTTTTTTTCCCCAAACTGACTTTCAATGTGGCCCAGCGTCTTTGGCCATGACATTGGTCTGGAGTGGTGTGTCCACGAATCCAGAGCAACTGACACCGATTGTTTATACCCCTTCAGTTAAAGGTAGCCTGCAGCCGGCCATGATTGCTGCTACCCGCAGAAATGCCAGATTGGCCTATGTGATTTCAAGCCCCCAAGAACTGTTGCAGGAGGTGGCTGCGGGGCACCCGGTCATTGTACTGCAGAACCTGGGTCTTTCATGGGCGCCGGTATGGCACTATGGTGTTGTGATTGGCTATGACCTAGATGCAAAAAGGGTAGTAATGCATTCGGGGGAAACCGAAAGTACAACAACCAAACTGCGGGTTTTTACAAACACATGGTCTCGGAGTGAATATTGGGGTCTTTTAACCTTGGCACCGGGTCAATTGCCGGTCACCGCTAGCGAGGTGCCCTATTTGCAAGCTGTTCTGGGGCTTGAAAAAGCAGAAAAGTGGCCCCAGGTCGTCCTCTGTTATCAGGCGGCCATCCAAAAGTGGCCGGCTAGTTTCGCCGCTCATATGGGCGTGGGCAATGCCCACTATGCCATGGGCTATTTGCAGGCGGCGGAACACGCCTTTAATTTGGCCCTGGCCCGCTTTCCCAATGAGGGAGCGGCTTATAACAATCTGGCCCAGGTTTTATATGAACAAGGTAAAATTAAAGCTGCCTTGATTGCCGCTGAGCAGGCCGTACGCCTCGGCGGTCCCCTGATCGATTCATTTCAAGAAACGCTGCGCGAAATCGAGCAACTGTCTGAATAACGTTCTTAAATTGATTCTGTTGTTGGAAGTTTATTGCTTTTACTCCAACACCTTTAAAGAATCTGGGACAGTCATCAACGGTTGAAGTTTCCACGATGTCCCTTCTATTTGCGTTAATGGAAACATCGTTTTCGCTATCTCCTATAGCGCTTCGTCCTCTTTCCCCTTCTCTGTAAATATTAGGTTGTAACCTTGGTATCCGCACTCATAAGAACACGAAAATGTCTGCCACTTCAATTGGATACAATGAAGTCGTGATCAAATATGGCATCTTATACCTCCTAATCTTTTGTTGTTTGATTTCAATTAAAACCACACGTATTAAATTGATTAGATTGCTGCCCCTAGAAAGAGCATAATCCTCTCTGGGGGCAGCACATCAGAAGTTTCAAACTACCTATCTTCATCTACAGTTTCATGATCATCCTCTTAGAGACATAAATGGATGTGTCTGTTTTTCACTGAATGTAAGCTGTGAACTTACGCTCGGGAGAAAGGCAGTTGAGTATGAATGTTAAGGTTTAATACAGGTCAGAGAGAGATGCCATTTTAGCGTATAATCAATTTATAACAAGGGTTGCATTTTTGGTCAAGTTGTCATTGGATTTATTGCTACTCCTGTTAGATGATGACTGGCTCAAATAAATAATATCGCTTGGATATCAATTTATTGATTTGAATCCTTCTTGCAAAGCCGGCAGCAGGTTTTCCCGTTTTATCCCTCGCAATTTAAAAAAGCAGAAACGGATCATGATCGAAAGACTCGGCCATTAAGTAGAAGACTGCGGCAATATGTTTACAGGGATTGGACCAGTCGGGGCAGGAGCAATCGGCTCCCATGTCCTTTTGCCTATGCGGAGATAAGGGCAGCTTTGCCTCTGCGAATACTGATTCAATCTCTTCGGGCATAAAATTTTGGTAGCAGATATGACTTGCGAGAAGAACGCCCCATGATTAGTTTATACGAATTATGAAAAAAGCACCCATCGCCCAAAACATGACAAATGCTCGGAAAGCCAGTAAAACCAAGGAATTAGACATTATCGACATCAGGGGTGCCCGCGAACATAACCTCAAAAATGTCCATATT
>Ga0180435_10004474_pt1 | contig 13772 bp, 8 predicted proteins | sample SS_ome_3_FD_132467 | JGI IMG/M metagenome (GOLD analysis project Ga0180435, IMG submission 132467) | Hypersaline lake sediment archaeal communities from the Salton Sea, California, USA - SS_3_S_1 metaG | ecosystem: Environmental > Aquatic > Non-marine Saline and Alkaline > Hypersaline > Sediment... | reverse complement strand
TTGAAACAGGGTTGCCCACCCGTTTTCCCAGCCTTTTATGACGCCGCTTCCCATGATCAGAAGCGGGTAAGGCCGGCCGATGCTGTCACTGCTGTCTTTCAGAAGACCGCACAGCAACTCTCCCTTGCTGATCCCCCTAGACCAGAATCGCCAGGACGATTGACCATAAGCCTTATTGCGACTGCCTGCAAACGCCTGGTATCCCCTTTCTACCCATTCGCTGAAAGCCTTCATCAAAGGCGTTTCCACCCGAAAGGCAAAATAGTCCCTGGCCGCCGGGTGCTTGCCGCAAGCCGCCCATTTCCATTCGGTTTTGGGTTTTAAGAATCCCAGCATCTGACGATGGTTTGCGGCACCTTACCCGGCGCCGACCGCAGCAGTTTTAGAACCGGTTTATGCCCTTGTAATTTGTATCTCACCGTAATGTATTTAACCCCAATCATTTTCAGGGCTCGCATTTCCTTAGGAAATTCCTTGGGGAAAAACACGCGCTTGCCGCGCTCATAATCTTTGAGAAATTTGGGGAAAGCATCAAATCCCTGATACTTCTTCGTGAGGCGAATATCGCCGACTTCAATTTTGAAGATTACGTCTCCACATGATTGGGGCGAGTATTGAAATGTCTTGCTAACCGGATAATTTTGGTTAATCAGCTGAACCTTGCCATCGGCGCACTGCAATTCCAACATGGTTAGATGGGGTTTGACTGCTGCATCCCGATTGGCACCGGTCGGTTCAGCATTGATCGTCACCTTGTAATTTTCTTTAACATGTTTAGCTGCTATGGCACCCTTGGTCAAATAGACAAAAAAGTTTTTGTCAAAATCCACCGGTCGGCCGTGCACCTTTCGGGCATAGTAGCCTTTCTGAACACTACGACCAATAAAGGGCTTCGCCGGACCATCGAGAAATTTCTGCGCCAGTCCCCCCTTGCCCATCAGCAGCTGGTTCATGTTGCTGCTGCTGGAAATATCCTGAAGTTCCACCAGGATATCCTGCTCCCAGATCTCCTGCAGGCGACAGGCTGTCTCTTTAAGTGCGTAGCGGTAGAAAAAATCATTGGGGCCGGCTATCAGATGCCAGATAGTTTGGGATTCCTTATCGGTTGTTTTTAGAATTGCCCTTAGTTTTTCCAGCGAATTAACGGCTGTGTAATAGGGAATTTTACTGGTGGCAGCATCGCCACTGAAAATGTCCGCAACCGTCTGGTAGGCCACGTTTCTTGATGCGTACGCCGGCTTCATCTCCTCGATGGCTGTCTGGTAAGCGACAAACATCTTTCCCGCCAGCAACCTTTTTTCCATGCTCAGGGTGCCGGCCGCCTGGGTACCTAAAGTCTTTTCAGCCTTATTGATCGATTTGCTCACCGATTTGACTGCCTTTTTCAGTATGCCAGGTTGTTTGCCCTCGCCTTTGGCCACCAGCCTGGCTTGCTGCCGAACCCTCTTGAAGTCCTCCACCAGGGTCGTCCAAGCCGGTCCTTCCTGCTCCACCAGCATCGGTTCCAGCTCCCGCGAGATACGGCTGAGCAATCCGAAATAAGGTCCTTCGTCCGTGGCCATGCGAATGCCCACTGTCTGAAGCTGCGTCGGCGAGGTCAACTTGCCGGGTACTTTCAGGAAAGCTGCGGCAAAGGTCTGCCAATACCGGAAATAACTGTCGGCGTACCAGGAATGAAAGGCGGCTTTCTGGTTGGCAATCAACAAGGGATCAAACAGGGCCGCCTCGATCTCACCCAAAAAGGTATCGATGCCGGCCTTGCCCGCGACACTAAAGGCCGGCGGCACGGATGGATTGCGGGCGTCCACCAGTTCTTCGCTCCAGAATTCGGCCATGGTGGTGGCCGTGTAGCCAGGATCAGCGTTTATCCATTCGGCCAGCCAGTTGAGCTTGACGCCCTTCAAGGTCAGAATATATTTTAACCAGTTTTGCAGATCGGCCATTTCTTGATTGAGACCGCTGGTATCTTGCTGCCACAGTAAATAGTACAGGTTTAAATCAGAAATTTGCTGAACCATCTCGGGCAGCAGGCTTTGCTCGGCATCACCGGCTGTCAGATTGAACGTCGGCTGGGAATGGGTCTGCAGCGATACCAACGATTCACCGGCCATCCTGGCCTTGAGCAGATTGATTCTTTTCACCAGATAGGCCACGTGGCTGCCGATTATTGCCTGGGATGTCGCCGCCGAAAACTGGGTCATGGAATCGGTCATCCTTTTCTCCAAGGGGGCCAGAAAACCACTGCGAAACTGGTTGCAATATTTCTGTTTCAGCTCACTTTCAATATAACGGCTCTGATTGAGACCGAATCGGGGAATCCACCAACGACTGTTCTGCGTCTCCACCCGCAATACGGTCTGTCGAAACCGGTCCATGGTAACGATATCGTTCAGGAGGTCGCCCTGCAGCACAGGAGCCTGCGTTAGTTCATTGGAAACATCCCTCAGCGTCTTCAGGTTTTTCACAAACGAAAAGCTCAGCAGTCCGCACAGAGCGATGATGATGGCAACCCAGGCGGTCAATCCCAAGTTACGGGTCAAGCGTTTCCAGGCGATGGCCCGTTGGGTCATCGAAAATAGGCCCCGGTCCCCGGGTAGGATCTTGGCAAAAAAATCATGTAGAAATAGCCCCCTGCTGCGATCTGCCAGAACTTCCTGCTCCTCAATCAGGCCCAAATCTTTTAAAAAGTGCGAATAAGGTGTACCTTCCTGCCGACCACTGCTGAAAAAGATGCCTCTGAAATTGGGCGTTTCCTGGTAGGGATTCTCCTGGAAGGTACTTCTGACAAACACGCTCAAGCCATCTTTTAGTTTTTCAAATTCCTCGGGGAATATCAGCAGGCTGGGGTCAATGCCTTTGGGATCCGGTTTTTCGAACAGGAGCAGCCGAATTTCCCGCAAGCGGTCACCAATGGTACTGACGGCCTTGGCCACAATGGTGTCCGTATCCTTCGATCCCTCGGTATTGACGATACCCATTGCCTGCTCATGAATTTTTTCAGTCAGCCGATCGCAAAACTGGGTGGTCCCTTGAATCAGATCACATTTGGTCACTAGAACATATATGGGGAATGTCGCCCCCAGGACGCGCGACAATTCATCGATGCGACGACGAATGCTTTTACCCGCCGCATCGAGATCCTCAGCCGATGCGTTGAAAAGCTTGTCGGTGGCGATGGTTACGACCAAACCATTCAGGGGTTCCTTTTTTCTGAATTTTGTCAATAGTGATAAAAATTGCTGCCACTCATCCTTATCGCGGCCCTCATCAACCGGTATGGCATAGCGCCCCGCCGTATCAAGGATGATGGCCTGCTCAAAAAACCACCAGTCGCAGTTGCGGGTTCCCGATATGCCGGATGTGCGACTGATTTCGGCAAACGGCGAAGACAAATCCGCACTTTTTATGGCGGTGGTTTTTCCGGACCCGCTTTCACCCACGATCATATACCAGGGCAATACGTACAAGGGGTTGCCGCGTTTCCGCAGGTTGGAACGCCGCAGAGCCTCCATGGCCTCCTTCCAGCGGTCCTGCAGTTCCTGGGAATTCTTTTTTTCCTTTTTGCCCAGTGAACTCAGGTAGGATTCATCCTGTTCGATGACCTGATGGACAAAATTTTGCTCGCGTCTTCGCAGTAGCAATTTGCGGACCAGGACGACAACCAGGCAGAGGCCCAGAATACCGGTAAGAATAAAACAGCCGGTCCACCAGGGCCATTGCAGGAGCAAGACCCCGCCGATGACCAGGGCAATGATAAGCGCTACGCAGGTAACAATCAGAAACCACTTCAAAATTTTTAATATAAGCTGCTTCATTTAGGGCACCGTGCTGATCAGGGTTTGACTGATGTTATTCAAAACAAACTGATATATGAAAAACATGCCTCCCAAAAGGATCAGAGGCGTCAGTATACTCATGAAGGTGGCCAGTGAAAACCGACGGGCTTGAATTCCTGAAGGTTGTCTTTGCTGGTCGTCGGGATAGGCCTCCGGAAACAGCTGAACCTGATCTAGGGCGGGTACACCCATGGATCCGCCGGCCAGCACCTTTAAATTTGACGTTTTGAGCTGTGCCAGCAGGTAATCATCACCTTCGTTACAATACTGCCCGGCAAATCCCATGGCCAGGCAAAGAAAATAGACTTCGCGAACATCTCTTTGGTGCGGTCCAATGCTATTCAATTTACTGAAAAAAAGCTCTCCGGCATCGGCGGTCTGGTAATAACGGCGCTGGAGTTGCTCCCGCATCCAGTCTGTTTTACCTTCCCATGCAGCGCTCAGTAAGCGTTCGTCGATCCAAGCGAACACCGCGAACCTCGCCAGGTCATAATCTTCCCTCGAAAAATTTCCCTGGTCAAAAATGGCTTCACTTTCGGCAATCAGACGCTGGATATCGCTGTTGACCTGATCGAAAGTGGGCTGTCGGCTCATGTCTGTTTTGGTCATATAGGCCACAAAGGCCATAAGCTTGATAAAACAATCGGATAGTCGCATGATCAGCTCCCCACCGCCATGAGTTCAACCTTTAAATCACCGGGTGCTGCATCCCAATAGAGCGCCAAGTTGTTTCCCTTTTCAACCTGGGACCATTGGTCATGGTGATGGTTGATTTGAAAATAAAGTGAATTGGCCCGTCGGGGCAGTTCCTGGGGCGGCATCTCGAGATGCTCCATTTGGATGCCCGGAAGTGACCGCGCAATCAGCAAGGGCAGCGTTTCACGGGTTCCCAGTTTTGAGATCGACTGAATCGATTGAACCAGCGATTCAATTTCGGCCTCGGATGAAAACACCAGGTAAAAGCGGTTCCTGCCCTCAAAAATGGTTGGCGGCAGTTCGGTTGAAAAATACGTACCATCGTAAAGCAACTGCATGGCATATTCGGGTCCCGCAGTGATTTCGTCCAAAAGCCGGGTTATGAGCCGTTGCACTCCCGCAAAGCACTCCCACAAGCGTTGATGATCATATCGCTCAACCAAAGATGTGCCATCTTCAAGCTCTCCCAGCATGGTAATCTGTTCTGAAAATGATGATAAATCTCCAATTAGCTGCTTCAACACGCCATACACCTTCCAAGGATGCACCTGCTGGGTTTCAATAAAGTGAAACAGCAAGGGTGTATATCGGTTCAAAGACCGCAGCGCCAAAAGATAAACCATGTCCCGGGAACCGAATTCGGCCGTGTGGATGCCTCTATCCCGCTTGTAAGACTCAAGTTGTCGACCCCTGGAGGCAATTTGATCACGCACATCCGTGAGGACATTTAAAAGGACATTTGAACCGGTGATGACGGGGCATGGAGGGATGTACTGATCCGATATGATTACGGCATCCCCCGATCGTTCCAAGCGAGCGACCGGTATCAAAATATAATCTCCCAACCGGTCCGTCTCCGTCTCCCAAAATATTCTCACTAAGTAATGCAGTCGTTTGACCTGTGCATCGGGACCATCATGATACAGGTCTTTAATCTCGTCCGCATCGGTTGTGGTGACATATCGGGTGGTGACATCGGATAAATTTTCCAGGCTGGGCAGAACCGTCACATTCTCCCCGTTTTCATTCCACTTTTTCAATCCAAGGTAGACTTGAAACGGTTTTCCACCATCCTCCCAGTTGGCTTCGAAGGATCGAGCGGAAATCAGGGCATTGCCGGGGAGCGCCACATGGGTCATATCCGGGAAAACCATATCCGCACGGGTCAAATCGAATATACCCCTTCCGAGGGACGCCTGTTGAACGTCTAAGGCCGCAAGGCCCCAGAAGTGCGGCGCCATAAGATCCAAAAGTGGTTGCGATAATGTTTGATGATAACGATCATTCAACTGCAGATGCTGCGGCTGCAAAAAAAGACCTTGGTGCCAAAATAGTGGTTTTTCCATTTGGATTATTTTCCTTCAACCATCTGTAACTGCTTTGCTCCCAGGTGTATGACCATATCCAGCGGCGCTGCCTTATGGGTCAACGAACGCTTGATAATACCCTTTTTGTCGATAACGGTTGGAATGTCGAATATCCGCACCACGCGTTCTTTTACTAATTGGTAATATCCGGCAACGACGGCTACATATTTGGCACCTTCGGCACGGTCCAGAATAAAGGTCTGATTTTGGCCGGGATAAGCGATTATCTTTTTGGAACTGGCCACGCTTCCATCGAAAAGATTACACTCCAACAGCTTGCGGAGTCCTTCCTGATCCACCGACATTTGGTTGAACGAATTCTGGTTGTTCAACTGATATACACAAATTAACAGCGTGTGCGGCATACCCTCGACGAGATTCAATTGACCGTCGTTTTTGAGTTCGATCGTGATCTCCTCCGGTCCCGGAGTCCATTCCACCGGGGGCGGTTTCTTAGCCGCACAGGCAATAAACAAAAAAATGCAAACGACAACACCGACTGCTCTCATGAATTCTTTCAACTTGATCCCTCCTGAATTTCTGATAACTCCCGACAGTTTTTTTCAAACTCTCTTAACAGTTTATCCACAAACCGATCGGATTGTAGCCATTTTTTCACCACGCGATATTTTTCATCAAACTGATCAAAGCAATCGGCCTTTTTCAACACGCCGATTTTCAGGCCACCGGCCCCCGCTGACCTTATTTTTTCCGGATCCAGTTCCTCCAGAACTTGAGATACAATCGACTTGGCCGCCGCTGAAAATGCCTTGTGCGACGTTAAAAAGGCCTGGTCGATCTTGCCGATATAGCTCTCCAGGGAATTCTGCTGCGTCGTCCCTTCGATCTGTGACCCGATCAGTTGCCGAATTGTTTGCTCCCCGATGTCATCACCGTAAAGCCTCGCATTGATACTTTCAATCAACTTGTTGAGATTATTAAATATTATATTGAACGATTCCACAAGTCGGGTTGTAACTTCTTGAGACGTAAGATCATTGGCGGATACAGTTCTACCCAAAAGCAAAGAGATCAGACGTGGAAGGGCGTCTCCGCTTGGGAATCCCGGGCTAACTGGTTCCTCGCCAGCCGGATGATTGGAAGATGTCAGCTTTTCCAAGCAGGCAATCCGTTCTGGCATGGATAAGGAACCGAGTTGATGCTCGAGATAGGATTCCACCAATGTTTCGGCACGCGAAGGTGCCGAAGAACATATGCCTTCAATATCTTCCATGATTTGGTGCATATCTATTTCCGCGGCTCCGGCCATATCAGTCCTTTTGGGAAGGTTTTTGGATGATGGTCTTTTCTAATTCCTCATCAGCGTGGTTGCGTTGACTTGTTTGATTGGTGTCGCTATCAGCATTGTTTTCGTTATTATTTATTTGAATATTATTAGACATGATCTGTCTTGCAAAGGGAGAGCTATTCGATGAAGCTTTATCTGGGGATAGAATGATTGTTTTGGGCACATCTTCATCTAATGAATTGGCCTGGGAAGATTTTGGCGCCAATCCATTGGGGGACACAATGATGGTTTTATGCGATTCGATGTCATCTGAATCATCTGCTGTCTCGAATCGATCCATCGCCGACGGTTTCGCTGCTGTCACGGATTGTGTGGCCCCGTGATTCTCTTTCTGCGTATAATCGGGTTCTTTGCTTCCAAACCGGTCAGCCGAAATAATAACGGTCTCATAGATGGCCGTGTCTTCTTCGTGATCATCACTTGTAAAACTCTGGGGTTCGGATTGTTCGGGAATGGGGTCTGAGGGAGATTTCTCCGGCTTATGTTCCGGTTCAAATGATTCCCGCCATTTCTCCAGAATATGTGTCAAAATGGTTTGGGCATTTTTGTCCCCAGAATTTTTTTCAGGTGAAGTTATGGCAGGGATTGGCCTGATCTCGGTCAAGGTATCGTGAACATCAGTCCGCAAGGATAGAAGTTTGGCAAAAAAAGTATGCATGCTACCATCTGAATCCAGCGCTAAACTTCCATTTAACAAAGACATGCCCAGTTCCAGGGATCGGTTCCAAAGCGGTGCCCAGGCCTGATCCACATTTTTGTTGTCTGGGTTCCAAAAAATATTTTCCGGATTTATACCAAAAGAATCGGTATGGATTGCCTGGACATTAAACGGTTCAGAATTCTGAACCGAAAATTCTTTTTGCAAATTAAGAATACCACGGCCTAGTATATCCGCATTCTGTGATTGATTTACCAACAATGTATGCAACCAAATAGCCCCCAGACGGTGAAGCGGACTGTTTATGCTCTGACCGGGAATTTCCGGAAGGTCGGCAGCACACGGACCGACACCCATAAAACTCACTTTAAACTGCCACATAAGTGGGTGGAAACCATCCGGTTCCAAGCCTCTGATCCATACTCTATCAAGCGATAATTCCAGATCAAGATATTCGTCGGGCCTCAGATTGGGAAAACAACTTTCGATGAGCTTTGATAAAAAGGTCAGCTTTAAGTAAAGAATTTCAAGAAATAATTTATCATCTTTATCCCTAAAAAATATCGGGCGGTCACTGATTTGCGCGACAAACGATTGAAAATGTTCCGATCTTGGCAAACCCCGGTCAGCACCATCTGGATCTTTTAAGGACATCATGTCGGCACCGGACATCAACCTGAGGGTTTCATGCGCATTCAACGATATTGCGGGAAACATAAGCATGAAAAAGGGGTAAAAGCCAAAGGGCTCAATTCTTGAATGAACCGCCATTTTATCGTGGTAACACGTATTGAGTTGATTACATTGAACACATGGGATGCTCTCTATTTCCATATCGTTATGGCTTAAAAGAGTTCCATACCCAGTCAGCAACTGACGCAGGTCCTTTACGAGTTCCTGCTGCTTATCTTGCTTTGAGGGGACATAAAAAGCTCGATCCTCAATTTGTTGACAGCAGGTTGGGCAGTATAGATACCTTGATAAGGATGTTGTGTAGGGTTGCAGGTCGCTTTTTTGTAACAGATCATCATCGATGCACAATTCCAGCTGCTGGAAGCATGTCGGACAGGTTGGATGAAAATAGCGTTGTTTGAATTTGCAGTAAAATAACGATGCCAGCGGCAAAAGGCTGCCGTTTTCATTGATGTGTTCCTGATGCAACATCGGCTTTGTGGGTTGATGTTTCGTGGTATAAAATTCAAAGGCCGATTGCCAAGCATGCGCTACATTTTCATTTTGCAAGGGCTTAAGGTATTCCTGAATGCCCTGGATCCGGTCGTTTTGCACCATCAGACACACCGATTGGGCCCTGCTTTGAGCTGGGGTGAGGATCTCCGCGCCAATCAACCGGAACAGGGGATCACCGTCATCTAAAACTAAAAAGGGCGTAGTTAAATCATCTTTATCGTCAAAAGATGACACGGAAATATCCAATTTTAAATAGAAGGGATGGCTGTCGTCCAACAATGGCAGTATCGATGCTGTAATGTGGGCCTTTGACACCCTGTGCCTCCCTTCTGAACCTTGCTCTATCTATGATGGTCAAGTCTGCCGTTTTAAATTCATTGTGATGTCGGCTAGGGATTCCTTTGAATCGCCACGGAAAAGTGTTCTTCCCTGAAATTTCAAGGTAAGACCCGGGCTGCATGCTAGTCGTTTATACGCGTTCATGGCCGCCTTCAGCGTCTTCGACTAAAACTTCAATGATTATACTTGTGTTGAATGTGTAGAAAATTACTGATGAAAAAAGATTAGTGAAGAATTTGATCAATACGCACAATGACAAACACGGTTCATTTAGATTGCATTTGAATCAGATTTCTCTATTCTCCAACAATTTTTAATTATTAGATATAATTTACAAAAGTTCACCCAGAAATGTCAAGAAAGATGTAGCAAATATTTCCTTACGCGGAGAGTCTATCAAAAAAGGGATGGTAAGATTGCCATGCCAAATCCTCCCTTTCTATAAGCCGGTTACAATGATACCGGCCACAGCCGCAATCATACCGAATCCTTGTAACTTTGTGATCCGATCCTTTAAAAAGAGGATCGCCAGGGTGATGGTGACGATGGACAAAGCCGATGCAATCGGTGTAATCAATATGGCATCACCGATGGTTAAGCCATAATTAACAATTGCCACGGCTGCAGCTTCGATGCTCCCCATCAGCAGAACCATTATCTTTGTTTTGGTGGAGATTTGACTCGGGTTCAGGCCGCTTTTGACGAGCAATGAAAAAAGCAGCAAGAACACAATAATTCCAATCTTCACAAATAAAGTCGTTGCCAGCCAGCCGATCTCTTCGGAAATGACTTCACTGATATTCCAGAATACACCGAAAAAAAACGCCCCCAGAATGGTTTCCTTGACACCGCGCGATAATTTAAAACTATGATTCTGAATGTCTTGCCAATTTAAAGAAGCAATTACAACACCCGCGATGATCATAAAAACGCCCAAGGTTTGCTGTTGGGATAGCCGCTGCCCCATGAAGACAAAAGCAAACAGCATGGTAAAGACCGCCCATAGATTCATCACCGCGGCCACAATCGACACATTACCGATTTCGAAACCTTTGAAGAAAAACAGATAACCGGCTGTATAGACAATTGCGGCGATGGGGAGCAGCACGATGATGAGCACAGGGACATCGAGGTTTAGTGCCAATACAGATACGAGCAGAAATATTGTGAATAATCCTGCCAATTGGGACCAAAAGAAGGATTTAAACGGCCCGATCTGTTTGGAATAAACACCACCTAAAAAATCATAGATACCCCACCCAAACATTCCCGCTAATCCACAGATAATACTTATAAATGCTGAGCTCATACGTATCAGATCCTCTACTTGATTCTATTCATACCTTGGATGCGTGGAACAAGTTAACCATGAAAATACCCCAACGCTGCATATTATCTATAGCAGTCATGGATAACCTCGTTCCATCGTTGGCATTTTGACGCTTGCCATTGCCGTCATTCCCTTGAAAAAGGGAATCCAGATAGGGCTTTCAGCTCGAAGCTTATTCTGGATCCCCTTTCTCAGGGGGATGACACCGTCGGACGGGAAACAATGATGCTGGGATGTGTTTAAAACATCAGTTGTGAATATCAAACCTAAAAACAAATGCTGAAAGTTGCGGACCGTTGATAGCGGTTCTTCGTCATTCACTATTCTGCAAGCAGTAATCCTTATTTCATTTTGTCCTTTAGGCTAAGGTTTTTGAGATGGCTTGATCACAATATCGATTCGCCGGTTGATGGCGCGTCCTTCGGCGCTGGTGTTGGGGGCCAGCGGTCGATCCGGTCCAAAGCCGGCCGAACGAATGTGGTTGCTGGGCAGCGTATTGTTGGCCACTAGATAGGCTTCGACCGCTGCAGCCCGCTCCTGGGAGAGCCTCTGGTTCAATTCAGCCGATCCGGTACTGTCTGTATGGCCTTCGATGACTACTTTTGGGAAATCAAACGTGCGGATGGCTTTTTGTACCTTGCTGAGCAGATAATAGTTGTCGGGCATCAGAATGGCCTGCCCCACTGGAAAACGGATGCCGCGCAGGCGGATGACCAATTGATCACCCTGCTTGTATACTTCGGCCTCCTGGGGCTGGAAGTAGGCCTGCACGCGATTGAATCGTTCATTAAATTCGCGTTCAGCCGCCAGCCTGCGCCGCTCCGCTTCCTGTTCGCGCGAGTAGCCTTGCTGTCCTGCCAGTTGTTCCTCGAGGTCTTCAATTTTTTTCAGGTGCTGCAGCCTGGCGATCCCCAGGCTATCAATCTTCTTCAGTTTACGCTGATAGGCATCCACCATAACCGCAATTTGCTTCTCAACCTCCTGATCCCTTAGATCGCCCACTGCCATGGCCTCTGTCAATTTGGCCAATATGCCTTCAACTTCAAGCGCGATGGCTTCAGGTTCCATGTCCGCATATCTTTGACTGGTCTCATACGTCATGTTCATGCGTCGGGCCATAAAAGCCGCATGGGAAGCCTTTTTAGCAATGGTTGCAGATTCATAGGGATTTTGGCCGATATAGTCATCGACCGCTCTGAGGGCTTGTTGGGCCTCATCAAAGGTCGTGGGGATTGTTTTTTGGTATTTTGATTCTTCGGCTGCTGCCACAATTTGACGCGTTTCACCCAAGGTGTTGTTTTTGATGGCCATAATCTCCAATTCGCCATAGGCCGCTTGCACCTGCCCGGCTTTGCTCTGGGCATAACTCAAGTTGTCATTCTCGATGGCGCTGGTGAGCTTAAGGTATTGCTTCTCGACATTTTGGAAAGGCTCCCCCAGTTTTTCGGCGTTTACTTTCAACGCTTTGGTGCGGGCCTGGTTGGTTTGGCTTAGAATTGTTCGGGATATCTGGGCTACTTCCAGCGCCACGTCCAAACGGGCCCTGCCCCGACCCACATGATCTTTGATTTCGGTCAGCTTGGCGCTTTTGTCCAGCGCCTTTTGGGCTTTGACATAGGCAGTCTGCGCCTCTTTGAACAGTCCCGGCGCCAGCGCATCCACCTGCTCGTTCTGTGCCTGTTCCAAATCTGATTTCAGTTGCGTGACCAATTGCATGGGATCTTGCCCGGGAATACTTTCCAGCTGCCGGGTTGCACAGGCTCCCATAAGGATAGCCAAGACTATACAAATTATAAACCACAAATATTTGTTCATTTTAATTGTCCCTTGATAGCATGTTGTTGTTGGAGCTCGCATTTTCGATCTGGAGTATGCCAAAATGGGATTGGAGGGTCAACAAATAGTTGGCAAGCAAATAATGGCCGGATGAATGGCTGCTACCCAAAAATACTGCAGCCAAACAAACCAGCAATCAGAATCAGCAGAACCGGCATACACCGTGGTCCAGAACAATCGTCGCGGCTAAGGGAGGAAGCTGATCAGCAAAAAAATGGGCAGCAAGAAATTAATCTTGCTGCCCCAGGCGTTACCGATGCGCACCTTGTGGGGTGCCATTCGTCTTTCCCGCGGGTGTTTCACATTGTCCGACCGGATTTTCCCATGTTATGCGTTACCCGAGGGCTTCGCTCAACCTGGTCAGATCCAATCTGACCCTGCTCAACACCGTGTCTCGCTCTGTCTTGCCGGCTTGTCGAGCCAGAATTTCATCCTTGCGGATTTTATTCAGGCTAGTCAAAACCCTGCCCGACCTTGCTCAGCCCTTCGCCACACGCTGCCGAGTTTTAATTTTCCAGATTCAAGTCGCCCTCACAGGCTTCTTTGAAACTAGTGAATTTAAATCTGGCCTCACTAAACTCGGTACTTCCCACTGATCCTGCCCAATTTGATCAAAGTAATGTTTCACTCTTACGAGCTTCTTCATACCTAGTCAAACTCGGCCTGACCTTGTTCGGCACCTTATCTCGATCTGCTTAGTTTTGCTTGCCTAGATTCCGCTCAACCCTCGCGAGTTTTGCATTTCCCGGTCCTACAAAACCGAGCCTCGTGGGACGTCGTGCCTCGCACTGTCCAGCTCAAATTTCCCTTGTCAAGCGCCGCCAATTATGGCTTTGCCAGACCTGTTCGTTTTGAGCTCAACCTTGCTCGACCACTTGCCGGGTATTGTCCGATCTGTTATTCCTAGTTTCACTTCGACCCTTGCAAGTCTCAGTGAACTAGTCATTTCAGGCCGACCTCGCCTGGCAAGTTCGGGTCATCACGATTGGGATCGATAATCACCCTTGATTGTTTGGATAGTTTATTTCAATATTGTTTGTCAAGCTTTTTTTTTAGTTTTTTAAATTTTTCTTTGAACCCTTAAAGAATAATTTAAATGAATTATATCAAATATTTATAATATTTATATTTTTACGAAAATTAAATTCTTTATTTATATCGGTCAGTTACTTTACTTCTTTTGGCTTACATTTATTTATTCATTATTAGTAGT
>Ga0180435_10004473_pt1 | contig 13773 bp, 10 predicted proteins | sample SS_ome_3_FD_132467 | JGI IMG/M metagenome (GOLD analysis project Ga0180435, IMG submission 132467) | Hypersaline lake sediment archaeal communities from the Salton Sea, California, USA - SS_3_S_1 metaG | ecosystem: Environmental > Aquatic > Non-marine Saline and Alkaline > Hypersaline >... | reverse complement strand
TTGCGCGCAAGCTTCCAGTGGTGGGATGCGTCTCCGCACATGAACAGGCTGTGCTTCGGGCAGAACGCGTAGTCGTATCGGTACGCGCGCAGGTACTCCGGGTCGTTCCAGAAACGCTCCGAGTGGACGAACAGCTCTTCAATCGAGAAGCACTCTCGGAACAGGCGAAGCGCCTCGTGATCGGCAGGCCGGTGCTTGGAGATGATGCCTCGGCACTGCGACAGGGCGATCAGCATCCCACCGTCACGAAGAAGAGGGCGGTTGCGGACCATCCGCAGCGGCTGGGACAGATTCCCGAGCGTCGCCGGGTTGTCACTCGTGTCGTAGCCAAGGTCGTGCGGAACGCCGACCACGACCAGATCGTACTGCGGAACCGAAACGCGGAAGAACTCGTCGGCCATCGGATACTGCACCTGCTCCAGCTCGGGCGCGTAGCCGGCGTGGACCGCGCACGTATCCCCACCAGCGCCCATGATCGCGTCGATGTAGAAGACCCGCTTCCCCGTTCGAGCTTCAAGCTCCGCGTGCACGGCCATCTTGTGCTGCCGGTATCGGTTCTTCTCCGGGAGGTACTCGGCGTTCATCACGTCTCGCGTCTTGTAGACCGCGTAGCTGTGGAGGCTATCCAGCGTCCGCCCGCCGGCGAGGCCGATCACCGTCCCCTGTCCCGCGTATCCGCCGAACGCCTGGGGAACGATCGTCCCCGCGTAGATCACCAAGTCCGACTCGACGAGTGCCTCGTCGTACTCGACGTGATCGCCGAGCGGCGTCTTCCCGAGGTAGACGTTCCCCACCGTGCAGTCGTGGGAGCGGATCTGACTCGCGCCCCCGTCGAACGGACAGAATCGATCGTAGATCGCCGGCCCGAGCAGATCCCGGATCTCCAGCGGCGTCCGCTTACGGTGACCTCCGCCGGCGCAGACGAGCTCGATGTCTTCCTCGCGCACCCCCGCCCCGAGGAGCTCCTCGAGGACGGCGGGGATGGTGATCTGGATCGGTGCCGGGCTCTTGAACGGGTCGTCGAACGCAATCGTGACCTTGTTGCCGGCGCCGACGAGTTCGCGAAGCGGCGGTGCGCCGACTGGATTCGCCAACGCCTCCCTCGCCGCGCGCTCTGGATCCGGATGAGCGGGGATCGGCGGGAACGCCTCCCCTCCGTACTGAAGGACCGTCGCACGCTCGGGCACCTGGATCTCTACGAACCCGGTGCTGCACTGCATCTGTACGCTCTTCGTCATGTCGAAGCTTCCCTTTCCGGAACAGGATACGGTGGTGCGCGGGTCTGCCAGCGCACCGGATCGTCACTGACGATTCTTGATCGGCGGATCGGACGTCGGCGGAGCCTCGGACGATACGTCGTGCGCCGAGATCGTGCTCACGAAGCGCCGTCGCTTGAGCATTCTCGCATTCAGGATCACGGCCGCGAGAACGACGCCTCCGACGACCAGGTCATGGAGGTACGGGCTCGTGTGCATCAGGACGAGGCCGTTCTCGATGACGGCGAGCGTGGTCGACCCGAGGAACGCGCCCATCACGCTCCCGATCCCTCCGGCGAGCGACGTGCCTCCGATCACGCACGACGCGATCGCTTTCAGCTCGTATCCCGAGCCCTGGGTCGGCGAGACCATGCGCAGGAAGCACAGGCAGACGAGGCCGCCGAGCGCCGCGGCGAACGACGTGTACACGAAGCTCGCGATCTTCACGCGATCGGTGTTGATCCCCGAGAGCTGAGCGGCCTGGAGATTGTCCCCCGTCGCGTAGATCTTGTAGCCGAACGGCGTTCGACTGAGGACGATCCAGCTGACGACGACGACCAACAGGAACAGGAGGATCGGCACCGGGATCACACCGAATACCGTTCCTCCGCCGAAGATCAGCGCCAACACGCCTCGGTCGCCGAGGACCCGGGGTCTGGAGCTCGACACCAACAGGACGGTGCTCCGAATCATCATCATCGTCGCCATCGTGCAGATGAACGACGGAATCCCCGTCTTGGTCACGAACAACCCGTTGAGGAGGCCGATGATGCACCCCATCGCCAGAACGGCCGCGAACGCGAGAACCGGGGGAACCCCCGCCTCCATCAGCACGACAGCGACGATCCCTGTGAGAGCGAACGTCGACCCGATCGACAGATCGAACTCCCCGCAGATCATGAGGTAGTTGACAGCCATCGCCATGATCCCGAGGATCGCGCTCTGTCGGATGACGTTCACGATGTTCCGGCCGGTGAAGAACGTGTCCGTGTAGAGGCCGAAGAAGATGACGATCACCGCGAAGCCAAGCAGAACGCCCGCCTCGCGCATCGCCAGCAGTCGCTTGATCACTCTCCAGACGGCCATGCTGCCCTCCACGAACCTTCAGACACCGCGCTGACGTCGTCCCGCACTCCGCGCCGCGAGACAGTCTGACCGCATTCGAGCCGGCCCCTTCTGACCGCGCACCCGCCGGCGGAACCCTCCGGCGCTCTCAAACAGCGGCGCATCCTACGCTCCCCTCTCGTGTTCTACCGCCCGTGCATGCGCGTTGACCCGCTTGACCATGTTGGTCACCGTCAACTCCTCTCCCTTCAGCTCATCGACCAGCTGCCCGTCGGAGATGATCAGAACCCGATCGGCAATGGCCTCCAACTCCTCGAAGTCCTGTGAGACGTACAGGACCGCCATGCCGCTTCCCGCGAGCTCGATGATCCGCCGCCGGATCTCGGCCTTGGCGCCGACGTCGACGCCCCGGGTCGGTTCGTCGAGCAGGAGGATCGACGGCTCGGCCGCCAACCAGCGTCCGAGAAGGACCTTCTGCTGGTTGCCCCCACTGAGATCCTGCATCTCCGTGTGAATCGAAGGCGTGTCGATCCCCAGGTCTCGCACCGTGTCGGCAGCCACGCGGTTGTACGCGGAACGGTTGACCAGGAAGAACCGCCGGAGCCGGTCGACGATCACCGAGATGATGTTCGCGCGGACCGAATGGTGGTAGAGAACGGCGTCTCCTCGCGACTCGCTCAGGAATCCGATCGACAGGCGGATCCCGTCGCTCGGCGACCGCGGAATCCGGGTCCGGTCCCCGATCGTGATCGTCCCCGAGTCCGCCTTCTTGCGGCCGAACAAGCACTGCAGAAGCTCGGTTCGTCCGGCCCCTCTCAGTCCGGCCAGTCCGAGGATCTCGCCCTTCGCCAGGGTGAACGAGATGTCGCGCAGCCCGATCGTCTTCTGGCTGAGCCCGCGTACCTCCATCGCCGCGCTCCCTCGATCGGGCCCGCTCTGTGTCCGGTCGCGGGAGACCCGCTCCACCTGACGCCCGACGATCCGCTCAGCGAGGTAGTCGAGCGTCAGTTTCTCCGGGCGGTTCTCGCTCGTCTCGATGTAGACCCCGTTCCGGAGCACGGTGACCCGATCGCTGATCTCGATCACTTCCTGAAGCCGGTGACTGACGAAGAGAAACGCCGTCCCTTCGTCGCGGAGGCGGGTGAGGACGCGGAACAGCATCCGGACCTCGGCATCGGCCAGAGACGACGTCGCCTCGTCCAGAATGATGAGTTTCGCCCGCTGGGCCAGGCTCCGCGCGATCATCACGAGTTGCCGCTCCGCGGGAGAGCACAGGCCCGCCGGTCGCTGGGGATCCAGAACCACGCCGAGTCGGGCGAGCGCCTCGCTCGCACGTCGGTTCATCTCCCGCCGCGCGAGGAAGACGCCGCGGCACGGAGGATTCGGGTCGAGGAAGATGTTCTCGGCGATGGTAAGACTCAGGCAGATGGGAACTTCCTGATGAACCGTGCGGATCCCTGCATCCTCCGCTTCGCGAGGATTCCTGAGGTGGACGAGGTGGGAGTCCATCGTGATCTTGCCCCGATCCGCTCGGTGGATCCCTCCGCACACCTTGATCAGGGTGCTCTTCCCCGCTCCGTTCTCGCCGACGAGACCGTGGATCTCGCCCGTGTCGATCGAGAACGTCACCTCTCGAAGCGCCTGAACGCCTCCGAAGGCCTTGGAGATCCCCTCGAAGGCCAGCAGTTCGCGTCTCTCCGTCTGCTCCAACGCCCACCTCGCAACTCAGATCCATCGCCCGGTCGCCCGGCCCGCCAAACGTCGATGCGAGGGGGCGAAGACCGGCCTGCCGGAATCCGCCCCCTGCCTGTTAGCCTCGCAGACTCGCTCTAGCGATAGCCCTGCTCAACGAGTGTGTCGAGACCGTAGAGCGCAACGTCTTCCGCCGTCACGATGAACCCGCCCGTGTCGACCCAAGACGGCTTGATGCCTAGGGTCAACCACAGATAGAGCTGCGTCATCGAGTGGAACCCCTCGGCGTACGGATGCTGATCGATCGTGAACGCGACCGCTCCGTTCTTCAGCCCTTCCACGACCTCCACGGTGAGGTCGAATCCAGCGATGAACACGTCGCCGATGAGATCGTTCTTGGCGAGGAACTCCGCAGCAACCGGGGTTCCCGTCGTATCCACTCCGCAGAACGCGGCCACGTCGGGATTCGCCAAGTAGTAGCTCTCGATCACGCCGTAGGCGGTGACTCGATCCATCGTCGTGTCGACCACGTCGACGATGACGCCCGCGGGTTCGAGGATCTCCTTGCCGCCGCGGATTCGGTCCTCGAGGCACGAGTAGCCGGGGCACTCGGTCATCACGCAGACCCGCTTGCCCGCCGGATCCGACCCGAGGAGTTCGAGGATCTTCTGCCCCCAGATGAGGCCGGCATCGTAGTTGTCCTCGCCGATGTACGCGAGCCCGTACTTCTCGGCCTCTCGCTCTCCGGTGCAGAAGATGAGAATCGGGACGCCCGCGTCCAAGTACTCCTCGATGACCCGATCGAGCGACCCCGGCGACGGCACGAAGACGGCGACGCCGTCGACCCCGTCTTCGAGGAGATTCTGCAGCAGGTCGGCCTCCGCGGCTTCGCTCGCCTCCGCCGGCCCTAGGTGTTCGCCGATCACGCCGAACGTCGCCGCGGCGTCCTTGAACCCCTTCGCCACCGGAACCCAGAACACCGTCGTATCGATTGTCACCAGCGCGAATCGAAGCGGCTCCCCTCCCGGATTCGGCTCCATCCCGCTCAACGGGTTCTCGCACTGCTCCCCGAAGACCGCCCCTGCACCGACCACCAACGCCACCAGACCAACCAGCACTGCCCTACGCACGTTCATCCGTGTCGCCCCCTTGGCAAATCTGCGACCGAGCCAGCTTCCAGTGGAAGCGGCTTCTCTCCCTTCAGGAATGCCTCATCAGGTTGGGTCTCCGCTCCTCACCTCCCCTCTGTCTTCTAAGCACTCTAGCACGCATCGTGCAAGCATGTCAAGTTGGCCTATCAGGATACAGACCTATTAGGTGGACAATATCAGCGACTTACGACTTTACAGAATAGGATCAACGAGGATTCCTGGGGATGGCAAACGCAGATCCCGGGCGCGGGCACCGTGCGGGGGTCTGGATGATCGCGCGCTCCCGAAGGCAAGCGAACGGGAGAGAGAGGGTGCCTGCCCGCTAGCTCCGGAAGAGGACGGCCTCGCGCTTGAACAGGCGAACATCGGCGGCGATCAGGAGTCCCCCGCAGACGATGTTCGCCCCGAGGGTGTAGAACAGGTCTCGCACGACAACGTCACCGACGATGATCGCCTGCAGCGCGTAGAGCGCGTTGGCGACCGGGATCAGGAACCGCGCCCCCTCGAAGGTGACGCTCCCGGTCATCGATGTCATCCCGACGAGGACGATCACCATGTAGATCGGCAGGAGGTACGTGCTCGCCTCCTTCTGGCTCCGGGCGAAGCTCCCGACGATGACGACGAGCGCCGCCAGGATCACGGCGAGCGGGAGCAGGACGACGAGCATCCACCCGAATGCCGACAGGTCGAGCGCGAAAATCGCGCCGCCGCCGGCGCCGGTCGGGACGAGGCCTCCGCCGAAGAAACGAATGCCGATGAGCAATCCGACCGCCGACAGGAGCGACGAGACGAGCGAGACGGTCAACACGGTCATGAACTTGCCGAGGACGATCTCGGTCCGCGACAGCTGGCTGACCAGGAGCGTCGCGATCGTGCTTCGCTCCTTCTCGCCGGCCGTGATCTCGGCGCCGAGGCCCATCGCCCCGGTGAGGATCGCGAGAACCATGAAGTACGGCAGGAGTCGGCTCATGATCAGTCGACCGAACGACTCGCCGGTCGCCACGTCTTCGACGGCGATCGTCAGCGGAGGGGTGAGCTCGTCGAACGACGGCTGGCCGAGAGCGACGAGCTTCTCGTCGACGACGCGCTTCAAGTACCCCTCGAAGAAGTCGCGCACCCGCCCGGCGGCGAGCGTCGAGTACTGGTCGGCCTGGTCGTAGTAGAGGACGACCGCGAGTCCGAGACCCTCACCGCCCGACTCCTTGTCGACCGTCATCGCGATCTGGCCGACGTCGTCCTCGAGTCCGGCGAGCGCGGCGTCGACGCCGGCGTAGTTGACGACATAGAACGCATCGGTCCCCCCGAGCTCGCGCGCGAACGTGTCGTCCGCTGCGCGATCGACGACGAGGACCGTCGGAACGAGCGTCTCCAGCCTCGTTCGCTCGGCCTCGCCGAACCGACTCATCACCGACAGGACGAGCGGATAGAAGATCAGCGGGAAGAGAACAGTCAGGAAGATCGTGCGCCGGTCGCGGACAGCGCCGAGCAGCTCCTTGGCGAAGAGAAGGCGGACGTTTCGCAGCATCAGTGACCCCCCGGAGATCGTGCTAGCCTACCGCGAACGCCCCCTCCGGCTCAACCCTCGCCAACGCCACTCGAGGGCGTCTGCGGCGGAGACGGGGTCTCGTCGACCGTCTCGGACGGGGTCTGCGGTTCGGTCGGCGGGAGGGAGACGGGAGGCACGGAGGTCTCGTCCTCGGCCGGAGGAGCGGGCTCCTCGACCGCGGGGGGCGCCGGCTCGGGCTCCGGTGCCGGCTCAGGTTCCGGTTCGGGCGCGGGTTCGGGTTCCGGCTCGGGAACAGGTGTCGGTTCCGGCTCGACGGCGGGTGCGGTCCCGTCGTCGGGCGCGCCGACGACGACCTCGGTCGTCGGCGCGCTCGTGCCACCGCGAGAGCTCGGCGGCGCGTCGTCCTTGCAGACGACGACCGTCTTCAGCGCTTCGGCGACGCCGGACGCGTTCCGGCTGTAGTAGGAGATCTGGTGCGGTCCGTCGGCAGCGTGGAGGACGAACGGGCTGGCGTAGGCCTGCCAGTTCCTCCCGTCGATCCGGAAGTAGGTCATCGTCCGGCCGTAGGTCGACTCCTGGATCCGGCGGAGGACGATCGGCGTCTTCGACGTGATCCACGTGCAGCGCTCGTCGGCGTAGGCCGGCTCGCCGATCTCGAGGACCGTCTCCGGCGGGTGGTTGTCGAGGACGAACGACGCCGTCTTGACCGGCTCGGCGTTCCCGAGTCGATCGATCCCGTAGTAGCGGATCGTTCGTCGGCCGTCGTCGCCGGTGAGGTAGATCGGGCCGGCGTAGGTCGCCCAGTCGTCGCAGTCGATCGCGTAGACGATCTCGGCGAGTCCGGCGCCCGGATCGGCTGCGCGCAGCGAGATCGGCGTCTGCGAGGTCACGACGAGGGATCCGTCGGGCGCGATCCAGTTTCCCGTGTAGGCGAGGCCGGCCGTCGTCACCCCGGTCCACTCGACCGGCGGATCGACGAGCGGGCACGCGTCCCCGTACCGGTAGTTGGGCTCGTCGTAGATCCCGTTGCCATCACGGTCGCAGCCGACGTAGTCGCTCCAGTAGTTGCCACGTCCGTCGACGCACCAGCAGTTGGCCCGCGCCGCGTCCTCCGCGGGGAGCCCGTTGTCGATGAAGCTGTTCCCGCTGATGCAGTTCCCGGCCGAGTGAGCGGCCATCACGATCCCGAAGCCGCAATCGGCGATGACGCTGTCGCGAACTGCGTTGCCGTTCGCGTTCATGAACTGGATCGCGGTATCGGACAGACCGATCTGAACCGACTCGACGACGCCGTTTGTGACGCAGTTCAAGTAGATCCCGGCGATCCGCGCTCGCTCGATGACACAGTCGCGGATCACGAAGTGGGCACGGGTGTGATCGACGTAGATCCCGTAGTCCGCCCGCGGGGCGTCGATCCGCCACCCTTCGATGACGAACGGATCGTCGGGCGTGCCCGAGCCGGACATGACCCCGTTCTCGACGGTGAAGTCGTCGTCGCCGTAGATGTAGATCGGCTCGTGCGTTCCCCACCAGAGGAACCCGCCCCCGGCGCTTCCGGCGCCCCCGACTCCGACCTGCCCCCCCGCCAGACCGGCCGACAGAACGACGATGAGCGTCATCCCCACAGAAAGCGCGACCTTCCGGCCCATGTGTCGCATCGCCTCCTTGACTCCCCGACCTGTCGCCGACTTCCTACGAAACGCTACGTTGCAGTCGGGGTCTCCACCGCAGTATAGAACGCTTCCTCCAGATCGTCGGTGTTGAACGTTACGTTCAGCTCGTCGACGGTGCCCAACGCCCGCAGGGTTCCGCCGAACAGGATGCCGATTCGATCGCAGAGCTTCTCGGCGACGCGCATGATGTGGGTGGAGAGGACGATCGTCCGTCCTTGCTCGCGGAAGAGGCGGATCGTGTCGACGACCGTCCGCGCGGCCATCACGTCGAGGCCGAACGTCGGCTCGTCGAGGATCAGGACCGGCGGGTCGTGGAGGATGCTCCGCGCGAGGGACAGCTTCTGCTTCTCGCCGGTCGAGAAGGTTCCGACGCGGCGATCGGCGAGGCGGAGCATCGACAGCATCTCGAAGATCTCGTTCGACCGCGCGTCGATCTCCCAGTCGGACAGCTGGTTGATCCGGCCGAAGAAGCGCAGAGTTTCGCGCGCGGTGAACCGATCGTACAGCCCGGTCTCCGTCGCCAGGAACCCGATCTTCTCGCGAACCCGGCCCGGCTCGGTCCGCACGTCGTGCCCGGCGATGTGCGCCGATCCCGCCGTCGGCGTCAGGATTGTGGCCAGCATCCGCAGGGTCGTCGTCTTCCCCGCTCCGTTCGGCCCGAGGAGGCCGAAGATCTCGCCGGCACGGGACTCGAACGACAGCCCGTCGACCGCGCGCACCTCGCCGCGCCGCGAGCGGAAGACCTTGACCAACCCGTCCGCCTGGATCATGACCTCGCTCATACGACCTCCGCCTCGACCATCGGCCGGAGGACTTCGGGGATCCGGATCCGCCCGTCCTCCTCCTGGTTGTTCTCGAGGATCGCCGCCATCAGGCGGGACGTCGCCAGGCCGGACGCGTTCAGCGTGTGGACGAAGCGTGGCTTCTCCTTCGGCGCAGGCCGGTAGCGGATCTCGCCGCGGCGCGCCTGGAAGTCCTCGCAATTCGAGCACGATGACACTTCGTAGTAGCGCCCCTGGCCGGGGAGGTAGACCTCGAGGTCGACCGTCTTCGCCGCCTGTTGCGCCATGTCCTCGGTCGTCAGGACGACGACGCGGTAGTGAAGGCCGAGCGCCTGCAGCACGCCCTCGGCATCGCCGATCAGCCGATCGAGGGTCTCGTACGAGCTCTCGGGCGTCGTGAACGCGAACATCTCGACCTTGTTGAATTGGTGGATGCGGATCAATCCCCGCTCCTCCTCGCCGTAGCTTCCCGCCTCGCGCCGGAAGCACGGGGTGTAGGCGACGTACCGGAGCGGCAGCTCCTCGGCGGCGACGATCTCGCCCCGATGGAGGTTGACGAGAAGGCTCTCGGCGGTCGGGTTCAGGTAGAGGCCGTCCCGTTCGATCCGGTAGACGTCGTCGGCGAACTTCGGCAGCTGCGATGAGACGTAGAAGCTCTCCTCGTTGGCGAGGAATGGCGGCCAGACCGGCGTGTAGCCGTTGCGGACGTGGCGGAAGAACATGAATTGGACGAGGGCCATCTCCAGCTGCGCGCCGAGGCCGACGTACATCGGGAATCGGGCCCCGGCGATCGCCGCCGCCCGCCGGAAGTCGAGAAGTCCTTTGGCCTCGGCGATCTCAAGATGGGGGACGATCCCCTCGTCGCGCGGCCGCTCGCCGACCTCGCGGACGACGATCTTGTTCTCCTCCGCCCCTACCGGAGCCGACGGATGAGGCACGTTGGGAAGGGCGAGCATCAGCTCGTCGATCCGCGCCGTCTGGTCACGAAGGGTCTCGTCGAGTTCGCCGATCCGCGCCGACACCTCGGCGAGGCGTGCGAGCAACTCCGCGGCGTCTTCGCCCACCTTCTTCCGGCGTCCGACCTCCTGGGAACCTTCGTTCCGCTCGGCCTTGAGTGCCTCGACCTCGGCGATCGTCTGCCGGCGCGCCTCGTCGATCTCGAGAAGCTCCCCGAGAGAGAGGGCCGGATCGCGCGTCCGAAGGCGCTGTTCGATTTCCTCTGGGTGTTCGCGCAGGGTGCGGATGTCAAGCATCACGGATCCTTTCGTCGTCGAGGGATTCTAGGTCAGGGCGATGGTTCGGACAACGAGACGGTGAAGCGATCCAATCCCCGCGGCCCTTTGGCGAGACGAGCCGGCGGGTATAATGGCCGGCCATGATCCCCGTGGAGACGATCTTTGCGACCCGACCCGCACGGAACCCGAGCGCCCAACGCGCCATCGGACGCTGTGCGACTGAGGAGAGACGATGCGCCTGCTGATCTACTCCAAGGCGCTCTACTCCTCGTGGGTCTACTACAGCCCGGATCGGATTCTGTTCGACTGCGGAGAGGGCGCGAGCACGATTCTCGGGAACAAGGCGTTCGCGATCCGGCGCGTCTTCCTCTCCCACGGCCACGCGGACCACATCGCCGGACTCGTCGGGTTGGTGAACATCCGCAACAACGCGCTCGGCGACACGGAGAAGGCGCTGACGATCTACTACCCGAAGGGGAACTACCTCATCACCGAGATGATGGCCTTCCTCGCCCGCACCAACCGCCGCCTCAGCTACGACCTGGAGTGGGTCCCCCTCGAGCCGGGCGCCCGCATCGAGCTGTTGTCGGGACAGATGCCGCGCACGATCGAGGCGTTCCCGACGGTCCACGTCCACAACGAGACATCGCTCGGCTACAACGTCGTCGAGACTCGCCACCGGCTGAAACCGGAGCTCGCCGGCGCCGCGCAGGAGGAGATCGTCGCCCGCGTCCGCGACGAGGGGAAGAGCGCGGTCAGCGAGGACTACGACCAGAAGCTGTTCTCCTACGGCGGCGATTCGGTCGGAATCAAGCCCGCCTACGTTGCCGAAACCGAGACCCTCTGTCACGATACGACGTTCCTCGACGAGCAGGACCGCAAGGAGTACAAGCACGCATCACTGCGAGAGGCGATCGCGTGCGCCCGCGAAGCACGCGTCAAGAAAGAGCTGATCTGCTTCCACATCTCGAGCCGCTACAAGTCGAAGCTCCGCGAAATAGAACGCGCGAGCGGAACCTACGACGGGCTCGACTTCAAGGTGACCCTCGTCCCTCCGGGGCGAATCTTCACTGTGGAATAGGGATTGCGCCCGTTGCCAGGGGTCCGGCGATCCGGTACTATCCCCCGACTTCCCCGCAAGGAGGCGCCATGACCGAACGTCGTTTCACCCGGATCCAAACGGAACTCCCAGGCCCCCAGTCGGCCGCCGTCTTCGAGCGCAAGGCGCGCTACGTCGCCGCCCCCCTGGAGACCTACGCCCCGTTCATCGTTCGGAAGAGCGAGGGAGCGATCATCGAAGATCTCGACGGGAACCGGTTCCTCGACTTCTCCGGTGGGTGGGGATGCCTCGCCGTCGGCCAGCGGAACGAGCGCGTCGTCGCCGCGCTGAAGGATCAGCTCGACGCCTATCTGCACACCGACTTCACCGCGGTGCCGTACGCGCCGCTCGTCGATCTCGCCGAGGCGCTCTGTGAGCGGACGGCGATCGACGGCGAGAAGCGGGCCGCGTTCTTCAACTCGGGCGCCGAGGCGGTCGAGAACGCGGTGAAGATCGCGCGCGCCTTCACCAAGCGCAAGGGCGTCCTCGTCTTCGAGAACGCCTTCCACGGTCGAACCCTCCTGGCGATGACGATGACCCACAAGGCGGTTCCGTACAAGGCCGGATTCGGCCCGTTTGCCCCCGACGTCTTCCGTCTCCCGTATCCGTACGAGTATCGAACCTCGCTCTCCGAGGCGGACCTCGAACGCGCGCTCCTGGCGACGGTCGACCCGTCGGAAGTCGCAGCGATGGTCGTCGAGCCGATCGTCGGCGAGGGTGGCTTCCTCGTTCCGCCCGACTGGTTCCTGCCCGCGCTGCGCCGCCTCGCCGACGCCCACGGGTTCGTGCTCGTCTTCGACGAAGTCCAGACCGGTATCGGCCGGACGGGCCGCTTCTTCGCGTTCGAGCACTTCGGCGTCCAGCCGGACCTCGTCTGCACTGCCAAGTCGCTCGGGTCGGGCCTCCCGCTCTCCGGCGTCGTCGGGAAGGCCGAGGTCATGGACGCCCCGATCCCGAGCGCGATCGGCGGAACCTACGCCGGGAACCCGCTCGCGTGCCGCGCGGCGATCGAGGTTCTGAAGATGCTCGACGATGGGACGCTCCTCGAACGAGCGACGGCGATCGGTGATCGGATCAAAGCGCGCTTCCGCGCGCTCGGCGAGCGATTCGACGCGGTCGGCGACGTCCGCGGACTCGGCTCGATGGTCGGGATGGAGCTCGTCACCGATCGCGCGACGAAGGAGCCGGCCAAGGCGCTGACCGGCCGAATCGCCAACGCAGCGATCCGAAACGGAGCTGTCTTCCCGACGGCCGGCCTGTACGGGAACGTCCTACGCGTTCTCGTCTCGCTCGTCATCTCCGACGACGAGATCGACGAGGGGATGGACATCCTCGAGCAGGCGTTCGAGGAGGCGCTGAGGTAGCCAGTTCTCCCCGGATCATCTCTGAGCCAGATCGATGATCGGCACGGCGACTCGATCCGACTCGCCTCTGGAGCCGAGTGGTATCGCCGGAAATGCCCACCCCATGCGGAATGAGGGGTCAATGAGCGCGGCGGCCGAAAGCGTCGTTCGAAACGGTGCTTCCATCGCGAAGAGCCGGCAAACCCAGGACCCGTCTGCCGTTGAGACTTGGCACGGAACACCTTGATCGCTATACTGAGCGCCAGAATCCTCACTACCCAAGGGGGTACGACGTGAACAAGGCGGAGCTCGTCGAGAAACTGGCGAAGGAAACGGGGCTGACGAAGAAGGACGCGCGGGCCGCACTGGACGGGGTCGTCGACGTCATCACCAAGGCGCTTGCCAAGAACCAGCCGGTCATCATCACTGGATTCGGCAAGTTCGAGACGCGCAAGCGAAAGGCGACGACGCGGATGAACCCCCAGACCGGTCAGCGGATCAAGACACCCGCGAAGACCGTCCCTGCGTTCAAGGCCGGGAAGAACCTCAAGGAGATCGTCGGCAAGAAGAAGTAGCTCGACGGACCGTGCACAGCGTGCACGACTTGAGTTCAAGCTGAGGGTGACACGAGAGGAGAGGCGACCGCCTCTCCTCTCTCTCGTTTCGGTCGCGCCTCGCGCTCCCTGGGGCACCCGCCGCCCGCCCCCTATACTCGTCGTGGGATGGACCTCCTCAGCGATCTCAATCCGAGGCAGCGCGCGGCAGTAACGTTCGGCGAGGGCCCGCTCCTCGTCGTCGCCGGCGTCGGGACCGGCAAGACGACCGTCATCACGCGGCGCATCGCGTGGCTGATCGCCGAGAAGCGCGCCCTCCCTTCGGAGATCCTCGCCCTCACGTTCACCGACAAGGCCGCCGCCGAGATGGAGGAGCGGGTCGACCTGCTCGTCCCCTACGGCTACATCGAAGCGGA
>Ga0180435_10004470_pt1 | contig 13776 bp, 10 predicted proteins | sample SS_ome_3_FD_132467 | JGI IMG/M metagenome (GOLD analysis project Ga0180435, IMG submission 132467) | Hypersaline lake sediment archaeal communities from the Salton Sea, California, USA - SS_3_S_1 metaG | ecosystem: Environmental > Aquatic > Non-marine Saline and Alkaline > Hypersaline >... | reverse complement strand
GGGCTGGTGGCGGGAATTTGATCCAGATCTTTCCAGTGGTTTTGGATGGGACGATGATCCACAAATTGCCAAATGTAGTGGTCAAAGCTTCCAAATTCTGATTAAATCTTTTGGAAATGCCTGGCATTGGTAATGAAAGCGCTGACCTTAAGTTTATTGCGAATAATACCCTTGTTCTGGAGCAATTTTTGGATCTTGGTTTCACCATATGCGGCCACCAGATCGGGATCGAATTGATCAAATGCCTGCCGATAGGCTTCACGTTTGTTGAGCACCGTCGACCAGCTCAAACCGGCCTGAGCGCCCTCCAGGCAGAGGAATTCGAAAAGTGGTTTTTCATCATGCAGGGGCACACCCCACTCTTGATCATGATAGGCAATCATTAAGGGATCTTTTCCGGCCCAGGCGCATCGTTTTGTCATGGTTTAAATCTCCTGAAAGCAGTCACCAAAGATAAATTTTGTAGCAATTGACAACCAACTTGGGATAATAATATGTTTAGTCTGCCTGTTAAACGGTGATTTAGATAGTGTGGACTTGAATCGGATTGTATCAGCGGTAATATTTTCAGACCGTTTTGTATATTCTAGATCGAGTTGGCACGCAAGTAATTAATGACGACCCCGATAGCGATTCCGACCCCGATTCCGATGTGGCGGGTGAATTAATGCGGTATACTTAACAATTTCGGATAAACTCACTATTATAGGAAAAAATGAAGAACTCAACATTAAAGAAAATCATCTCAAATAAATTGGTGATAACGGGTCTGGCAATCCTGATTTTTTACACCCTGGCCGGTTTTTGGTTGGTGCCGTATCTCATCAACCGGCTGGTGCCCGATATGGTGGCAGAGAAAATTCAACGCGAACTTCGCCTGGGCAAAGTGAAACTGAATCCTTATCTATTTCAATTTCAAGCGGACGATGTCGGACTTTATGAGCGGGATGGCACCTTGATTGCCGGTTTCAAGCAAATTTATATTGATTTCGAATTGAATAGCCTGTTCCGGTGGGCCCTCGTTTTCAAAAACTTCCGTTTAGACCAACCGCAAATTAATATCGTTATCAATGCTGATGGCTCACTCAATTTGGCAAAGCTACAGCCTGCGCAACCAGGCGAGCAATCACCCGAACCATCGGCAGCGTCGCCTGAAGAGAAAACAGCGCCATCCGAACAACCTGCGGAATCACCCGCAGCACCTGCAGAGACAAACGCGGCGCCTGTGCGAATGATTTTGCAACACATCCAGATTGTGCAAGGAGAAATCGATTTTACTGATCTGCGCCAAACGATTCCGGCCACGATGGCGGTTCGTCCCCTCAACCTTGAATTGAAGGATATATCTACGCTGCCGGACCGTGAAGGACCATATAGCCTGGCTGCCGCCACCACAGAAAAGGAGTCGTTTCATTGGACCGGCGAGATCAGCCTGCATCCATTCAAGTCCAGCGGTCGGATGGATTTCAGTGATGTCAGGATGGCCACACTTTGGCAATTTTTCAGAGATGCTGTAACTTTGGAACAGCCAGACGGACGCATCAGTATCGCAAGCGATTATGAAATTGACTTGGGGCAGTCAAAGCCGGCAGTGCTACTTTCGAATCTTGAGATTAGTCTGAAAGAGCTGGCATTGATGCTGTCAGGAGACGAAACACCGCTGTTGGAATTGGCCGAGTTTAAGATTGATGCACCCCGCGCGGACATCATCCAACAAAGCATTGAAGTCGATTCCATCCATTTTAATGGTGCAGAAGTGTCGGTTGTCATTGACGGGAGCGGTCGGCTGAACTGGAATCGCATACCGGCCCCGCCCGAAGCATCTGATCCTCGGCCGGTTGCGACAGAAGCGGTGCAACAAGAGGCGGCGGCCGAATCGTCGTCAGAATCGTCCGCATCTGAAACCAAACCACCGCGACCCTGGCAGGTACATGTGGCAAAGGTCGACCTCGAAGATATTTTCTTCGGTTTTAAGGACACCAGTCGTTCTCCCCAGTTGTTTGCGGAAGTCGCTGACTTTAGCGCTGATTTTCAATTAAACCTGCAGGCGGGCGCATCCGGAACGGAACTACAAGTAGCTAAGGGGGCTTTGGTACTAAGCGATATTATTTTACGAAATCCGAAAAGTCCGGAACCTGAGATCGGCATAAAGACATTACAGCTAAAAGAAGCTGAATTTGACCTGACCCCTCAGCAATTAAGCATCCAGAGTGTTTCCATCCAGGATGGCGATATCCAACTCGTTCGTGAAATTGATGGCAAACTTAACCTGGTTTCACTTTTTGTTCCAGGTGATGGAGAAACGGAAAACCAATCGGAAAGCCAATTAGAATCTCAACCTGAAACTGAAATGGAACCACAAGCGGAAGTCGAGCCCGAACCGGCTGACACAAGCGAAAAGGCTGGCTTCAATTATGCCATTCAATCAGCTGAGTTATCCGGTTTTAGAATCGCTTTCAGCGATAAGACCGTCAAAGCGGACGGCAATATTATTCAGATTGACAATCTGCGATTAGCTGCCAAAACCATCGATGGAAAATCGCCAATACCGGCTGAAATGTCCTTCGATGTTCGGGAAGGCGGACGGGTGGAATTGACCAGTCGTATCAATCCAACCAAACCATCGGTTCAAACCCGAATCAATGTTCAAGCGTTATCTCTGGTTCCCTTTGAATCCTTTGTAAAGCCCCATGCAGCCGTGCGTATGCGCTCCGGAACGATTTCAACCCAGGGAGAATTCACATATCAGGCTGAAACCGGGCCGGCGCTTTTGTCATACACCGGCGGTTTTGATGTTTCTGCGCTTCAGATTTTAACGCCTGATTCAGAAGAGACCTTGCTGGGCTGGAACCAATTTGTGACCCAAGATCTTATATTTCAACTCGAGCCGGACCTGTTGGAAATCAGTGATTTAAAACTATCCGGCCTGGATGGGAAGTTTATTATTTTTGAGGATGGATCCTTAAACCTCACGCAGATGTTCAAAAAAGAGACGGACAAGACATCCGGATCCAAGGAAACGTCCGAAAAAGACCCAGAAACGATTTCTGAATCTAGAGCAACACCCGAGAAAACAGAAGCAGATCCAGATCCGCCGGGTGACGAAGCCTTCCCAATTTACATTCACAAACTCCGATTTGAAGATGGTGGCCTGTTTTTTGCCGACTATAGCCTGATCCCCCAATTTGCGACCCGCATCCACCGGCTGGAGGGATCCATCATTGGCATGTCGTCACAACCAGGTGCCAGGGCTCAGGTCCGGTTGGACGGCCGGGTAAACGATTACGGCCTCTCCAAGATCGAAGGGGAAATCAATTTTTTTGATCCCGGAGCCTATACCGACATGGCCGTATTGTTTCGGAATTTAGAAATGACGCGTCTGACCCCTTATTCCGGTAAGTTTGTAGGCCGGCGCATCGATTCCGGCAAGCTGACCCTGGATTTGAAATACGACATCGAAGATCGCAAGCTCAAGGGTGACAATCAGATCATTGTTGAACAGATTGTACTGGGTGAAAAGGTCGACAGTGCGGATGCGGTTTCGCTGCCCCTCAATCTGGCCATTGCTATCCTGGAGGATGCCAACGGCGTTATCGACATCGGCTTGCCCGTGTCTGGCGATTTAGATGACCCCAAATTCAGCTATGGCCAACTGATTTGGAAGGCTTTTGTCAATCTGATCACCAAGCTTGCCACGGCCCCTTTTCGCGCGTTGGGAGCGATGCTTGGCGGTGATGCCGAAACACTCGATGCCATCAAATTTGAAGCGGGATCGGCAGAAATACTGCCACCCGAGGCCGAAAAATTGGTTAAGCTTGCCGATGCACTACAAAAGCGGCCCAATTTGAAGCTCATTGTTCAGGGCCGATTTAGTCAAGAAGCCGATGGTCAGGCATTAAAAGACCTGCAAGTCAGACGTCAGGTCGTCCAAACGCAGGGCATCGTTCTGGGACCCGAGGAAGATCCTGGTCTACTGGATTTTGGCAATCCAGCCATCCAGACAGCACTGGAGCACGTATTTAGCGATTATTTCGGTCCGGAAACGTTGGCTCAACGCAAGCAAGCGACGGAGGCCGAGGCAGATCAGGCAACCGACCAGTCTGCTGACAGCGCTCAGGAAAAGAAAATTCAAGATCCAGCCGCCCTGTGGAAAAATTTGTTTCGGAGTCTGGTGGCAGACGTGCAACTATCTGAAACAGCCTTAGGCCAGTTGGCCGAAGTTCGGGCTAAGGCTGTTTTAGCAGAGCTTGCAGCATCGGCCGACCTGCCGCAAAACCGGGTTGCAGTGAAACCGCCTAAAGTTCTCAAGCCGGGAAAAACGCCGCGGGTGAAAATGATGCTGGAGGCTTTGAGGGTTAAACGGGTGAAGAAAACTGAAAGTCAGTCTGAATAACAGTTGATTGCGGTAATTTCGTACATCTGTAGGGACAAAACAGAGCGGCAGAAAACAGATTGAATTATGGAATGGGCGCCAAGGGGTGCGCGGGCAATTCAGAGCCCCGGAGTCCTTACGGATACTCCCCCTTGGCGCTCATCCATACGCCAGGCTCATGGGGGTTCACCTGACGCTGGAACACACTATTCGCTTAAGGCCACAATCGGATGACACTCAATCTTGATGTCTGAAATTTCATCGAATGTTTCGGTGACATCCCGAATTTCCTTTACCAGGCTTTCCTCGGCACCCAATGGTGATTGGGTCTCAATGTAAGCGGTCCGGTTGTCCACACACACCTTGATGCTGGGTTCCACATCCATGAGCACCTTTTGGATGGCCGCAGAAATAGCCAGGTCTTCCAACATACGCTGCGAATCCGATGTGGTTTCGAAGCTGGGTTTCGATACGGTATTGCAGATCACATCGACAGCATCATCCACGGTCAGTTGTTTGATATGAACAACCAGGTCGTATAAGCGTGGATCGGCGGTATCGATGCCATATAGATCTTTGCTCCAGGCGCATCGTTGTTTGTCATCCTTTTCTAAAATCCGACGGGCTTTGGCTTCGCTAATGTTCTTGCGTTTCATTTCCGATTGAACCCGATCATCCATATCGGCAATTACCCTTACCTTGAGTGCATGTGGAACATGCCTTACAAAGAAATGACCGGCCAAACCATGATACACAATGTTATCTTCTTTGAACTGGTTCAGGAGCGCGGATTTGATAAAAGCAATATACTTATCTTTTTTGTGATTGAAACGATCCAGGATGTTGGGGGCGTCATGGATGGCGTGCACCAGTTTGACTTCCGGAATGTTATATTTTTTAGACACCTCCAAGAGCAGACCCCTGGAGATGCATTTGTAGCCCAGTTTCTCGGCTACTTTTTCTGCGATTTCTTTGCCACGATTGTAAGAGCCTCTTGAAATGGTTATCACAGCCATGACGACCTCCCTTATTTTGCCAGATAATGATCAAGTCGTTACTTAGGTCGGATCCGGAAGTCATCCACATGTTTATATTGGCAGTTCGGCTTTTTCGGTTATCTAATAGCCTTAACGGGACGAGACCGGGTCGGACGTGTTTATAGTTGGGATCTAAATTGTAAGCGCAGGTACTATTACAGCTGCGGGGGACTGTGCTCGTGACAGAGGATATGCCGCTTGCAGATAATATATTGAAATTGGTCAATATTTATAAAAAAGCTTTGATTCATGGCAGATACTATAACAAGGTTTAGTATTTTATTCAAGCCAATTGTTTGGGTTCGTTTCATTTTTTATACCACATCGTAGCTATGAGATATTTGATTAGGCAACACTAAAACATATAGAACACCTCCCGATTTGTTGTAGGAATGCTGTTGGTGGAAGCCTTATTGAAACCCCGATCCCGATCCCGATAGTGATTTGGATTTTGATTTCGATGAGATATTGCCAAGCTGTCTTTCCCTTGAACCGAATTTTAAGCTCTTTCCTCCAACTAAATTGGAGAAGAACCAAAAATATAGAACACCATTGTGATCTACGAATTTAAAAGATTATGGTTGTCAAGGGGGACAAAGTTTGAATTGCGAATAGCGGAAATTTTGGACAGTTGTGAATTCTATGTGCTATGTAGAACCAGCGGGCGAATATTTTATTCACAATTCAAGCTTTGACACCGTGTTTTCAATATGGAACATACCTCGCTTTCAGAACATTTCTCGGCAGCTTTTTTAAGACACTCGCACAAGCCGGCCATAACCTTCTTGCGCCAGGGCAGACCGGTGACCCGCCTTAGCTTTCTAGAACTGGAATCATATGCCAACCGTATGGCCAACACATTTCAATCCATGGGTGTGGCCAAAGGGGACCGGGTGATTCTGTTTATGCAAAAGTCGCTGTTAGGCGTAACTGCCCACCTGGCGCTTCTCAAACTGGGTGCTGTTTCGGTACCCTTGAATCCGGGTTTCACACAATCCGAGATGGCCTATTTATTAAAGGATGCCCAGCCAAAACTTATCGTATTGAATGCTGATAAGGCCGATTTTATAAGCGCAATTGATCCGCGACTCACCCAACTAAACCTGGACAGCCAAACGCCCTTCCATGACCAGGAAATTTTGCAGAACGCATCGGATAAATTCGTATCGACGGATATACAGGAATCTGATCCCGGTGTAATGATCTATACATCCGGTACTACCGGAAATCCCAAAGGTGTGATTTTGACCCAAAAGAATCTTGTCGCGGATGCGCTCAATATTATCGAATTTTGGCAGATTAGTGAGTCCGATATCCTTTGCCATGCCCTGCCGCTGTTTCACGTACATGGGCTCTGTTTTGCCCTGCATACAGCTCTGATGGCGGGATCCCACGTAAGGCTGCTAAACATGTTTGCACCCAAGGATGTGTTCGATGTCCTCAGACAGAGAAGCGGAGGCCATGTCTGCACCGTCTTTATGGCTGTACCGGCCATGTATGCCAAATTGTTGCAGTATATCGGTGAACGCGAATTAGATTTTGGCCATTTACGCCTGATAACATCTGGCTCGGCACCGCTGCTGCCCAAGGATTTTGACCGCATCCGCCAAGTTTTCGGTCAGGAACCGGTGGAGCGTGAAGGCATGTCGGAAACCGGTATGAATTTTTCCAATCCGCTTCACGGAAAAAGAAAACCGGGCTCGATCGGCTTGCCCATGCCGGGCGTAAACGTTCGCATGGTAGACACGGAGACGGGAATTGACATCTCCCCCGGGCAAACCGGAGAAATATGGCTGCAGAGTCCGGCCATTACACCCGGATACTGGCGGAAACCCGAGGAAACGGCGCGGGCCTTTACAGACGGCTGGTTTAAAACCGGCGATTTGGGCCATGTGGACTCGGATGGGTATTATTATCTCACCGACCGTTTGAAGCACATCATCATCTCAGGGGGTGAGAATATTTTTCCCAAGGAAGTGGAGGCCGTCATCAACCAGATCCAGGGCGTCCGCGAGTCTGCAGCTGTCGGAATCCCCGATGAAAAATGGGGCGAAAGATTAGTGGCGGCGGTGGTATCAAAGCCGGGTGTTTCCATGAAATCGGATCAAATCGAATCCCATTGCAAAGCACACCTCCATAGCTGGAAATGCCCCAAAGCGGTCATTTTTGTGAGCGAACTGCCCCGCAATACCATGGGCAAGGTCCTGATCGAGGAGGTCAGAAATTTGTTTCCGAAGAAAGTGACTAAATCACAATGAACCCGGAAAGATTATGCCAAGCATGTTTCAACTCGATCGGGAGGTGAGAATTTGTTTCTAAATTCTTATCTCGGTTGGATCGAATTTGGCAGGAATGAACAGAGAATTTTTCAAATTGATTGACATACAGTATAACAAAGTGACATAATAATTGCATATGCTGCTTTAGCTGGATCCGCATTGACTTAACTTAGGCTTACCACACTTCTTCCCGTCATTTTTCCGGATCCTCAAGGCTCCAATCAAAATCAGTTTTTATCTCTTTACGCGTTTTTGATCATGTCGGCTTAGGAGCATTTTTGTAAATCATGGTATTCATACGCATTCGATTATAATTGCGGACACTGGATACCAATCTGACAATTAAGCTTAGCACCCTGGAGGTGACACATTGAAGGACAATCAATCGACAGAAGAACTTCGTCTAACGGCTCGGCTAAATAAATTCCATAACCAGGAGAGAGATGAAGGCGCCCGCGAATTCGATGCGCATAATATGCTTGAATGGCTTAGAGAAACCTATATGGATGATTTGATAGCCTACCAAAAATCAACAGCCATTAAAGATGTTAAGATTCTGCATAGCCGTGTTGCAAAATTAATGGACGAACTTGTCCATCGGAAAAATGATTTCATCAAAAGTAAGGATAAGGCCAAAAGTATGAATATCAGCGGCGTGGCGTCACCCAATACAATTTGGGAAAAAATAGATTAACGCGAACGAGAAAGCAGGGTCGAACCATGAGCCTAGCTGTGATTCTGTAGATGTTTAATAAATGGATTGATGAGATTTTCGAAGGAGGATGCAGATGAGTGAGGCACTGTCCATTTCAGAACCAGACATAGGAGCATCGGCAAAGTCCATTCGTGGTCTGTTTGTCGGTATTTTAAGTCGTGCCCTAAAAGATATTTTCAAACCAACTTTTAGCGATCATGAATTTTACAGAACCCAAGCCCTCCATTGGATTGCAGTAGACGATTTTGATTCCTTCACAAGTTTTATTAATATTTGTAGTTATTTAGATATCGATGTGGATTATATTCGTCACATAGTTGATGCTGAATTGGAAAGTATACCCTGCAGTTGCTGGCAAACTGTCAATCAGGGCTAAGCCTATCAATACCCTTCGTCTGCTCATGGATGCACCGCAACGACCGGGCGATCATTCTTTGGACTAAGATTCTGAAACGGTAGCCCTGAGAAAATATCGTTGTCACTCATGACACGCTGCAACTTTGCATGTCAGGAACGACCCTTCTGCACATCCCGCATGGTCTTCAGCACCTCGATACTGCTTTTGAGCCCTTTGACATAGCGGGCCATGTTGATGGCGCCGCCGGCAATCTGGGCCAGAGCCTGGACGAAATTGACATCGTTCATGGTGAATTCCCAGGGCTCGGCCGTATAAACCCGCACTGCGCCAATCAGATTGCCGCCAACAACGATGGGCACCGACAAAATCGAGGCGATGCCTTCTTTTTCGGCTTCCTGGGGGTACTGGATCCGGGGGTCGTCACTGACATCGTAGATGGCCACCGGCCCGTCTTCCAGGGACTGGGCAATCGATCGCAGGGCGCTCACCGGACCTTTATTGATGTACTCATCGCTCAGACCGAACGAGGTGGCAACCTCCAGCTCATTGGTTTTGCGGTTAAACAAAAACAAAGCACAGCCCTTGACATCCAAGGCAGATTTGATGCTGTCCACCGTCATCAATGCAACCTCTTCGGGATCCTTGGAGTGCGAGATGGAGCGGGCAACTTTCAACATGGTCTCATAGTTGATGACTTGCTTTTCCATGGCTTTCCTCCTTTGGTGAATGCGTTTATACCGGTTGTCAACCTATGTTCCGATTGAGATCTGTTTCAATAAGTAATGACTTTTTTACCTATTGGTTCAGATTTATATGAGATTATGACAACCGCTATGATATCGAATGCAGGTCAGCAGAAAAGAGCTAAAGAGAAGTGATTATTCAACAACTATACCGAATCAGTCGGGCTTAAGTCAAATCATTTTGTTTGGATGGCGGATTGGTTTCAATATTGTGGATTCCCACGGATAATTCCGTGGTCCCATTCAAATACCTGTTTTCGCCTTTATTCTGGGGTGACATCGCGTCGTAGCACGTAACTTTATTCGCATTCACCTCCGGGCGACTCGACTTGAGCTGGTCGATCACTCACGCCCATGGTCTTCTGTTAGGGCGGATAAATGTTTGTACCAAATGGTCATGCTTTGGATTGCGCCGCATATTTGGGAATTATTCTTCAATAAACCTGAATAGGTATAGCCCCGGTTTTGGAAGACATGGTTCATACCTCTGGAGGCCGCCCTGGCAATGGTATACACGGTTTTTAGCCCGCTTTTAGTTGCCTGATGTTCCATATGATCCAGCAGCAAACCGGCATAGCCATGTCCGCGCCAATTGGGCAGCGTGGCAAAATCGGTCATTTCGGCATTTTCATGGTCCCAGTCAATTTCCGTGGCGGCAAGGGCGGCGATGCGGCCGGCATTGCGAATGGCGTAGTAAGGGACACCTTGGTTGATCATCTGTTGAAGATAGGTGGGATCGTCAATCGGGAAAGGATAGGTTCGAAACACTTCTTTGTAGAAGGCGCTCATCTCAGGGGCATCGGATAGGGCACAGCTTGTAATCTCTGGGAACTCACGATTGTCGTAACTTTTAAGATTTTTTGATCCTGCCTGGGCCCATTGGCGCGTGCGATCAGAATTTGCAGGGTCCAGGTCCCGTTGTCTGGCGGCATGGCAGTATTTGGCAATGAAGAAACCGTCAATTTTCCCGTTAAACAATCCCGGTATGACGGCTTCGATTTGGAAGTCAGATTCTTCAAAGGTTGGCCAGGCATCCGCCGGTATTTTGGCAAAAATCTTACCATACCGGTTTTGCCGGGCCAAGCGTTCCAGTTCATGTATAAGACTGCGGTCATTGCCAGGGGCCAGGCGCATCAAGTAGATTCGGTCGTTATGAGGCCCGTGTTGGATCATAGAGCCTCTGATGGTTTGAATCGTATCCATCAGAAATTCCGATAAACTACCCGACCGTCAAACAAGGTCATATCTACCTTTGACTGCGCGATCTGCATGGCCGGGATGTCATAAAGATTATGATCCAGAATTGCTATGTCCGCCCGTTTGCCCACAGTAATAGTCCCGATGTCCGGCGTATTGTGAACTTTTGCCGGTGTTTCGGTATAGGCTTTCAATGCTTCGGCAACGGTTACGCAAGACGCCGGCCACCAGCCAGATTCCGGTGTGCCGTCAATTCGTTGCCGGTTTACGGCGGCGTGAATTCCCAGAAGCGGGTTTGGATCGCATACGGGGCAGTCGGAACTGAATATGACCGGGGTGCCGCTGTCAATCAGTCGACGGAAGCTGTAGGTCCATTTTCCGTTAGCGCCCAGAGCCGTATCGATAAGATTCATGTCCAAAACCATGTTGGCGGGGGTCACGCACAAGGCAATATCAAGGCTACGAAGCCTATCGATGTCATGCGGCCGGATCATCTGCACGTGTTCGATGCGGTGGGGCAGGGCCGGCAATGGTGCGCCGGATGTGTCACGGCCCGATTCCAAATTTTCGTAAATTGATATCAGCTCTTGATTGGCCCGGTCTCCAACCGCATGCACCATGACAGACAGGCCGGCTTTATCCGCTTTTTCGATTTCCCGGGCCAGATTTTCCATATCCATCAACGGCATGCCGCGCTCGGCATCCAGATAGGGATCAATCAACCAGGCCGTACGGGCCCCCATACCACCATCGGAGAAGAACTTGACGTGGCCCATGCGCAGGCGGCTATTGCCAAATCCAGTGCGCAGGCCCAATGCGATGATGTTGTCCAGTTCGTGTCCGGGCAGCGAGACCCAGCAACGCAGATCGAGACTTTTGTTTTGGTCGAGCATTTGAAACGTCTGCAACGCGCGGGCCCCGTCCGTATCGGCCATCAAACGGATGTCGTGAATCCCGGTTATGCCGCGGCGATGCAGTGCCTTGATGCCGTCTTGGTAGGCCTGCACCATTTGGGTCGTTTCCGGCGGCTTTATGGCTTCCCGCATGAGATTGATGGCCAGTTCTCTTAATATACCTGTAGGCTCACCGGTGTGGTCGCGTTCAATACGTCCATCCGGCGGATCCGATGTTTTGGAATTGATACCGGCCATTCGCAGGGCAACCGAATTGGCTGCAGCCAAATGCAGATCACAGCGCCACAGCAATACAGGATGATCCGGTGCGGCCAGATCCAACAGAGCGCGGGTGGGCATGCGCGGCTCGGTCCAGTCGGTTTCATTCCACCCCTGGCCCATGATCCATTCTCCGGGAGACTTGTCCATAGCATCCTTGCGAACGCGATCCAGCAGCTCTTCGAGATTTGCGAGGTCATCTAATTTTAAATCCTGACGCTTAAGCGACCATTCATGGAAGTGGATATGGCTGTCAATGAATCCCGGTACCACCAGGCGTCCATCGAGATCGATCTTGGCAGTATCGGGTCCGGCTAAACTAAGCATATCCGTATCAGGCCCCAAGGCTATAATTTTACCACCGCCAACAGCCAGGGCCCGGGTAGCAGACGGGCCGTTGAGGTCGGTTGAAATCGTGCCGTTGTAAAGAATGGTTTCCGGGCGCTGTGCCGATATGGTCATATGAGAAATCCTTGTGGAAATGGGTCGTTGGCATCGATGACAAATTGATGATAACCGGTTATTTGGGCATGGCCCCTAATCTGGCCGATAATACCAGGAAATTGTCCAATGGAAAGCGTTTTAACGATCTGGCCTTCAAATACAGTTCCCAATGGGCCTGAATTTTTATGGATCTCCCCCAGTGTCAATTCTTTGTGATAATGCAGCAAGGTCATCCGGGCGGTGGTCCCGGTGCCGCATGGCGAGCGGTCCATATTGGATTCACCGTAAATGACTACACTTTTGCCATGACCCGTTTGCGGATCCTGATCATAAAACTGGGTCACATCCACCGTATTCACCTCCGGGCGATCGGGATGGTATACTGTTAAGGCCTGGTTGGCGGCGTCAATAATTTTCATCCCCAAAGGAATCAAGCGGTGACTATTTTCCGGGGTCAGGTCAATGCCGATGTTTTCAGCCGACGCCATGGCGAAAAAGCCGCCGACACAGACCAAATCGATGTGCAGGGTTCCAAATCCGTCGATACGGATTTCCTTTTCTACATCAAAAACAAAAGATGGCACCATTTCAATGGCCACAGATTCCACCCGACTGTTTCGGATGCGGGTGTGCGCATCCAAAGGACCCGAGGGCGTATCAACCGTGATCAGTACGTCGCCATTCGCGGCATTCAACACACCAGTTTCAATCAGGGTGGCCACGGCACCGATGGTGGCATGACCGCACAAAAAGGGATAGCGGCGGGCATCCATATAAAACAGTCCGAAATGCCCTTTGGGGCTGACCGGCTCGGTTACAACGGCCGCCATAATCCCCCGATGCCCCCTGGGTTCGCGGGTTAGAAGCATACGTACCTGATCAAAATGCAATTCAAAATAATCCCGTTTGGCTTTCATGCTGCCGCCGGGAATTTCCCCCAAACCGCCGACCAGCAAGCGGGTCGGTTCCCCCTGGGTATGTGAATCAATGGTGGTGATATGTTCGCCAAACCGACGATGAAAGCCACTTTCAATCCGGTCCAGTTTTGGCATGGACTTACTCCTTAAATTTTAAAAACAAAACCTGAAAACAATATATCTAGCTTTCAGGTTTCGGGTTGCCTGTATTCGTGTGAGCAGATTGACCTATTGCATGTGAATCAGATGGCAGTGGTGCGGTGCAACTTGTACACTGACCGACTCGCCGATTTCGTAAATGCGCGTCCGCGCCTTCCATGTGAATCAGATGGCAGTGGTGCGGTGCAACTTGCACGCTAACCGACTCTCCAATTTTATAAATTCGCGTCCGTGTCTTTAATGTGAATCAGATGGCAGTGGTGCGGTGCAACTTGTACACTGACCGACTCGCCGATTTCGTAAATGCGCGTCCGCATCATGCTGATCACATGGATTTCACGATCGGCACTCAATTCAATAAAATAACTGACTTCACCACCCAT
>Ga0180435_10004468_pt1 | contig 13778 bp, 10 predicted proteins | sample SS_ome_3_FD_132467 | JGI IMG/M metagenome (GOLD analysis project Ga0180435, IMG submission 132467) | Hypersaline lake sediment archaeal communities from the Salton Sea, California, USA - SS_3_S_1 metaG | ecosystem: Environmental > Aquatic > Non-marine Saline and Alkaline > Hypersaline >... | reverse complement strand
ATCGCAGTCGACGATCTCGACGCTGGGCGCGATCACCGCCGCCGCGCCGAACCAGTCGCCGACCAGTGCGGCCGGCGGGGCCAGGCCGTGGCGGCACGCAGCGGCGCCGACCGCGCGCAGCACATCGGCGGCCTCGCCCAGCCTGCCCAGCGGCTCGCTCAGCATCGCACCAGCCTGCGCCCTCACCCGACTAGTGGGCCTCGTAGCGGGGAAACACCGCTCGCGGCGCGGGCAGTGGGGTGCCCGCGCCGATGCGGTCGGCCAGCGCCGCGAACGTCCGGCGGGCCTTCGGCTGGCCGAGCAGGTCCAGCAGCGCCGCCGCCGAGTCGGGCATCACCGGCTGCAGCAGGATCGCAGCGGTTCGCACCGTCTCCAGGGTCACGTAGAGCACGGTCCGGAACCGCTCCTGGTCGGCCGGGTCACCGGATTTGCGCAGCACCCACGGCTGCTGAGCCGAGAAATACCGGTTGGCCGCGCCCAGCATCAGCCAGATGGACTCCAGTCCCTGGTGCATCGCCTGCTCGTCGAACGCCTCACGGACCCGGGTCAGCATGCCTTCGGCGATCGCCAGCAGCTCGGCGTCCGCGGAGCCCAACGGACCCGGTTCGGGCACCGCCGCGCCGAGGTTCTTGTTCACCATCGACAGCGACCGTTGCGCAAGATTGCCCAGTTCGTTGGCCAGGTCGGTGTTGATCCGTCCGATGATGGCCTCTTCGCTGTAGCTTCCGTCCTGCCCGAAGGGCACCTCACGCAGCAGGAAGTAGCGCACCTGGTCGACCCCGAAGTTCTCCACCAGTGCCACCGGGTCGACCACGTTGCCGACCGACTTGCTCATCTTCTCGCCCCGGTTGTGCAGAAAGCCGTGCGCGAAGACCCTGCGCGGCAGCGGGATTCCGGCCGACATGAGGAAGGCCGGCCAGTACACCGCGTGAAACCGGATGATGTCCTTGCCGATCATGTGCAGGTCGGCGGGCCAATACTTCCGGTAAAGCGCCGATTCGGTATCCGGATAGCCCGCGCCGGTCAGGTAGTTGGTCAGCGCATCGACCCAGACGTACATCACGTGCGCGGGGTCGCCGGGGACCGGCACGCCCCAGTCGAAGGACGTCCGTGACACCGAGAGGTCGCGAAGGCCGCCCGAGACGAAGCTGATGACCTCGTTGCGCCGCACCTCCGGGGCGATGAAGTCCGGGTTCTCGGCGTAGTGCGCCAGCAGGCGGTCGGCGTAGGCCGACAGCCGGAAGAAGTAGGTCTGCTCCTCCGTCCAGGTGACCGGCGTTCCGGTCTCGGTGGCCAACCGGGTGCCGTCGGGACCGGGCGAGGTCTCGGCTTCGGTGAAGAACCTCTCGTCGCGCACGGAGTACCACCCCGAGTAGGTGTCCAGGTAGATGTCGCCGCGCTCCCGCATCGCCTCCCAGATCGCCGTCGACGCCGCGTGATGGTCGGGGTCGGTGGTTCGGATGAACCGGTCGAAGGAGATGTTGAGCAGCCCGTCCAGACGCTGGAACTCATCGGAGTTCCGGCGGGCCAGGTCCGCGGTGGGAATGCCCTCTGCGGCCGCGGTCTGCGCCATCTTCAGGCCGTGCTCGTCGGTGCCGGTCAGGAAACGGACGTCGAAACCGTCCAGCCGCTTGAACCGGGCGATGGCGTCGGTGGCGATGTACTCGTAGGCGTGCCCAACATGCGGTGCCCCGTTGGGGTAGGCGATCGCGGTGGTCACATAGAACGGTTCGCTCATATCGACCCTCACCCTATGGTGTTGGGCGTGGGATCCAAGCGCGCGGATCGGGCGGCACCGCCCCCTCCCGAGCCCCTGACGCCGCTGATCGACGCCCACACCCACCTCGACGCCTGCGGCGCCCGCACCACCGGCCAGGTGAGGGCGGCCCTGGACCGCGCCGAGGCCGTTGGCGTCGTGGCGGCGGTCACCATCGCCGACGACCTGGACTCGGCCTGCTGGGCGGCCACCGCCGCCGGGTGGGACGACAGGCTTTACGCGGCTGTCGCGCTGCACCCCACCCGGGCCGGCGCACTCGACGAGCACGCCCGCGCCCGGATCGAGGAACTGGCCGCCCAACCCCGGGTGGTGGCCGTCGGGGAGACCGGGATGGATCTGTACTGGCCGGACCGGCTAGAGGGCTGTGCCCCCCCGGAGCGGCAGCGTGAGGCGTTCGCCTGGCATATCGACCTGGCCAAACGGACCGAAAAACCGTTGATGATCCACAACCGCGACGCCGACGACGCCGTGCTGGACGTCCTGCTGGCCGAGGGCCCCCCGGAAACGGTGATCTTCCACTGTTTCTCCTCCGGCCCGGCGATGGCGCGCAGGTGTGTGGAGGCCGGCTGGGTGCTGAGCTTGTCGGGCACCGTCAGCTTCCGCAACGCCGGTCGGCTCCGGGAGGCCGCGCCGCTGATCCCACCGGGTCAGCTGCTGGTGGAAACCGACGCGCCGTTTCTGACCCCGCACCCGTTCCGGGGTGCGCCCAATGAGCCCTACTGCCTGCCTTACACGGTCCGGGCGCTGGCCGAACTGCTCGGCCAGGACCCCGAGCAGATCGCGCACGAGACCACCGCCACCGCCCGGCGGGTCTACGGTCTGCCCGCGGCCGCGCGCCCGGCGGGTCGGCCCGGCGGACTGCGATCGCCTGTGGCTCCGGCAACGACGGATTTCCGGGAAACGCGATGACCATCCGCCTGCTGACGCGCACTGAGATCAGAGATCTGGCAAGCGAACTCGACCTGCGTCCGCGCAAGTCGCTCGGCCAGAACTTCGTCCACGACGCCAACACTGTGCGCCGGGTGGCGACGGCGTCCGGGATCACCCGGTCCGACCATGTGTTGGAAGTCGGCCCCGGACTGGGCTCGCTGACGCTGGCCCTGCTCGACCGCGGTTCCGCCGTGACTGCGGTGGAGATCGACCCGGTGCTGGCCGGGCGGTTGCCGCAGACCGTGGCCTCCCACTCGCACAGCGAGGTCCAGCGGCTCACCGTCATCAACGCCGACATCCTGGAATTGCGGCGCTCCGATCTCTCCCGGCAGCCGACCGCGGTGGTGGCCAACCTGCCCTACAACATCGCCGTTCCCGCCCTGCTGCATCTGCTCGCCGAGTTCCCCAGCATCCGTGCGGTGATGGTGATGGTTCAGGCCGAGGTCGCCGAACGGCTCGCCGCCGAACCCTCGACCAAGGAGTACGGCGTGCCCAGCGCCAAAGTCCGGTTCTTCGGTTCGGTCCGCCGGTGCGGGAGTGTCCCCCCTACGGTCTTCTGGCCGGTCCCGCGGGTGAACTCGGGCCTGGTACGCATCGACCGGTACGAGAGTCCGCCCTGGCCGGTCGACGACGAGTTCCGCCGGCAGGTCTTCGCGCTCATCGACATCGGCTTCGCCCAGCGCCGCAAGACCGTCCGCAACGCCTTCCTGGAATGGGCCGGGTCCGGCAATGCTTCCGCGGAGTTGCTGCTGGCCGCGAGTATCGACCCGGCGCGGCGTGCCGAGACCCTGTCCATCGACGACTTCGTCAGGCTGCTGCAGCGATCCGGCCGGGCGGTCCCGCCGGTCCGGGCGGAGGGGGGAACCGCGCGGCCGGCCGGTTCGGGCTGAGCCGGGGCGGGCAGCGATACCCTCATGCGGTGTCTAACGCCGACGGCAGCGCCGCGGCCGAATGGGTGCCGACCGGTTCGGTGACCGTTCGGGTGCCGGGCAAGGTCAATCTCTTTCTCGGTGTCGGCGACCGCCGCGCGGACGGCTACCACGACCTGACCACGGTGTTCCACGCGGTGTCGCTGGCCGACGAGGTCACCGTGCGCGAGTCCGACCTGCTCTCGGTGCGGGTGCTCGGCGAGGGGGCCGACGTCGTTCCCACCGATCAGGCCAACCTGGCCTGGCGAGCGGCGGAGTTGATGGCCGCCCACGTGGGGCGGGCACCGGACGTCGAGATCACCGTCGAGAAGGCCATCCCGGTCGCCGGCGGCATGGCTGGCGGCAGCGCCGACGCGGCCGCGGTTCTGGTCGGGATGAACGAACTGTGGGAGCTTGGACTGCCGCGCCGGGACCTGCACGCGATGGCGGTCCGGCTGGGCAGCGACGTTCCGTTCGCTCTGCATGGCGGGACCGCCCTGGGCACCGGCCGGGGCGAGGAACTGACCACGGTCCTGGCCCGCAGCACCTTTCATTGGGTGCTGGCGCTGGGTGACGGCGGATTGTCGACGGCCGCGGTGTACGCCGAAATCGACCGGCTACGGCAATCCGGAGGTCCCTCCCGGCTGTCCGATCCGCAGCCGCTGATCAGCGCGCTGTCCGCCGGTGACCCGCACGAGTTGGCCGCGCTGCTGGGCAACGACCTGCAACCGGCCGCGCTGAGTCTCAAACCGGATCTTCGGCGCACCCTGCGCGCCGGGACGGAGGCCGGAGCCCTGGCGGGTCTGGTGTCGGGGTCTGGACCCACCTGCGCATTCCTCTGCGCGTCCGCGGACGGCGCGGTCGAGATCGGCAGCGAACTGGCCGGGGCCGGGGTCTGCCGCACCGTGCGCGTGGCCAGTGGACCCGTGCACGGGGCCCGGGTCGTGCCGGGCGTGTGATCGGCGCGTGGTGTTGCAGTTTCTTAAGGAAAGTCTAAGATGGTCGCGGTGGAGTCAGGCATTGCGCCGAGTCGAAACCGAATTGTCGCCCGGCGGGCTGGGCGCGCCGCCGCAACCCGGCCCCACCACAGGCGGAAAATGAAAGCTCCGGGTGTCGCGCCACCGTCGACGCCGCCCCGGAGGCTGAGGAGGTCGTCATGAGCCGATTCACCGAGAAGATGTTCCACAACGCCAGGACCAGCATCAAGGGCATGGTCACCGGCGAGCCGTCCGACCCGGTCCGGCACACCTGGAAAGAGGTCCACGAACGCGCCCGGCGTATCGCCGGCGGCCTGGCGGCCGCCGGGGTGGGACCGGGGGACGCGGTCGGCGTACTCGCCGGCGCGCCGGTCGAGATCGCCCCGACCGCCCAGGGACTGTGGATGCGCGGTGCGAGCCTGACCATGCTGCACCAGCCCACACCGCGCACCGACCTCGCGCTGTGGGCGCAGGACACCACCAACGTGATCGACATGATCGAGGCCAAGGCCGTCATCATCTCCGAGCCCTTCCTGGCCGCGGCCCCGGTACTGGCCGAACGGGGCGTGACGGTGCTGACCGTCGAGGATCTGCTCGCCGCGGATCCCATCGACCCGGTCGAGACCGGTGAGGACGACGTCGCGCTGATGCAGCTGACGTCGGGTTCCACCGGCTCCCCGAAAGCGGTGGTGATCACCCACGGCAACATCTACTCCAACGCCGAGGCGATGTTCATCGGCGCGCGCTATGACATCGACAACGACGTCATGGTGAGCTGGCTGCCCTGCTTCCACGACATGGGGATGGTCGGGTTCCTGACCATCCCCATGTACTTCGGCGCGGAACTGGTGAAGGTGACCCCGTTGGACTTCCTCCGGGACACCCTGCTGTGGGCCAAGCTGATCGACAAGTACCAGGGCACGATGACCGCGGCGCCCAACTTCGCCTATGCGCTGCTGGCCAAACGGCTTCGCCGGCAGGCGAAACCGGGTGACTTCGACCTGTCCACGCTCAGGTTCGCGCTGTCCGGGGCCGAGCCGGTCGAACCGGCCGACGTCGAGGACCTGCTGGATGCGGGTAAGCCCTTCGGCCTCAGGCCGGAGGCGATCCTGCCGGCCTATGGGATGGCCGAGACCACCCTGGCGGTGTCGTTCTCCGAGTGCGGCGCCGGCCTGGTGGTCGACGAGGTGGACGCCGACCTGCTGGCGGCTCTGCGGCAGGCGGTTCCGTCGGCCAAGGGCAATGTGCGTCGGCTGGCCTCGCTGGGTCCGCTGCTGCCCGACCTGGAGGCCCGCATCGTTGACGAGGACGGCGGGGTGCGGCCGCCCCGCGGCGTGGGCATCATCGAACTGCGCGGAGCGTCACTGACCCCGGGCTACCTGACCATGGGCGGTTTCGTCGCCGCGCAGGACGAGAACGGCTGGTATGACACCGGTGACCTCGGGTACCTGACCGAAGAGGGCCACGTCGTGGTCTGCGGCCGGGTCAAGGACGTCATCATCATGGCCGGCCGCAACATCTATCCGACCGACATCGAAAGAGCCGCTGGCCGTGTCGAGGGAGTGCGGCCGGGATGCGCGGTCGCGGTCCGGCTTGACGCCGGGCATTCCCGGGAGACCTTCGCGGTGGCGGTCGAGTCCAACGAGTTCGAGGATCCGGCCGAGGTGCGCCGGATCGAGCAGCAGGTGGCCCACGAGGTCGTCGGCGAGGTCGGAGTCCGGCCGCGCAACGTCGTGGTCCTCGGGCCCGGAACCATTCCGAAGACGCCGTCGGGCAAGCTGCGCAGGGCCAACTCGGTCTCGCTGGTCACCTGACCACCGGTGGGGTCGGCTACCAGGCGTGCACCTGGTTCTGGGCCGCCTCGAGTCCGGCGCCGATCAGCAGTTCGGTGGCGTCGGCGGCCACCTCGCACAGCGTCGGCACCTCACCGCGCTCGGCGGAGGTGAACGGTTCCAGGACGAAGGCCGCCGGATCCTTGCGGCCCGGGGGCCGGCCGATGCCGATCCGGACCCGCTGGAACTCCTTGGTGCCCAGAGCGGCCGCGATCGACCGCAGTCCGTTGTGGCCGCCCTCGCCGCCGCCGGTCTTCAGCCGTACCCGGCCGAAGTCGATATCCAGGTCGTCGTGGATGACGATCACGTCGGCGGGCCGCACCGAGTAGAACTTCGCCAGCGGTCCCACCTGGCGCCCGGACTCGTTCATGTAGACCCGCGGCTTGGCCAGCACGACCGGCCGGTGCGCCAGCCGACCGGTGAGCACCTCGGCTCCGGACCGTTTGTGCGCCTTGAACGCGCCTCCCATTCGCCCGGCGAGCACGTCGGCCACCATGAAGCCGATGTTGTGCCGGGTCGAGGCGTACCGCGGTCCAGGGTTGCCCAGGCCGACCACCAGAAACGGCTCGGCCACGGCGCGCGCTTACTCGCCCTCGGCCTCGGCGGATTCGCCCTCGGCCTCGGCGCCCTCAGCGGCCTCCGCCTCGGCGGTCTCACCGCCGCCCTCGGACTCCAGATCCTCGGCGGTCGGCGCGGCCACGATGTTGACGACGAGCATTTCCGGGTCGCTGATCAGCGTGACGCCGGCCGGCAGGGCGATCTCCCCGGCGAGCACCTGGGTGCCCTCCTCGGCGCCCTCGATCGACACGGTCAGGCCTTCCGGGATGGACAGCGCCTCGGCCTCGATCTCGATGGTGGTGGCGTCCTGGGTCACCAGGGTGCCGGAGGCCGCATCGCCCTCCAGTTCCACCTGGACCTCGACGGTCACCTTTTCGCCGCGCCGGACCACCAGCAGGTCGGCGTGAATGATGGTGCGCTTGATCGGGTGCATCGCGATCGCCTTGGTCAGGGCGAGCTGCTCCTCACCGGCGATCTGCAGGCTCAGCACCGCGTTGGTGCCGGAGTTGCGCAGCACGGCGGCGTAGTCGTGGGCGTTCAGTTCCAGGTGCCGAGGCTCGGCGCCGTGGCCGTAGAGCACCGCAGGGACCTTGCCCTCACGGCGGGCCTGCCGGGAAGCGCCCTTGCCGGTGCGGGTGCGCTCGGCGACGGTGAGTTTGTTGGTGGTGGCGCCTTTGGCCATCTTCAGTGCTCCTGCCTTCTGACATGGACGGCGAAGGCGCGGATCGCTGCGGCCTCGTCGATAACGGTGGACAGGCCACCCTCGCCGTGACGCGTTACAGGCTAGCCGATCCGCGGCGGCAACCGGAAATCCTCGCCGGTCACTTCACCGAGACCGAGAATCCCCGGATGATCTCCTCGACCTCGGGTGCCTGGGCTTCCGCCTGGTTTGCCAGGGTGGTCACGGTGAACTGGACCAGGTAGCGGTCGAACTCTGGGGTCACCGGGATGACCACGCGGTTGTAGCTGTGCAACCGCAGGTCGGCCAGGTCGTAGCTGCCTTCGATCATCGAGGACGGGAACCCTTTGAAGTCGGCGTTCGAATAGTTGAGCTTGATGAAGTTCTCCGACATCTCGGCGCTGTCATCGGCGTGCTCGAGCGCCTGGGCGACGTCGAAACTCCCGTCCAGCCTGAACACCATGACCATGGCGGTGGGGTAGGTGCCGTCTTTGGCGATCGCCTCGGTGCCGGGTGAGAAGTTGGGGTTGTTGTAGGTGGTCCAGCCCTTGGGTTTTGGCAGCGTGACCACGAGATCGGTGAGTTCGTCGAGGGGCACCTGCTCGCCGGTGACGCCGACGCCTTCCAGGTATTCCGCGATCGGTGTGGGACTGGTGGAGGTGCTTGCCGAATCCTCGGCGGCCACCGGAGACTCCACGACCGGGGTCCCGTCGGGCCGGATGACGGCGTAGTCGGGGGTGGGAGAGCCACACCCGGCACACACCAGCGCACCAACGGCGGCGATGAATCGCCTGACGCTGATCATGGCCGCCTACGCGTCTCCGTCGAAAAGACCTGTCACCGAGCCGTTCTCGAACACGGCACGGATGGTACTGGCCAGCAGTGGGGCGATCGACAGCACGGTCAGCTGGGGGAACCGCTTGGCCTCCTCGATCGGCAGGGTGTTGGTCACGATCACCTCGCGGGCACCGCAGGAGGCCAGCCTCTCGGCGGCCGGGTCGGAGAGCACACCGTGGGTGGCGGCGATGATCACGTCGGCGGCCCCGTCGTCGCGCAGCAGCTGGACCGCTCCGGCGATGGTGCCGCCGGTGTCGATCATGTCGTCGGTGAGCACACAGGTCTTGCCCTCGACCTCACCGACGACCCGGTTGGAGACCACCTGGTTGGGCACTCTGGGGTCGCGGGTCTTGTGGATGAACGCCAGCGGCGCCCCGCCCAGCGCGTCGGCCCACTTCTCGGCCACCCGGACCCGCCCGGAGTCCGGTGAGACCACCACGATGTTCCCGCACGGGTAGTTGTCCTTGATGTAGCCGGTCAGCAGGTTCTGCGCCCGCATGTGGTCGACCGGCCCGTCGAAGAATCCCTGGATCTGATCGGTGTGCAGATCCACCGACACGATCCGGTCGGCGCCGGCGGTCTTGAGCAGATCGGCCACCAGGCGCGCCGAGATCGGCTCCCGGCCGCGGTGCTTCTTGTCCTGCCGGGCGTAGGGGTAGAAGGGAAGGATTGCGGTGATCCGTTTGGCGCTGCCCCTTTTGAGGGCGTCGATCATGAGCAACTGCTCCATCAGCCAGGTGTTCAACGGTGCCGGGTGGGACTGCAGGACGAACGCGTCGCAGCCGCGGACCGACTCGTCGAACCGCACGAAGATCTCGCCGTTGGCGAAGTCCCGCGCGGTCTGGGCGGTGACGTGGACGTCGAGTTCCTTGGCGACCTGATCGGCGAGTTCGGGGTGGGCGCGACCCGAGAAGAGCATCAGGTTCTTGCGGTTGTCGGTCCAGTCCGTGCCCACTGCGCTTCCCCTGCCGGTCGGCGAATCGGTGCCGGCCTCATCGTACGTATTCAGCTCTGCTGCGGATCGCCCGACTCGGTTTTGGGCCGCGCCCCGGCCCGCTGGGCGGCGCGTTCGGCCGCCCGCGCCGAATCGCTGCCGGGCCGGTTGCGCGGTACCCAGTCCTCGATGTTGCGTTGCCCGCCGGCCGAGACCGCCAGCGCACCCGGTGGCACATCGTCGCGCAACACAGTCCCGGCGCCGGTGTAGGCACCGTCGCCGACGCTGACCGGCGCCACGAACATCGTGTCGCTGCCGGTGCGCACATGCGAGCCCACCGTGGTCCGGCGTTTGGTCTCCCCGTCGTAGTTGACGAACACGCTGGAGGCCCCGATATTGCTGTACTCGCCGATATCGGCGTCTCCGACATAGGTCAGGTGCGGGACCTTGCTGCCCCGCCCGATCACCGCGTTCTTGGTCTCGACGAAGGCGCCGAGCTTGCCCGCCGTGCCCAGCCGGGTGCCCGGGCGCAGATAGCTGAACGGTCCGACCTGGGCTTCCGGGCCGATGATCGCGCCCTGCCCGTGGCTGCGGACCACCGACGCGGCGTCGCCGACCTCGACATCCTCGAGAGTGGTGTCCGGCCCGATCCGGCACCGTGCGCCGATCCTGGTCGGGCCCAGCAACTGGGTGCCCGGGTGCACGACGCTGTCGCGGCCGATGGTCACGTCGACGTCGATCCAGGTGGTCGCCGGGTCCAGTACGGTGACGCCGGCCCGCTGATGGCCGGTCACCACGCGCCGGTTCAGCTCCCGGGCCAGCTCGGAGAGCTGCACGCGGTCGTTGACCCCCGCCACCAGCATGTGGTCGGCGATATGGCGGGCGTGCACGGCGTGGCCGTCGGCACGCACGATCGCGATGACGTCGGTGAGGTACAGCTCGTGCTGGGCGTTGTCGGAGGACAGCCGCGCCAGGGCCGAGCGCAGCGCGGAGATGTCGAACGCATAGACCCCGGAGTTGACCTCGCGGATGGCCCGCTGCTGCGGGGTGGCGTCAGCCTCCTCGACGATGGCGATCACCTCGCCGTCCTGGGTCCGCAGGATCCGGCCGTAGCCGTGGGCGTCGGGCACGGTGGTGGTGAGCACGGTGACCGCGGCCGGGGCGGCGCGGTGCGCGGCGATCAGACCGGTCAGCGTCCCCGCGTCCAGCAGCGGGATGTCGCCGGAGGTGACCACGACGACCCCGTCGAAGTCCTCGGGGAGAGCCGATAGGCCGCACAGGACGGCGTGACCGGTGCCCAACTGCTGGTCCTGTACCGCCACCTCGGCCCGGCGACCGAGCGCGTCGCCGAGTTGGGCGACCACCGGCCCGATCCGGTCCCGGTCCTTGCCGAGCACCACCACCAGGTGGGTGGGGCTCACCCCGGCGACCGCGCGCAACACGTGCGCGATCATGCTGCGTCCGCCCAGCGGGTGCAGCACCTTGGGGGTGTCCGACCGCATCCGGGTCCCCGCGCCGGCCGCCAGCACCACAACCGCGGCGTCGCTGTGTGTTGTCACTCGGACCTCCCAGTGTGCGGTTTCGCGCACCGTTGGCATCAGGCCCGCCGCGGCGAAGCCGCGCAATGGGGGCCGTCAGGCACCGCTCCGCCGCCAGGACTCGAACCTGAACTATCTGAACCAAAATCAGAGGTGCTGCCAATTACACCACGGCGGATGGTCCGGACGAGGCAGCCACAGCCCCCGGGGGACTGTCCCGGCCCACCCTGACTGTAGTGCAGCGACCGGACCGTTGGGTGCGGCGAAGCATCCCAGGGCGCCGGCACCGCCGGGGACTCCTAGGATGGTGCCACCATGACCGCTTCGGGGCATAGCCGCGCCCGGGCCCCGTTGGCCGGCCTCGTCGACTCCGTGGTGTCGGCACCCGGCTTCGCCGAACTCACCCGGCTCGCCGGAGAACGGCCCGCCGAGGTCGCGATCACCGGACCGGCCTCCGCCCGGCTGTTCGTGGCCGGCGCCCTGGCCCGCAGCGGCCCACTGCTGGTGGTGACCGCCACCGGGCGGGAAGCCGACGACCTCACCGCCGAGTTGCGCGCGGTCTACGGTGAGGCGGCGGCGCTGTTCGGCTCCTGGGAGACCCTGCCGCACGAACGGCTGTCCCCGGGTGTGGACACCGTCGGCTCGCGGATGCTGCTGCTGCGCAGGCTGGCCCACCCCGACGACGATCGGCTGGGACCGCCGCTGCAGGTGGTCGTGACCACGGTGCGTTCGTTGTTGCAGCCCTTGGCCGCGGACCTGGCCGGCATCGAACCGGTGGTGCTCACCATCGGCGCGGAATTCGATTTCGAGTGGCTGCTGGGGCGGCTGGTCGAGTTGGCCTACACCAGGGTCGACATGGTGGCGAGGCGCGGCGAGTTCGCGGTGCGGGGCGGCATCCTCGACATCTTCGCCCCGACCGCCGAACACCCGGTGCGTGTCGAGTTCTGGGGCGACGAGATCGCCGAGATGCGGATGTTCTCCGTCGCCGACCAGCGCTCGATCCCCGAACTCGACGCCGGGGTGGTCGTCGCGGTGCCGTGCCGTGAGCTGCTGCTCACCGACGAGGTTCGTTCCCGCGCAGCGCAATTGGCCGACCGTGCACCCGGAGCCCCGAACAGCGTCACCGGGGGTGTCGGGGACATGCTGGCCAAGATCTCCCAGGGCATCCCGGTAGACGGGATGGAGGCGCTGTCCACGGTGCTGGCGCCGGGGACACCGGGCCTGCTCGTCGACCACCTTCCGGCGGGCGCCCCGCTGCTGGTGTGCGACCCGGAGAAGGTCCGCACCCGCGCGGCCGACCTGATCAACACCGGCCGGGAGTTCCTCGAGGCGTCCTGGTCGGTGGCGGCGGTCGGCGCGGAGTCCCCGATCGACGTGGGTCAGCTCGGCGGTTCGGGCTTCCGCGAACTCGACGAGGTGCGCGGGGCCGCTCGCGCCGCCGGTCACCCCTGGTGGACGCTGAGCCAGCTCGGCGCACCCGATGCCATCGACCTCGGAGTTCGTGCGGCACCATCGGCGCGCGGCCAGCAGTCCGGTCTCGAGGAGATCTTCGCCATGGTGCGCGCCCACGTCGCCACCGGCGGTCTGGCCGCCGTCGTGGCACCCGGCGCGGGCACCGCCCAGCGGGTGGTCGAGCAACTGGCCGAGCGAGATATCGCGGCCGCACTGCTCGAGCCCGGCGCGGCACCCTCGGCCGGCGTGGTCGGAGTCCTCAAGGGGCCGCTGCACACCGGGATCGTCGTGCCCGAGGCCGGGCTGGTGGTGATCACCGAAACCGATCTCACCGGGAACCGGGCCACCGGCCCGGAGGGCAAGCGGCTGGCCGCCCGGCGCCGCAACACCGTCGACCCGTTGGCGCTGACCGCCGGTGACCTGGTCGTGCACGACCAGCACGGCATCGGCCGGTTCGTCGAGATGGTCGAGCGCACGGTCGGCGGCGCTCGCCGCGAGTACCTGGTCCTGGAGTACGCCGCCTCCAAGCGGGGCCAGGGAGCCGACCGGCTCTTCGTCCCGATGGACTCCCTGGATCAGCTCTCCCGCTATGTCGGCGGCGAACAGCCCAGCCTGAGCCGGCTGGGCGGCAGCGACTGGTCCAACACGAAAACCAAGGCGCGCAAGGCTGTTCGGGAGATCGCCGGTGAACTGGTCGCGCTCTACGCCAAACGTCAGGCCGCCCCGGGGCACGCCTTCGCCCCGGACAGCCCGTGGCAGGCCGAGATGGAGGACGCCTTCGGATTCACCGAGACCGTCGACCAGATGACCGCGATCGGCGAGGTGAAGGCCGATATGGAGAAACCGGTCCCGATGGACCGGGTCATCTGTGGTGACGTCGGCTACGGCAAGACCGAAATCGCCGTGCGGGCGGCGTTCAAGTCGGTCCAGGACGGCAAACAGGTCGCGGTGCTGGTGCCCACCACACTGCTGGCCGATCAGCATCTGCAGACCTTCACCGAGCGGATGTCGGGTTTCCCGGTGACCGTCCGGGGCCTGTCGCGGTTCACCGACCCGGCCCAGTCCCGCGAGGTCCTCGAGGGCATGGCCGACGGCAGCGTGGACATCGTCATCGGCACCCACCGGCTGCTGCAGACCGGTGTCGCGTGGAAGGACCTCGGCCTGGTGGTGGTCGATGAGGAGCAGCGCTTCGGCGTCGAGCACAAGGAACACATCAAGGCGCTGCGCTCCCATGTCGACGTGCTCACCATGAGCGCGACGCCGATCCCGCGCACCCTGGAGATGAGTCTGGCCGGTATCCGGGAGATGTCGACGATCCTGACCCCGCCCGAGGAACGCTACCCGGTGCTGACCTAT
>Ga0180435_10004466_pt1 | contig 13782 bp, 11 predicted proteins | sample SS_ome_3_FD_132467 | JGI IMG/M metagenome (GOLD analysis project Ga0180435, IMG submission 132467) | Hypersaline lake sediment archaeal communities from the Salton Sea, California, USA - SS_3_S_1 metaG | ecosystem: Environmental > Aquatic > Non-marine Saline and Alkaline > Hypersaline >... | reverse complement strand
TTCACCTCGACGATGCCGATGGGCAGGACTGCGAGATCCAGGTGGCCGAGACTCGTCGGTGGGCTCCAGCCGACCAGCTCGTCTGCCGCAATGAGGACCCGCTGCCCATCGGTCTCAAAGAGATAGGCGTAGACGTGGTCATCGGCCAGTGCCATCGGTGTGATGAGGGTGTCACCGACCGCGAAGGACTCACCGTCGGGCACGCGATGGAGGCGGACCAGACTGGACTGCTCGAAGTAGCGGAAGTGGCCCCAAGTGTTGTAGAAGGCCTCGAAGTCCTGCGCCACGCGCTCGGGAATGTACAGGTCGGTACACCGAGACTGTGGCGGGTAGTGGCGCCAGTCGTAGTTGGTCTCCCAGAACCTGCGCCCCATCGTGTGATCCGGATGGCAGTGCGAGTAGACGCAAGCCGCAATACGGGTGACCCGGGAGCGGTTGATCTGAGCCGTGATCTCCTCAGGTGTGTCGATCAGGACGTCAGGGCCGTGCACGAAAGTGGCGGGACCCGAGCGGGCGTAGGGGCGCCCCCTTTCGCGCGCTTCCGTGCAGACTGCGCAGTCGCAGAAGGGCGTGGGTATGGTGCTGGCACCACCGGTGCCCAGAAACTCGACTCTCATCGTCGTAGTTGCCTTTCTGATCTGTCGGGGGCGGTCCGCGGGCGGTCAGGACCCACGCTACTGCGCGCGAGCCGAATCGAGACGGGTCATCTGATCAGCGTTGAGCTTGACGTCCAGGGCAGCCAGATTCTCCGTCATTTGGGCGTCGTTGCTGGCCGCCATCAGCGGGATCACGGGCGGCGAGGACTGAAGCATCCACGCGTAGACCACCTGGTTGAGGGTGGCGCCCGTCTCGGCAGCGACCTCTCGCAGGGCCGTCAGGCGTGCATCGCTGTCGGGACCGATGTACTGCGGACCGAAGCTGCGTTCATCGCGGGTGTAGGCCCCGTTGAGCAGTGGGGAGTAGGCTAGGAGCGTCGTGCCCTGGTCTGCGACGTAGTCGAGCAGATCGTCATTGACGTTGATCTGAGCGCCAAAGCCGGCACCAGGCTTCGGACGAAGATAGCTGTAGCGCTGCTGGATGCAGCAATACTCGGCCCAGCCGTTGGCTCTGCTGGTTGCGCGCGCACGCTCCAATCGCCATGCTAGGAAGTTGCTGGCCCCCAAGTAGCGCACCTTGCCCGCGGCGACGAGGCGATCGAACGCCTCCAACGTCTCCTCCACCGGGGTTGTGCGGTCATCGACATGAGCGTAGTAGAGGTCGATGACATCGGTTTGCAGCCGACGCAGGCTCTTCTCGCACTCTGTCTGGATGAGCTGGGCCGTCAGCCCTGTCGGCACCTCCTGGTATCCGAAGCCAACCTTCGTAGCAACGAAAACCTGGTTGCGGTTGCCGCGGTCCGCCATCCACTGGCCCATCAGTGTCTCGCTCTCGCCGCCTCTGAAGCCGTCCAGCCAGAACGAGTAGATGTTGGCCGTGTCGTAGAAGCTGCCTCCACCCTCGGCGTATCGGTCCAGTAGATGGTACGATTCGGTCTTGCCGATGCGGTTGCCGTAGTAGAGCACGCCCAGGCACAGCGCACTAACACGCTCGCCCGTATCACCCAAAGCCATCGTCCTCATAGCTCACATCCCCCAGTCATAGGGCCACGCCAGACGCCAGGACGGCCCCGAGGTCCGGCTGCCCCATCACTACTCCCTAGTCTACCAACCCCAACTCTACGTCCATCCAGGCCTTGAGCCTGACCACAACGTCAGGATGATCACCGGCGACGTTATCGTCCTCCCAAGGGTCCTCCTGCAGGTCGAAGAGGATGGGAGGGCTGTCTCGGTCGCAGACGAGCTTGTGGCGTCCGTCGAAGATGAGGTGCCAGGTAGCGCGCGACGGCATGATCAGACCGGAGAGAAGGTAGTCTCGGTGGTGGTCAGCTTGGCCGGATAGCACGCGTATCAGTGAGCGCGAGTCCATGTCGTCGGGGACCTGGAGGCTCGCAGCCTCGAGGAAGGTCGCGGCCAAATCATGCAGGCCCACCACGCCGTCAAAGGTCCGCCCCGGGGACACGCCGGGACCGGCCATCACCAGTGGGATGCCGACTGACGGTTGGTAGTAGGTTGCCTTGCCCCAGCGGTTGTGGTCGCCCAGCATCTCGCCGTGGTCGCTGGCGTAGACTATGATGGTGTTCGCAAGCTCGCCGCGCTCATCGAGCGCATCGACGTAGCGACCCAAGTGGCGATCGATGTTCTCCACCATCGCGGCGTAGTTCTGGCGGATGGCCGTGTGGGTGGCGTGGTCGAACTCGTCGTTGCCGTGCGCTGTGGGGAAGCCCACGCCCAGCCAGGGCGCCTGCATGGCTTCGGTGACATCGACGGGGTCGTGGGGGCCGGTCAGGTTCACCTGCATGAACCAAGGCTGTTCCACCGGGATGCGATCGAGAACGCGTAGTCCGGCGTCAGCGATCCAATTGTCGCCGTAGGCGTGCTCGGGCAGTGGGGTGGGTGTGGTGGCGGCGAAGGAGCGCCCCCTTCGCTTGAGCATGTCGTCGATGTGCACCTGGGCCAGCCCTAGTGTGTGAAGATAGCCCAGGTAGGCGTCGTGGGGCTCGCCATCCCAGCTGGCGACCGCATCCCACTTGCCCTTGCTATCCACGCCGTCGGAGAAACCCCACTCGTCGAGCAACGCCTTCCCGTCCAGGCTGTGGTCCGCGGTTGCCTTCTGCAGATCGAACTTGCCCACGCCGGTAACGGCGTAGCCGGCATCGCGCAGCATCTGATAGAAGGTGGGTTGGTCGAGCGGATAGTCCTCGCCGTTGTTGGCCACCCGGCAGCTCGGATACTCCTTGCCGGCTGCCAGCGCGGCCCTGGAAGGAGCGCAGAGAGGTGATGGGCAGAGGGCGTTCGTGAAGGTCATGCCCCGGGCTGCCAGCCGGTCCAGGTTGGGCGTGCGCAACGGTAGGTCCTCGTTGACTCCCCACCAGTCGTAGCGATGCTGGTCGGGGAGGAAGAGGAGGATGTTGGGACGGTTGGTGTTGCCGGTCATGTCGTCTCCGTTGGGTGGTGTCAGGGAACCTTGAGTCTTGAGTCTCGTGTCTTGGGCCTGACTCATAACTCAGGACCTGAGCCAGGGCCATCATGGATCGCGAATGCCCAGTCGTGGCTCCAACCTCCCTTGGCGCCACTCGTCACTCGTTACCCGCTACGTCGCCTACTCCTCGGGCTGCGCTACGTGAAATGGCTTTGTTTCGCAAAATGAGAGCGGCTCGTCGCCGGTGGGCATGGCGGGGTAGTCAGGGAAACCGATGTTCTGGACGAGATCGCCGATTCGGACGAACTGGTCTGTGGCCATCGATCGGTTGGCGGCGACGCCGGTCAGGATGGAGTAGGCACCGGCTCGCTGGTCTGCGGCCCGCAGGTAGGGATCTTGTGGCGGGTTAGCCGCGAAGAGGTCCTCCAGGATGCGGCTATCTCCCCCGCCGTGGCCGCCACGTGACGTCCAAACGTCGACGTCATAGGCCGGGCCGAAGTGTGGGATGATGCGGATGGAAGTGCCGCGCTCCAGCGTCTGACCGGGCACGGAGCCATCGGCGTTGATGTAGGAGGACTCGACGGTCTTGTGCTCCAGCCTGCCGCGTGTGCCGTTGAGCGTGACGACGTAGCCTTCCCAGGGCATGAAGGCATTGAGGGAATAGCTCATCTTCGCGCCGTTCCGATAGTTGACAACGAGGTTCATCGTGTCCTCGATATCGATGAGCTCGCTGAATACACAGCGGTCGCGGAAGTAGCCGTCGTAGACCTCATTATCGAGGTAGAGCGCCTTGAGGCGCTCGTTGGCCGCCAGATCGATGCGGAAACGGCATTCGGTCTCGGGGCAGGTGTGACACCGTTCGGTGCGCTGCGTCAGGCCATAGCGGTCGGCGGTCCCTGGCGTGTAGAAGCGGCGGTGTCCTTGGGCGAATACGCCCTCGGGCACCGATGAGAGCCACCAGTTGATGAGGTCGAAATGGTGGGTGGCCTTGTGGACCATCAAGCCGCCGGAGTTCGTCTTGTTGCGGTGCCATCGGCGGAAGTAGTCGGCGCCGTGGCGGATATCGAGGACCCAATGGAAGTCGAGCGAGAGCACCTCGCCGATGACGCCCGACATCAGCAGGGCCTTCATCTGCGTACGCGGCGGCGAGTAGCGGTAGTTGAAGGTGACCCGACATCTCTTGCCGGTCTTTCGCTGTGTGTCGATGATCCGTTGGCACTTGCCGGCGTCGGTGGTCATGGGTTTCTCGGTGATGGCGTCGCAGCCCAGCTCCATCGCCCGCACGATGTACTTGTCGTGGAAGCAGTCCTTGGTGGTGACGACCACCGTGTCGGGCCGCATCTCGGCGACCATCCGGTCGAACTGGTGGGCAGGGTAGCCCTGGACCTTGACGCCGGCGGCCCTGGCCCTGTCCACGGCCATTCGGACACGGCCCTCGTTGATATCGCAGACGGCGAGCATCTCCGAGGTATCCCTGTACGCTTCGAGGATGCCATCGAGGTACATCCGTGAACGGCCACCGAGACCTACTTGCACGTAGCGTTTGCGTGACATCGCTTGCAGTCCCCTATCTACCGGCTCTGAGTGCCTGCTTGATCGCGTCGAGCTTCGCCTTCTCCGGCCTTTCCTTGTAGAAGCGGTCGAGCGGATAGCAGCCGGAGACGAGGCCCTTGCGCGGCGCTGTCGTGCAGTCGCTGAAGGTGCGGCATATCCGGCGGCGATCAAGCGGCCTGCCCGCCAGGATGTCCGCGGCGATGTCAGGGTAGGGGAGTACCATGCGACCGAGGCCGACGAAGTCGGCCTGACCCGTGCGCACGACGTACTGTGCGACGTTGGGCAGCCACTCCTGCAGGTAGGAGTATGCGGAGCCGACCACGAGCAGCTCGGGCCGATGGGCCTTGAGCTTGGCTGTGACCGCGACCTGGCGGGCGACGCCTACAAGGGGGTCCTCGGGCGGCTGGTAGCCGTCTGACGGCGGGAAGAGCGCTGGGCGCTGGATGTGCGGGTTGTAGTAGGGGCTTCCGGCTGTCACGCAGAGCAGCTCGATGCCCAGGTCGGCGAGGAGATCGAGGAAGGCATAGGCCTCCGTCAGGTCTATGCCGGTCCCCGTGCCGTCGCCGCAGAATGCGTAGTCGTAGGACTCAGCCGCAATAGGTGTGGGCTCCCCGATGCCATCGGGACCGGGACGGAAGGGTATGAAGTCAAAGGCACTGAGACGCACGCCAATGTCCAGACCCGGGACCTCGGCGCGGATGCCGGCCACGATCTCGCGCAGGAAGCGGGTGCGGTTCTCGAAGCGGCCGCCGTACTGGCCTGGGCGGGTCCTAGCCGTGAGGAACTCATGGCCCAGGTAGCCGTGGCAGTGCTTGACATCGACGAAGTCGTAGCCGGCCTGGTGGGCCAGCTTGGCCGCGCCGATGAAGCTGTCGATCAGGCGCTTGATGTAGTCGTCGCTGATGATTGGGTAGTCTGCGTCGATGCCAAACTTGGCGTCGAGCAGTGCATGATGATAGGCGATCCTGGGCTCGAGCCTCGCCTTTTCGGTAGGCCGGCAGAAGCGCCCCGAGTGCGTGAGCTGGAGGCCGATGCAGAGATCCTCGGCGGAGCCCATCCTCTCGCGGTGTGCCGAGACAAGCGTCTCTCGCAGGGCCACGATCGCCGGCAGGGTATCGGCGTTGATCATCAGTTGATTGGGGTTGGCACGCCCGTCAGGCTGGACAGCCGTGGCCTCGCCGCCCCAGATGAGCTTGCTGCCGCTACGGCCGAAGCCCTGCCAGCGGCGTGTCGTGAGGTCGGTGGGGCGACCGTCCGTGGTGCCGTCCCACCCCTCCATGGCAAGCACGCAGAACCGGTTGCCGATGGTTGTGCCGGTCCGCAGTGTGTAGGGCTGTGCCAGCGGGGCCTCGGGTCCCGTGATCATCTCGGCGTCGATACCGAGGTCGATGCCCAGTCTGTCCGCGTGGCCTGTGAAGGCCTCAGGTGTCCTGAGGGATGCGATACGTGGGTGTTGGGGCATGCAGGTCTCCTCTACAGTTCTCCGGCCACTGCCTTCACGTTGGCGATCATCGCGTCCAGTTCCTCGCGGGGACGCTGGGGATCGGTGTACAGGTAGGCCGTGCGGGAGAGGATATCAAGTGTCGTCTGGCACATGTCAGGGCTGTACTCGACCTCGGTCTCCGCCAGCCGATAGGCGTCAAAGGCAGGGTGGTGGGCGCCCTTCTTGTTCATGATGGGCTCCCAGTTTGTGTAGACGTGCCGGCCACTGTCGATGGGTGTGTCGGCCCTCACGTTCCTCTCGCGACAGCCAGCCAAGAAGGTCCGCATCGCCGATTCATCATCGAACATCATTGCGAGGGTGGTGCCGCAGTCGCCCTCGACATCGTTGATGGGGTTGAAGATGAAGGGCCCGGTGCCCTCGAGCTCGTTGATGATGGTGCGCTTCTCTGTGAGCATGGCGTCAAGCATCGGGTCGAGGCGCGTGAGCTGGACCCGCAGGATGGCGCTGAGAATCTCGTTCATCCTGAAGTTCCAGCCGGCGAACGACTCCGCTTGCATCCCGGCGAAATGGTCTCGGAATGATGTCCCGCCATCGTGGAGGGTCAGGGCGCGCTCGTAGATCTCGCGGTCGTCGGTCACCAAGGCGCCGCCCTCTCCGCACGTCATGATCTTGTAGTGGTTGAAGGAGAAGGCACCGGCATCACCGAAGCTGCCCAGTCGCTTGCCTCCGTAGGATCCGCCGTCGGCCTGGCAGGCATCCTCTAGGACCTTGAGGCCGTGACGCCGCGCGACATACATCACGCCGTCCATGTCGCAGGGGAGGCCCACCATGTTGACGGGGATGATGGCCTTGGTGCGTGGCGTGATCTTGCGCTCGATGTCGGCGGGGTCGATGGTGAGAGACGCGTTCACGTCGGCGATGATGGGCACGGCGCCCACGGCAAGGGGCCCGAGGGCGGTTGCCATGAAGGTGTACCCGGGGACGATGACCTCGTCACCGGGGCCGATGCCCATCCCCACCATGCCGATGATGAGGGCCGCCGTGCCGCTGGTGACGGCGATGGCGTATTTGGTACCGATCTCTGCCGCCCACTCCTGCTCAAAGGCGTCGGTCTCGCCGCCCTCGCCGCCGCGATAGCGGAAGAGTTGCTTGGACTCGATAACGCGGGCGACGGCGTCAGCTTCTTCCTGGCCGATTATGTACATGGGAACTCCTTGGGAGAGTGAAGTGCTATCTATTCGCAACTGGGGAGCAGTCGGAAGCCGCCAGCCGGCGCCGAATAGCCGCGAGTCCCACCAGCTTCCTTACGCAAATCGTATGCTTGAGTCTTTCGCCTGATTGTAGTGTCTAGAGCGACAACTGCAAGAATCCACGGTTCCTCTCAATGTCTGCAGAGAGCGTCTAAGAGGAACATCAAGCCGCGCACGTGGTGCGTGGCCTGATCCGGTGATTGTGTGTAGTCGTAGTAAGGGTCCCAGGACCAGAATCCCCAGACGATCGCCGGATCGTCGGCATAGGGGGCATCGCTTCCGGGCAGCACCTGCCGGCTCAATGCGTAAGCGTACGCCTGGAGGGCCGCGTCTCGATAGGACCGGTTCCTGGTCACGAGGAAGAGCCGTAGCAGCGCCGTCGCGATGTTGGTCATATCCCCCGGCCCTACGGTGGGCACGACAACGTTGTCATCACGGTCAACCGTCATCACCCAAGCGCCATCGCCTCTCTGGTGGGCTACGTGCCAGTCTGCGAAACGGACTGCAGCATCCAGGTAGCGCATTTCGCCCGTCGCCTCGTAGAGGAAGGTCAGCCCGCGCAGCTCGTCGGCGGCGAGGTCGGTGTTGTAGTACTCGCCGTCAATCAGGTAGAAGCACCCATTCTCCGCCTGGATCTCCAGCCCATGCTCGCCCCACCGGAGAGCTAGGTCTTGCCAAGCGGGGTCGCCGGTCGCATCGGCCAGCAACAGCCCCGCCTCAGTCGCTCGTCCCCACGAGTCCCAACCTGTGCTGGGGACTGACCATTGATGCGTCGCCAGATCGTACGTCGGCGCGAAACCGTGGCGCGCGGCTTGCAGAAGATAGCGTCCGCTCTGCTCGGCACGTGCCAGCCAGGCTGTGTCGGAAGTCCGTCTGTGGAGTCCCAATGCGCCAATCACAAACTCCGCACTGAATTTAGTCCAGACAAGGGCTGTCTCCACGCCGTCTCGCGCGCCGCCGGCGACAACGCTCATCGGGTGGCTGACCACGAAGGTCTGGTAGTAGAAGTCGAGCGCCGCCGCGGCCCGTGTCAGGAAGGCCCCGTCGCCATACCTGTCGTGGGCTGCCATCGAAAGCCACGACGCGATCAGGTTGGCGGTCTGTGGGGGTTCGCGACAGCCGTCAGGCGCGCGGTAGTATCCGTAGAATGCCCCCGTGTCAGGCTCGACGTACTGCGGCAGCCAGCTCCGCAGATTCCCCACGATGCGTGCCTCCAATTCTGTCGGCGTGGCGTCAATCACCGGCAGCGCAGGGCCTTCAGCGTTGGACTTGCTGACTGCGAGCCCCCAGTCCTGAGGCGATATCACACCCGGAGCCATAGTATCGTTCGTCATTGTCAGTCCCTTCCTGCCCCTCGGCCCCGAGACCGGTCGCCTCCGCTATGCCGCAGCTTGGTGCGACAGCCGCCCCGCCCGCCAAGTGCGCCGTGTCCGTGCCGCTTTCCCCTCTTCCATACTGCCTGCCCGTCTTGACTTTGTCCTGCATAGGAATATACATACCATACCTGCGGGGGGCGTCTAGTGTGGTGGTGCAGCGACTGCGCTAGGGTGCCCGCCGCGTGCTGTGAGCACTCATTCGACGCTGATAAAATTCACACTGGAGGGATGTATGGTCGTACAGGGACCCCGTCCGCGCCCCCGTTACCGCGGTACCTACAAGAACATCGACGAAGAGGGCGGGTACGCCGTGTGGTGCCCCACCGATTGGACAAGGATGGAGATGACTCAGGGCCATCATGGGTTCATCTTCCTTATGGATGAGAAGCAGCCGGCCACGTTCCTATCCACGGAGAAGGTGGTGCTGGCGTATCCGGTTACGATGGACGACGTCGATGTCCTACGTGAGGGCTACAAGGCCGGTCTGGAGAGCCTTCCCGACCTGGTGATCCTCGAAGAGGATGAGGAGATCACCGAGACTGTCAAGATGTTCGAGGCCAAGTTCACGTTCACCGAGGATGGCGCTACGCGGAAGCGGTGGCTGCGCCTGATCTTCTGGGGAGAGGCTGAGCTGATCACCATGGCTCAGGGGGCGACGCCTGACGAGTATGACTACTGGCTTCCGATGTTCTTCAACTCGATGATGACGATCGACCTGGGCATGGGGGCGGACTGATCGGGTCGCTCTCCATCGAGATATCGGTCGTCTGCCCGTACTGCGGGGCCGAAGTGACCCCGCGGACGGAGGAGATCCTGCGGCCCTGCACTGCGTGCGGGGCAGAATTGGACGTCGCCGGTCAGCGTGCGTTTGCACGAGGATTGGCGGCCTTCTTGTCAGTGGCTGATGCGGCGACGCCGGTGCGCGGCCCGGAAGGGGTTCGGGCTACGTACCGCGCCAAGTCCAAGCCGGACTCTCTGCCGCTGCCTGCCGGCGTGGTGCGGGCGTATCAGCAGGCCTATGCGTACCTGATGATCGCGCTTCGTGCGAGCCTGGCGCCGTCGCAAGTCGTCGAGGGTACCCGTACGATGGCCGAGATCACGCGTCTGTTTGCGCCGCGGGCACTCGTCTCGCCGATGGTGGCCGACTACTGGCACAAGCGGACGGTGGCGCTGAGCCTCGCGTCGGAGCTGGCATACGTTGAGGAGCGCCTGGCGACCTCGCCAGGCGCTCCGGGTCCTACAGGATCTATGAGCCGTCTACGTGCCTACGTCAGGCGGTGGGGGCTGTCGCGGGCGCTGCGCCGCGCGCACGATGAGCTGCGAGAGCTCGAGCACGCGATCGGCTTCGTTGATTCCCCCGGTCCGCGGCGCCCCTAGGCGGTCGGCTACCGGCTACGCCGTTGGCTACCAGCTACGCCGTTGGCTACCGGCTATGCCGTTGGCTACCGGCTACGCCGGTAGCTCGACGATCAGCCAGGTGAGCAGCACTGAGATCAGCCAGACTGCCAGGGCCACGATCAGCTCGATGCCGAGCACCCGCCGGACGCGCCTGCCGAGCTGTCCCTCTGATGCACCCTTCCGGAAGTAGTAGTCCACGCCAATGACGAGACCGAGGCCCGCGCAGGCGGCGAGGAGCAGGTAGAGACGATCAACGACCGCCTTGACCCATCCAAAGGTCAGACGCTGCCCACGCCACTGATCCGGGTCAGCGGACGCCCTGAGCAGGCCTATGACCGTCATCGCGTCCATCACCATCCCTCGGATGAGGACGACGTTGACGATGAGCAGTCCGACGGCGACGATCCACGCGGTCGCGGATGCGATGCCCCTCAGCCAAGATGCTCGTCTGGTCTCAGTCTCCAGCTTGTCCTCCCATTACGCCCCTCAGGCTGAGGTCCTCAGCCAGGTGACAGGCGACCCAGTGGTCGGGAGCCAGTTCGCGCAGAATCGGCTCCTCCTGGGAGCAGATGTCCTTGGCGTAGCGGCAGCGTGGATGGAAGTAGCAGCCGCTGGGCGGGTTGGCCGGGTTGGCCACATCGCCGGGCAGCCGGATCGGGCGCTCTCGGACGCGGGGGTCCGGGATGGGCACGGCCGCCATCAGTGCCTCCGCATAGGGATGCATCGGCGTGTAGTAGAGGGCTTCCGTCTCTGCCAGCTCCACCAGCTTGCCCACGTACATCACGGCCATACGGTTGGTGATGTGCTCGACGACGCTCAGGTCGTGGGCGATGAAGATGTAGGTCAGGTCGAAGTCCGACTGGAGGTCCTCCAGCAGGTTGAGCACCTGTGCCTGGATGGAGACATCGAGGGCCGAGACCGGCTCGTCGCAGATGATCAGCCGTGGGTTGAGCGCCAGGGCCCTGGCGATGCCAAGACGCTGTCGTTGCCCACCGCTGAAGGCGTGCGGGTAGCGACTCATGTATTCGGGCCGCAGGCCGACGACCTTGAGGAGCTCGGCGACGCGGTCGTTGAGTTCCTGGCCTGAGGCGATCTTGTTGACCACCAGGGGCTCGGCCACGATGCTCTTGACGGTCAGCCGAGGGTTCAGGGACGAGAAGGGGTCCTGGAAGATCATCTGCATGTTGCGCCGAATGGGCAGCATCTCCTTGCGGCTCATAGCATCCACGTCTACCCACCCGAGGTCCGGGTCCTTGAAGCGGATCGTCCCAGACGTGGGCTCCAGCAGCCTGACCAGCGTTCGTCCGGTCGTGGTCTTGCCACAGCCACTCTCGCCCACCAAGCCGAGCGTGTCGCCCTTGCGCAGGTCGAAGTTCAGGCCGTCGACTGCCTTCACGTGACCCACAACGCGGCGGAACAGCCCCTTGCGGATGGGGTAGTGGGTCCTGAGGTCCTTGACCTCAAGGAGCAGGTTGTCTTCCTGTGGTTGCGCAACCGTCATCGTGGTTCTCCTTCCGTCGCCTCAGAGTGCAGGAAGCACCGGACCTGATGCTCGGGGTTGTCGGGCAGCGTCGTCATAGCAGGCACATTGACGTCACAGGTCCCGGGCATGTAGTCGCTACAGCGGTCGTGGAATGGGCATCCTGAGACCCTCGAGTAGGGGTCCGGCACGACGCCGCGGATGGGCTCCAGCCTCTGCTTGGTCCTCTTGCCGATGCGCGGGATTGAGCGCAGCAGCGCGCGTGTGTAGGGGTGGTGAGGGTTGTAGAAGATGTCGTCGATGGGCGCGCGCTCGACGACCCGCCCCAGGTACATCACGGCCACGTAGTCACATGTCTGCGCGACGACGCCCAGATTGTGGGTGATGAACATCGTGGTCATGCCCATCTGGGCCTGCAGCTCGCGCATCAGCTCGAGGATCTCGGCCTCGGTGGTGACGTCCAGGGCCGTCGTGGGCTCGTCGGCGATCAGCAGTGACGGGGTACAGGAGAGCGCCATCGCGATCATGGCCCTCTGGCGCATACCGCCGCTCAGCTCGTGCGGATACCGGTCGACAGCGGCATCCGCGTTGGGCAGTTCGACGCGCCGGAGGATGTTGATGGCGCGATCCCGCGCCTCGTCCTCGCTGACCTCCTGGTGGAGCAAGATGGCCTCGATGATCTGATTGCCCACCGTGTAGGAGGGGTTCAGCGAGGTCATCGGCTCCTGGAAGATCATGGCGATGTCGCTGCCACGGATGCTGCGAATCTTGGAGCCGTGCGGGTCTAGGCCCGTGATGTCGATCTCGTCCACTACCTGATAGAAGTCGCCTTGCTTCCTGATCTTGTTCAGCGTGATCGAGCCTTGGATGATCTTGCCGGGCGGCAGGACCAGGCGCATCGCTGAGAGGGCGGTCACGCTCTTGCCGCAGCCACTCTCACCGACCACGCCCAGGACCTTGCCATAGGGCACATCAAGGGAGACCCCGTTGAGGGCCCTGGCCACGCCTACCACCGTGTAGAAGTAGGTGTGCAGGTCCTTGATACTCAGGATCGTCTTGGGCACTTCAGTTGTCTGTGCTTGATTAGGTGCGTGTGATTCCATGTGCCGTCTCCCTTTCCTGACTCAGATTGAGTAGGGATCGACGGCGTCACGGAGGCCGTCTCCCAGCACGCTGAACCCAAGCACCGTGAGGATCACGCCGACTCCGGGCAGGATCAACCACGGATGCTGGACCACAGTCGCCACCTGCTGTGCATCGCGCAGGAGCGACCCCCAGCTCACCATCGGCGGCAGGATACCCAGACCCAGGAAACTCAGCGCGGTCTCACCGAGGATCATGCTGGGGATGGACATCGCCGCGACCACGATGATGTGACTGGCTGCATTGGGCAGCATATGGACGAAGATGATCCGCGCATTGGACGCGCCCGCCACGAGCGCGGCGCTGGTGAAGTCTGCCGCGCGGTAGGACATCACCTTGGCACGGAGCTGGCGGGCGAGACCCGTCCAGTTCACCAGAGACAGGATCACGGTGATGAGCAGATAGCGGTGGAGCATCGTGAAGGTCTCAGAGATGTTGGGCAACGCGGCAGCCAGCGCGGCCCAGAGCGGGATGGTGGGGAAGGACTGGATAACCTCGACCATACGCTGCATCGCATCGTCGATGAACCCGCCGAAGTAGCCGGAGACCGTGCCCAGAACCGACCCCAGAAAGATGGTAAGGGCAATGCCGACGAGGCCGACGGTCATCGAAACCGTGCCGCCCTGGAGCGTGCGCGAGAACATGTCGCGACCCAGTGAATCGGTGCCCCACAGGTACAGCCGCGCGCCATCGGGGAGGCCAAACAGGTGGAGATCTGTCTCCCGGCCTAAGAGGCTGTAGGTGTCGCCGCGAACGAAGAACTCGATGGGCACCTTTGTCTCCCTGTCGACCACGAAGACCCACTTGAAGTTCTCCTGGTCTAGCTCGGTGCTGACTGCGTACGTGTGTGGCTTGAGCCCGTCCAGTGCAAGCGGCATCGGCGGGCCGAAGATGAAGTCGAGGTTCTGCGTTTGGAAGCTGTTTGGGGCGACGAAGCCGGCGAAGCCCACCAACAGGTACATCACTATCAGGAGCGCCACCCCGCCCATGGCGAGCCGGTTGCGGCGGAAGCGCAGCCAGATGAGCTTCCACTGCGACATCTCACCGACATCGCTGGTCGGGTCCTGCTGAACGTCTTCCTCGGGAACGGGTGAGGTGTGTTCTTCAGTCATAGAGATC
>Ga0180435_10004461_pt1 | contig 13794 bp, 13 predicted proteins | sample SS_ome_3_FD_132467 | JGI IMG/M metagenome (GOLD analysis project Ga0180435, IMG submission 132467) | Hypersaline lake sediment archaeal communities from the Salton Sea, California, USA - SS_3_S_1 metaG | ecosystem: Environmental > Aquatic > Non-marine Saline and Alkaline > Hypersaline >... | reverse complement strand
GCTTTTGATGGGGCTTACCATGGAGTTGCAGGCACTGTTCATTTTAGATCCTTCAGTGTTCGATGTTCGACGCTGGATGGTCAGCGGTTCAATAAAGCTTTTTCAGACACGGATTGCATGGATTTTTCAACAAGTATTAACGCGCGTCAGCGCAAATAGAATCTGAGCAATCCGTGAAATCCGTGTCTAATATCTCTTTATGTTCTTTGTTTACCCAGTGAAACCTGACATTTCTTTTGTTTCACCGGGGCGCCTTTGCGGTTAGGGGGCCTCTATCACTGACAACCAGTTACCGGCCGCCGCACCATTCGCAAATCGTCAGCGCCAAGATCTTCGTGGCCTGCACAATCTCTGCGATGGAAATGCTTTCGTCCACGGTGTGGGCATCCAGCACATCGCCAGGACCGTACAGGACAGCCGGGATGCGGGCGTGGTTGGTAAAAAGTCTCAGGTCAGAACCATAGGTGACGCCTTCCATGCCCGGTTTTTTGCCCTTAATCGTGTGATGGCAGTTGGCAATGGTTTTAATGATAGGCGCATCGAGGGTTGTTTGGCCGGGTTCGAACTGACCTTCTCGCCATTCGATTCCAGGCGGATGCTGCTTCAGCCATGGATCTTTTTCTGCGGCCTGCTGGATCATGGTTTCAAATTGTTCTTTGGCCTCAACCACTGATTCATGCGGAAAAACACCAAACCTGCCGTCAGCTTCCAGCTTGTCCGGAATAGTGGACGGCCAGTCACCTGCGTTGACAACATTGATGCAGGTGGGGGCGACATTCAAAGGGTCGGGGTAGAGCGGGTTTTGGTAGTGGTGGTGCCTTGCCGTATTAAAGGCCTCAACTGCCTGGAACAGAGGTATGAATTTTTCGATGGCGTTGATGCCCTTGTTTTTCATGCAGGCGTGTACGGATTTTCCCTTTACCGTCAGCCGGAAGGAAAGTGCGCCGGATTGGACAGGGCAGATAGTAAGGCGGGTGGGCTCGATGACTATAGCAGCATCGGCCTGGTATCCTTCCACAATGGCCGCCAGGGTCCCGCAGCCGCCGGTTTCTTCGCCGGCCACACACTGCACCATGAGATTCCCGTTCAGTTGTATGCCGGATCGGTTAAGGGCATCCAGGGCGAAAATACCGGCAGCCAGACCGGATTTCATATCTGCTGCCCCCCTGCCGAAGATGCGTCCCTGGTGGATGTTGCCTGACCAGGGTGAATCAGACCAGAGATTCTCGTCGCCGGGTGACACCACATCGGTATGTCCGTTCAGGATAAGGGACCGTCCATTGGATGGATGTTGGCCGTGCAGGATGCCGATGATATTGCGGCGATGGTCATAGGCGAACCCGTCATCACAGAAAGCCGGATGGCCTCGCAGCTTTTTGGGGTTCACCGGCTGATCCACAACCTGCATGCCCAGGGCTTCGAGTTTGGCGGCAAGCATGCGGCTGACCTTGCCTTCTTCACCAGGCAGGCTGGGCACGTGTACGAGTTCTTGAATGAAGGTCACAAGATCGTGTTCAAGTGCATCAACACGTTGACTAATTCTGGTATGTATATCGGCCATTGGCTGATTGGTCTCCAATTTGATGTTTAGGAAATAGTTTGATATGCAATTCTAACCAAATCCGAATGAAGCTATTTGTATACATTAAAAATTACATCAGCACGAATGGTATTAAAAACCACTGCATTTTAGTACAGCAATACTGTTCTCATGTACGGCTGATTGTTGCCAATTGAACCTATAATAAACAGATAACGCCTGAAAAAAGAAATTCTAATAGCATATTTCGTGTTTTTAAGCTTTCGTGTTTTCGTGATAGAAAAGTTTTTCGAGAGACATTCAACCCATATATAAGGTAATTCAAGGCATTATGGCAGATTTCATCGATTTTCTGAAAAACGTTGAGTACTTTAAGGATCTGGATGACAGGGAAATCAGGCTGCTGAATGATGTCTGTCGGGTGGAAACATATGCAGCCGACAGCATCGTGATCGCCGAAGGCAGGGGCCGGGATAATTTCTACATCATCCAGAACGGTTCGGTGAACATTTACAAACGCTTTCATCAACCAGACCGCAGTCTGCTGGCTGAACTGGGAAGGGGTGACCTGTTCGGGGAACTTTCCTTTATTGACGACCAGCCGCGCAGCGCCACTGTGGTGACCAATGCAGCGTCACAGATGCTGGCTGTGCACAAGGATGACTTCAAACGGTTGATGGCGAATAATCTGTCCATCTCCTATGCCATCATGCGGTCCACAGCCAAGATGATCCGGATCTTCAACGACAATTATGTGAATACCCTGAAGTCCCGCAACCGCGAACTTGAAGAAATGAATGTTCGTCTTGAAGCGTACCGTGATCACCTGGAAGATCAGGTCAGGGAGCGAACCCGGGAATTGACCATTGCCAATGAGAAACTGAAGAAAGAGATCGCGTTTCGGCGAAAGACAGAGGCTGAAAAGGAGCGGGCCATCTTCAGACTGGAAAGCGCGTCCATGAGGGTAAAAACCTTGAGCGGCCTTTTCCCGGTGTGCATCAAATGTCGCAAAATAAGGGATGAAGAGGGATATTGGCAAAAATTGGAGCGCTATCTGAAAGAAAATTCCGATGCCGAGTTCAGAGAGAGCATCTGTGACGGCTGCTCAAAGGCGCTTTATCCGAAGTACTATAAGTAAAAGAAATTTTTCACCACAGAGACACGGAGAACACGGAGAACGACAGGCTAGTTTCAATGGCTTAAATTAGCCGCAGACTCACGCAGACAGACACAGACAATTGCCGAAACGGCATATCCCAATGAAGTTTTCATTGAAGAGCACCTATTGAGCGATATTTCAGTGGGATATGCCGTTTCGGCAATTATACTCATCGCTTCGCGATACCTTTAAATCACATGCCATTCCAACACCCACCCACTTTGACCCAAACACGTAAAATCCGCCGGCTGTTTAGAAGCGTTTTCGTTGGAGATAATAATCTGCCTTGAAAAGGCATGATGTTTTAAAAGAATCGTCGTCTCCCGATTCATTTAAAGAAATAAATATCTGTGTCCTCTGTGGCTCGAGCCGGGCGGGTGGTGAGAAAAATAGGCCTTCATTCCAGCCTATTAGTGTTGCAGTTGCCGGCACTCAAGCTTTCAAGGTACTGCTTTAGCGGCAGGCAGAGCTGCTTGGAAAGGGCTTTTGCAGGAGGCATGAAACCGGCCCAGACAACTTCATGGTTGTCGATGGCAATCTTGGCATCATTCCGTATTGTTATCTCGTAGATGTCCACGGTTTCCCTTTTAAAGAATGCCGTAAACTTGCATTGCCGGACATGCGTGAGTTGATTGGGATACACAGCTATACCAATTTCCTCCAGCATTTCCCTAACGGCAGCAGCCTTGGGGCTTTCTCCGATTTTAACGTAGCCGCCCGGCAATGTGAATTTTCTACGGTAGGAGTTTTTCACCAGCAATAGCGTATGTTTTTTCCAAATAGCGACGTTCACCCCTCTGACAGCCGGTCTGAAGATAAAGGCAAAGACAACCAGGCCTGAAAAGGCCAATTTGTAGGCAATGTGGTACAAAAAGGAGGGAATTTTCTTCATGCGAATAGGATGGGGTGGGGCGATCGATCCGGTCCATTGTTGTCCGAACAACTGGCCGAAGATCTCCCGAAATGTTGTAAATAATGAACTAATCATTGAAGATGGCTATCGACATCCATTCGCTGGTGTAACACGCGAATAATCTTTACGCGGTCTCTGTTGAGGGCATAATAGATTAAATGTCGATTTACATAATATTTCCTGTATCCTTCGCGTAGATAGTCACATGGTGTTCCAATTTCTGGTTCTCGAGCAATCATGTTGAAACTTTCATCCAGTTTCTTAAGATATAAATTTCGCTGTTGACGTCCCCAACGACCTTGCGTATATCGCCCGATTTTTCTGAGATCATCAAAGGCTTTATTGGAAAGTTGGATTTTTTTCAAGAATCACCACTTTCATCATCAAGTTCGACTATCAATTTTTCCAATGAGTAATCTGCTGTGCCGCTGGTTTCTCCCTCGATTAATGCTTGTTGAAGGGATGAAATTTTCAATTCTCTTTCCTCAAGAAGTCGCAGGCCAGAACGAATCGCTTCACTTGCTGAAGCGTAGCGACCATCCTGGATTTGCTTGGCAACAAAGTTATCAAAGTGTTTGCCAAGCGTTATGCTTGTATTTTTTTGCATGCTATACCTCCCAAATAGTTTATACCAATATATATTATAATATGGTATTCGTCAAGGAAGTAACGTATGATGACTGCAATGCGTTGACTCAATAAAAGGGCTTGAAATAGTGGCAAAAAGTAAATTATCTGAGAATGTTATGGAATAAAATACACAAAAAGAAAAAGCCGGCCTGTACCAGCGAGCCGATCACTTAACGTGTTGATAAGCTCTTAACATTTAACCCCCTATCTGATAAAATTTCATCAGATAGGGGGTTTTTTATGTCCAAAACGTCAAATAAGCGTGATGAAAGGGCTCCAATAGAGGCTGGTTCGATTCAAACCAATTTTTGCAAGAACCCAGGATGCCAAAACTTCGGTGTTCCAGCACAAAAAAACAACCTATAGGCCCAGGTGCCAAAAAGCGCGGCAGAGACACTTATACAACAATTGGTTCAGGCAGAGGCACTCCTATGCTTCGGTGCTCTATCTGTGGGCAATGTCCAACAATAAATAGCAATAAGGGCATCCACGAAGAACTGAGTCGGTTTTGGAAGATCTTAGATCCCCCTTCTGTACCTACCTGTCCAAACCAAGATTGCCCAAATCACTCTATAGGTATTGATGCTGGCAAAACACTAAAGGAATGAAAGGCGATAATCGATTCGTATTGATTTTTCATCAAGCATGACTACCAGGAAAGCAAATTTATTTCTACCGGACGCTCCCAATTTTTCACCACCCCCATTCCTTAAACCCTTAAATGAAGGGCAGTTCATTAACATTTGGCTTTCATTTCCCATGTGCTCTCAGATATGAAATCTTGCCGCAGAAACAGTGAATTCGCTCATCAAATTTTTACAATTCCGATATCTGGCGAAACAGCGAGTTAAATCAATCTCTTGAAAAATATACCAGATATTGTGTTTTCTTTTCACTTGACACCCAACTCTTCCTTTTTCATACTCCCCCGAATTTTGTCTTGGTTGCCAACTGAATAATGCACGGGTCGGAGACTTTCTCAGACAAGGCGTCCAAGGGTGAAGGCGTAGTTTTCTTTACTTCGAACCCTTGGCAGCACAGCATGTGGTAGCCTCCGGCCCGCCCGAAGGGTGAGATTTGATGATTGAAAAGGATTAATAGTCATATAACCCGATATACTAACAGAGCATAAGTTGTAACTAATTGTAAATACATTGATATCGTTGGGTGGCTAAAAGTTCATCAAATTTCATGCAAAATTTAGTTGATAGCAAGGTCGCTACTTCTAGCATACAAAAGCCACTAAAGATTTAATGAGATGGACCGAAGTAATATCTGCAATTAGTTGCGGCCTTGTCAGACCGGTTGGCAGAAACGCGTTCCAATGCAAACCAGATTTCACAAAGGAGGTTTAGATATCACAGCCGTTATGTTTTCAAACGAGTGAAAAACTCTAATCAACAGATTTTCCACGGAAAATCTTGTTTCTGAAGATTAATCATTTGTTTTTAATCAATAAAAAAGAGGCAAATCCAATATGATTTGATCATATTGCTCCGGCGATTAATTACACGACTGCCGTCATTCCCGCGAAGGCGGGACACGCAGTGAAGCTTTTGCGCTATCCATGAAGGCACTGGATACCGGATCAAGTCCGGCATGACAGAGTTGGCTATTTAGTTGCCAGGTTAATACCAATGATCGGAAGCCCAAAAGCAATTAGAATGCCGTTTGTTTTTGGGACAGACCATTGCCAAACGCTGTAACGGGAAAAACTCTGAAATAGAAACACATAAAAAATAGTCCGGAAGTATGGATACGCGAGCCAGTTGTCAGAATGCGGTAAGAGGGAAAACTGTGCTGAATTCCCACTATCCCTGGAATGACGGGCTCAAGGTTTTGTGTAGCCTGCTAAAATTTCTTGTGTAGCCAGATTGAGTGTTATCCGGGCGGAAAGACGACATAATGCGAGCAGGACACAAACCCGTTTGCAATGGTAGACGGGTTTATCTTGTGGTTTTACTGTGGCTGTTGATACCGGTATGCGTCATGGCCGGTGGTTTAGAACTCAATTTTGAATGGGAACCCAACCCGGAGCATGACATTGCGGGCTACCGGCTTTTTTGCAGGGATCCGGGCGAGGATTATGATTACGAAAATCCTGCCTGGGAAGGCCAGGAAAATGTTTGCTCCATTTACATGGATGATGAAGACGGGGTCTATCTTTTTGTCGTGCGCGCCTTTGACGAGGACGGCTTTGAAAGCGATGATTCCAACGAGGTTGTCTATCCTGACGACAGAGGGTCTGAAGACGAAAATTCAGAAGAGAGTCGTTATCTCAGCGGATCTGGATCGTCATCAGGTGGCGGCTGCTTCATTGGCACTTTAAACTGATTTTAAATTAGAAATGCAGGGTTGCTGGCAACCCTGCATTTCTAATTTTTTATAGGGGCGAAGCCCCGTAGAGTAATTCTTGGGTACCAAGAATTACCTTTTGAAAAACTTCTTTCTCCCAATCGCCGCCAGTCCCAGCAGACCGGTTCCCACCAGGAATATGTTGGCGGGTTCGGGGATGGTGGCTACATTAACAATGGTGTAGTCGAAATCGCTGCCTCCTGATACACCGTCAACATCAGGTGCAGTAAATCGTATGGTGCTGATTAGAGTGGCACCAAATGGATTGATAATCTGCCACACGCCACCGCCTCTAGGCCCTTCTAAACTCGGATTACCGTCTTGGGCGATTTCCAAATTCACCCAACTGGCACCGGGGTCGAACCCAGATAGCGTCAACTGAGTTTTGCCGACTGCTGTAGGCATACCGTCGTTGACCTTCGCTGTCTCATCGACTCGGTCTCCAAATTCACCGAATGGGTAAAGCACCCCAAGGATAAAGTAAGCGATAACCTGGGGAGAATCGAAGTCAATCTGGATGAATTCGCCAACATCCAGTTCGTTTCCAACTGGACTGCTTGTTGTCCCCACACCTCTGTGGATATGGGTACCTTCTGTTTTGATGCCAAGTGTTGAGGAATGTGTAACCGTGATACCGGCAACGTAAGAGTGTATAACTTTCACCGGTTGAATATCCGTATATGCGCTTTCAGGCAGCATGTTCAACTTCGGCGCTAATTTTCTCACCTATTTCAATTTCAGCTTTTGCAAGTTCATATCGGGTCTGGAGATTCATCCAAAAACGGGAGCTGTTACCAAAATAGCGTGATAGACGTAATGCAGTTTCAGCACTGATGCCACGCTTGGCATTGATAATCTGGGTGATACGACCTGATGGTACGCGTAGCGCTAAAGCAAGCTTGTTAGCTGATATACCGCGTGCCAGTATTTCACGCTTTAGAATGCGACCTGGATGGATTGGTTTCATGATTTTACCCCTTGTGGTAATCTGTGATTTCAACATCAAAAGCATCTCCGTCCTTAAATCGAAAACAGATGCGCCAAGGACCATTGACCGTCATTGCCCATTGGCCGGCTCTATTTCCCGACAATTTGTGGAGACCGACGCTTTTTAACGGGCTTAAATCTTTCAGGGATTCCGCTGCATCAAGCATTGCGAGCAATTCGTCGGCAGCATCAGTGTCCAAGCTGCGGAATTTTGAAGTCTTGTCATTTTCATAATAGCGTCGACTACGACTGTTGGCCCATGAACGAATCATACGCTAAATATAGTACGGGTTGCGTTGTATGACAAGCATAAAAAATAAAAAGGGGCCATGGTGTTCTTCCATGGCCCCTTTTTTATTTTTTGGTAGGCGATACTGGATTTGAACCAGTGACTTCTACCGTGTGAAGGTAGCACTCTCCCACTGAGTTAATCGCCCGTGTATACTAATTATCTACTTTTCCCTTAAGCTCCTTGCCCACCTTGAAAAAGGGGAGCTTTTTTTCCGGGACGCTGATGGGAGCCCCGGTTTTTGGGTTGCGACCGGTGTAGGATTTATAGCGCTTTACAGTGAAGCTGCCGAATCCGCGAATTTCTACTCGGTCGCCTTTTTCCAAAGAACTGGAGATCTCATTGAAAAAGGTGCAGACTGCCTGTTCGGCCTCGTTTCTGCTCAAACCTGTCCGTTCGCGTACCACGTCGATCAGGTCTGATTTGTTCATCTATTTCCTCCCGCACTGAGTATTTTATTAAGTTCAAGATGCTTGAATGACAGCGATTATAAAGGTTTAGCAATGGCCAAGTCAAGCTGTTTCTGAACTAGATTAGGATCGGTATGTTGCCAAACACAATGGCATTTCATTCTGGGATCAAACCAGCAGTCCCGCGATCAGCTCTGGCAGGGTTGAAACCCTGCACTACAGCAAAGGCGGGACACGTAGTGAAGTTTTTGCGCTATCCAGAATGCGATGGGCTGAATGCCCTGGATCCCTGCCTGCGCAGGGATGACAAGCGTTTTAGGTAAGAAAACACCCGATCCCTGAACTAAGTATCAGGTATTTGGAAATTGTTCGTCCTGCCCGGCGGTTGACAAATCGTCTGATGGAGAGCCATCCGCTTCAGCTTGGTCTTCCGCTGATTTCTCTATTTCATTGGGCTCTTCCGATCTGTCTATTTCCTTGTCTGATGCAGGGGATTCTTCAACCATCTCTTCATCCCCGGTCTCCTCGTCAAGCGGTGCCTTGGCCAAATCCTCGATTTCCTTGGGGGTGGGCAGGTCTTTCAGGTTTTTGAGATCGAACACCTCCAGGAACTGTTTGGTGGTGGCATAAATGATCGGCCTGCCTGGAATTTCCTTGCGCCCCAGTACACGGATTAGGTTGCGTTCCAGGAGCATGCGCAGCACACCTCCGCAATCCACTCCCCTTAGGTGCTCGACGTCGCTGCGGATGACCGGCTGCTTGTAGGCGATAATGGCCAGGGTCTCCAGGGCGGCCCTGCTCAGCCGGGCCGGTTTGGGCTGAATGAGCTTTTTTATCCACGGAACGTATTCAGAGCGCGAGCGGAACTGGAATCCCCCGGCAACTTCGCGCAGCACAAAGGCACCGGTTCTGGAAGCGTAGTCGACCTCCAGTTCACGCAGGGCCTCGCGGATCGGTTTGCGGTCGTCAAGTTCGAGAACATCCTTGATCCGGTCAAGCGTCAGAGGCTCTTCGGCCACGAACAGCAGGCTTTCAATAATGTTTTTCAGGTCTTCCATTATACGTAAAATATTCTTATAATACCCGATGTCAAATGCTGGGTAATTTTGATTAAATTGAGTTTGACCATTTCCAGCAACGCCAGAAATGTCACGATGATTTCACTCCGTTTCTCAACCCCGGCTTCAAAAAGTTCACTAAAGGTCAGGGTGCCTTTCTCCTCTAGCATATCCACGATTTCGGTGATGCGCTCCTTTACAGACACCCGGTCGGCTTCCAGATCGATTTTGTGATCTTCGGGGATGTTCTTGAGTATTTTCTGGAACGCGTCGATCAGTTCAAACAGGCCGACCTGGATGACCTGGTCGGTTTCTTCAAATGCCTTTAATTCTTCATCGGCATATGTTCTGGCAAAGGTCTTTTCCCCAAGCAAGTCTCTTTCAGCCAGCTGCTCGGCCACGGATTTCATCTGCAGGTATTCGATCAACGGCCGGGTTAGTTCCAGCCGGGGATCTTCATCTTCGTCCTCGTTGCCGTGGGTGGGCAAGAGGGTCCGGGATTTTATCTGGGCCAGCGTGGCGGCCATTACCAGGAAATCCCCGGCAAAGTCAATGTTCATCATCTTCATCCAATCCAGATACTCGAGATACTGGCGTGTGATGAGGGCGATGGGGATGTCGTAGATGTCCACCTCATTTTTTCTGATCAGATGCACCAGAAGGTCCATGGGGCCCTCGAACACATCCTCCAATTTTATCTGGTAAGGGGTTTCAGTCAATTTTACAATACCTGTTATTAACTATTTCAGGAGTCGGGGCGTTTTAGCCTAAAACCCCCGTCATTCCCGCGTGCCTGCCTCGGTGTGGCCCTGGGCCGGGGCAGGACACGAAGTGAAGCTTTTTCGTTATCCAGGAAAGACAAATTTTACTATGTTTTCGTTTGATTTCAGCTTATTCTGAATCCCGGCTCGCATCCCACGATTTTTTAAACTTATGGCAAATCGTGGGACTTGGCCGGGATGACGTATTGTGACCCAGCCTCCTCTGCGGGGATGACGTTCAAAACACCCCGATGGGTCAACTATTTAAACCGTAAACATCCAATGTTGTACAGGTCGTGTCAGTCACGGATTTCACGGATCGCAAGGACATAGCAATGATTGTTAATCTATGTAATCCGTGTCAAATATTAAACGGAACCCAATACAGCGGTCCTAAATCGATACATTGATAGTCAGAACGAGACGGCAGCTCTCACTTCTTCCATGGTTGCCTGGGCAACACGGGAGGCCTTTTCATTTCCCTGAATGAAAATATCATCCACCAGGTCTGGATGGTCAAGATAATAGGCCCGCTTTTCATGAATGGGTTCAAGTCCCTTGATCAGGAACTCGGCCATCTTCTTCTTGCACTCCACGCAACCGATTTCCGCTTTGCGGCAGGCACTGTCGGTTGTATTAATGGTCTCGTCATCTGAATAGAGCTTGTGAAATTCATACACGTTGCAGATGTCAGGGTTTCCCGGGTCGCTCTTTCTGGCGCGCTGGGGGTCGGTAACCATCTGCAGGACCTTTTTCCTGGTTTCGTCGGGTGTGTCCGACAGATAGATGGCATTGTCGTAGCTTTTGCTCATTTTGCGCCGGTCCAGGCCCAAAATCTTGGGGGTCTGGGTCAGAATGGCATCGGGCTCAGGGAACACATTGCCGTAAAAATAGTTGAAACGTCTGGCAATTTCCCGAGTGATTTCCACATGGGGAACCTGATCCACGCCTACCGGCACCCCGTGGGCCTTGTACATGATGATGTCCGCGGCCTGCAGCACCGGGTATCCCAGAAAGCCGAAGGTGGATAGATCCTTGTTGTTGATCTGTAGTATCTGATCCTTGTAGGTGGGGTTGCGCTCCAGCCAGGGAACCGGGGTGATCATGGAAAGTATCAGAAAAAGTTCGGCATGCTCTTTGATGCGGGACTGTACGAAAAGGGTGCTCTTTTCAGGTGTAAGCCCGGCACTCAGCCAATCAACCATGATGGTTTTGACATGTTGGGGAACATTGCGCGGGTCTTCATAATCGCTGGTCAGGGCATGCCAATCGGCAATAAAGAAAAAACAGTCGTAGTCATCCTGCATGTTGACCCAGTTCAACAGGGCGCCGTGAAGGTTGCCCAGGTGAAGCGGCCCGGTGGGGCGCATGCCGCTCAGTATTCTTTTTTTTGTTGTCATTCAAATCTCCTGTAAAACCGCGTCATGTTTCCGTAAGCAATACCGGATAAATGACACAGATGTACAATATAGGCGCGAATTTGAACGCGCGGTTTTAATAATTATATCTTTCCTTTTAAGAAAGGGGTTCGTCTATTTTTTTTTCTTCCAGTTTAACTGTAGCAATCTGGAGAATTAAACCCAGGAGAGATTTAAATCAATCACGAAATCACGAAATGTGAAAAACGCGAAGGTGACACGGTTTATATCTTGTTTTCGTGATCAAAGGTCTTTGTCTGCATTATTTAGGGGTGCCCCTTGTGGGTACCCGAACGAATTCAGACGATTCGTGAAATCGGGCAGACACGAGGCCTGCCCCTACATTATGTTTACCGTGTGTTTTGTACCATAGGGATTTATCCATGCCTGGCATCTCATATGCGATGCATTCAATTGGACATTGATCATTCGCTATTTGATATTGGCAATTCGGCCTTTTTCGATGCCAGGTATTCATCCACAAATTTCAGTTCATCGCTGCGGGTTTCGAGTCTGTTATTTAACCTGGCCTGCATCACCGCCGCCATAATCTCCCTGTATACCGGGCCTGGTTTGAGTCCCCTTTCCATGAGATCCTTACCCGTGACCGCGATCGTCACATCCCTCAGATTGGTGACATAGTTGGATATGGCCCGTTTAACCCTTTTCAATCGGGTGCCGGCCATCATATAGAGGATCAACTCTATTTTCAGTCCCGAAAGGTTGTCGTAAAGGGTGCTGTTGTCGAGCCGGGTATTTTTTTCCAGCGCATAGAGCGTTCTTTCGGCCTGGAATCGTTCCCTGGTGAAGATTTTTCTGTAACGCGGTGCCAGTTCGAGCCGCTGGCAGATGTCTTGCGTGGTTTTTCTGTCACAGTTCCGGATCAGGGCCATGAAATAAACGGCCCACCTTATATAGGATTCTTCCAGAAAAAGCAAATCATGCCAGACGATCACTTTTCTGACTGAATTTAGAAGTAAAATCATACCGTTGTCTGCATTGATCGACGGATGGACCACATGCAGCAGCTGATAATCCTGCAGTCTTCTGATGGCCGGTGTGGGATTATCCTCCTCCAGAATCAGGCGCAGTTCGGTAAACACCCTTCTACCGCTCAGGCGTTTGAAGAAATCCATTTTCACGGCATTGTCGATGAGGCCGGCCGTCAGCTTTCCAATGGTGAAACCAAAACGCTGTTCAAACCGCAGGGCACGAAAAACACGGGTGGGGTCTTCCACAAAACTGAGATTGTGCAGCACCCGGATGACCTTTTCCTTGATATCCTTCTGCGCCGAGAAAAAATCGATCAGGGTACTGAATTTTTGGGGATTCAACTGGATGGCCAGGGTGTTGACGGTAAAATCCCGACGAAATAGATCCAGTTTGATGGAGCTTGTTTCCACAACCGGAAGGGCGGCTGGAAATTTATAATACTCGAGCCGGGCAGAGGCCACATCGATTTTAAAGCCATCCGAAAAAATGATGACCGCTGTGCCGAATTTGGCATAAGTGTGTACGCGGGCACCTTTCAGCTTGGCGAATTTCTTGGCAAAGGCAATGCCTTCGCCTTCAATGACAATGTCGATGTCCTCGTTGGCCCGGTAGAGAAACAGGTCGCGGACAAAGCCCCCCACAACATAGGCGTCGTCCCCCAGGGCACTTGCGGTTTCACCGATCTCTTTGAGTAAATTCAACAGAAAGGGAGACAGACGCTCTTTCATGAAATTCGAAATATTGCGCGTCCGGGCATGCTTATGCTTTTCCAGACGTTCGTTTTGCCCCTGTAGATGGCGGCTTTTACGCCTTACCAGTATATTGAGCAGGTCGGTGCGCGTCACAACACCGATAACGGTCCGCTTTTCAAGCACAGGCAGGATGCGCTGCTTGTGTTCGATGATTTTATCCTGGATCTCCAGGATGTCCGCATCGGGACTTACGGAGACCATTTCCGTTGTCATGTATTCCCGTACAGGCACCTGGCTCAACTTGTGGTACAGGGCTTTTTCAATCACCTGTCGGGTAATGAACCCGGTCAGTTTTTCTTTTTGGCCTTTGGTAACCAAAAGGGCATTGACATTGTAGCGTGTCAAGAGGTCGCCGGCTTCCGCACAGGATACATCTTCCTGTATCTTGATGGGGGGCGAGGACATGATGTGCCTGGCAAGACGCCGGGATTGGATTTTGCTGTAAAGGATATCCAGAAGGCGCTGTTCTGTCTGGACCAGGGTCATATCCTTGATGGTCGCTGCAGCCGCATAGGCATGCCCCCCTCCG
>Ga0180435_10004460_pt1 | contig 13794 bp, 10 predicted proteins | sample SS_ome_3_FD_132467 | JGI IMG/M metagenome (GOLD analysis project Ga0180435, IMG submission 132467) | Hypersaline lake sediment archaeal communities from the Salton Sea, California, USA - SS_3_S_1 metaG | ecosystem: Environmental > Aquatic > Non-marine Saline and Alkaline > Hypersaline >... | reverse complement strand
TCTAAATACGCCGGTGATTTCATGATACCCTACCTGATTTCCACGGCCTATTTTAAGAGGATCGAAACCCAAAAATTAGCGCAAACATCTCCGCTGGAGAATATTGAAGCCTATCTCAAACTATTGGATTTTAACCTCGATATTATGAACCGTGGCTTTTATGCGGGACTGAATTCAGTCAACAGTTACAGTCAAAAGGAGATGAGTGGTTTGATGGCCGCGATGTATAGTGCTCTACCCAATGGCGATGGACAGGATTTGGCAAATTTTGCCCAGCGTCAGTCTCAATTGATGGACATGGTTGTCAATCAATACCCGCAGGCTATTCAAGCCATCGAATCTGAGTACGGATTTCATTTTGAACGCGGTCACCATAAATTATTCGATGAAACCGATCGATTTTATCTGTACCGGATATCACCCTCACATAAAAATGTGCGCATCAAGAAAAATGCGAAACCGATCATCATTTTGCCGCCCTATGTGCTGGGGGCCAACATCCTTGGATTTCTGCCGGGAGAAGATCGTAGCTACGCGCATTGCTTTGCCAATCAGGGTGTTCCCACATACATTCGAATTTTAAAGGACATTCAAACCACCGAGGCACTCCAATTAATGAACGGCGATGATGATGCCCGTGACACCCGCCGGTTTTGCGAAAAGGTCATGCAGGCCCATGGCAAAAAAGTGACCCTGAACGGATACTGCCAGGGTGGGTTCTCGGCCCTGTGCGATCTGTTGTCCGGAGAACTGGACGGCCTGGTGGATGCCTTCATTACCTGTGTGGCTCCCATGGACGGTACTCGCAGTACGGGACTGGCCTCATTTTTGAATAATCTGCCCGAACGTTTCAATGATCTGGCGTATGGCACCAAAACCCTGCCAAATGGGAACCAGGTGGCCGACGGGAAATTAATGGGCTGGGTATATAAGATTAAGAGCATCGAAAATGAATCGCCGGTATCCGCCTTTTACCGGGATGTTATGATGTTTGCCGGTCAGAAGAAAAAATCCCTGACGGTGAGTAAAACTGCGGCGGGTTTGAACTACTGGCTCAACAATGAGCGCAACGATCTGCCCATGGAAATCACCAAAATGAGTTTTGCCTCATACAATGTTCCCATCACCGCCGACGGTACCCTGCCGGTTAAACTTTTTGATCGGAAGCTCAACATAAAGCGTTTAAAAGAAATGGGTATCAAGTGGCTGATCTGTTATGGGGAGCATGACGACCTGGTGGAAAAGGAAACGGCATTGGCACCGCTAGATTATGTGGATGCCGAGGTAACGCCATTTCCCAAGGGCCATGTGGCCATGGCCACTTCCTGGTCAGATCCCACATCCGCCTGCGCGCTGCACACCCGGTTTGGGGAGGGCAAGTGGCGGGGACCGGTACTGTTCCAACTGGATTTGGATCGGGAATTGTCCAAACGTGAGAAAAGAAAAAAGAAATCCTAAATGGACAGACAATTTCTGGAATTCTGGGGCAGGGTATTGCTCTCAGCCGCCAAAGGGCAGCAGCAATTGGAAGAATTGGCACCCTGGCTGAAGGGTATGGGGGCCGATTCCCATGAGTGGGCCGGTCTTTTCAGCAAAATATACGGTTTGGACACCATCTCATCCGGTTCCAAAGCCTGGGATCAGGCCATGCAGCAGTTTCAGACTTCCCTCAAAGAGTGGATGACCTTGTTTGATATGGTGCCCCGCAGCGAACTCGTCGCAGCCCAAAAAAAGAACCAGGAATTGGAACACCAATTGTCCCGTCAACAAGCTACGATCAAGCAATACCAGCAATTGCTGGATGAAAAGGGCATTCCTTCCTCTGAAGCCGTACTGGAATTTTCAAACCTGATGCAAAAACAATCCGAGCAGTTCCAACAACTCATGGGCAGTATTGGAGAGGTATTTAAAAAATAGGGGACGATGGTGAAATATTGACTTATTGTATAATGAATTAATATATATGATAATAATTTCAGTATTTTAAAATATTGAAATTATGCGATTTCCTTCCAAAAATTTTTATTTCGATCAATTATAGATGGTTAGATAATTCAAAAGTCAATAATTCACCATCGTCCCCTAATATGTTGAATTGCTATGTGATACGTGGGGATAAATCGGGTTTGGGGCGGCACCTGTTTGACCATTTCGATGGTAATGGCCTATTTGTCGTTTTGACCAAATTAAAAGTTTGCGGGTGCATCGGCAACCCGCAACTTAAAACCAGGAACGATGGCTCCAAATATCCTTTTCCAAGTCCTTTTTCTCATCCTGTAGTTTTAGATACATGGAGGCGTTCTGAATGGCCAGGGCCCCCTGATGGGCCAGGGCCTGAACCAGCGTGATGACATCTAGGGGAAAATCACGTTTGACGCCACTATACAGCCGCAGTACACCGATGATTTCTTCCCGCGATTTGATAGGGGTCACAATCATGGAAACAATGCCCTCTTTTTTCATTTCCTTTTGATATTGAATGCGATCGTCCTGGGTGGCATCGGGAATTATCATGGTTTCGCCCTTAAGGGCTCCAACGGCGCTCTTGGTGGAGGAAACCGGCCCCTTGTTTAGAAACGCGTCGCTCAGACCGTGGCTGGCCACCAGTTCTAATTTGCCGCTGTCTTTATCCAGAAGGCGAATGGCGGCTCCTTTCATCCCCAAGGCCGAACAAATATCGACTGTCAAATTGTCTAGGATCTTTTTAATATCCAGACTGGAATTTATATCAGAGGCCAGGTCCAGAAAGAGCATGGAATTTTTCTGGATCCGGTCCAACAAACGTGCGCGCTCGATGGCCAGACCGCCTTGATCCGCTAAGGCAACCAGAAAATCAATTTCGGCCTTTTTGAACTTTCTAGGTTTGGCGGTATATAAGGCCAGAATACCGATGGCTTTATCTTTAACCATGACGGGGACATCCAGGATCGAAGCGATACCCTCTGCCTTTTTCTCCTCACGGTTCTCCATGCGCGGATCGGTGGTGGCGTCCTCAATATAAAGGTGGCCTTTGTCTAAAATGACATTAACAATTCGTTTGGCACTCATGGGCGACGCATGCAGGTATGTGTCCGAAAGACCATACTGGGCAACTGCGACAAAGATGTCTTTGGCTTCGTCGGCCAGAAACAGACAGGCAGCCTTGGCTGCCATGGTTTCCACGGCGCTTTGCACAATGAGATCCAGCAGTTTTTCTTGGGAAAGGGTCGTGCCGAATGCTTTGCTGACCTTGCAAAAGGTTTTGAAATAATCTTTCTCCTTGGCCATAGGGTCTCTCCTTACACTCTAAGCTTTTATATTCTCTTGCACAGGCGATTACTTTCTACGCGCCCGCTTTCTGGCGGCGGGTTTGCGTGCGGGTGCCCGTCTTTTTGATTGTTTTCTTTTGGGCTCGTCCCGTTCCATAAGCCAGGAGGCAATTTTAGGCGCAAACTCTTTCTGGCACTTGGAACTCACATAGATGCCGATGTGCCCGGTATCTAAGCGCACATCGGTGGCGTCTTGGGTGCCAACCTTCTGCGTCAAAAGTTCGCAGGCTTCTGGGGGTACCAGGTGATCATACTTGCCATAAAAATTGATCAAGGGCATGCTGATTTTTTTTAAATCGACGCGCCTTCCGCCCACCTCCAATTTATTTTGGATCAGCAGGTTTTTTTGGTAGCAGTCTTTAATAAACTTACGAAAAACCTCACCCGGTAAATCCGGGCTGTCAAAAATCCATTTTTCCATGCGAACGAAATTCTCAACAAATGATTTGTTCTCCATATGTTCGAAGAAGCCCACGTATTTATCCAGCATAAGCCTGGCCGGATTCAACAGCAAAAATCCAAAATTCATTACATCGCCGGAAATGTTGCCATAGGTGTCTACCAGCAGATCCGGATCGAGGCCTTGCATCCAGACGTGCAAAAGCCCCTTGTCAGTGTCGAAATTGGTGGGGGTAACCGTGGTAATCAGGTTTTTGACTTTTTCAGAATGCAGGGCGGAATAGATCACACAGAAAGTGCCACCCATACAGATTCCCATCAGGTTGATTTTCTCCAGATTATGTTTCTTGCGGATAAAATCCACCATGGTATCCATGTAACCATTGATATGATCATCGAATCCCAGAAATTTATCCTTGCCCGTGGGATATCCCCAGTCGATCATATACAGATCGATCCCATGGGCTAAAAACGTTTCCACCACACTTCTTCCGGGCTGCAGGTCCAACATGGTTTCGCGGTTGATCAGGGCATACACAACCAGCAGCGGTGTTTTTAATTTTGTCGCGGTAATCGGCAGGTAGTGTTTCAGTTTGACCCGGTCATCCTGGTAAACCACCTCATAGGGTGTGGCTGCAATTTGGGTGTCCAAGGGTTCCAAAAGTACATCCGAAGCTTTTTGGGCGCGCTCCTGTACTTTTTCGGCTTCTTCGGCCAGTTTTGATAATATGAGATCGACTGGTATTTTGGGTTGGGTCATGGCTTCACTCTTCAGCTTTTTTTTCCAACATCTTCATGCGCTTCTTCAAAATATAAAGCTCATGGTAAAGATCATCCAGGTCTTTCTGTTTCGGAATGGGCAATGCGGAGAGCATATCTTCTAAAACTTCATTGCGGGCCATGGTAAATTCGGACATGCTCTGGAGGGTCTTTCCCAGTGTTTGGATATATTCGGGGGACTGAAACAGTGTCATATAATGTCCTTCGAGTATTTTGATCCACATCTGATAGTAAATTTTGGCATCTTCGGGCAGTTCTTCTTCTTCGACCATTTGCCCCATTCTGTCCTGTAAAGCAGTCAATGAGTGTGAGATCGGCAAATAAAGTAATCTAAGAAATTCGCCGAAGGTGGTTTGAAAGATTGTGTATTTATCCAATGCCCGATTGACTTTTTCTTGATGAAAGCGGGTCAGGCCCAACTGAGGAATGTTGAAAAATTTTTGAAATTCTTGCTCATAGACATCGGCCCAGGCCCTGAAGGCATTTTCATCCAGATCCTCAAATTTAAAAGCCTCGGTGGATTTCCCCAGACTGTTCGCGCGTTGTAACCATTTTTGCTGGAGTTGCAAAAAGCTGTTTAGTGAAGACTGTTCGAACTTGACCATTATGTCCGGCAGGGCCCCAGCCCCTTTGATAAGCGATTCCATGACATTGGGATTGAGGAGCAGTTTGGAAAAGAGTTGAAAGCTTTTTTGGGCTGCATCAAGGGTCGCACGCTTACTACTTTCTGCTTCTGAATTGGGGGACTTTTGAGGCGTATTTAAAAACGAGCCCATATCGGACCAGGCATGAAGCATATTGCCCCAGATGTCACCGGTCGATTTCATCCATGTTGCCAGGATGTCTTGTGAACCTTCATCTGGACTGTCTTCTTTTTTCATAGATGACCCCTCATATGGTCTAATCAAGAAGTTGCCCGTGCAATGACATTGTTTAAAAAGAAGTCGTGGGCTGTGCAAAGGAATTCGTATTAGCACCGGGACGAACAAGTATAGCACCACTATAGTGCATATAAGATCCATCCTCAACCCTTATTGCAATATGCACTCAGAGGCTTAGAAAAAACCAGAAGGAGCTATCAATCACCGAAAAAATGGTGCCAAAATGAAACTATTGCACAAAGATTGCATCATAATATCAATATTGATAGGGTGTAGATGGTTTGACGCTAAATCGACGGTATCAAAATATTGTGTGCATATTTAGACCAAATGAAAAGGAGGCAAGCATGCTCGAAATTAAAGATGCGGTTGCTGTGATCACCGGCGGGGCCAGTGGTATCGGGCTGTCGTGTGCCCGGTACTGGGCGTTACAAGGTGGCAAAGTCGTCATTGCGGATGTTAACGCAGAAGCGCTGAATCAGGCCAGGGGAGAAATTCAGGGTGACGTACATACCGTGCGCTGTAATGTGACCGATGAGACCGATTGTGCCCGTTTGGCCGATGAAGCTATCGGCACTTTCGGGCAGATCAATCTGGTGGCGCCATTTGCCGGAATCATTATGGACGGTCTGATGCTGTCCACCGATCGAGACAGTGGTAAGGTCAAAAAGAAGATGTCCTTGGAACAATTCCAGAAGGTCGTTGACATCAATTTGACCGGTGTATTTCTGACGGTTCGGGAGTGTAGCCAACGCATGGTCGATCATGATTGCCGGGGTTTGATCTGTCTGATTTCTTCCACCGGATCTCTGGGCACTGCCGGTCAGATCAACTATTCGTCCACCAAGGCGGCTGTGTCGGTCATGCCCAAGGTGATCACGGCGGAATTCTTTCGGCGCGGCTTGTCCGATCGTATTCGCTGTGTAGCGATTGCACCGGGCTACTGCGCAACCCCCATATTAAAGGGTATGAATCAAAATGCCCTGGACAAAATCTTAAGTGATGTTCCCATTGGTCGCCTGGTGGAGCCCGAAGAGGTGGCTTCCCTGGCCTGCGAACTATACCGTAACGAAGCTTTGGCCGGTGATGTGTTTTATATTCATGGCGGGTTACGGCTAGGATCGAGGGGATAGTTGCGTTAGCATATTTTTTTTAATTATTGTCCGAGGAGGAAATTATGAGCAAAACAGCCATTATCGGCGCCTACAATACCAAGTTCGGGGCCTTTGTGGAAAAGAACTATGAAACCCGTGAAATAACGGATACCAAATCTTATTATGAGCTGATCATCGAGGCCGGCCAGGGCGCCATCAAAGATGCCGGGTTGGACCCCAATGATATCGACGGGATCTGGATGGGATCCTGCTCGCCATCCATGTTCCTCAATCAAGAGCATGTGGCACCTTTGGGTTTGGAGGTTGCCCCTGAGGATTTGCGCTTTGTGCACACCACGCGGACTGAGGGCGCATGTGCATCGTCTTCGGTAGCACTTTACAACGCCATCTATGCCGTCGAATCCGGTCGGTTCAAAAGTGTACTCGTTATCGGGGTTGAAAAAATGAATTTATTGCCCACCAAGGAGATGACGCATGTGTTGGCCTGCTCTTCCCACTGGCCCAGCGAAGGCTCACAGGGGATGACATTTCCGGGGTTGTTCGCTGAATATGCCAAAGGCTACCAGGCGCATTATGGATTGTCAGATGAGGAGCTAAGCCGCATGTTGGCATCGGTATCGGCGTTGTGCTACCGCAACGGCATTCAGAATCCCTTGGCCCATTTCGGCAAAGGCAGTCCCCCGGATCGCATGAACCTGACTACGCCTGAAGCCATATTGAATCTTCCGAGCGAAGGCAAAGGCAGTAATCCCCTGATAGCACCACCCTTGCGGCTGCACGATTGTTCACTGGTAACAGACGGCGCGGCCGCATTGGTTATAACGCAACTTGAAGATGCCAAAGCAAGTTCTGACCGGGCGGTGGCCATTGCCGGTATCGGCATGACCACTGAACGTTTGGCTGAGAATGTGCGACCCAACATGCATGAATTGATTGCCGGGAAATTGGCGGTTCAGCAATCGTTCAAAGAAGCCGGCATCAGTATTGCGGATGTGGATTTCGCCGAAGTGCACGACTGCTTTACCATCAACCAGATTTTAAGCGTCGAAGCTTTGGGTTTATCCGAAGACGGCCGTGGCGGCTGGGACTTTATAGAGGGACGCTACACAGCGGAAGATGAGTGCCCCATCAATTTATCCGGTGGATTAAAATCCAAGGGGCATCCGGTGGGAGCCACCGGCGCCTCCATGCATGCCCTGGCCTATAAACAGTTGATTGGCGAGCCCATTGGCGTGGCGCCCGGCAAAGGCCAGCCCGAAACAGGGGTGGTGTTTAATGTGGGCGGGTCGGCTGTGACCAATTGCGTGACGACACTAAGGAGAGTGTGATCAGTAGGATTCAAGTCATTGGTGTGCTGAACTATTTAAATAGACTGACATTACAAATCACAAGCACCAAATTCCAAACAAATCCCAATAATCAATACCTAAATACCAAGCGGATAGGATCGTGTTTAGGCATTGGAATTTTAAAGTTGGGGTTTATTTGGAATTTGACTTTTGGATTTTGTGATTTAGCGCCAGGAAATATGACTTTATTATAAGTTTTTACGCATAAGGATTATTTCCGGACCGCTTCAATCTCCGCTTCCGGTTGCCGGATATCCGGTCCTTTGATTTCCATGAGATCGGAATAAACGGGCATCGGGTAGTTCGGGCTGTCGCTGATTCGTCCGAAGTAGGCTGAACAGCTCAACTGATTGTCGATGGTTCAAAAAAGGTTGCCCCGACTGGCATCAACCCGCATCCCTTTCAATACTCCCTTGACGAGATCGCTTCAGAAATTCCTATCAGACTTGCAGGGTCTGAGTTTAGCGGTAGGCCACTGCCGGAAGCCATATGACCAACTGGGGCCAGTAAGCGATGATGGCCATACCAATTAACTGTAAGATGATAAAGGGAATCACACCTTTGTAGATATCAACCAGCGTCACTTCAGGCGGGCAGATTCCTTTGAGGTAAAACAGCGCGAAGCCAACGGGTGGTGAGAGAAACGACGTTTGCAGGGTAACCGCAATGAGTATGGTAAACCAGACCAGCGTTGGGTTGTCCACAACGCCGTAGCCATCGATGTTTAGCCCCAGATCGGCGACCACCGGTGCAACCAGGGGTAAGATAATGAGTGTAATTTCAATCCAGTCCAGAAAAAAACCGAGCAGAAAAACACAGAAAAGGATGAATACCATGATGCCGTATGGACCGAAAGGCAGCGAGGTCAGAATGCCTTCAATGAATTCATCCCCCCCCAGACTTCTGAGCACCAGGGCAAAAGCGGTTGCTCCGATCAGGATCCCGTAAATGTATGCGCTGGTGTTAAAACAGGCGGTGGTGACCTCTTTGAGCACGGTCCAGCTGAATTTGCGATTGATGGCGGCCAGTATGATGGCGCCCAGCGCACCGACACCGCTGGCTTCCGTGGGCGTGGTAATTCCGGCAAATATGGAGCCCAATACTGCAAGTATCAGTATGGCGGCCGGCATGATATCTTTGAGCGCTTCCCATATCATGCGTAGCTCGATGGGTTTGCGTTCCGGATCGAGGGGCGCGGCATCGGGTTTGATGAGTCCAAAAATTAGTATGTAGCCGATGTACAGAATTCCGAGAATGAGTCCGGGAATGACCGCGCCCATGAACAGATCGCCTACGGAAAGTGCCAGTTGATCGGCCATAATAACCAGCATGATGCTGGGGGGAATCAGAATGCCCAGTGTGCCGGACCCAGCCACCGTCCCCACGGCGAATGATTTGGAATAACCCTGCTGCATCATGGCGGGTATGGTCAGCAGACCCAAAAGAACGACCGAGGCACCGATGATACCGGTGGAGGCCGCCAAAATAATGCCGATCAGGCAGACCGTAACCGCCAGTCCACCATGTACTTTGCCAAACAGGTTCTGCATGGACTTCATCATTTTCTCGGCAATACCGGAGCGGTCCAACATCAAACCCATAAAGATAAACATGGGCAGTGCCACCAGAACCCAGTTGTACATGAGTCGATAGATGCGTTGCACGCTCATGCTGAACACCAGATAGTTGATGCCGGTCCAGGCATCCAGATAATGATCTGCCAGCATGCCGACACCGGTAAAAATGACGGCCGTACCACCCAGTACCCAGGATATTGGAAAACCGGTGAACAGCAAAGCAATAAATGTCACGAACATGGCAATGACAAGGTAGTTGCTTATTTCCATGGGTTACAGCCTCCTGAGTGTGGCGATGGTGCGAATTAATCTCGAAAGGGAAGCGAGGACAACCAGCGCAAATGACATGGGCATAACCGACTTGATGGCCCATCGCCAGGGCAGGCCCTGGGGGGCTACCGAGCGCTCGTTGAGACGCCAGGATTCATATACGAAATCGAGACTCTGGTAGCAGATTAGCGTGGCAAAGGGCAGCAGGAGAAATACAATACCGAAGATATCCCAACGACACTGCCATTTGGGTGACAGCTTGCCATATACCAGATCCATACCCACATGGGAGTCGGTCACCACGGCGTAGGAAAGGCCAAACATAAAAGCAATCGCATAAAAATGCCACTGGAGCTCCTCTAAAATAACCAGGCCGTGTCCAAAGCCGTATCGCAATATAACCTGCAGGATTATAAAAAATATAACGATGACATTGGCCCACATGAGTACATGCCCAATGTGCTTTATCACCGATTCTGCCAGGTCGCTGAACTTGTTTGGTGTTTCCAGAGTTTCTTTGTTCATGTTTTTCCACCTTGAGAAGCGGTGTCCCCGCCCTTGGGGGCGGGGACGCCGCCATTGACAAACTTGGCTTTTTAAATGCGCAAACCGAACTTATTTTGCAGACGGTTTGGGCCTGGGCAGGAAGCCATAGTCTTTCCAGATCTGGTATTCAGACCGGAATGACTGGAGATCGTCCCAAACTTTTTTGAAGAAGGCGTCTTTGGCGGCCTCTTCTTCGGCCACTTCTTCCCAGGCAGCCTTAAACTTGGCCAGCATGTCATCGGACCAGTACATGTTCTTTACACCATGTTTGGTTTCATTGTCACGCATGATTTGGTATTGCTCCGACTCAGTCTGAGCAATGGTGTTCAAGGTACTTGCCATGCTCAAGGTTTCTATCAACATGCGTTGGCGCTCACTCATGCTGTTCCAAACGTCTTTATTGATCAGCAATTCGAACAACGTGGCTTGCTGGTGCCATCCGGGAAAATAGTTGTACTTGGCAATTTTGTAGAAACCCAGTTTGGTGTCAATGGCGGGCAAAGAGAATTCAGAAGCCTCGATGGCTTTTTTCTCTAAGGCCGCGAAAATCTCGCCGCCTGGAATCTGGGTAACCGAAGCGCCTATTTTTTGGAGTGCTTTTCCGCCGTGGCCGAAAAAGCGGATGGGAAGGCCTTTAAAATCTTCGATCGATTTCATTTCCTTTAAATACCAACCGGATGTTTCTGGGGGCAGGACGCCGCACAAAAGCGCTTTTACATTCATGCCGCCTTCATCATACATTTCCTGCCAGAGTTTCATGCCGTTGCCGTAATAAATCCAGGCCAGGTATTCGGTGGCTTCAGGACCGAAGGGCACGGCCGTAAAAAAAGATGCGGCCGGAAACTTGCCTTGCCAATAGCCGGAGACGCCGTAGCAGGCGTTTACCTTACCGGCACTGACGGCATCCAGCATTTCAAATGCCGGCACAAGTGCACCTGGTTCGAAAATCTTGATCTTAATGGTGTTGTTGCTAAGCAGTTCGATCCTTTCCGACATCCAAATAATGGTGGTACCCAGACCGGGCAGGGCCGAGGGGTAAGCCATAGGAACCTTGAGCAGGATCCTTGGCTCTTTTTCCGCTGCCATGACCGTCATGGTCGAACACAGAAAGATACCACAAAAAACCAGGACGAATACTGTGAAAATTTTCTTGTGTTGCATGCTATTGCCTCCTTCTCATATGGGTTAATTGGGATCAGATCGTACCAAGCGAAATTGTGTAATCACCTCCTTAATGGTTTTAGATTGAATGGCTATGTTATTTTTGGGCATAGGTTTTAACGATACCGCCGTCCAATAAAAGATCTCCGCCAATTAAATACTTGGCGTGTCGCGAAAAGCCAAAAACAAATAGGTTACCCACCTCGATGGGGGTCATCATTTCCTTGACCCGGGAAAACCCCATCATCACGTCGGTGACGACTTCATCTTCGCTGATGCCCCGTTGTTTGGCCTGGGCCGGAATCTGCCCTAAAGTCAGACCGGTTTTAATGAAACCGGTACTAACGGTAAACGATCGGATGCGTCCCTCGCCTTCGGCGGCAATGCTTTGGGTCAGGGCCCGCAGCCCGAATTTCATGATATTGTAAACGGGTTTGTTGACGGTACAAATATGGGCATGGATCGAAGCCATGTTGCCGATGGCACCGGTACCATTTTCGCTTTTACGGATATATGGCAGGGTGAGCTTTGATAGCAGAAAGGGCGCCCGCAGCATCAGGCGCTGCATATGATCGTAAGTTTCCATGGGAAACTTGTCAATGGCATCAATGTGCTGGATACCGGCAATGTTGGCCACAAACTTGATGGCGCCCAGTTTGGCTGCTTCTGCCACCGCGTGTTCCACGTCCGCATCGCGGGTCAGATCGGTCTGGATAAAAATCATCTGACCACCCATTTCACGGGCCATTTTCTGGGTGGCGTTGCCAGCCTCATCGTCAACATCCAAACCCACGACCATCAATCCATTGGCAGCGGTAGCCACGGCTGTGGCCCTGCCGATACCGGATCCGGCGCCCGTGACAATACAAACGTGTTCGGCTGTAAAATCGGAATCATGTAAAACAAGGATGTCATCAATACCAATATCCGGCTCCCGGATGTCCATCGATTTAACCTCCCTTCAGAAAATAGCTCGGCCCTGATAGGCAATGCAAATATGGGACCACATGTGAGGAAGGAGGGAGCGATGATGATGTTTGTTCAAAAACCTTGCCCAGTCTGTCTTTGGTGCAATACCATTATCAGAAATGGACCTAGTGGATATTTTGGGTCGACATTTTTTAGAAAAAAATGTATTAAAAAAACGACATGCATCAATATTGATACACAAAGACCGTGTTGGTTGCATGTATGGATCGCGAGCCAAGCTAATCCAGAATGAAAGGCTGGACAAAATGGAAAGAGATTTTAGCTCCAGGAACCGGAACGAGCTGATTAATGAGCTCGAAATGTATGAACTCATACTAGAGAGCATCCACAACGGTATTATGATAACGGATGCCCGGGGCTACATTACCCACTTCAATGAGCCCTATGGCAAGTTTTTGGGCCTGGATCCCCAAAAGCAGATTGGCCGGCATTGTGTCAAAGCGATCGAAAACAGCCGTATGCACATTGTGGCCAAAACCGGTGTGCCGGAGATCAATCACTCGCAATATATAAACGGCCAAAACATGGTGGTTCAGCGGATTCCCATCAAACGTGATGGCGAGGTGGTGGCTGTTTTTGGACAGGTGATGTTCAAGGATGTCCGCGATGTGGGCAAGTTGGCCAACAAGTTGAGCGTACTGGAATCCAAGATCAAGCTCTACGAGCAGGAGTTGATCAGTTTGCGATCCACACGCTACACCTTCGACAGTATTATTGGCAACAGTCGCGCCATAAAAGCGCTAAAGAAAGAGGCGCTCAAGGCAACCGCCAATACCTTTCCGGTATTGATAACCGGAGACAGCGGCACCGGCAAAGAACTCTTTGCCCAGGCTATTCATCACGCCAGTCCCAGGAAAATGTATCCTTTCGTACGTATCAATTGTGCGGCCATACCCAAGGACCTCCTGGAAAGCGAACTTTTCGGTTATGAAAAGGGTGCCTTTACGGGTGCTAAAGCCAGCGGCAAACCGGGCAAAATTGAATTGGCCAACCATGGTACGCTGTTTCTGGATGAAATCGGTGATCTGCCCATTGAAATGCAGCCGAAACTGCTACGGGTGCTTGAGGATCACGAATTTGAACGCATTGGTGGAACCAAGGTCATCCGTTCCAATTTTCGCTTAATTGCGGCGACTAACCAGGATTTGGAAACCATGATTCAAAAACGGCGCTTCCGCAAGGATCTGTTCTATCGTTTGAACGTGATTCCGCTTAATATTCCGCCATTGAAGGATCGTAAAAAGGATATCATGCTGCTGGTGCACTACAACCTCAAGCAGTTGGCTTCGGAGTTATCTTTGCCGGACATTAAAGTGGCCCACGATGTGGAAGCGATTTTACGCAATCATGATTGGCCCGGCAATGTGCGTGAACTCCATAATGTCCTGGAACGAACCGTGTCTTCCTTGGAGGGTGAC